>Ga0255055_10000006_pt1 | contig 170183 bp, 161 predicted proteins | sample JV7_2_27_MG_FD_188633 | JGI IMG/M metagenome (GOLD analysis project Ga0255055, IMG submission 188633) | Seawater microbial communities from Jervis Inlet, British Columbia, Canada - JV7_2_27 | ecosystem: Environmental > Aquatic > Marine > Inlet | place: Canada: British Columbia | collected... | reverse complement strand
CGCATCTCCTTCCCGCAAGCAGGACACTTCAGTTCACGCCGATGCCGCTTTGTCTGCTCACGGGACAATATCTTCTCATGGAGCATGCCCAGCAATCTTCGGATCAAAGCAAGCGTGCGGCGTTTCCCCGGGCTGCCTGTCCTGGCGGACTGTCCAGGGAAGATTCCATAGTAGCGGACCTTCACAAAGCCCTTCGGCAGGACATGCTGCAGGAAGCGGCGGATGAATTCCTCGGCACCCAGTGTGCAGGAGCGGGTTTCCCCGCTGCGGGAATCCTTGTAGGAAAAGGTGACCTTGCCATCAGCAAATCGGCGGATGCGTCGATTGCTCAAAGCAACACGAAAGATATAGGGAGCCAGATACTTGAGCGCCGCCACCCCGCTGCCCACCGGCTGGCAGTGGACCACCCAGTCCCGGGTCCACACCTCCGCAGGCACATCTTCAAACAGATCCGTTCCCCGCAGGGCATCACGGAACTTCCCCCGGTAGATGATGGACAGCGGTTTCACCGGCAGGAAGAAGCTCTTCCGGCTATGGTGCCAGCGTTCCCCGTCCTCGACCAGCCCGCCGCCCGGAACCAGGTAGTGCACGTGGGGATGATACGTCAGGTTCCGTGCCCAGGTGTGCAGCACACCGATCATGCCGATCCGCCCACCCACGAAGCGGGAATCCTGGGCTAGCTTCTGTGTCGCCGCAGCACTGGCCCGAAAGATCAAATTGTAGATGGTTTTTTGATTCCGCCGCGCAATCCCCCGCAGTCCCTCCGGCAGGGTGAACGTCAGCAGGAAGTAGGGAACGGGGAGCCTCAGATCCTGCTGCCGCTCTAACCATTCCTGGGCGGCATTCTGCTGGCACTTCGGACAATGCCGGTTCTTGCAGGAATGGTAGCTGTACTGCTTCCGCTCACAATGAGGGCAGAGATACACATGCCCGCCAAGCATTTCCGTCCGGCAGTTTTCAATGTCCCGCATCGCCCGTCTGTGGCTGGGCAGCATGCGCGCTCCATATTTCTCTCTGTAGTCAGGCCCATGCCGGCGGAAGATGTCCGCCAGCTCGATCACGCCAGGCTTTCCATCACTCGATTGATGGTCTCTGCTGCAAGTTCCTCCCCGTCGCAGGTCAGGTGCGTGTAGATCGAAGTGCTCTTCATGGAAGCATGTCCCAGATAGGACTGAATACGCCGCAGATTCACTCCCGCCTCCAGCAGATGGGTGGCATAGGAGTGCCGCAGGTTATGCACCGTGGCGTGCTTTTGAACACCGCTTGCTGAACATGCCGCTCGAATTGCCTTCTGCACACTGCTGGAAGAGATATGTGTGCTGGCTTTCGAAAGCGGAACCCCGTGTGGTGTGCGTGCCGGAAAGAGCCATCGTGGATGGCGATGGGTTTGCCAGTACTGCCGCAGCAAGACCAGTGTTCGATCGGGCAGTGGGACGTAGCGGTCCCTTCCACCCTTTCCCTCACCTGCACAGTACCGCAGGTGCTGTGTGTGAACGTGGATCAGCATGCGGTCACTGTCCAGATCTGCAATCTGCAGTTGGACCCCTTCGCTCAGGCGCAGTCCACACGAGTAAATCGTGCTCCCTGGCCTAGCCCGCCAGGGCAGGCAGACATGGTGGCGGAAGCTTTTCAAGCAGCTTAGCAAACGGCTGACTTCCTCCTGGCTCAAAACCACCGGCAGCTTCTTTTCCTTGGGCGACCTCACCAATCCGAAGGTCTTCCAATCCTTCCCCATGGTGTGCTGAAAAAGGAACTTGATCCCACACAACGCTTGTGTGCAGGTGCTGCGGGAAGCTCGCTTCACATTCTTCAGATAGAGAAAGTACTGGCGCAGATCCTCCTCTGTGATGTCCTCAGGCGACTTCTTGAAGTGCACCGCCAGTTGGCGCACAGCGCGCACATAGGCTTCCTGCGTTTTAGGGGCGAAACCCCGCAGCTGCAGGTCCTCGATCATGCGCTGTCTTAATTGAGTCATGGCTATACCTCCTGTATTCAAAAGGGTCGCAGGAAATATAGCCTGTGATTGTGAGTTGGCGATTATCTGTTGGAAGTCTTCAGTCGGGGAAGGGAAATCTGTGCGAAGCGCTTAGTTCAACTAGTGAATATGCAGCTTTATTACTCCATATCCTCCGCAAACGGGCTTAAACACGTCAAAAAATCCACATACCACGCTTTAGCGGATGGATATGTGGATATTCAGTCACCTATGCACCCCTTTTGGGTTGCTATGTGGAATTTCAGGCACGGACTTTCCCCGCTTCCCCATTACCTTACAGCGGAAACGCACAAACTTCAATGGGAAACAATCGCCCTAACCAGCGACGAACTTCATGATGAACTACATCTTGCTGTAAAAAATCGCGCCTGTCTCGACCGAAACAGGGGCGAGACCAAATTTTCCAAATCTACGCCTCAATCCAGATCCATCGCGCAGCGAAAACCGACGTTATGGCGCGCGCAGTCAGGGGTGTTCGCACCGCTTTTCCTATGCTGAAGCGCTGTGTTTGAGTTTACAAGCTTAAGATTAAGTCGATGTAATCCAGCAAGTGTCCCGTGATCAGGAAATTGCCGCGCACGTGTTCCTTCGCCTGCCGGCCTAACTCCTGCGCCAGATTTTCATCCTCAAGCAAGGCGATAATCTTCTCCGCGAAGCCGTCATAATCCTGAGGTTCGAGCAGGTAGCCTGTAACGCCATCTACCATCTGTGTCGGTATCCCTCCAACATTTGAAGCTACTACCGGGGTTCCCTTCCACATCGCTTCGGTGATGACAAGCCCAAACCCTTCGCGCGTTGACTTCTGAATCACGACATCCGAGATGCGCTGCATAACATTCACCAGGATCGGATCGTCCCCGCGCACAAAAAGCACTTCCCCTCGATCGAGGAATTCCTTGGCAACTTCCGTCATTTTAGCCAGGATCTTTACCCCCTCTGGATCGTCGCTGGCCATGTTGTATACAAAGATCAAACGGCAATCGATCTGTTCTTTAACGCGCTCAAAAACTTTCAAGACGCCTTCCGGGTCCTTCCAGGGATCGAAGCGCGAGACCTGGGTGATAATCGGCTTGTCGGTTGGAATCTGATACTTGGTCAGATAATCCTCGATCACCGGGTCGGGGAGATCCATGTTCTTGGGAGAGAGAGGATCGATGGAGGGAGAGATGATATCCTGCTGGATCTCCAAATCGGGGACCGTGTAAATCTCAGAAGAAACGATCATGCGCTCGTATTCGATAATGTAGGGTTCCATGAAAGCCCATGCTTGAGGGTTCGGTTTCGTAATGTCAATGTGGCAGCGCCAGACCCACGGAGAGGTATGCGGTATATGACGAACCAACGCGCATGGTTGTGGGTCATGAATGATGACATAGTCGTGATCTAGAAAAGCAAAACGAGCGAATTTCTTGTTTATGAATTTATAGAGATCCAGTTCCTCTTCTGAAAAAGTCAGTTCCTGCCCTTGAAGCGCGTTGTGGAACTTCTTCGTAACTTCGAAGAAATCAGGGATTCCATGCAGGACACGCCAATCCGTGCGGATCCCCAGGTCGTTCATCAATAGGACGAAACTATCCAATATTTCCGCAACTCCGCCCCCGTAGCAGGTGGCGTTCACATGGGCAACCGTGGCGCCTTGAATCGTTTTCGCCTTTTCCTGGATTTCATCCAGAACTGCATCGTCGGCGATCCCGCGATAATCTTCGAAATGCTTAATTCGTTTCATCATTGATGAGAGCCCTCGCGTTAATTTGATGGATTTACAACTCCGGCTTCTCGACGACTTGTTTTTCTGAGAAGCGGGTGAGTTACGTTCATTTTATAATGGATTTAGCGGCCTGGTAGTAAATTGAGCACCCTATCTCATGAGCTTGATAGCCGATATCAGATTTGTCAGCCCGCATACCCCGAGAATCGCTAGCGGCAATTTTATCATCAATAACACGCCGTTGTATACCTGGCAAACAAAGCATTCTGCTATTAGAGACCCCCGGGCGATCAGAATGGGGAATGGCCAAGGCCTCGATCGCTTCCACCACCGCCAGGATGTTTTCGGGCGGAATGACCCGGAGCGCGAATTCAAGGTATAAGGACATCTGACAAATACTTGAGTTTTATTTTCCGGTTGCTGGGTGATTTGGTTTGTGAGCCGTGACCTTCGCGCTGAAGATTGCCTGTTGGATGGATTCGCCGCCCTGATCCTGGCTGTTATTGCCCAGGCTGACATCCTTCGTTTCCCCTCCTTCAAAAACCAGTGTCAAGTGACGTGAGCCGTCATCGGAGACCACGATCTCGCCCATATCAATCTGCTCGACAGCCGACTCAATTAGTGACTCGTCCAGATATACCGGCTTGAGTTCGACATTGGTAAAACCAGCGGCCTCGATCGCGGCGATATATTCACTCACTTCGAGTGCTCCAGCGACGCAGCCAGCCCAGGCGCTTAAGTTGTTCTTGATCTCATCCGGAAGTGGACCATCTGTAACAATATCGCTCACGGCCAGGCGTCCTCCCGGGCGCAATACGCGAAAGGCTTCACGGAACACCTGCGGCTTGTCCGGGCTTAGATTGATAACACAGTTCGAGATCACAACATCCACGGTCTCATTTGCAACCGGAAGGTGCTCGATCTCCCCCAATCGGAACTCGACATTCTCAACGCCCAAGTCGGCTTTATTGGCGCGGGCTTTCTCAATCATCTCGGCGGTCATGTCAATTCCAATGACACTGCCGGTCTTACCCACACGTTTCGCGGCCAAGAAGCAATCGATTCCGCCGCCCGAGCCGAGGTCAAGTACAGTCTGACCCGCTTCGAGCGCGGCCAACGTTACCGGATCGCCGCATCCCAGGGATAGTCCGGTCACGTCTTCGGGCAAGGACTCCACGTCGAGGCCTTCGTAGATCTTCGCTACCATATCCATTTCATTAACCCCTGTCGTCGGGGAACATCCACAATTACTCTCTGCGGGTCCGCAGCACCCGGCTCCACCTACTGCCTCAAACTCAGCCGCAATACCGCCGTAATAATCGCGCACTTGAGTGCGAATGTCTGCGTTTTTTTCCGTGCCCTTCTTCTCCGTCATGATTACCACTCCTTGTATAGATATATTTACATACTTCGATATAGGCGTTCAAAAAAACATCGTGGATTGGCTCAATTCAAAATTTCGAGGGGGTGCTCCGGCGCGAAATTTTCGGCCACCCGGCAGCATCCTTCCGCCATTCTTTCCTGATTAAGCGAGTAAAGCACCTGCTTACCGCGTCGCTCCGATCGTACCAACCCGGCGGCCTTGAGAATTTTTAAGTGATGCGAGACGGTGGGTTGAGCGACATTTATCTTGGCGACGATTTCGTTAACACTCAAAAGCTCACAGCAGCAGATCGCCATAATCTTCTGGCGAGTCTCATCCGCAAGTGCTTTAGCAAATTCAACCGTGTCAACAGATCTGGGTTTCATATTGATATCCTTCTATAAGATATTATATTGATGTTCTTCAATATGTCAAGGGGAATCCAATTAAAGACGATTGGAGCGCGGCGTTGTTTGGGTGCGAGGACTCAGGGCATCATTTGGTGATTGGTTTGTCTGGAAGGAGTGTCAATATTCCCTTTTGCTCGACTCTCTTTTTTAGCGAGAGTGGCTGAGCCCTAGCTCAACGATGCGTCGCCAGACTCGGGATTGAGCTCCTCCATCCTGCCCGACCCGAGGAAAATAACCCGCTCTGCGAGGTTCGTGGAGCGATCGGCTATTCGTTCAAAATTATGACCTGCAAAAAGCAAGTACAGCGCTCCCGTGGTCATCTGCGGCTGCTCCGCGATAAACTCCATCAGACCACGGAAAAGCTTATTATAAATATCATCGATATCATCATCCATCAATGCGACCTGATGGGCCATTGCTGCGTCGTCTTTTTCATATGCGTTAAGCGCTTGTTGAAACATCTTACTGGTCATCGCGAACATCGATGAGAGCCCGGGCGGTATATCTATTCGTTCTTCCTCTTCCATTCGCAGCACGATCGTTGCGATCCCGGCGGCGTGATCACCCATACGCTCGAGATCGCCGACCATGTTCATCGCCGCGACGACAGCACGCAGATCGCTCGCCGCTGGCTGCTGCGTGGCAATGAGCGAGAGGCTCTTCTCCTCGATCTGAAAACGCTTTGCATTTATGGCAGCGTCATTGGCGACGACATCTTGCGCCAACACAGCATCTCGATTAAGCAGCGACTCCATCGCTCGGGCAATGGCTTCGCTGGTCATCTCGCCCATTTGAAGGACATCATCCTTGAGTGTCGCCAGTTCTCGGTCGAGTGCGGCCCGTGCTGGTAATTCGCTCGGCGGCTTGCTCATCGCATCATCCCTCATCTTTCGCTTCAAATCGGAACCAACTGATTCTCCACACATCTTCCATCGTCTTCACCAAATCACGTTATGCATCACAATGATACCGCCCATTCATAAGTTCTTGCTGCCTGGATTGTAATCCCATACATGCAACTATTCATCAGTCCCGCAGGTAATCGATGCTTTTAAATACCCGTCCTGGAGTCTTCGGATAATAGTAGTAAATTCTGCGGTCGGTGTACAGCCGGGCGGCATCGTTATCAGCACATCAAACCTATGGATAACAAATGGGATTGCGGCCGCGGCCGCCGTCAACGACCGAGTGCCTCTGCGCCAACAACAAGGACCAATCTATCAGAAGTCCACGGTTCTCTCGACTCTCTTCGCTGTGGGAAACTGTCCACCAATCTAATTAAATAGAGCAGGGCGATGCACAGTATCAGCGTGGATGACAAGAGCGAGCTAGAGAGCATGAGCAACATTGGGGAGCGAAGAGTCAGAAGTTCCGTCAGAAGCCTGATACCACCCCCAAAAAAGCTTCGTCCCTGACCGGTAGATCAGTCGCAGGGAAAACCCGCCAACAGCGAATTCACAAGCCGGGGGATACCAATCCGCTCAAGATGAGCAGCAAGGCAAGAACGTCAAAAAACGTTCTTTTATCACGCACCATCCAACCGTTGATCAGCGCCGATGGAATGGACAATCTCCAAAGCGTCATCGTGCAGGTGATCATTCGAAGCAAGCACGCCAATATTCTCAATCAATCCGCTCCCGCGGGTGAAATTAAGCGGGGTTCCGCGCAGATCTGTCACTTTTCCGCCCGCCTCCTCGACGATGATCGAGCCCGCGGCTTGATCCCAGATCTTCTCCACATAGTCCAGCTGCGCCGGTGAGAGCAGGCGGAAGAGTAAGTCACCCTTACCCGCAGCCATGAGCGCATATTTCGCCTGACTATCCATAAGCAGCGGCGGATGCACTGTAGCCAGATTATTTATGATCTGCTCCAATTTCCCTGAGTCGGTATGCCCGGATTCAAATGAACGCAGCACCCGCGCCTGCTCCGGGTTACTTATCCTCGAGACCGATAACCTCCCCAAAGGCTCCCCTTCCATCGAGAGTGCCCAGCAGCCCTGGCCCCGAACCGCAACGACGACCACCCCCTCGCCTCCAATCTCGGGTTCTATCTTACGATTCAGATTCGGGCAGCCCAGAGCGCCGACAACAACCTGCCCCGCATCGATCAGCGCCAGCGCGGTCACATATTGATCACCGCGTAAAAACCCCTTCGTGCCGTCGATCGGATCAAGTGTCCAGAACCGATCCGCCGTCTTCCCGTTCCCATAATCAATCCATCGACAGACCTCTTCTGGTTCTGCACCTCCATAAATACGCACAACATACGCCGTCACAGCTTCAAGCGTTTTTGCACCTTCAATCGCGCGCAGTGTTTGACTGGTCTCCTCCGCAATCAGTGGATCTTGCGGATAGGTATCCTTTAATAAGCGGGCGACTACGGCTTGGCTGGCGAAATCTGCCACCGTCACCGGCGATCGATCCGATTTCTCCAACGCCTCGGTGACCATATCGCCCTGAATCTCGCGGCAAAGCTTTGCCGCCATACTCACCGCCTCGCGAGCAAATCCCGCTTCCTCACTATAGGCCTTGCCCGCAAATAGATATTGCATAACATCACCTCTAATATTTCAACCCGATAGATTTCGCAGCGGCCCGTCTTAGACACCCTTCGGGCACAACCAGACTCCACAACAGATATACACCAATTTCACTAGGGTACAATTCTACGCCACTTATCGCCGGAGGCACTACCTATGCATCGCTTCACCCTACTATTCGGATTCGTTCTGGTCACGGGCTGCACAAACCTGCCGCCATCAAACGCACTCCCATCGCCGACGCTTGCGCCCACCTTGGAGCCGACGGCACATCCCATAGAAACCACGCCTGCCCGCCGCAGTGCGCTGCCCAACCCATCATCGGCCGCCTGGAAGAACGTGCTCTCGGGCTTCACCCGACCGCTCGCGCTGATGAACGCTGGTGATGATCGGGTTTTCATCGTCGAGCAGCGAGGTTTGATCTGGGTGGTCAATTGGGGCCAGAACAACCCGCAAGTATTTATGGATATCCGTGATCGGGTGAGCGACCGTGCGAACGAGCAAGGCTTGCTGGGGTTAGCCTTCCACCCGGCTTTCAGCGAAAACGGGCGCTTCTTTGTGAACTACAGCAACTTCAACGGTGAGAACATTATCGCCGAATATCGCGCCGACGCGAACCGCAGCTTAGGAAATAGCGAGAACGAGAGGGTGATCTTGCGTATCGAGCAACCCTATGCCAACCACAACGGCGGGGCGTTGGCTTTCGGCCCGGATAGCTACCTTTACATCGGAACGGGCGACGGGGGCTCTAGCGGGGACCCGCATGGGAACGGCCAAAGCCTAGATACCCTGCTGGGAAAAATATTGCGGATCGACGTAGATACAGGTGAATCTTACGCCATCCCTCACAATAACCCTTTTACAGATGGTGGCGGACTGCCCGAAATCTGGCTCTACGGCCTACGAAACCCCTGGCGGATTGCCTTCGATCGAACAACAGGGGATCTCTTCATCGGCGACGTTGGTCAAAATCAATGGGAGGAGATCAATTTTCTGCCTGCGGACTCGAACGGCTCAATAAATTTCGGTTGGAATCTGCGCGAGGGCGCACATTATTACGGCGGCGGCGACGCGGACGCGCTTGTCGATCCAGTCGCGGAATACGACCACAGCCTGGGTTGCTCGGTTACCGGTGGCGTTGTAGTCCGCGATCCGCTCATGCCGACGTGGCAGGGGGTATACCTGTACGGAGATTACTGCAGTGGGCGTGTCTGGGGTTTAATGCAAGACGAACACGGAGCGTGGTTGAGCGCTCAACTCTTCGAAGTTTCAGGAACGATCAGTTCCTTCGGGGAAGACCACGCAGGTAGGGTGTATCTTCTTGACCACAACGGGGCCGTTCTCCGATTGGAACCCGTTCCCTGAGGGAAAACTAGACCGTGATGTCAGTTATGCCTACCGGAACCCTTCGTCCGGACATCCAGCATGTTAGCATCACGGTCTACGTTGTTACAGTCTACTCGCTCAATGCCTGTGCATTAGCTCCAATCTACCCAGCCGATTCTAAAAGCTGAAGTTGTTAAATCTCTCCCGTCTGCCTTTCCAGGGTAGAGCTAAAGGCTCGCAAATGATTTTGGGAACCCTTCAGTAGATTCTGGTAAACAAGAATCAAGTCCTCATTGTCGGTCTGGGCGATATACTTCTCCAGATCGATGATGTCAACCTCTTCCACCAAGGCGTCCACACGTAGTGCATCCGCCAACGATTGGCGTCCCTCTTCCAGCAGGTCATCATACAGTGCCTACAGCTCAGGATTGGTAAAAACACCCACGGCCGTCTCCGCTGCCGGTCCCGGAAGACCATAACGATCCAACAGATCTGCAACGGCAATCTTGTGTGTTTCTTCAGCTCTAGCAATATTATTAAAAATCTGGATGCCCCATTGTTCATAAAGCATCAGATAGACGTCCCTGGCCAACTTTTCTTCTCGCATGAAGCTAAGGCCATCCGCCTCAACCTCCGTCAACTCTGTGGTTGAGATCCCGCTGAATGCATGGTCCAGCGCGACCGGCTCGACATCCGCAAGGCTTTCTACTTCAACTATCGCAATATCTTCTTCCAGTGTGGGAATATCTACGATTATTGAAGCTTCTGGTGTCGAAGTGCTGCATGCAGCCAACGCGATGGCAAACAATCCGATCAAAATCAAACTTGTGCGGAAAACTTTTATCTTTTTCACAATTAACCTTCCTCGTATCATTGGTCGTTTCACTTTCATGACTCTTTTGATGACAAATTTATATCCTGAACATCGGAATATGCTGTGGCGTTTATATGAAGATCCGATGAATACGCGGCCAGGGTGTATGTGTCACCAGCTACCTTCTGTCGGTCGCTTGAAGCTTCGCACGTGGTCTCGATTACTGTTAAAAAGCCAAATTATCTGCAGCCGGGATATTTTCAGGCATTTTAAAAAAAACACCTGAAACGCATTGGGCTGGAATACTCTGGAAGGTCTTGAATACTTACTTGCGAAGCTTGGTCCAGAATCGGGGCAAGTACCGGGGGGTCTTGCTTAAATAATCCGCTGCATCGCGGAAGCGCATCTTCAATTCCCACTCTTCGAGTTCGAAGAGCAGCGGCGAGATGATTGTCCAAGCCAGCAGCCACACCCAACTCGCCTGGCTGTTCGCGAGAAGTGCGATGCCAAGGGCGATTATTCCAATCCCTACGCCCATTGGACGGCGCAGGTAGGCATACGGGCTAGCCGTAATTAACCGTGTCCCGGGCGCAGCATAGATAGTTTGTCGCGCTAGCGAGCTCACCGACCAGACCAGAAGAGCTCCGCCCGTCACTGCAGTCAAGATGCCGAACGCCTGTAAGACCGCCGCGGGAGGCGTTTGCTGGGAGGTCTGCATAGATACCGCCCAAACAAAAGACCAAACAAGACCGGCAGCGGACAGGACCGAGAGGATCCCAGCCAGCCCCCAGAACCATTGCCCTCCCGTGGGCGCCATCCGTCGAACGAGGGTGGCGCTGAACTCGGCCAGGGCGGCAGCGAGGAGTGCAAGCACGAACGGGTACGATGAAATAAATTCAACCATCAAGATCTCCGCTAACGCAGAAGCAGGTACATTATCGCCGCCAGCAAACCCAAGCCCAGCGCTGCCGAAATACTCAGCCCCACACTTAACACCCATATGGCCAATGTCGAACGCAACGGGGTTTTTTTAACAACTCCACCGTCAACCACGCTCTGTGAACGCGAAGTCATTGCTGCAAAACGGGGACGCAGGAGGAAAATCGCCGCTAGAACAACCACAATGAAAGAAGTCGGAGGGACGAAAAGCAGGCCCGCCCGCACAAGGCTTTCCAGCGGAAGTCGGCTAATCACGCGCGCGAACCGTTCCGGTTGAAATTGATAGATGCCCAATGCCGCCAGAGATCCCAACAGCGCGGGAATTGCCGTGAACAGCACAGCACTGACCGCATAGTCTATCAAGCGCCTGGGCTCTCGTATCCCCTGCGCGAGCCGCGCCTCAGCACCCTCGACCTTGTCGCTTTCTACGTCTTCCTTCCTGCCTTCTAAAGATACTAGAAGCAGCACTGCGATGAGGGCCAGTGCAAAAAACATCCAGGGCAGGAACGGGGTAACTGCGCGCAAGTATGTCTCGCCCGGAAAAGGCTCGATCAGACGATCAAAACGAGAAGGTGAGACGAAGGAAAGTGCCCACACAGAGAGGGAGAACATAAACGCAGGGAGAGCGGCGATCAACATCAGCATCCCCGCCGTCCTGGCGAGTGGCAGGCTGAGCGTTCGAGGTTGGGTCTTTTCAGCCTGGGTTTCGATCTCGACGCGCGGTTTCTCCACCGCGTAGAGGACGGCCAGGACCACAATCGCAAACAGCGTCGCCGGCGCGAAGACAAGCGCCGTCCGGATGAACGATTCCCCGGGGAGACGCGCGATCAAGCTCCCGAAGCGCCCGGGAGCTAAGTAAAACAACACCAGAGTCGCGACGGAGAACAGCAGCATCGGCACTGCTGGGAAGAGAACTAACGCCGCCACCACGCGGGTATAAGGCCATGGCTGGCCTTGACCATACTTCCGGTATTTGCTGCCTGCAGTTGAATTATGACCCATCGCCGCACCTCAAGATCGCACAGCCGGCAAAAATCATCGCTCTGGCTTAGCGCTTCTATGCTCCACGCGACAATCCCGCGCCGAGTCTAACAGGGAATACCGGAGGGGTCTACACGGCCTTTTATTTGACAATAGAACATTTGTTCTTTATAATCGATTTACCAGCAGCATCCGCTACGTCTATTCTACAGTGCAGGGGAGTCGATCATGTGGTTCGAGCGCAGATCCCGATCTTCCCGTCGGGAACGCAACTACCAAGAACAAGCATCAGCACCACCCCGCCAAGGTGGTGTTTTCGGCTCCCTCCGGCGACCCGCCAAGCGGCCTCTCACAAACACGACTCTCCCTTCGCTGCGCCTTACAGTTGAGGTTAATGCTGATCTTTCTACCCGCCTGCGCCGCGTCGCGCGCACCCGCGCCCGCTCGCCGGAGATGCTGGTAAACGACATCCTAGAGCGCTGGTTGGAGCAGGAGACGCTGCGGGTGCACGCAGAGCATGCCCTGGCTTCGCTCACCCCGCGCGAGCAGGAGGTGACCTGGCTTGCGGCCCGCGGGCAAACCAATCACCAGATCGCTGATGCACTGGTGATTTCCTCCGAGACCGTTAAGTCTCACATACACAACGTGCTCATAAAATTCGGTTTACGCAGCAAGTCCGACCTGCGCCTGCTTCTGCTCGACCTGGGCATACGCTGGTGGCAGGACGACACCACATAAAGCGGCTTCATTTTGGTGATCCCGCAGATCTTACGGGGCACGCCAGCCGACGTCGCCTCGGACGACAGTCTGCCCACTTAGCACTCGCCGCGAAAGTCGGCGCGCTACAATAGAGGGACCATCACTGCCCTGCGCTTTCTTGCTGCAAACCGTATCGAAACATGCCGAAGAGGGTTTTACTAGCAGGGGTCCATCACCACTGACGAGACACCATCTCAACTCTTGAAAGGAGTTTCCTAATTATGCTCATCGATCGCATCACGAAAGCCTTTATGTTCAACAAAGAAGTATATAGCGAGGTCGAGCACGACACATCGTTCACGACAACCGCCTGGGTCATCGTCGCCGCGACTGCATTCCTTAGTTCGCTCGGTTCACAATTCGGCGCGGAGGGATTCAATCGTTTGGCTGCCGGGATACTCAGCGTTCTAGGTGGTACTGTAACCGGGCTCATTGGTTTCGCCATTGGCGCCGCTCTCATTTCATGGCTCGGTCGTACTGTCTTTAAGGCCGAGGTCACGTTTAACGAACTCGTCCGCACGCTGGGTCTTGCCTATGTGTGGCGGGTGGTCGGTGTGCTCAGTATCGTCGGGGGTTTTTCGCCAGCTCTCGCATGTGTCGTCGCCCCTATAGGTTTGGCAGCCGCGATCGCCGGGCTATTCTCCTGGTTCATCGCCGCTAAAGAGGCGCTCGACCTGGAGTGGGCACAAACAATCGTGACTGTCCTCCTGGGATGGGCCGCCATCATCTTCACCTCGTTCCTCCTGGGAATGCTTGGTCTGGGAGCAGCGGGAGCCATGGGCGCCTTTGGTTAGAACCTCCGGCCCAAAATTTAACGCTTCGAAAAGCAGAGCGACCCGTGATGGGTCGCTCTGCTTCTCTTTGCCGCTATTAAGAGCACATCTCGATCTGCATAGTCGAATAACTACACAGCAGGTTCACCCACAGCAGAGCAACTACTTGTACCTGTATGCTCTTCCTTCGCATCCACGAAATCGAGTGGGTTATTTTCCCCTCTTATTATCCACCACTCTTTCGCTATATCTCCCGGATAAATACGCGATGGTTCTTATAGGCCTCGCCGCCTATGTTTTCCAAATCATGCCTCATTTGCACTGCCGACTCGGCTACCTGCGTGAGATCCGCATGCTTAAAGCCAAATTCATGCATGGTTTTCTCCATTTCGGAGTACAGGAGGGCATTGCCGCCGCGACCCTGGAATTCGGGGAGGACCCCGGCGCCGTTCAGTGATATCCACTTGGTACGCTTCATGTCGATCAGGAGGTCGAGGATGCCAAATGGAAATAGCCGCCCCTTATTCCGTTGAATAGCCGCGGACACATCGGCAAAACCAAACAAAAAACCAACCACATCCTCACCATGGAGAATTATTTTTATTAAGCGCGGGTCGGCAATCTCTAAAATCTCGCTGACCACGTAATCAATCTCCCGCTGTGAGAGTGGATAGTACTCCCAATTGTTGATGAACGTATCGTTATAGGTCTTCCCGATGCGCGATGCCCATTTTAAAAGCTCTCGCTTATTCCGAAAACGCTTCACGGCGAGCCCACTGCGTTTGGCCGCGCGCTCCGCTATGCGATGGACGCGTTCGGGCAGCTTGAATTTCGACGGACTAAGGTAACAGGAAACAAAATCCACTTCCTTACGAAAACCCATTTGTTTAGCAAACTCGGGATAATAAGGCGGATTGTAGTTCATCATCGTCATCGCCGGACGGAATTCGTACCCCTCGACCAGCATCCCGTAGCCGTCCAGAGGTCCAAATCCCTTGGGTCCTACAACCTGGTTCAGTCCCCGCTCCTTCGCCCACTCAAAAGCCCATTCGAAGAGAGCGCGTGCGACTTCAAAATCCTCGATGCACTCGAAGAAATAAAACTGAGCCTGCAGCTTTTCGTGGTATTGGTTGTAGGGCTTGTTCTCAATCACGGCGATCCGCCCGACATCCTCACCATCCATCTCGGCCATGAGAAACTCTACGTCTGAGTGCTCGTGGAAGGGATGCTTCTCCCGATTCAATCTGGTTTTGATGTCCATAATGATGGGTGGAACCCATAGCGGATGCCCCTCATAGAGACGAAACGGCAGGCTGATGAAGCGATTTACTTCTGCTTTCACCTGTGTGTCGATACGTTCAACATTGATCATTCGCGCCTCTCATCCCGGACCGTTTGGATTGTAGCACTCCAAAAAACCATCTACAATCTACGTTAACCCAAATCCTGGAGACCCACTGGTATGTTTTCCCGCTTCCTGCGTTGGGGTTTCAACTTATTATGCGCCTTGCTTTCTCATCGAGAGGTTAAGGGACTCGAAAATCTCCCGTCTGGCGGCCCATACATCATGGTGTTCAATCACCTGAGTTTTTTCGATGCCCCCTTTGGATACGGGCTGCTCGGAAGCGAGAAGGTAACCGGCTGGGCTGCCGAGAAGTACCAACGGCACCCCATATTTGGACCGCTCCTACACATGGCCGGCGGCATCTTCATCCAACGTGGTCAGGTGGACCGTCCCGCCATCGCCGCTGCCGTTAAATGGCTTAGGCATGGCGGCATTTTCGCTATGGCTCCAGAAGGTACGCGGAGTAAAAAAGGGTCACTAGCGCGCGGCAAAACCGGAGCGGCTTTCCTGGCCAACGAAGCCGATGCTCCCATCGTCCCCGTCGGCCTCTCCGGCACCGAGAAAGTCCCGCAAGCCTGGCGGCGGCTGCGGCGCCCACTACTCACGATGCACATTGGCAAACCATTCACACTACCTCCGCTCAATCCAGAAAATCGCTCATCCGACTTACGCCGGAACACCGACGAAATCATGTGCCGTATAGCCGCCCTGGTGCCACCCGAATACCGCGGGGTGTACGCCGATCACCCGCGTCTGCATGAACTCCTCCAGTCCACAAACTCCTCCACCCTCCCAACCGGCTAGCGCCCAATTTATAGTTTTTCTACCAATCCGTTTTAGCGCCTATGTCCCCCGCGCGGGTGATGGCGATATCCCCCGCGCGGCTCCACCACAGGCGGGATTGCTCCCCTGGCCAACAACGATACACTAATAGCACGTTTGTTCTATTGGGCGATCTTCTATCTTTCGCTGTTTACACCGCTGCGCTCCATGCATGCACGACTTGTGCGAACGGCAGTCCATATGCGCACTGGCTCACACCCGGGCATTCTCTTTTTTCGTCCCGGAGGATCTGGGCGAGGGGCGCACCAACATTAATGAAAGGCTCAGTAATGCAGCAAGAGCTGGTATCCCTTCCCTATTCCAACCTACATCTCCCCATCGCCGATCCGGCCATGCTGGAGGCGCTGCTCCAGCCGCGTCTTTCCCTGTTTTGGGGCGCACACACACCCACGCGCGCCCTCTTGGCCTACATCACAGTTCTAGCCGCCCGCGGCCATCACGTGCGCGTCTTCGACGGCGGCAATCGCTTCGACGGTTATTTCGTCGCCCGTCTGGCACGGCGCCTTAGCTCCGATCCGCGCGCCACCCTGGAGCACATCCGCCTTTCACGTGCCTTCACCTGTTTCCAGTTGGCAGAATTGGTCAAGACGGCGCCAGCGGGACCAGGGGCGCAGGAAAGCGACATTGCCCCCGGCTCGAATGCGGGCGCACCCGGCCCATCCGTTCTATTTGTGCTCGACATGCTTACTACCTTCTACGACGAGAGCGTGCCCCTGCGCGACGCGGAGCGGCTGCTGGCAAACACGATCGCCCATCTAAAGCGGCTGGCTTCTGCCGGGCCGGTGATTGTCGGAGCTCACGAGCCGCGCGTCCTTGTCAAAGAACGTTGGTCTCTGCTCGACCGGCTCCAGGTTACCGCCGATGCCGCCTGGTTGCTGCAATCCCCCGAGGATCCTGGTCAAGAGCAATTGAGATTGTTTTAGAGGCGGCATCGACAAATCAGAAACACCCGAGGCGACCATGGGACGAACCCTGCCATCCATCACCCAGGCCTTTCTCCAGGAACAGCAATCATTGGCCCGTTTCCGCCGCGCCCTGCGCCGGGAGGACCAGCGCGCTCTCGACGACCTGCTTGGCTCTTCGCGCCAGCATCTGGCAGCCGCAGCCTACGCCTCCCACCTACTACCGTTCGAAGTTATGCTGTTGGCCATGCTCGTCGAGCAGCACAAGCAGGTACTACGCCTGCGGCAGGAGATCGAGGTCCTGCAATCGACACTGCGCGACATCCCCTCCATTGAGGGTGACAGAGAAAGGGAACAAGAGGGGTGAGCACTCTCTTCGGCTGGTTGTTCGACGTCTACCCCTCCGGTGACGGAATGACGGTTTGGGTGATCGACCCCGACGGCCAGAGCCACCGCCTGCACGACACCTTCACCCCGATTTTCTACGCCCACGGGCCGCGCCAGGAACTGCGCTCAGTGTGCCAAATGCTGCGCAATCGTGGCGCGCCCGTCACGCTGCGCCGCACTGAACGCATCGACCTTTTCCTCGACCGCTACATCGAGGTACTCGAGGTCGGCGTCCGCATCCCCGACCTGCTCCCGCGCCTGTTCCGCCAGGTGGCCGACTTCCGCCCCAACCTGACTTACTACAACGCCGACATCTCACTCCCGCAGCGGTACGCCCTGCGGCGCGAGATCTTCCCGCTCGCCTACTGTTCCATCGACATAGAGGGGTGCCGCATTCAGCGCATCGAAGCTCTCGATTCGCCCTGGGAGATCGATTATCCGCTTCCGCCGCTGCGCACAATGAACTTGCGTCTTTCGGGGGAGATGCAGAATCCCGGGCGAGGCTATCGCGGCGATTTGTTGGTTGAAGTTGAAGGGAATACCTTCCATTTTCCGCGGGAACACAGCCGCCGCCTGGTGCTCGGCCTGCGCCACCTGCTCGAGCACTACGATCCCGATGTGCTGATCAGCACCTACGGCGACAACTACATTCTCCCCCGCCTACTCGAATTGGCGCGCCACTATGGCATCCCTCTGCCGCTCAATCGCGATCGCGGGGAGAACGTACTGCGCAAATCAGCATCCTCTTATTTTTCCTACGGTCGGGTAGTGTTCCGCAACGAGCAGCATCTGCTCTTCGGCCGCTGGCACCTCGACCGCCAAAACGCTTTCCTGGCCAACGACTACGGGGTCGACGGAATCCTCGAGATCGCTCGCCTCTCGGGCCTGCCACCACAAACCGTCGCCCGCGTCTCCACCGGCACCGGCATCAGCGCCATGCAGGTCGCCACCGCGCTGCGGCGCGGCGTGCTCGTGCCGTGGCAGAAGCGGCAGCCCGAGTCACTCAAAAGCGGCTTGGACCTACTGGCAGCCGACAAAGGGGGTTTGGTCTACACGCCCATCGCGGGCCTGCACGAACACGTCGCCGAGATCGACTTCACCGCCATGTACCCAAGCATCATGGTGCACTTTAATGTCTCGCCCGAGACTGTGGGGGCAAAATGCTGTGAGGGTGAACCGATCCCCGAGCTGGGCACGCCCATCTGCCGCCATCGCCAGGGCCTGGTACCGGAGACGCTCGAGCCGCTTCTCGAGAAACGCAGTCGCTATAAGGCGCTAATCCGCGAGTTGCCCGAAGACGACCCGCGCCTCGAGGCCTACCGCCGCCGCTACTCGGCTCATAAATGGCTGTTGGTAACCTGCTTTGGCTACTTGGGATACAAGAACGCCCGCTTCGGTCGCATTGAGGCCCACGAGGCGGTCAATGCCTATGGCCGCGAGGTGCTGCTGCGCACAAAGGAGATCGTCGAGGAGCGCGGCTTCCGTGTACTGCATCTCTACGTCGACGGGCTCTGGATCCACAAGCCGCAGGCGAGCGGTAGGCCAGACTACGGTGCGCTTCTACAGGAGATCCGCGCCGAGACCGGTCTGCATATCGGGCTTGAGGGGGTGTATCGTTGGTTGGCATTTCTGCCATCACGGACCGAACCGCGCGTGGCGGTCGCCAACCGCTACTTCGGCGCTTTCGAGGACGGTTCGCTCAAGGTGCGCGGGATCGAGGCTCGCCGCCGCGACACACCCCGCTACATCAAAGAGACCCAGCTCGGGATGCTGGAAATTCTCTCCCGCGGGCGCGATGCGGACGGCTTCTGCGCCGCGCTGCCCGAAGCCATAGCGTTCGCCCGGCAACGCCTGCTGTCCCTGCGCGCTGGCGTGGTCCAAGCTGACCAGTTGGTGATCACCCACCGGCTCTCACGCCGGCCCGAGGAGTACACCGTGCGCACCGCTGCGGCGCGCGTTGCCCACCAACTCGCCGCGACCGGGGTTGAGATGCACCCGGGCGAACGCATGAACTTCCTGCTGGTTCCCGGCCCAGAGAAGGCCCGCGCCTGGGAATTACTCAAAAGCAAGGTGCCCTATGACCGCGATGCTTACAGCAAGCTGATGTTGCGCGCCGTCGAAAGCATCCTGGCGCCCGTAGGCGCAGATCGATCGACGATCGAAATGTGGCTGCTGGGGAACGCCGGCTATTGGGGCCCACCCGGCGCGCTTCCGCCTCCTGGGATCGACATCGGCACACCACTTCTGGCGCGCGGCCGGGTCCCCTCACAGGTTGGAATCCGCGCCCCCTCGGCATTAGACAGGCAATGGAGCGATTTCGTATTGCGCCGCGAGGCACTCATCCCCGCGGCATAACCACGCCCTGCCGAGGGCGCCATTGAAGACCCGATAACTTTCCGGCTTCACCAGGGCATAAATCGGGACCCTGATATGGACGAACAACCTGAAAACACCCCGCTTTTCAACAACAAAGACGAGTCTCAAGGTCAAGGGAAAAAGGGGGAAGGCCAAATGGGGCCTGCTGGCGATCCGAACCCCGTTTCTCCTTAGATGCTACATTAAGCAATTCATGCGCAAGTAGCGCATAGAAACTACAACCGTTGGCCTAATCTGGATGGATTCTGATAGGCCAACGGTTGCGTCTGTTTACATAAAGAAGAATGCGTTGGCATCTCGGTTATGTGGGTTGTCACATAATCATCGGATATTTTGCGACGGCCATCCCTGCCCGGTCTGTTGACGAACCGCCTTCTGTCATGGTATCATCCGGCGGCCTTGAGACCGCTCTGGTGTGTACTGGGCGGCTTATGTGTTTTACTCGGAGGAGCACAAGATCAGCGCATCACAATTTAGAATAAACAATCAAATTCGGGCTAAAAACGTGCGCCTTATCGGCCCCGATGGCAATAACATCGGCGTGGTACCGATTGAGGAGGCATTTGAACTCGCCAGGACCGCAGATCTCGACTTGGTCGAAATTGCCCCCAATGCTGACCCGCCCGTATGTCGGGTGCTCGACTTCGGCAAATTCCTCTACGAGAAATCGAAGAAGGACCGTGAGTCAAGAAAGGCACAAACCAAGGTTGAGATCAAGGAAGTGCGGCTTCGCCCGAAAACATCCGAGCATCATCGGTCGTTTAAAGTTCGAAATGCAAGGCGTTGGCTGACCGAAGGGAAGAAAGTCCGAGTGCGTATCCGCTTCCGCGGGCGTGAAATCACATTTCCCGAGATTGCCCTCGAGGATCTACAGGGCATAGCGAATGAACTATCCGACGTCGGCATAATTGAGCAATCCCCGACGATGGAAGGTCGCACGATGCTCATGACGCTGGCGCCGAGTAAACCGAAGCAGTAACCAATTTTGGTAAATAAGTTCGTGTCGATCGGCAGCGGTACCGTCCGCGGGGTTTGCACCTCACGGGCTGGTCAGATAAGAAATTAATTGTCATTTATAGAGGAGCAGTATTGTGGCTCGTAAAGCCAAGAAAAAGGGAAAATATAAGCTCAAGACGCATAAAGCAACCGCCAAACGCTTCCGCTTGACGGGATCTGGGAAGCTGGTGCGCACAAAGGGTAACAAGAGTCACCTGCGTAGAAAAAAATCCGCCCGTTCCAAGCGGATGTTTTCCAAAATGCTTCCCGTAGAAGCGAAGGGCATCGCCAAGCGCGTGAACCGCTTAGCTCCCTACCTGAAGAAATATAAATCTAACCCAAATGCCCGCTCGGGGGGCTCTTCCAAGTAGCCACCCATTGTTGTGGCTGTTGAGTGCACACAACAGTTGTCTTTGAGACATCGGCGCTCAGGGGTCCACAGGAGAGTGAAACGTGCCACGAGTTAAGGGCGGTACCATTACACGCCGTCGCCACAAAAAAGTATTAAAACTTACAAAAGGAATGTACGGCTCTCGCAGCAGTTTATACCGCCGCGCCAATGAGGCGATGCTCAAGAGCCTCTGGTATGCATATCGGGATCGTCGCACCCGCAAACGCGATCTGCGTCGTCTTTGGATTGCCCGCATCAACGCCGCCGCGCGTCTCAACGGAACCACTTATAGCCGCTTAATCTACGATTTGAAGCAATCGGGGATTGGTTTGAACCGGAAGGTCCTCGCCGATCTTGCCGTTCGGGATCCAAAAGCTTTCAGCGAAGTCGTTAAGACCGCAGCAAAACATTAGCGACGCACACCAGGCTCATTATTAAAAAGGGATGCCTCTGCGTCCCTTTTTTAATTTACCTGGCGTAATAACAAAAATACTCTCGCGGCATCAGTTTTCCTGGGAGCCCTTCGGCTAATCCTTCGACAGGCTCAGGACAGGGCTAAGGCTAAACTCCGCGACGAAGACTCTCGCCCAATCACTGCGATCTCATAAACACAAACAAGATCCTTCGTTCCCAACAGGAACATAGACTGACATATCTGAGTCATTACTAACTCCATTATCAATGCTGATTTTCTTTATGCTCCGCTCACCCGATACCCATGGCTGGCCGCGGTGATACAATCAAACGGAGATGTACGGCAAAGACTGCCAGGAGTTTTGTATGACGACGCTGGTCTTGCAGCACACACTACTTCAAGGGCAAAAACTCCGCATACTCCTTGGCGACATCACCGATTCGCATATGGATGCTATTGTTAATGCCGCCAACGCTCAACTCAAGCACGGCGGCGGTGTTGCCGGGGCGATAGTCAGGCGCGGCGGACTGCAAATTCAGATTGAGAGCGATGAATGGGTCCGCCAGTACGGACCGGTAACTCATGAGCACCCCGCAATCACTTCTGCCGGAAGTCTGTCTTGCCGCTACATCATCCACGCCGCCGGACCCATCTGGGGCCAGGGGGATGAGGACCAGAAGCTTCTGGATACTGTAAATGGAGTCCTGGTGCTCGCCTCCGATCATAACCTCACCAGCCTTGCTCTTCCAGCTATCTCCACCGGAATCTTCCGCTTCCCAAAGGAGCGCGCCGCCCAACTGATCGTCGACTCCATCCTGGATTTCTATCAAAGAATTCCCGACAGTTCTTTGAAGATGATAGATCTCATTTTATTCGACGAACTCACCGCCGACACCTTCGTCGCCGAATGCAAGCGGCGGTGGTCGACGAACTGCGACCCGAAATGATTACATCAACATCCAATCCACGTGTGCAATGGGTGCGAACGCTGCAAAACAAGCGGCGCGTGCGCCAGCGTGAAGGTCTCTTCATCATTGAAGGTACTCGGCTCGTAACTGAGGCTATAGCATCCCGCTCGCCTGCCCGACTCGTTTTATCCACGGGTTCCCTCGCGCCGGGTGATCAACTTCTAGTTGAGGAGTTGATAAATTTAGGAGCGGAGGCCGAGGTGGTTTCTGAAAAAGTGATGAAGGCCTGTTCCAACACCGAATCCCCGCAAGGGCTTCTTGCAGTTCTTCCCATTCCCGCTTCTGCTCCCCCTGAAATATTAACCTTAGCACTTATCGCAGATCGCATTTCCGATCCTGGCAATCTCGGAACGATCTTGCGTACTGCGCTTGCCGCGGGCGTCGAGGCCGTGTTCCTCAGCGCAGGCACTGTCGATCCCTTTAATCCGAAAGTTGTGCGGGGCGCTATGGGAGCACATTTCCACCTTCCCATTTTCCAAGTGCAAATCTCTGAGATCGAGAAACATCTACTCGGAACCGATGTGTGGGTCGCTGAAGCAGGACTGGGACCGCCATACTATGATGTGGATTGGAGCAAACCTTCTGCGATCGTGATCGGGAGCGAAGCCCACGGCCCCAGCGACGAACTTCGCTCTATCGCCAAAGGCAGCACCCACATTCCCATTCAAGGTCTGGCCGAGTCACTGAGCGCCTCCGTCGCTGCTGCGGTCATCCTATTCGAAATTTCCCGAACGCGAGGATAAGAATGAGAATTCGTGCGATTACTGGCTTCATCGATCCCGGCTGGCCGATCGAAACCGAGTTTGTCGCCAAAACAGCCCAATGCCTGAAGGGCTGTCGATCTGCGCTTCAGGACGCGGGTTATGATGTCCAGACTCTGCGCATTGCCACGCCACCTCCTTCGGAAATGTCAACCCCTGTTGCTCCTGCAGATCGACCAGACCTGGCTCGTCAGCTTGAAGCTGAAATATTTATTCAGGGAATCGACTATGCTGCGATAGGGCCCGCCCTACCCAATGAGCCGGATGGTTTTCGTCTGCTGCCTGAAGTGTTGGCAGCAACGGACACGGTCTTCTCTTCCGGACTCTATGCAGATCCAACAGCAGGATTGTCACTCACAGCGGCGCGGGCTTGTGCCCGGGCCATCCAGGAGATATCAACAATACGTGAAGACGGATTTGGGAACTTGCGTTTCGCCGCATTGGTCAATGTGCCGTCTGGCGTCCCCTTCTTTCCCGCAGCATACCACCGCGGTGGTCCCCCCTCCCTTGCGATCGCGACCGAATCGGCCGATCTGGCAGTGAGCGTTGTAAAAGACGCGCCCTCGATCCAAATGGCGAAGAAACAATTAATAGCGGCGATCGAGACGAACGCGGCAAATCTCACCCGGGTCACCGGTGCCATCGCCCGCGACCATGGTTTTCGCTTCCCCGGTGTCGATTTCTCTTTCGCCCCATATCCTGAAGCGCAGCGCTCGATCGGCACAGCGCTCGAGACGATTGGAGTCTCAACTTTCGGTCAACCTGGCAGCGCAGCAGCAGTGTCCTTCTTAACCGATTGCCTCGACCGCGCGCAATTCCAGCGAGTGGGCTTCTGTGGACTTTTCCTGCCCGTCCTTGAGGATACCGTCCTTGCCTCGCGAGCCAGCGAAGGAACCCTGACGATTTCCGATTTACTGCTCTACTCCTCACTTTGCGGGACCGGCTTGGATACAATCCCGCTTCCAGGAGATGCGAGCATAGAGGCGCTAACCGCGCTTCTACTCGACCTCGGCGCAGTCGGCCTGCGCCACACAAAACCACTCACAGCACGGCTTATGCCCATTCCCGGAAAAACCGCGGGGGATACTGTTCATTTTGATTTCCCCTATTTTGCAGACAGTCGGGTTCTGCCGCTCAATGAAGCACCCATAAATGGGCTTCTCAAAAGCTCTGGAGCGCTCGACATCGGCCCTCACAAATTTGATTGACCTCCATTCAACCCATAGGCTATGCGATCGCATCGATACGTAAAAGGACAATGTCCTTGCTGACCACTCCTTGGGCGATTAGAATCGCCCTCATGTGAAGGGTATTCATGCAACTCATTCCTGACGAACAAGGCAATATCATCGAGCAGGTAAACTATAAGGGCATATATTGAACTCAAGTGCCCCGCTTCATCTGAACCACCCTTGCAGTGTTCAGCCGACCGTTTATCAATAAAGGTCACCCATCGCAATGGACCTATCCGAGAACTTAAACGCATCCCAGAACGAAGCGGTCACTGCCCCCTTGGGGCCAGTTCTAGTGCTTGCTGGACCAGGTTCCGGGAAGACGCGCGTCCTAACCCACCGTGTGGCCCATCTGATTACCGCAATGGGGGTGACTCCAGGATCGATCATCGCCGTCACCTTCACAAATAAAGCCGCCAAAGAGATGAGCAAGCGCGTGCAGGAGCTGCTTTCACACGGCGCGAAAACCGGAGGCGGGCAGCCAAACCTGGGGACCTTCCACGCTCTGTGTGCACGTATCATCCGCCAGGAAGCCGATTACTTGCCGGTAACGCGCGATTACGTGATTTTTGATGACGCAGATCAACTGTCTTTGATCCGAAGTGTGCTCAAGGATCTACGGCTGAATCCAAAAAAGAGCCGGCCGGGGCGTATTCTCAACGCAATATCCACCGCAAAAAATGAGCTGATCGAGTTGGAAGATTTCGCCACCGACACTTACGCCCACGAGATCGTGCGCCTGGTGTATGAGCGCTACCAACAAGCTTTGCTGGAGAATAACGCTCTGGATTTTGATGATCTGCTTTTCTGGGTTTTTCGCCTGCTGCGTGATCACGACGATCTGCGGAGCGCCTACCGGCGCCGTTATCAACATCTGCTCGTTGATGAGTTTCAGGATACCAATACCGCACAATACTCGCTTCTGCGTCTGCTGGCAGGGGAAACTCCGGACCTGTTCGTCGTCGGCGATCCGGACCAGTCGATCTATCGCTGGCGCGGTGCAGATTACCGCAACGTGCATCGCTTCCAGCAGGACTACCCTCAAGCTCGTACGATCCTTCTTGAGCAAAACTATAGATCTACTCAGACCATTCTGGATGTCGCCACCGCGGTAATCGACCTCAACCCCGGACGTCAGCGGAAGCTGCTATTCACAGATCGGGGCCCTGGGACACCTGTCGTCCTTCAGGAATCCTATAATGAAGGTGATGAAGCAGCTTTGGCAGTGGAAATCATCTCAACCCTGACGCTTGGCGGCGAGGCTGATCCAGGAGACTGCGCTGTGATGTACCGCACAAACGCACAATCCCGGGCTTTAGAGGAGGCTTTCCTGCGCAGCGGTCTGCCCTACCGCATCGTAGGCGCGCAGCGGTTCTACGGTCGCCGGGAGATCAAGGATGTAATCGCATACTTGCGCCTGATTCATAACCCCGCCGATCGCGTCAGCCTATTGCGGGCGCTAAACACTCCTCCGCGCGGCATCGGCGCGAAAACCGTCGAGCTCTTGCTCGAAAGCTCCCGGCAGCGCGGTGTCGGGCCAGCGGAGATCCTATTCGATCTTGCCCGCGAAAATGATCCGCTCTTGACGGACACTTTCAACCCGCGCGCACGCCGCGCGCTGGTCAGCTTCGCTGACCCTTGGCTTCGTTGGATCGAGATGAAAGAGAAAAGCGAACTGGTCTCCCTCATTGATCTCATCTTGGAAGAGATTAACTACCGGGCACACATCGATGATGGAACAGAAGAAGGTGAAGCGCGCTGGGAGAATATCCAGGAACTACGGCGGGTGGCATATGAATTCGAAGACGTCGATCTGGGATCATTTCTCGAAAGCATCGCCCTCATCTCCGACCAGGACACATTATCTGAGGAACAAAACGCTCCGACCCTTTTAACCCTGCACGCTGCAAAGGGGTTGGAATTCCCGATTGTGATCATCATCGGACTGGACGATGGAGTCTTACCTCACCAGCGTTCCTTCGATGACCCGGAATCCATGGCTGAGGAAAGGCGCCTGTTTTATGTTGGTGTTACGCGCGCCAAAGACCGCCTATATCTCCTGCGCTCATTTCGACGCCGCTTCGCAGGTCCTTCTACTTTGAGTGAATCCTCACGATTCTTGCACAATATTCCACCAAACCTCCTGGATGGCGATCTTCTTGGCTCCCAGAACTGGGAACAGGTTTCCTATAAAAAGCAGACCACCTGGGATCTGTCCCCAAGAATCCCACTCGAACCTCAATATCAAACAGGGATGCGTGTTCGGCACAAAGTATTCGGCGAGGGCGTCGTCACGTCCACTCGGATCGACCACAATGAAGAGGAAGTTAGCGTCGAGTTTGAGGAGCTTGGAACGAAGCACCTTGATGCCTCGATGGCGCAATTGGAAATACTTGATGGTTGAGTTTTTTTAAGATATGAGGAACAATCTATTCATGGCTTCATTCTACGATGCATATCCATTGGCAACCTCACTGGGGATAAATAAATGAATATCTTCTTAACGGGTGGAGCGGGCTATATTGGGTCTGCCGCCGTCGCAACTTTATTACAAGCTGGACATTCTGTGACCGTTTACGACTCCCTGGTCACCGGGCATCGTGAAGCCATTCCACAGGACGCGCGATTTATCCATGCCGACCTCGGCGACGGGGCCGCACTCGAAACTGCATTAAACGCGGAGCAATACGACGCCGCTATGCATTTCGCCGCCTTCATCGAAGCTGGCGAGAGCATGATAAACCCCGGAAAATATTTCCATAATAATATGGTGCTTTCAGTGGGTTTAATCGAGGCTTGTGTTCGTGCCAATGTGAAACGCTTTGTACTCTCTTCCACCGCCGCTGTATATGCCTCGAGCGACCAACCACTCTCGGAAGAGTCGCCCCTTGGCCCATCAAATGTCTATGGTCAAACGAAGCTGATGATTGAACAGACTCTCGAGTGGTATCGCCAGATACATGGCTTGCGCTTTGCCGCGCTGCGCTACTTTAACGCCGCAGGCGCTCTTCCAGGGCGTGGCGAAGCACATCAACCAGAAAGCCATCTCATTCCTCTTGTCCTGCAGGTCGCCCTCGGCCAGCTGTCCGAGATTAAGATCTTCGGCGATGATTACCCTACACCAGACGGCACCTGCATCCGGGATTACATTCACATCGCCGACCTCGTCGACGCTCACTTGCTCTGCCTTAGCGCTCTCGACAATCAGGACCGTCTGGTCTACAACCTTGGAAATGGGGCTGGTTACTCCGTCCGCGAGGTCATCGAAGTCTCTCTACGCGTAACGGAACAAGAGATCGCGGCCCTAGATGCTCCCCGACGGCCCGGGGATGCCCCCCGACTCGTAGCAAGCTCCGAGAAAATCCAACGCGAACTCGGTTGGTCGCCAATGTACCCCGAGCTCGAGCAAATCATCGCCAGCTCCTGGGAGTGGCACAGATCTCACCCGCAGGGTTACAAATCACAATCGGAACAGTAGCGGTTGATTCGCCGGAACCTGTCGGCAGGAAACTGGGCAGTAAATCGCGGGGGTATAATCGCGAGGTGAAATCACCGAAGAAACGTGCACTCGAGGTGCGCTCTCGTCTACTGGAGACATACGGCCAACCAGTCTGGCGCAATCCATTGCCACCGCTCGATGAGTTGGTATCTACAATCCTCTCTCAAAATACAAACGACGCAAACCGCGACCGCGCTTTCAAAACGCTTCGGGAGCGTTTCCCCGCCTGGGAAGAAGTACGTGACGCGGATCCCTCAGATATTATTGCCGCCATTCGCTCCGCGGGTCTTGCCAATCAAAAAGGACCTCGCATCCAACGCGCCCTTCAGCAGATTACCGAGGAACATGGCGATCTTAATCTGGACTTCCTCGAAAACCTGCCGCTTGAACAGGCCAAGGATTGGCTCCTTCGCTTTAAGGGAGTCGGCCCAAAGACCGCGGCGATTGTGCTGCTCTTTTCACTCGGGAAACCGGCTTTCCCCGTCGATACACATATTCACCGCTTGACGGGGCGCCTGGGCTTGCGGCTCGAAAACATCACTGCTGAGCAATCTCACGATCATCTTGCAGCACTTTTCGACCCGGCGATGTATTATGATGTCCATCTCAATCTTATCCGTCATGGGCGCGAGATCTGCCATGCCCGTTCTCCACAATGCGAGCGCTGCCCTCTGAGCGATCTCTGTCCCAGTAATCAGGCGCTCTCCCGGGAAATGCATGAATGAGTGATTCGCCAAAACAGCCCGATTCCACCGAGAACTTGCGCAAGATCCGCCTCGCACTGGAGACTCTTTCTGCAAATTGCGATGGATCACAAGCCGCAATCGCGCGTGACGCGCTGAATGATCTCGAACAGGTGGAACACAATCAGGGCGGAGACGAACAAGCGCGTTTGGCCGCACTCTTTAAAGTCTGTCGTGCACTGGGATCATCTCTCCATCTCAGCGAAGTGCTGCGCGAGACGATGGATTCAGTCATTCAATTGACGGGCGCGGAACGTGGTTTTCTAATGCTTGTCAACCAGGAAACCGGAGAGTTATCATTCCAAGCAGCACGCAATTTCCAACAAGAGAACCTCAATAAGAGCGAGCTGGAAGTCAGCCATTCAGTAATCCAGGACGTCATCCGTTCCGGCGAGGGGATTTTAACCACGAACGCGCAGTTTGACGATCGCTTCTCTAAACAAGAATCGATAACCCGGTTTGCGCTCCGCTCCATCCTCTGCCTGCCCCTCCGAACGCACGGCGATGTTAAAGGTGTCATCTACATTGACAACAAGATCAAATCTGGCGCCTTTAATAAAGATGATCAGAAACTACTGGAGGTTTTCGCCGTTCAAGCAGCAGTTGCGATCGAGAATGCACGCCTTTATACCCAAGTGGATACTGAATTAGCAAAACGGGTATCCGAGTTAGAAACCCTTCGCCATATCGACAAGGAACTCAACACAGGTCTCGATTTTAAGCGTGTGTTGGAACTCACACTGGAATGGGCATTGCGCAGCACGGGATCAGACGATGGATGCATCGGGCTTCTAAACAAAGCCGGTTCCCTGTCCATCCTCGCTGGCGAGTGTACGGATGAATTAATGGACGCGAGCGATCCGCGACTCGCTCCAGCCGTGCTTCAGGGTCAATCTGTTACTTTTCAACAGGAAGGCAATTTCAATGCCTTAATCGTGCCCGCCCGGCGCGAGTCGCGCACAATCGCACTCATCGGAGTCAGGCGGCGGGGAAAAACCTACTCCAAGGAGACGGAGAGTTTCCTCTTCCGCATCGCCGAACGCGCCGCTCTCGCGATTGAAAATACCAGCCTTTTTGACGCCGCCCGTGCTGCAGATGATGCCAAATCGCAATTTATCTCAATCGTAACCCATGAACTTAAAATCCCCATGACCTCGATCCGAGGATATGCCGACCTGATCAAACAAGAAACCGTCGGTCCAGTGACGGAACAGCAGATAAAATTCCTCGACACAATCCGCTCCAACGTTGACCGTATGGCCAATCTGGTATCGGATATATCCGATATCTCGCGAATTGATACTGGGCGCCTCAATATCGACGTTGCGGCTATTCCGATCGCGGATTACATTCATGAAATTGCAACCGGGTTTCAACCCCAATTCGATGCCAAGAAACAGTCTGTTGAGTTTTCCATCGCAGACGGCCTCCCCCTGGTGCAGGCAGATCGAAACCGATTAGCTCAAATCTTGACCAACCTGCTTAGCAACGCAAACAAATACACACCCGAAGGCGGCTCCATCACCATCGCTGCTTCGCTCTCCAATAATTTTATTCGAACTGAAATACGCGACACTGGCATCGGATTAAACGATGAAGATCAGGCGAGGCTCTTTACGCAGTTTTTCCGCTCTGAGGATCCAGCTGTACGGAATGAGATTGGCTGGGGTCTCGGCCTGCACGTAACCCGCCAACTCGTCAAGCTTATGGGCGGCGAGATTGGCGCTCAGAGCGTGCCCGGTGGTGGGAGTATTTTCTGGTTCACACTTCCGGCGAAAACACAAACTGGATTAACGGCATGATGAGCAAACAACCAAAGAGTGCGCGATACCGCCTGCTTCTCTACCAAGAACTCGTAGGCCGTCACGCACGAAAAGCTCTCCTCCTCGCGTTTCTTTTCCTCGGCTTGTGGACTCTCGTAGATATTGGTTACGCTCATTGGCTAGAGCGCTCTACACAGCCTTGGCTCTTCGCTGGCGGACTTATCGCTTTCGCATATTGGCTTTTTGCCCGTTTTGGACCCGGGCTGGCATATGCACAAGCCCATCACGACTATCTTCGCCTCCAAACACCGATTTTTCGCCTGAATATTTCCTACCGCCGAATCATTAACACTCGCCCGATCGTTTTCAGTAAATTGTATCCTCCCGAAAGTATGCCTCGCCGTGACCGGCACCCCATGAAGCCCTTCCTCGGCGTCACCGCTCTTGGGATTGATCTGCGCGGTTGGCCGCTGCCGACCTGGTTGCTTCGGCTCTTTCTGAGCCGTTACATGCTGGCGAACGACCAGATCGGCTTCATCCTGCTCGTTGAAGATTGGATGCGCTTCAGCACTCAGCTAACGAGCCTGCTGGGCGAATGGCGCGCCTCGCGCCAACAGCGACCGCCCAGCCCAGGCATCGGGGTCTCCGACCTGCTGTCCGATTGACCACCCTTGATCAACAAATCCACTCGCGTTGACACGCCATTGCGCTGAGGTCTATACTCGCGAGTGCTTCACAGAATAGATTAAGGAGAGAGACATGGCGCTCACATTAACCTGGTACGGACATGCCGCCTTTGGACTCGATGTAAATGGCGTAAAACTGCTCGTGGATCCGTTCCTGAACGACAACCCCGCTGCGACGGTCAAGGCCGATGCAGTTGATGCGGATTTCATCCTCATCTCCCACGGTCATGGCGACCATATCGGGGATGCCGTGGCGATTGCCGAACGCACGAATGCCCGCGTAATTAGCACCTACGAAGTGGCTTCCTGGTTCATAAAAAAGGGCATCGAGGCGCATGCCCAGCACATCGGGGGAGGTTACCAGCACCCCTTCGGCTACCTCAAGCTGACCCAGGCGCTGCATGGATCCATGCTCCCGGACGGCTCTTGTGGCGGAAACCCGGCCGGATTTCTACTCACCACACCGGGGAATAAGAAACTCTATCTCGCCTGCGACACAGGCCTGTTTGGTGACATGCGCCTAATCGGGGAGGAGGGAATTGACCTGGCGGCTCTGCCCATCGGGGACAACTTCACCATGGGCCCCAACGATGCCTTGCGAGCGGTCAAACTACTTGAACCCAAACACGTCATTCCGGTGCACTACAACACCTGGGAGTTGATCGAGCAAGATCCTCACGCATGGGCAATACAGGTGAAGAAAGAGACCAGGGCGATTCCGCACGTTCTACAACCCGGCGAAAGCTTCCAGCTCTAAATAACTCTTATGGCTCGGCACCGATCAGCGGAAACATCCCTGAATCGGGAAACTCTCATCAAGGGACGCGGATGCAGAAGACCATCCACTGGCGTGATCATATTTTCATTAACATATATTGGCTCGGCTTGAGTATCTCCGCCGGCGTAATCACGCCTGTTTTATTGCCTTATCTCGTCACCATTTTCGTCGCTCCCGATCAGAAAAACACCTACCTGGCAATGCTGCGCGTCGCTGGCCTTGCGGTCGCCATGCTCGTACAGCCTCTGGCGGGAATGTATAGCGACCGGAGCACGCATCGCTTTGGCCGCAGGCGGCCGCTCATCTTTTGGGGCACTCTTCTTGATCTAGCATTCCTAGCCATCATCGGCGCATCCGTGCTCTTCATCGGATCTTCGTTGGATCAAACGATACGTCCGCTCCTGGGTTTCTCCGCCGCATTTGCCGTTTTGCTGCTTGGACTCGTACTCCTACAAGCTTCATCCAACACCGCACAGGGGGCTCAGCAAGGCTTGATTCCCGACCTCGTACCTGAAAATCAGCGCGGTTTATCCTCCGGCGTAAAATCGGTGTTCGAAATCTTACCGAGCTTCCTGGCAGTTTTCATCGGCCCTATCATAGATTCCGGCCGGATTTGGCTTACCGTCAGCCTAATCGGCGGCTCACTTACGCTAACGATGCTCCTCACGATGATCTTCGTGCGCGAAGAGCCTTTGCGCGAGAAGCCCTATCGACACAACGCCTCTCGCACTTTAAGGATCGTCGCCCTCACAGCGATATTTGTCGGTGTTACGCAGGGTGCGCTTTGGCTGGTGCGCTCCGGAGGTCAATTCCTCAGCAGCCGGGATGTTTCTGCTGAATTGCAAATTGCCTTGATGGGCTTCGCTGGTTTTATTGCCATGGCTGGGGCGATACTCGTGGGTGTTTATTTCGGTGCGTGGGTGGGAATCGGTGATGAGGCTCGATCAAACAAACCTTTCATCTGGTGGGTTATCAACCGCCTGCTCTTCCTGGCTGCAGTGGGATCAATTCTTGGTTTTTTCCAGTTCTTCATCAGCGATGTCCTACACGTTGAGAATCCGGCAACGATGACCACTATCACCCTTGCAGTTGTGGCTTTATTCTTGATCCCTTCAACTCTTGGCGGCGGATACCTCGCAGATCGGATCGGACGGAAACAGTTGATCGCTTTTGCCGGTTTGATCTCAGCGGCCGGGACTCTGCTCTTGCTTACCTCGCGAACAATTCCAATGGTCATCGTAAGCGGGTGCATCCTCGGTGTTGGAGCGGGTACATTCATGGCTGCCAACTGGGCCCTCGGCACAGACCTGGTTCCTCCCAAAGAGGCTGGACGCTACCTGGGCATCTCTAATCTCGCCGGTGCAGGTGCGGGGATCGTTGGCGCAGGAATCGGCGGACCTATGGCGGATTTCTTCAACCGGATACAACCTGGTCTAGGCTATCTCGTAATTTTCGCCATCTACGCAAGTCTCTTTCTGCTCTCTGTGGTCGCCTTGCGCGGGATCCCCCATATAAATAAGTCGCTAAGTCAATAGCATTCGATACAGGAAATATTTCGCCCCTGCTCTTCTTTGAAGTCACTTGGGGAATAGGCATCACTCGTTGTACAATCAGACAAGACCCCCTAATCAGCGCTTGGAGGAGACATATGATGTCCAACGACGAGCGTATCGGCGAGATTGTCCACTACTATCACAAAATTTCGGTAGCCGTCATCAAACTAAATAAACCTCTGCAAGCAGGAGATAAGATCCATTTCATCGGTGCACACACCGATTTCCTGCAGGAGATCCGCTCAATGCAGATCGAGCATGAGGTTGTCGATGAAGCGCAGGCTGGCGACGAGGTCGCCGTGAAAGTCGATCGGCGAGTTCGCCGCGGGGACACCGCTTTCCGCCCAGCGGAGTAAAGATCGCAGGTCCACCAACTCGTTGAGCCTCTGTGGGATGTCCTGGATACGCACGCCTCGCCCATCAAGATGCTGGTTTGAATAAAGCTTGATGATTTGGGGATTCAGATAGCGGCAGCTCCCCTCGCCATATTGATTGGGGGGGGAATTACGACACCAGCGGCAGCGCAATAGTAAATGTTGCGCCCTTTTCAGGACCCTCACTATCCACCCAGGCGCGACCTCCATTGGATTCGGCAATCGCCTTTACAATGGGCAACCCCAATCCCAGACCGCCATGCTGCCGAGTCAGGTGATCTTCCACCTGATAGAAGAGATCAAAGACGGTTTCCAATTCATCCGGGGCCAGTCCTATTCCATCGTCGCGCACGCGGAGCCAGGCCTCATGGCCATGTTGCTCCAGGGATAACCAAAGCTCCCTTTCTTGCGGCGTGAAACGGATTGCGTTATTAAGTAAATTGGTTAAAGCCATCGTTATCTTCGATCCATCGACCGTCGCTTCGAGCGATTCTGCGGGCAGATTCAGTTTGATTGTTTGCCCTTTAGTTTCCGCTAATCCGACAACTTCCTCATACGCCATCTGAACGATGTTTTGAAGTGACTGCCGTACCAACACCAGATCTGCCGATCCCGCCTGCAGCATATTCAAATTGGTCATGTCTTCGATTAATGTGCGCATTCGCAATGCGGAAGTGAGTACCGCGTCCGCGTGTTCAGAGACATTTTCTCCGGCTAATTCCTTGAGCAATGATGCGTTGCCCAAGATCAAGCCTAGCGGTGTGCGCAGCTCATGAGAGGCGATAGCTATGAAATCAGTTTTTAATTGATCCAGTTTCCCTAGCGTCTCATAGGCGCGGTTGAGCGCATCGATCTGGCGCGCATTGCTAAGCGCCACAGCCGCTAAAGAGGCAATATTAGTTAGGGTTTGAATATCTGCTTCATCAAAATTCCCCTGGCGTTTGTTTGCCGCTTCCAACACCCCTGTTACCTCGTCGCGGATCCGCAACGGCACACCGATCATGGAGCGTACTGAGAAACGCCCCCTCTCTCCAACTTCGGGGAATTGCTGCGATGTAGCACCCAACTCGTTAAGAATGAGTGGTCGATCCTCTCGAAAGATTGTTCCCGCGATTGATCCTTCTTTCGGAACCGGAATTTTCTGGAGTGTCTCTGGATCTGCGTCCGTCGCTGCGGCGATGTATAGATCACGGGTCTTTTCGCTTACGAGCAGAATTGAGGCAGCCTCGCTCTCGACCAGATCAGCTGCAGAGCGGATGATGAATTGAAGCAAGCGGTCGAGTTCTAGTGTCGAGTTAAGTGTGATGCTGATCTCGACCAACCTAGATAGTCGCACAACCATCTGGCGAAGACGTTTCAATTCATCCTGTGCCTGAGTATCCATCGCTCTGTAAGTTTATGTCAGCAAACCATCCTTGTCTACAAGACCATTGTCGCTCATAAGCGATCGTTGTATACTTCAGAAGCTCATTAATCACCCGCTCACATAATAAGGAATACTCCCCATGAAGGTGTCCTGTCTTCAAGAGAATCTGGCCCGTGGTTTAAGTATAGTGTCGCGTGCGGTGGCGCCCCGCAGCACTCTTCCGGTGCTGAGTAACATTTTAGTGGCAACCGATAATGGCCGGCTGCGCCTGTCTGCAACGAATCTGGAGTTGGGAATCAGTTATTGGATTGGCGCGAAGATCGAAGAGGAAGGCTCGACAACGGTACCGGCGCGCACATTTGTTGACTTGGTAAACACACTCCCTAGCGACACCGTATCCATGGAGCTAACCATCCGCAATCAAACGTTGAATGTGCACTGCGGCTCTTTCAACAACGACATCAAGTGTATCGACGCCCAAGATTTTCCACCGCTACCACCTTCCGAACTCGATGATGGGCTGATGCTTAACGTTGAAAACCTACGCTCTATGATCCAACAGTCAACTTTCGCCGCCTCGATGGATGACGCCCGTCCGGTCTTAACCGGCGTTTTGCTTGAAGTCGAAGATGATCAGGCGACGATGGCCGCAGCTGATGGTTTCCGCCTCTCAGTCCGCACCGCACAACTCTCCACCGCGTCCGACAATCAGGTCAGGGTCATCATCCCTGCACGTGCCTTGAGTGAACTGGCGCGCGTCATCAGCACTGGCGATGAGACAATCAACATGACTTTACCTCCTAATCGTGGGCAGGTGATCTTTCGCGGGACTGATTTTGAACTCGTTTCACAGCTGATCGACGGAACCTTTCCAGACTACCACAGCATCATCCCCACGACCCACGCCACTCGAAGCGTGCTCTCAACCGGCGCTCTTCTGAAAGCATGTAGGGCTGCCGACATCTTCGCCCGTGAAGCAGCTCATTCGGCTCGTCTACGCATTACTCCCGGAAGCGATCTCGAGCCCGGAACAATAGAAGTCTCAGCAACAGCCACCGAAACAGGATCAAATGAGACTATCGTCGATGCCACTATAGAGGGCGAGGGGATGGAAATCGCCTTCAATGTCCGTTTCCTGGTGGACGTCCTGACTGTGATCGATACACCCAACGTCGCCATCGAGACGACATCAGCCTCATCCCCGGGCCTGGTGCGCCCTGTCGGTCGCGACGATTTCCTGCATGTCATCATGCCCATGCATCTTGGACGGTGACTTAACCCTCGTCTTCAACCTGCTGACAAATTAAAAGGATCCTCGCCGGTGGGCGAGGATCCTTTCTCATATAATCCGTCCACATTCCCCATTCACCCCCGATGTCGATCAACTTCTCGTGGTTGAAGGCGCACGCAATGCCGCTGTTGCTCTATCCGAAGACACGTTCACGGCTGAAGCAGTAAATCGCGTTTTGTGGTTGATGTGAGCCTTCCGCACAAAAATAATATTCAGGAGAGAAAAGCGCTTCTTAATATCTCCTGCCGTCGCTATTTTTCTTCCTCCGACCACGCGTGTTTACCGATAAGGGGGACAAAAGTTACCGGGGCCAACTTCTCGCAGACCAGCTTCTGCCCCTCACGCTTCCAGAGTTCGAGTACTTGCCCTGCCCGACCTCCCACCGGGGCAACCAGCCTTCCACCGTCGCCCAGTTGATCCTCGAGCGGCTTTGGAACCCCGGGCGGCGCTGCAGTTACGATGATTGCTTGATACGGCGCATGGTCGGGTAATCCACAAGACCCATCACCGACAACGACTTCGATATTCTCCATCTGCAAGGAATGCAGCAAAACCTGTGCGCGCTCAGCCAACTCCGGAATCCGCTCTATGCTGTACACTTTCTTCGTTAAATGCGCCAGAATGGCTGCCTGGTATCCCGATCCCGTACCGATTTCGAGTACGGTCTCATCACCCTTCAGGCAAAGGAGTTCGGTCATCAACGCAACGATGTACGGCTGGGAAATGGTCTGCTTATTGCCTATGGAGAGAGGTGCGTCAATATACGCCAGACGCTCTTGCTCTGCAGGTACAAACTTATGGCGTGGAACAGCAAGCATCGCCGCAAGCACACGCTCATCGCGGATCCCACGACGGGCCATTTGCTGGTCGACCATGCGCTTCCGCTCGTGTGAATATGCTTCTTTCTCAGACATGCTTGCTATATTTGATTATACGCCGGTGATGATATCCGAGAAATCGCCGTCTGCCAGGTAAAATACGCGGAAAAATGTCTTTTATTGAAAAGCATCAACCGCCAGAGACGAAACGCTGCTCATCCCATACATCCGCATCGTTATGGTAGCCGGCTTGCTCCCAGAAGCCCAATTGATCCTCCGCTAAAAACTCCAAACCTCTCAACCACTTCCCACCTTTCCAAAGGTAAATATCCTTCAGATCGCCTCTTCCCGGGATTGCTCCGACGACTCCCCGGAGCGGAAAACCGTGATCTGGCGTAATGGGTTGCCCATCAAAATGTGTTGCCAACAAGAAATTATCCGACATGGCGACAGATATGGGTGTATTTGTCGTATACCCGTTCTCACAATGCTGCAATAGGAACTTCGCCGATGGGCTGACTTTAATGATCTCTTGCTGCACAAGCGCCTGTAATGAAACACCTTCCCATTCTGTGTCGAATTTACTCCAGCGGGTTACGCAGTGGATGTCCATCTTGATCTTGGTACGCGGTAATTCTAAAAACTCGTCCCAAGTCCAGATCAATTGTTGATCCACCTCACCCCAAACTCGGAAATCCCAAGTAGAAGGGTCAAACTCAGGGACCGGCCCATAATGCAAAATCGGAAATTTAACTGTTAACGATTGTCCTGGAGGGAGCCTCCCCTCTTGTGAAACCTTGTCTTCTAATCCTCGCCTCGTTCCTTGACCCTCAGACATCGCTTCTCCCTCCAAATTTCATCCATTATATCAACTTCACTATTCGCGGTGGGAACCCCGAAGCAAGATACACTGGCATAGAATCGCGCATACCCTATCGGGAATGAGATCTCGTCATACAAAGATTCCTTACCATCGCTTTATGACCAGCTTTCTATCGCTCTTTTTTCTCCCTCACCCGCGGCTGGCTCACCACTGTGCCTAAACCCAACATTTGGTGCAGAGGGATCCATACATAGTCCACCGGGGTGCATAGAAACGCACCCCGGTGGGGTTATTACACGAATATTCGCCGTGAAGCTGGCATTGAAATTCTCTTAGTGTATTTGCACACTACCAATCCCAAGATCAATTACCATCTCAATCTGCTTTTCAGCCGCAGAATAGCCTGGTGAGATATATAAATCCCCATCGCGTGTATATCCACTTGGAACGAGTACGTTCCCAATACCAACGTCGGCCCTTAAGCGAACACCCACGTCCTTAGGAATCATTACCCGGATCTCGCCTATGCCCCCCTTAAGATAAATATCGGCATTATCCTCGGGTGGCAGCAACACAATCATTTGCCCTACTCCCTGCTCTACATGTATTTTGCCGATTTGGAGATCACTGAGATCAAGCTCCGCTTTCCCCACACCGAAGTCAACGATCAAATCAGTGGCCACGCCAGGGTGTAGTGCGAGGTCCCACGACGGTTGACCGCTCCACCCGCTGAAGAATGGAACCACGATGAAACCCTTGGTCCGTAGATCGATGGTCGCGCGTGTGCCAGAGAAATCGACCGCCTCACTAATCTCCTCACCGCTGAAGGGGAGAATATCGCCCTCTACCAGCACAGTTGCTCCCTTTGGCAACGCGTCAATGTGTAAGTATCCGAGCGCGGGATCGATGGTAACGATTGCATTCTCAACATTCCGCAGAGGAATCTCAATATTCTCAGATGCGTTTGTCCATCGAGGTTGTTTGTCGAAGAAGACGATACCGCCAGCCAAGATGGCGAGAACTACTATTAACGCAATTGCCGCCCCCCAGGCCGAGCGGTGACCGATAAGTATGTCCAACCCTACTGCGATAAGCAGGATCGGCCAGAAACGCATGACAACGTCCCACACATTCAACTCGATCATACCCAGGTTGTTCAACAGAAAAATCACCCCAAGGGCAATCAGGATAAGAGGTCCAGCTATGCTGGGTCTACGGTAGCGACCATCCATTTCACTAACTCCTCGCTCAGCATTTGAACAGAAATAAAGAAATTACCATTGCCGCCAACGTCCGCGATCGAGGGGATCATAAGACAGCAAGCGAACAACTCCATCTACCCGAATCATTCGCCATCAACCGGCGGCCCGCTTCGGCGCGGGCGGAACAAAGAACTCAAGAGGATCATCAAGCCAGCGCCGATTAATAGGGCCGGCCACAACAATCCCGAGAATTGACCTCTGCCCAAGAAAGAGCCGAAGATGGCGAACATGATCAGACTCACCATGATGGCCCGGCTTCCATCGTGCAGCCCCTCCCGAGCCTGGCCCGCGAGCAAGCCGGAGATGATCACGCCCACACCTACGAAACCGGGGATAAGCGTCCAGACATACGCCCAACTCCCCCAGTTGCCGGTTGCATTCTGCCAATACAGAATTCCGCCAATCCCACCTACGATTGAGGCTGGAATCGCCAGGCTTGGCGTGTTGGTCAGCAAACCCATCAGAAAAAGGAATACGCCCACCCCAATCACCAGCAAGGGCCAATTATCCTTTGGGTTTATGAACGCGAAGATGTCGGGAAATAATTGTGCTGCCAGTAGAGCAGCGCCGATAAGGATAATTAGCAACCCGGCCACTAAGTTTGATCGTTGTCCTTGCTCCATTTCACCCTCCCATTCCGATTTACGCAGAAGATATGAATAAGTCGCGCTAATTTAGTTGTCCATTTCTTCCTACATCTAGCAATTCTTAATGCTTGATCAAAAAAGTTTAGGCTCTTGTCTGCTCTGTGTCTAAACGATCGATCCTCCTCTGTGGCTTGTCAAACCGGGAAGCGTGAGTTGTAAAGGTATTGGACGATCGTCCCTTTTGTATTCTTGCCCCGGTCTACAGAGGTTTTTTGAAATCGTAGATCCCGTTCCGCATAGGCCAAATATGTTTACACCCCTTACAATCCAAGCCCTCAGGTGTCTTTTGCAGTTCTAGGGACCCACACTCGGGACAGCGCCAAATCGGGCCCTCATGCACGGGCCCAGGCGAACCCTCAACCGAGGCATATTGGAAAACGCTGGGGGTCAGCTGCGCCCAATCCCCCGTGCGCTGCATCATTGAGTCAAGTGCCACCAGTATACGAAGGGGCACCAAGCGTTTGAGGAGATTTATCCGAAAATGGGAAACCGTTAGCTTTCGACCGGGCGAAAACCCTGCCTGTTTCAACCATTTGTAAACAACACGGGGATGGAAGTTGAAATTTAATTCTGTGAACTCGATCGCTTTAGCATCGAAGGGGCTCCAGCCCTGCCGTCGGAAGAGCCAACGTGCGATGGCCTTGATGTTGCGCTTGTTTGCGTATTCGAGGATGAAGGTTGATCCTGGGACAAGTGCGGGTCTAATCTGACTCAGCGCGTTTTGTGGCTCCACCAGATGATGAAGTGTTCTGATCATCGTGGCAGCATCGAATACTTCTGGCGCGAAGGGTAGGTGATAGACGTCACCGACGACATAAACATAGCGGTCACCCACGCCAAGTCTCTTCTGTGCCAACTCAATCTGCGTTCGTGAATAATCAAGCAGGACAATCTGCTGAAAACCCTGATATCGAGATGTATTTCTCCCGGCGCCAGCGCCCACTTCCAGCAACCGGGTTCCTTCCTCGGGCAGCAATCGCTTTAGGGCGATCGCCTCCACTCGATCCTCATACTCCCGACTCCCATGTTCCCAGAATTTCTCCTGGTAATCTGAGCCTTCATAATCACAAATCGGAGGTCGATTTTCACTCATGTTTCACCACAGAAACGTCGGTCACATGCGTGCCCGGCGAAATATTATCCCAATTGTACTCCCTCAATTTCGTGATGTCAGCCGCATTTTCAGATTCGTCAATCCATAAAGCGCGTTTCGTCCAGCTTGCGCTCTACCTGCGCCTCACTGTCTTCGGGCTCCTGCTCCAGCAACCCTACTTCTGCATCGGCGCGAAAACGTGCCTCTGCCTCTTCAAGCGCGGTATGACTCGCCCGCGGGACAATCGCCCATTTGCCACAATGCGGGCAGCGCGCTAGTTTCCCAACCAATAGATTTGGCGAAAGAATATGCCTGGGATATGGAAAACCACAGCGCCGGCAGACCGCTCCCCCGGCAGGGCCATAATTTCCGAGCTTAAAACTACCTGAACTGCGGCCCATGAGTGCCGGAAGGAGAGCTCCAAGCCCTACGAGTACAACAATTCCCACGATCAGGGGGATGGCGATATCGGCCGCCTTTTTCCAGCTCTCCTCCGCACTGATGAACTCCAGCCTTATCTCTTCAGAAAATACCTCTGCGCCGCTCACCGTCGTCCCAACAGCTGCAAATGTGTGTGCCCCCAACGCATAATCACTGGTGCTGAAGGAATATTTAAACGGGGATTCGGAGACTTCCGCAAAGAAATCCCCATCAAGCAGGTACATAACCCTTTCCAGATCCTGCGGCCCTTCGGCGGTTATCGTAAATCGTCCCTGAATGCGGGCACCACCCCTGTACCCAAAATCGCGCCGTAGATTTAAGTCCAATCGATCGTCAGCATCCTGGGCATGTGCTGGAATAGTCAACACAATAATCAGTAGGACGACTAAGAGTATTGTCGCCTTCCTCATTTTCACTCCTCATTTCCAGCGCGTCAGGATTGCCTCGCGCTGAAAGAGCTGCGTCGCGAAAGCTAGCAGACCCACATCGAGTACGGTGAGCCCAGCTGCCATCCACAGAATCATTGTTTCGTTGATAAAGATCAACCCGGTGATCTGGGCGATGAAAAGGCCGAGAAGCGGAAGGATGACCAGCAAAGATATTTGCTCAGCCACGCGGGGATCATTTGCTCGAGAGGATACCATGATGGCGATGCTCACGGCCGCAATGGCCAACAGTGGCCCAACCACAATGATCGCAAACAGCCAGATTGGGTCCGTAACCTGCCGCAACAATGCCGTCCCTTCAGTGATAATAGCCACCCCTATCGAAAATATTGTGAACCCCAGCCATGTCGCACCAATGGCGGGCAGCGCTGCCGCCACCGCCTTGCCGGCGAGAAGCTCGAGAGTCGTCACCGGCGTCGCCAGTACCGGCTCCAGCGTTCTCGTTGTTTTCTCGCCCACAATACTGTAGGAAGCGAAGGTCGCTGGAATAACGAGCGGCATCAACATAAACAACAACATAAACTGACTCACGATGAAGTACTGTCCGCAGGTTTCACTATCCAGCCCCTCACACAAGTCCGCAAATCCAGCGGGCATGTCCGCTGCCGAAAACCCGGCCATCTCTTCAGGAGAGCCCATGGTGTAGAGGATAATTAACGGCAGGGCAGTCATAATGAGGGGCATGAAAGCCACTGTAAAGAGCACAAAGCGATTCTTGAACACCTCGGCCCATTCCTTACGCGCGATCACCCAGACTTTCCGCATTATCCACCTCTCATAAGAGAATCAATTTTCTTAATGGGCATTGCCTTCCCTCCGCTTCGATTCGCCCACAACAGCCGTGGTGTAGTTATGTAAAGTAGCACCCTGGCAGTATTCAAACCGTTAAACGATTGAAAAACGCGTTTACCCCACCAGGCGTAAGTAAATTTCCTCTAGGGATCGGCGCAACTCGCCGACAAATTGAATATCCGCTCCGGCGCTCACCAAACTCCGGATCAATTCCGGGTTATTCTTCTCGGGTTCATCTAGCGCGACGACCAGCTTGTTATCTTTCGCCTCAACGGAGCGCACAAAGGGCTGCTCACTCACCGTTTTTTCAAACGCAGGAAAGGCTTCTCTCAAGTGAAATACGACCACTCTGTCATAGAGCTTCTCCCGCAGCGCCGCTGGTGTGTCTAGCGCAAGTAAACGAGTATTTACCACCCCGATACGGTCACATAGCCGGTCTGCCTCGTCGAGGTTATGGGTACACAGAAAGATTGTTCGTCCCTTTCCTTTTAGCTCGCCGATGAATTCCCGCACAAGACGCGCCATCTCCGGGTCGAGCCCCGCTGTCGGCTCATCAAGGAAGAGAACTTTGGGCTCATGCAGCATCGCCCGGGCGATGGCCAACTTCTGCCGCATTCCTTTTGAGAATGTCGCCGCCACATCCCCGCGCCGATCCCACAGCCCCAGCAAACGCAGATAGCGCTCTACCTGTCCGGCGACGTCGTCCACACCATGCAATTCCGCGAAGAAATTCAAATTTCTCTCCGCACTTAAGCGATCGTACAAGCCTGGCGACTCGGTCAGTATCCCAACGTTGTGCCTGATTTCGTTATCCTCTCGTCCTACTTCATGCCCGGCGACACTGGCTTCCCCCGAAGTCGGCGCAATCAACGCGCCCAGCATGCGGATCGTCGTCGTCTTTCCCGCTCCATTTGGCCCCAAGAAACCAAAGATCTCGCCCGGCTTAACATCTATGTCCAGGCCGTCGACTGCGAGAACATCACCGAAGCGCTTGGTTAATCCTTTCGCAACAATCATTCTCTTTCTCCTCAAAGCAGATAGCTGCCCGGCTCACAACAACTCAACCCAGGGTCAAGCGTAGCGGCTATCATCAAGACTGTCCTCTGATACTTTCTCTTCATTAATCCGCCGCACCTCTGCGCGAGGCGGCTCCGTATTCAACACTCGCGCTTCGCTCACTTCACTTTGCGCATCCCTCTTTTTCAATGCATAAAGAATTAGCAGACTAATTCCTGCACCAACGATGACGGCTCCTTCGGCCGCGTAGACACCCCATCGATCCATGACGATCAGCGTCGCCGCATTGAACAGCGTGTGCCACGCCACGGCACCCACCAACCACCCCCCTCCACCGCGGCGTACACTCTGGAGTACCAACGCACTTGCGCTCAAATGAAAGCAGATCGCCCCGACTCTCTCAACGGCTCCCAGTAGGGCCTGATACCAGGGCATGCCCCAATAAAGCGCCAACTGTGCCGCGGCCGCCTCCACCTGTTCCGGGGACAGAGTCTTTGAAAGATCCACCCCGCGTAACGCTACAGCCTGAAAGAAGCCGTACAAAACCAGCCCGCCAAGGATTATCGCTTCACTACCGCCATGACCAGCCCCAAACATAAGCGCCTTGGGGAAATTCCGAACATCGCGGGCCCAGCGACGCATGACGATAAAGCGCGCCAACTCTTCGAATATACCCGCAGAAAGACCGTATAACAGTGCGGCCGCCGTAAACGCCAACCCGCCAGCCGCGAACAATCCTCTGTCTGTCACAAAGGGCGTCAGAACAAGATTATTGAAAGGGATATGAAAAAACTGCGAGGCGACGAACGTTGCCGCCCCGGCTCCGAATAAACTCCAACTGAGTCTGCTTCGCCTCGTCAAGACGACACCCAGCCCCAGGGGAATGGCGATCATCAGCAAACCGTTCAAGAAGTGCGCTACAGTGATCATCGCAAATAACTCCAGAGGCTGGCCAGGCGGCCAATTCATCAACCAGACGACTCAACGAGCATCGTTGGACGCGACCCGAACCACGTGCCCAGCGCCGCAGCCCAGAAGCCCTCCTGGCTCTCTGTCGCAGCGTCGTTATTCTATCCTGTTTCTTCTTTTAAGAGAGGATGCCCGCATTGCCAGGGACCAAAATCAGGCCGAACAAACCAACCCAACCATCATCCCGTTAACCGCACCCAACGAAATGTTTCACGTGAAACTTGATGGCTATGTTTCACGTGAAACACCTTATCTTCTCGCTCATCCCCACTCAGAAAACCAGCGCCCGCTTCGCCGCGATTCCTTACGCGCGCCTCTAAGAGGCCGCTGCAATATGACCCGGATTCTCGCCGAATTATTTAGATGTGCTGTGGTCAAAAACACCCAGCCCTCTTCCGCGGCTTCATTAAGCATGGCTTCCAGATCTTCGGGCTTTGCGCTTATCATCGAACCCCGAGCGCCTCAACTCGATATTCGGTATTTTGCGACACTTACCCACCCTCCTGTTCGATGTTCTCGTCTACAGATCCGGTTACTGCCGCTAACGAGGTCATGCCTGCCACGGCTCCGAGGTTCATGGTGTCTACTGCGCTTGAGGGCACGATCACGAGCGCTCCCTTCTCCTTCAGCCCCTCAAAGAGCATATTCATCGCCCGCAAGTGCAGCGCGGTCGGATTATTGAGATACGCCTGAGAGGCGTCAGCGAAGGATTGCGCGATTTGTTTTTCGGATTCGCCCAAAATCACCCGCACCTACCGCTCGCGTTCCGCCTGCGCCTGCCTGCTCATTGCATCTTCTAATTCTTGCGGAATCACAATATCGCGGATCTCGACGGACTGGACTTTCACCCCCCAGGGTGTTGTCCGTTCATCTATGATTTTCTGAAGATCGCGGTCCATGCGCGCCCTACCAATTAGGATGTCGGCCAAATCCATCTGCCCGATCACTTCACGCAACGCGGTCTGAGCAGCCCAGGCGATCGCTACTCGATAGTTCTCCACCTCCAACGCAGCTTTTGCGGCATCCCAGACCAACCAAAAGAGAACTGCGTCAACATCCACAGGGACCGTATCTTTTGTGAGAGTTTTCTCCGCACTAAATGCGGTTACCATCACACGGTGGTCGATCCAAACGGAAATCCGATCCATAACTGGAACGATCCAGAAGATCCCCGGTCCGCGCAGCCCTGTGAAGCGACCGAGGCGCAGCACCACTGCCTTTTCCCACTGGTCGGCCACCTTAAGGGCCCGGAGAATGTACGTGGCGATCAAGGTGTCCGTCGCTGCCGTCACCCAAACCCAAATTTCTCGTGCGCCATATTTCATTAATAAAAATACTGCCAGCCCCGCGAGCAAATTCAGAACCATGAAGAGCAAGATCGCCACGCCGGGGATGCGTGCGCGCGTCTCCTTGTCTTACAAACCCCTGGCTTCTAAGTCAGAGACCGAACGTCGTTTAGCCATTGTTCTCCATCCTTTTTTTTTGTTATAAGACAAAATTAGTCGTCGGCTTTGGGCGGATTGCCCTCTTCTCGCCAGATCTCCATTAGCTCATCGATCAATCTCGAAACTTCGTCTGGCCTGAAGCCCACCTGGTGAGCATGTTCCAGAAAGGATTTTGTCATCCCTTCCAACGCAGCGGTGCGGAGGCGCGATGCTCTTTCCGGCGGCATGGGCTCTAATACATAGGTCCCGCGCCCCTGCTGTGTTGAGATCACACCCTCCTCATCGAGTATGCGGTATGCACGAGCGATCGTATTGAAATTTACTCTCAATTCTGCCGCCATTTGTCTCACGGTTGGCAATTGATCGCCTGGCTCCTGTGCACCTGAGGCAATCAGGTGCTTGATTCGATCGACCAATTGCGTATAGATCGGCACATGGCTGCGGAAGTCTAACTCTGTAAACATTTGGTATCGTCTCGATCCTATCTATTGTCTCATTGTATTATTGTACTAATTGTACATCGCTAGCGTTTGCGTGTCAAGCATCAAGTGCCCTGTTTCTGCTTCAGGATTCGTCGATCGTGGTAGAATCGAATTAAGGTTGTTTGACCCTTGTACGGAGATAATTATGGAAAAGGAAGTAGGCACATTCACCGTTAAGAAAGGCTTGGCCCAAATGCTTAAGGGCGGCGTGATCATGGATGTGGTCACAGCAGAACACGCCCGCATCGCCGAACAGGCTGGCGCCGTTGCCGTGATGGCGCTGGAGCGCGTCCCCGCTGACATACGCGCCCACGGAGGCGTGGCTCGTATGAGCGATCCGGCTCTAATCCAAGAGATCATGGAGACTGTCTCAATCCCGGTGATGGCAAAGTGCAGGATTGGTCATTTCGTCGAAGCCCAGATCATCGAGGCTCTTGGGGTTGATTTCATCGACGAGTCAGAGGTATTAACACCGGCCGATGAAGCTCACCACATCGATAAACATGTGTTTAAGATCCCCTTCGTGTGCGGCTGCCGCAACCTTGGCGAAGCCTTACGCCGCATTGGAGAGGGAGCAGCGATGATCCGCACAAAAGGGGAAGCCGGAACAGGCGACATCGTTGAGGCAGTCCGACACGCGCGCTCTGTTTTAGGCGCGATCCGTCGCCTTAAGAACATGCCCGACGATGAGTTAATGACTTTCGCCAAAGAGATCGGCGCCCCCTTCGGGTTGATCAAAGAAACCAAGGCCCTGGGACATCTACCTGTTGTCAATTTTGCAGCCGGAGGAATCGCGACGCCAGCCGACGCAGCGCTCATGATGCAGCTCGGCGTGGACGGCGTTTTTGTCGGCTCGGGAATTTTCAAATCGACCGATCCCCCTTTGAGGGCCAAAGCGATCGTGGAATCTGTGACCCACTATAACGATCCGAATATCCTGGCTGAGATCAGCAAGGGCCTGGGCGAACCGATGGTCGGCATCGAAGCGAAAAATCTTCCCGAGACAGAGCGGTTGGCCGAGAGAGGTTGGTAGATCTCTTTGGGAGGGCGGCGATTCTCCACTCAACAGACGAGAGAACCCGGATGCGAAGGCACGACCGGGAAATTAAAGACCAGTCTGAGATAAAGGCTTTTCTGCACGAGTCTCATTTTGGCTTTATCGCTACTACCTTTGAGGATCAACCTTTTATTCACGCAAATCTCTTCTGGTACGACGATAAGAATCAGCGCATTTATTTCCACACAGCCCTTGAGGGTCGCGCGCGCAGCAACATCGAAATCAACCCCAAGATTTGTTTCAGTGTAGCAACGATGGGTCGACTCCTTCCTGCCAAGACAGCGATTGAATTCAGTAATGAGTATGCGAGCGTGACGGTATTCGGGAGCGCACGCATCACCGACGATGCCTCGGAACAACGATACGGGTTACAGGGTTTGCTCGATAAATATTTCCCTCAGTTAAAACCGGGGGATGATTACTCCCCAATAACGGATTCGGATTTGCAGCGAACATCCGTTTTTGCAATGGAGATCGAGGCCTGGAGCGGGAAGCACAAGGTGACAGGATCATGAAGGTAGGCGTCCTGGCACTGCAGGGAGATTTCGCCGAGCACCTTGGTATATTGCGCGGACTGGGAGCGGAAGGTGTTGAGATTCGCCTGCCCTCCCACCTGGATGACATTGAAGCCTTAATTATTCCCGGAGGCGAATCGACGACGATCGGGAAACTAGCCAACGCATTCGACCTGCTGGACCCGCTGCGAGCATTCGGGCAAACGCGCCCGATCTGGGGCACTTGCGCTGGCGCTATTTTCCTCTCGAAAGACACCCGGGAACGACAACATCTATTGGGATTAATGGACATCACAGTTGAACGCAATGCCTTCGGCCGCCAGATTGATAGCTTCGAGTCTGACATCCGCGTGCCCGTCTTGGATAATCCTGATACGCCGTTCCCGGCGATTTTCATCCGCGCTCCCCTGATTGCCCGTGTCGGACCCGAGTCTGATGTTATCGCCCGCTTGTCTGAAACCAACGATAATGGCATTATCGTAGCCGCCAAGCAGGGACATTTCCTTGCCACAAGCTTTCATCCTGAATTAACCAGGGACGATCGCTTTCATCGTTACTTCCTGTCCCTTGCAAAAACGTGAACTATGACGATTCGCCTGTATGATTGGCGCGACCTAATATTCTTACATCGAATCCGCAATCGCGGGATGTGTCTTGACTCCAAGCTCATGTATACGCGTGGAGCGCATACACTTAGGCACAAGCCCCTGAGTACGCTCATCCCCGGCCCCGAAGTTTGCACCCTGGTTTCCCGAGCTGACTATTCGGGCGAATTATCGGCTGCGGGCCAATTTCTAATTCGCAACAATCAACTTCCCGCGCGTCTTGTGTTTATCAGCCCGCGCGAGATTCTCTCTAAGCCCGAAGGGATCACCCTGGTCGAGGCCATGGTACATATGGCGGGAGAGCGGGGCGCATACGCCTTAATTGCTGAGATCGACGAGCGCGATCCCGCCTTCGACGGTTTACATGCAGCTGGTTTCGCGATCTATTCACGGCAACGGATTTTGCGGCTTGAGAAAATTGTCGAGGTTGAAGCAAGCCCACACGAGGAAACCTGGCGTCCGGTCATTGACCGCGACTACATCGCCATTCAAAGCCTCTACACCAACCTCGTTCCAGCTCTGGTCCAGCAAGTCGAACCTCCTCCATCCTGTGATGGGCGAGGTCTTGTATACTGGTCACAAGGTGAGTTGCTCGGTTTCTTGGACGTTGAGTACGGACCGAAAGGTATCTGGGTGCAACCCTATTTCCATCCTGCAGCCGAGTTAGGCGATGATCTTTTATTGGGAATCATGCTCAGTTTGTCACCCAGCCAGAAACGTCCGCTTTTTATCTGCGTTCGTTCGTACCAGGGAGGGCTCAGCCAATCACTCAACCGACTCGGTTTCAAAACATGCAGCAGCCAGGCGGTAATGGTTAAGCGCCTCGCCGCTCCAATCCGCCGTCAAGTTCGAACAGAGATTCCGGCGCTCGACGGGACACAACCCGAACCATCGGCGCCTTTTGCTAACATCGTTCAGCACACACCGACATCGAAGCACACATACAGCCTATGACTCAGAGACGTATTACCGATAATTTAACCGACCTCCTCAATGTCCTGCCACCCGATTTCACCAATGCGCTTGAGAAGATCAATCGTCCCGATGACCTGCTGGAGATCATCATCGATTTGGGGCGCGTTCCCACTGCGAGGTTCACCGACAGTGAGGTTGAACTCAGCGAGCGAGAGGTATCTTCCACGGAGATTGAATATGTCGTCTCCCGAATCGGCGACTACGATGCCGACAATCGCGCCGGCATCGAGCGCACCCTGCATCGCATCTCTGCCATTCGCAACCGGCACAGGGAAATCATCGGTCTTACCTGCCGTGTGGGTAGATCCGTTTATGGAACGATCGACATCATCCAGGACTTCATCACGAGCGGCACAAGTGTCCTCCTCCTCGGTCGCCCGGCTGTAGGCAAAACGACAATGCTGCGTGAGGCGGCACGCATTCTGGCCGGTGAAAAAAGGGTCGTCATCGTCGACACATCCAACGAGATTGCCGGAGACGGCGATGTGCCACATCCAGCCATTGGTCGCGCCCGGCGCATGCAGGTGCGAGAACCTACGCTTCAGCATGAGGTCATGATCGAGGCCGTTGAGAATCACAATCCAGAGGTGATCGTGATCGACGAGATCGGGCGCGAGCTTGAGGCAATCGCGGCGCGAACGATCGCGGAGCGCGGCGTTCAACTAATCGGGACCGCCCATGGAAACACCCTCGAGAACTTGTTGCTCAACCCAACCCTCTCCGACCTAATCGGCGGCATAGAGTCAGTAACCCTTTCGGATGAAGAAGCCCGTCGCCGGGGCACACAAAAGACTGTGCTCGAGCGCCGTGCAGCACCGACCTTTAACGTGCTGGTTGAGATCCTGGACCGTGAAAGATTGGCAGTCCATCACGATGTCTCTGCCGCCGTCGATGCCATGCTCCGTGGACGACCACTGCACCCCGAATTACGCTACCGCGACAAGGATGGAGAGATACAAATCGAAACACCCCGGGCGGCAACACCCCCCAGCCATGCCCCGCATTCCGGTTATCGGCGGCAGACCGCCCTCCCCACCGCTCCGCAGAATAACGCTGACGGACTGCCCTATTCGCCCACGGCACCTCACATGCCCGGAAAACCCCTGGCTCCAATCCGTATCTTTCCCTTCGGCGTCGCACGCAATCGCTTACGCCAGGCATCCAAACGACTGGGCGTACCCTCGGTTCTGGCAGATTCTCTTGGTAATGCGGAGGTGCTTGTTACCCTGAAGTCCAATTTCCGTAAACGCCCACGTGTGATCAAGGACGCAGAAAACCGGCGGATGCCGATTTATGTTCTGCGCTCCAATACCGTCAACCAGATGGAGGGTTTTCTGATTGACCTCTACAATTTGCGCTCGTCAAACATCGACGACCCATCCATGGACAAAGCGCTCGAGGATGCGAACAGCGCAATTCAGAGGGTGCTCGATGGCACTCGATCGATCGACCTCGCGCCCACATCATCCTACTTCCGCCGGCTGCAGCACCAATTGGCTCGCCAGGCAAACCTTGTTTCCCATTCCTACGGGAAGGAACCCCGAAGGCGCGTGAGGATTTTTCGTAAATGAAACTGTTTATTACTTTTGAAGGGCCGGAGGGAGGGGGCAAAACATCGCAGGCACAATGCTTGGCGGAATACCTGCGCGCCGAGAAACTCGAGGTTCTGCTCACCCGTGAACCTGGTGGTTCTCCAATCGGAGATCAGATCCGGCGGGTGATTACGCAGCTCGAGAATACCGCCATGGACTCGTGTACCGAGTTCCTGCTCTTCTCCGCTTCACGCGCGCAGCATATAGCCGAGATTATTCGCCCCAGCCTGGAAGAGGGCAAGATTGTCATCTCTGACCGCTTTTTTGACTCTTCGCTGGCTTATCAGGGGTATGGGCAGCGCTTACCGCTGGAGACACTAAAGGCTATAACCGACTTCGCGACCGGTGGTCTCGTCCCCGATCTCACACTCCTGCTCGATCTTCCCGTCGAAGAAGGATTGCGCCGCCGCGAGGCTGACGGGAACTGGAACCGTTTGGACGCATACGACGTCGACTTCCACCGCCGCGTCCGGCGCGGTTATCACGAATTGGCAGCTGAAACTCCAAAACGCTGGGTTGTCCTCAGCGCCGAGCAATCCTTTGATGCCCTACAAGAACAAATTCGGCGGACTGTGATGGCGCGCCTGCGGTCAATGCCGGTAGGTGCAGACGAATAGCCGGCAAATTCCCCTCGATGCACAACTTATTGTTCGTGCCCACGTTTTCGATGATGGCCAATTATGATCTCCTATGGTGCAGCTCTCTTTCAGCAATAGAGGCGGCAGCAAAGAAGGGAAATGGGATTGAACACATTGCTATGTTTTGGCGATTCCAACACCTGGGGCTTTAACCCTGCAACCGGAGAACGCCATCCGATTGATATACGCTGGCCTGGCGTTCTGCGACACAAGCTGGGTGATGGCTATGGAGTAATTGAAGATGGCCTGAACGGAAGAACGGCTGTTGGAGGCAACCCGTTCACTGGGTTGAATGACAGCAAAACCGACCTGGGGCTCACTCTCGCAAGCCACTGCTCCTTGGATCTCGTTATCCTGATGTTGGGTACCAATGATCTGCTAATGAGATTCTCCACTTCTCCTTGTGATGTCGGTGAAGGGATCGATGTTTTATTGGAAATCATCCACCACAGCGGAGCAGGTCCCGGAGGTAGCATTCCCGCCATTCTTCTTCTCGCTCCCCCGCCCATCGGACTACTGGCCGGCGAAACAGAGGCCCTCGACGATGCGGTAGCCCAATCACATCTATTTGCAGAGCGTTACATGTCGATAGCGACAGAGTTTGGCTGTGCATTTCTAGATGCCGGTGAAGTTGTCCGGTCCAGCGAAATTGACGGTTTTCACCTTGAAGCTTCTGCCCATATGGAGCTCGGGTTGGCTGTTGCCAAACGAGTGCGTATTTTATTCGCGGAAGTGGAGTGACGCTTAGTGAAGATATATGGTGAGAGGGAGCTTTCGACGGTAGTCGATACTGCCGCCTAAAAGCTGTCGTTCATTCCCAGATCAGGGATATTCTTCTCAATCTCTTCTGGACTCTCTCCAGATTCAAGGCGCCCAATCACCTCATCAAATTCCTGCGGCATCTCTTCGCCCAATTCGTCACCCATTTTACGCATCATCTTAGCCATCGAGCGGGGATCTGACTCGTCGAGATCTCCCCAAGCACTCGGGTCCGCCAGGGATTCGATTCTAGATTCTTCTGATCGGGCGAATCGAATATTGCTAAAAATGCGGTCTAAATTTTCGCCGTTGCAATATTGGCAAACCACGGAGGCGGCGCCGTATTCCTCGTATGTCTGGTATATCGAGTTGTGTTTCCCACACTCACTGCACCTATAATCATACGTTGGCATTTTAACCTCCAGCAAATAGATTATACTGACCGCGGTGTGAGGTAACAATACATGTACCGTGAGTTCATAAAAAAACAGCAGCAGCCTCTTCTCGTCGTAATATCTGGACCATCTGGCGTTGGGAAGGACACGGTTCTTCAGCGCATGAAGGAACTCCTGCTACCTTTCCACTTCGTCGTAACGGCAACTTCACGGCCGAAGCGGGAAGGGGAAATTGAAGGAGTCGATTACTTCTTCGTCAGCCCGGACGAGTTCCTCGAGATGATCGACAAGAATGAACTGCTGGAACACGCAATTGTCTATAACGAGCACAAAGGGATTCCTAAACAGCAGGTGCAGGATGCATTCGCCAGCGGCCGTGATGTCATCATGCGAATCGACGTGCAGGGTGCTGAGACCATCCGCCAACTTTACCCCGAGGCGTTGTTGATATTTCTTTCGACGCAGACGGAAGATGAACTCATCGCACGCTTGAAGGCACGCCGGACAGAATCCGAGGAGAAGCTTCAACTGCGGATCGATTCCGCACGCGATGAATTACATAAGGTAGATATCTTTGACTACTACGTTGTCAACGCCGACGGGCAAATCGACACAACCGTAGATGCAATCGTGGCGATCATCGAGTCCGAACATCGCCGCTCGAATCCAAGACAGTTGCGCCTGTGACACAAGGAAGTCTGCCGCAGGACCCCACCCTGTCTTCCTCTCCCACAAGGCCTGGTGCACAACCCACAAAATCGCGCCCGGGTTTCAAACAATTTCCGGGCTCTTACAGTTTAATCGCCATTACCATGGCCTTTTTTCTAGGGCAGTTCCTTTCTATCGAATTTTTTCAATTCGATTGGTTGTTAGAGTTGGGGGCAAAATCCCGTTCCGAAATCCTGGCGGGTGAAATCTGGCGCTTCGTTACACCAATGTTCCTTCACCTCTCAATTCCCCACGTCTTAGTCAACATGTACTCACTCTACGCAATCGGCCCAGCCGTGGAACGCTTCTTCGGCAAAACTCGCTTTGTGGCTGTTTACTTGCTTTGCGGAATCGCGGGGGTAACTCTAAGCTTGGCCTTCAGTCCCTACCCCTCGGCCGGCGCTTCCGGGGCAGTCTTCGGTCTCCTGGGGTCCTTGGGAGCTTTCTTATATCTTCACCGCGATCTGTTCGGCCGTTTTGGCCTTCAACAATTGCGACAGATCGTGCTTGTAGCTGTCTTGAACCTCGGTTTCGGCTATATTGTGCCTGGAATCGACAACCTGGGTCACTTGGGCGGCTTGCTGGCTGGCATTGCCCTCACCTTCACTCTTGGTCCGCGTTATGAGGTTGTTTGGGCATCGGCAGACGATGGCCGATTGGTTGATCGGCAACCGTGGAGTGCTGTCCGGGTCTCTTTTATCGCTGCCTGCGGAATTCTCTCCGCACTTTCTGTGGTGGTGTTGTTCTTTTTGGCCAGAGCGTAATCGTCTTCTTCTTGAAGATTCACTTTGAATGTGTAAATTCCCAATCACACGCGCGAATCTATATTTGAGATTCGTTTCTGAGTGCAGTTATAATTTAATCACATCAAGATATGTGGAACGCAGGATTCTCCAAAAAGGATGATCTTTATGAAAAAAGCTGAATTATTTGATATCACATTCGTCGGAGCCGGTCCCACGGGACTCTTTGGTGCTTTCTACGCCGGTCTGCGCGAAATGACGGTCAAGGTCATCGATGCTCTTCCGGAACCTGGTGGTCAGTTGATTGCTCTATACCCCGATAAGATGATATTCGACACTCCAGGTTTTCCTGCGATTCTATCGAAGGAGCTTGCCTCCTGCCTTACCAAGCAGGCCTCTCAGTGGAAGCCCTCTATGGCGCTTGGAGAACGAGCTGCAAATCTCACGTACGCGCTTTTTCCTGGGGGTGATGAGGGGCAGGAGTGCTGGATCCTCGAGACGGACAGGGACGTCCACTACTCGCGTACTGTCGTGATAGCGGCAGGTATTGGCGCATTTCGCCCGATCAAACTTAACAACGAGAGTATTGCGCGCTTCGAAGGCAAGGGCGTGGATTATTGGATCAAGGATGTCAAAGACTATACCGATATGCGTGTGCTCATCGTAGGAGGCGGCGACAGCGCCGTGGACTGGGCTTTAGCGCTTGAGCCAATTACAGAGCATGTGACCTTGATTCATCGCCGCGAGGGTTTTCGTGCGCACGATACTTCCGTGAATACTCTGATGGATTCGTCCGTCGATACCCGTGTCTTCTATGAACTGCGCGAGTTTCAGGGCGACGAGCGTCTAGAACGCGCTGTGCTTTTCGACAATCGCACAGACGACGAAGTAACAATCGAAGTCGATGCTGGCATTCTGGCGCTCGGATTCAAAGCCGACCTCGGGCCTATTCGCAAGTGGGGATTGGAGACAATTGGCCGCCGCTACATTAAAGTTAACAGTAAAATGGAAACCAATCTTCCTGGGGTCTACGCTGCTGGCGACATCGCTCTACAAGAGGAGCTCGACCCGCTCAACTTAATCGTCATTGGCTACGGCCAGGTCACCGTGGCGGTCAACTATGCCTACGCCGCGATCAAGCCCGGAGGAAAAGTCTTCCCCGGTCACTCCAGCGAGAAGATGGCTGAGTAGTAAATACTCTCACCTAGCCAAACGGAAAGATAATTCGATCCTTCGCTCATCCTCATAGCGAGACGACATCCACTGCGCTCATTGAGCCCTTTAACCGAAACCGGCATTGTGTAAGGCCGGTCCGTATCCAAAGTTGATTACACTTCAGTGGACGGGGTAATCAATGGATCGATTCGTTCCCTGGTTGTGAAATCTCTTCCTCTGGATCCAGAACGCTTTCTTCAGTCTTTAGTTTCTTTGTCCAGGGTAAATAAAGGAGCACGCCGAGCATACTGAGACAAACACCTGCTACCAACCCAATCACCTGAACATGCCCGAAGTAGATCACTGGCATTTTGTGGGAGCCCACACCGATGAAGTCGGCCAGTGACCCCACGGCAGCGACGACGTAGCCTGTCGCGATTAGCCTTATTCCTATGTCGGCCCGCAAAGATGTGGGTTTGCCGTTGCGAATCACTCGCACAGTTGAATAAGCTGCCACAAGCAGAATCGCCAATCCCGTCAGCCAAACTCCGATTTGAACAAACCCGACGTCAATGCTGCGGTTCATGCCAATTAAATCGGGTTGTATACCGACCATAAAAACCAGTAGGCCGATTAACATCACCGTCATCAAGAGTCGCGCAAGGCGTGCTTGCAGTCGAGTGAGTGCGGGCATTTGAATTAATTCTCCGATAAGGCTCTATGCAAAAATCGCAGCCAGTTTTCCCCAAGGATTCCTTCGATATCTTTTTGATTGTAGCCGCGTGCGTCAAGCGACTCGCCAATTAACCGCAAGTCTGCCACGCTGTCAAGCCCCCGAGGGACTTTGTCCAAGCCAAAGCCTCCATCAAAATCGCTTCCTATACCAACGTGCGCAGCATCTCCCAACATCTGGCAAATATAATCGATCCCCGTGGCAACGTCTGAAAGCGTTACAGTATCTCTGCCTTGTGAAGGTTCCCACCCATCTTTCAAAAAGCGGTTTCCCAGCACCAACCCGATCACGCCGTCCCTTTCTGCGGTTAGTTGGATGACGAGGTCGGTGATGTGCCGCTCTGGTTTCTCCGCATTTGGCACAAGTGCAAGCGGGCTTGTATGTGAGACCAGAATCGATCCCTGGAAACGATCCAGCGCTTCTACGGCCCCCTCCTCAGCCAGGTGCGATAGATCCAGAATCATACCAACCTCGGCCATGACGTTCAGGAGTTCGCGGCCGAGATCCGTTAAAGGACCGGGTTCTCCTGTCCCCCCAGCGTATCGAGTTGCAGCCCAAGCAGGGCCTAGAATCCTAACGCCCCCATTGAACCACTCTTGCACCTCATCTGGTGACCGTACTCCATCCGCTCCTTCCATGAGTAAAACCATGCCCATGCTTAGCTCTTCATTCTCGGACTTTTGCCAGGCCTTTTTTGTGATTCCAAGGTCATGTTTGTCGAGGATTAATCGGAACTTCTCGGCATGTTCATCTACCAAGCGATGGTAATACGCCAGATCGGAACGATAGAGTGAATGCGCCTCCTCGGCATCAGCGTAACATCTTACGTCCCAGGATTCTTTCTTCCATCTAAGCGGCGCAGAGAAGAGCGTAGCGAATACTACCGCCACGCCGCCCCGTACCCACTCCGGCCAACCAAGCAGCGTGTCACCGTTCCACTCCGGGATGGATGTCCCCCCTTCCTTCACCCGCGTCTCGTGCGCGGAACGTGTGTAATCACGACCGAATGTGAGCGCGTTCCACGCCAAATCTTCATGACCATCTACAATGATCACGTTTGTCTCCATGCATTAACGAGAACGCTCCAGAAATCATCGTCATCGCCGGGGCGAAACGCTCGATATGGAGTGATCCTGTCTACCAGCCCCTCATACCGCTTTTTGATCGCACCGGCCAGCGTATCGGGCTTCTCAACCACGGCGAAGGTCGCCAGCATGTCATCATCCACCAAATCTGGCATCGCCTCCCACGCCCCCTTCCGAGCCAGGGACGAAAGTTCTTCGGCAGCGTCATCCCAACCGTGGAGCGACATCACGCGGCGGTAGGAAGGTGTGGATGCATAAAATGCGATTTGCGAACGCACAAACGCATCCTGTTGTGCACTCGTCACGATAAATGTGGAGGTTGAAAGTTCGATTCTGCTTTCATCTCGTCCCGCCCGTTTGGCACCTTCCGCGATCGCGGGGCGGACAACTTCGCGCAGATAACGCTCTGTATGCAGTGGGTGTATATGGAAACCATCCGCTACTTCTCCCGTCAATCGACACATGCCGGGGTTCACCCCTGCCAGATAGATCGGTATTTCAGGATGACTAATTGGTCCAGGGTTAAAGAAGGGTGTCATCAATCCGAGCTTGTAATATTCACCTCGATAGTTCAGATGTCCATCCCCTTGCCATGCAGACCAGAATGCGCGCACGGCGAGAACGAATTCGCGCAGTTTACCTACAGGTGAATCGGGCCAGGTCATCCCAAAGCGCCGCTCAATGTGCGGTTTGACTTGCGTCCCTAACCCTAAAATAAATCGTCCTTGCGATGCAGCCGATAAATCCCATGCCGTATGGGCGACGTTTGCCGGGCTGCGAGCGAACGCGATCGCCACTGCGGTGCCAAAACGAATCTCACTCGTGTGCTCTGCAACGAGAGCCAGGGGGAGAAATGGATCATGCTGGGTCTCTGCTGACCAGAGTCCATCAAAGCGCAAACCCTCTACCGCTGTGGCAGTTTTCGGCACATCCGTAAGGGAGATCGGGGGAAGCGACACATCTAAACGCATATTTCGTTTCCTCTCATAATCACGCTTCGATTGAGATGACCAAGTTGGTTCTAGGCGTTGATAACACGAAACCGACTGTTAAATAAGCCGGATTCCCTGCGTGCTTTTTACCAAGGCGCAACTTTAAATATCTTCAAACGCTGTAATGATCTCTCGCCAGTTTTCTAGAATGGGGATGGACCTCCCCAGTTGATAATCATATGCAACTAATATTGCCTGCCCCACAGCTAATTCATCGCCGGTTTTAGCGTCCTGTATGGAGTATTGAGTCTCGATGCTCTTTTCCCCGAGACGCACGGTGCGAACCCCTACTTTAATATTGCTATCTAACTGAATCGGGGATAAGTAGCGACAGCTTTGCTCCGCGAGGATGATCCCGATTGCGTCGAAGTTTGATCCTTCCCATAAGCCAAGCTCCCTGATGTACTTCGACCGGGCCTGCTCCATGTAGGTAAAGTGGCGGGAATTGTTCACATGGCGTTGGGCATCAATATCGCCATAGCGGACTTCAATCGAATGGAAAAAACGGTATTCGCCCATTACACCTCACATGGCGACTATTTGAACTACGGCCCACTTCAGTATGTGGGGTTGGATCTGCAACCCTTGGAGTAGTAGGGGACGCCACCATGGGATGGCTGTTTGGCTATCCGCTCCTGACCTTCGTTTTCACTCACCAGAAGGATGTTGCATGAATATTAACCCAATCATTACATGCTTTTTCATACGCTATCCGTCCGCTCCCCTTACGTTCAGCTATTCATCAGCGCCAGGTCACATCTCCGCAGAGATCAGGTGGAAGCGGCTTGTCCCGGAAGGCTTCGAAGTCTGCGCGCTCAGCCCCAACCGTCGTCGACTCCCCATGCCCGGGGTATAGTCGAACCGAATCGGACCATGTGAAGACCGTACGGGCCAATGATTCTAGTGCCGTCACCAGCGCACCTGGTGTCTTCGTATGTCCCGGCCCTCCGGGAAAAATCGCGTCCCCGGACAAGGCCAGATGGAACCCATCTGTTTCGATGAGCTTTAAAGCGACGCTCCCAGGTGTATGCCCAGGGACATGAACAACCTCTATGCTGGCCTCCCCTAACCCGAATACATCACCTTGAGTAAATCCAATCTCAGCCTGTATGGAGAATGCCTCAGTATCGGCTGGGTGGATCCCCACTTTTGCCCCCAATGACTGTCTCACCACCTGTAGCGCCCCTACGTGATCCGGGTGACCGTGGGTAAGTAAGAGTCGGGTGACGCTTGTGTCTCCTATCCAATCCAGTATCTCTTGCGCTTCATCTCCGGAGTCGACCAGTATCCCTTCACACAATTCGGTTTCAACAAGAAGATAGCAGTTCGTGTTGTATTCTCCAACAGACTTAACTTTCAGTTCAATCATCGTCTGACTCCGAAGGAATAACTTGAACTCTAGCCTTCTACCGCCCGCGGGTTCTGCATTCAATTGGCGACAGGCGCTCTTCACGAGGTTTTCTTTTCACCCTCATATAATTTTCGGTGGACCACACTCAAGGCTCGCACTTGCTGCTCTGCGTGGTATGAAGAACGCACAAGCGGTCCGCTTTCAACCCACCTGAAACCGATATCCTCGCCATAGCGTTCGAACTCTTCGAACTCCTCAGGGGTATAGTAGCGCTCGATCGGGAGATGCTCCTTCGTGGGTTGGAGATACTGGCCAATGGTGAGGATGTCGACATCCCAAGAGCGAAGGTCGTCCATGACCGTCTTGACTTCTTCCATGGTCTCTCCCAACCCAACCATAATGCCTGACTTGGTGAGCACTTCCGGATCTAATTTCTTCGCACTGGTAAGTGTCATCTGCGTCCACTCATAATGATCCTGGGGTTGAATGCTCTTGAAGAGTCGCGGCACGGTTTCAACGTTGTGGTTGAGAATCTCAGGCCGTGCATCCATAACGATCTTCAGTGATTCGGTGGAGCCTTTGAAATCCGGGACGAGCACTTCGATGGAACAACCTGGCTGCAGTTCACGGATTCTCCGGATAACCATTGCAAAAATCGGTGCACCACCATCAGGACGTTCATCGCGATTTACGCTGGTAATAACCGTGTGGCGCAGATCCATCGCCTGTACGGCGCGCGCCACTCGCTCGGGCTCGAGCCAGTCCAGCGGGTCGGGGCGACCGGTCGCTATGTCGCAGAAGCCGCACGATCGCGTGCACACGTCGCCCATAAGTAAAAACGTCGCCGTTCCTGAGCCCCAGCATTCCCCCATGTTTGGACAACGCGCCTCTTCACAAACGGTATTCAACGACTTAGATCGCATCATGCCTCGCAGCCACTCGTACGTCTCTCCCGAAGGCGCGCGCACCTTAATCCATTCCGGTCGCCGCCTGGGCGGTCTATCCTGGTTTAGCGCCGATTTAACCTCAGCTTTCATTTCATCATCTTTCATGGCTGCCTCAGACAATTATGACATTTTACCGCGAAACACTGATGGGCTCTTTTCATGCGCGTTTGTTAATCGAAAGAGCGCAAGTATACTCAATCGGAATGGACCAATCCGACTCCACCAATCAATCGCCGCAGCCCTCTAATTTAATTGTGTCGGCGCAGCGAAATGGCGGCGACAAAAATCGAACTCGTCTTACAGGCGCTGGCTTCTGCGCTGTATCTGCTGCAGGATTCGCCAGCCTCTCGATACTAGGGAAGCTTGCCATCAGCGCAGATATCAACATTGTGACGATCTTGAGCCTTCGATTTTCAGGGGCCGCTGTTCTATTGGCTGTCTATCTGTATTTCTTCAGTCGACGCCAGTTGATTTTCGATGCCCGCCAGGTGGTTATTCTCCTCTTGCTCGGTGCGGTCGGCTACACCGGGCAATCCGCACTCTACTTCGCCGCCCTTGAACGAAACTCTGCCTCAATTAGCTCAATACTGTTATACGTGTACCCTGCCTTCGTAGCCTTGTTGAACTGGTTCCTAAACCACCGCGCGCTGAGCGCACGAGAGTGGGTCGCTCTCGCTCTGGCCTTTTTTGGGGTGATCCTCACGCTCAACCCAGTTCGGATTCTGCAAAACGCCAGTAGTGGGTCCATTGACTTGCTTGGTGTAGCTTTGGTAATAGGATCCGCCATTTGGTATGCCGCTTACATCATATGTGTCGATCGGTTCTCCCGCCCGGCAGAATCCTGGGGTAGTCTGGTATGGATTTCGCTCGGCGCAGCGATCAGCTTCACAACCGCGGGCGCCATCTCCCATACTCTGAATTTTAGAATAGGGCAGGAGGGCATCCTCATCCTTTTTGGGATGGTAACTCTCAGTACGATCCTTGCCCTGGGGGCTTTCCTGGCCGGAATGCAGCGCGTTGGCCCAACTACGGCATCTCTTCTCAGTATGTTCGAGCCTGTCTTCACCGTTCTTCTTGCGATTGTTTTTCTAGGGGAATTCCTGACCACAATACAAGCCGTGGGCGGGGGGCTTGTACTCGCGGCCGCTGTGCTGCTCAGTGCCTCGCGGCGACACCCTGCCCAAGCCGTTTAGTTACGTTTTTTCACAAGTTCTCATTATTCCTTGCCGGGAATCGTCATCGGGAGTATCGTTCGGTTGTCTGACAATCTTGGCTTAGCGGAAGGGTAACCAGTTATGAATAGAGAATTGAGTATCGACGCCCTGCTCCCTCCGGAAATGGCGCGTCGAGCCGAATATATCGGAGTCAGCAAGGCGGAAGCGCCTGTGCTGCGCACCTTCGTCTTAGCTATCCTGGCGGGGGCTTTTATCGCCTTGGGCGCAATCTTCGCCACCACAATCTCCGCCGGGACATCGAGCTCTCTTCCCTTCGGCGTAACGAAGCTCCTCGTCGGCTTTGTTTTTTGCCTTGGGCTGGTCCTTGTTGTCATCGGCGGCGCAGAGCTTTTCACAGGCAACAATCTTATCGTTATGGCCTGGGCAAGCCGCAAGGTGAGCACGAAAGCATTGTTGTGTAACTGGGGGATCGTCTACGCTGGTAATTTCGTGGGATCCGTCGGAACTGCAGTCCTGATCTTCTTAAGCCGACAGTACACGTTCGGCGGAGGCATGGTTGGAGCCAGCGCCTTAGCAATCGCCAATGGCAAGGTCAATTTGGATTGGTTTCAGGCATTGATGCTTGGCGTACTTTGCAACATCCTGGTTTGCCTGGCGGTGTGGCTCACCTTCAGCGCCCGCAGCACAATCGACAAAATCGCGACGATCATTTTTCCGATAACGGCCTTCGTTGCCGCCGGCTTTGAGCACAGCGTGGCGAATATGTATTTTGTCCCCGTCGGATTGATGATTAAGGGTTTCGACCCAAAATTTATGGCCTCAACAGGCCTAGAACTCACAAAACTAACCTGGGGGAACTTTTTAGTGAATAACCTGCTCCCGGTGACCATCGGCAATATCATCGGCGGCTCGATCTTTGTCGCCGCGGTGTACTGGTCTGTATTCTTGCGCCATACCGAGCGTTGAATCGAAAGGACATTCAATGAAAGCGTATATGTTGATTACCATTAACACCGGGCAGATTGAACAAGTTATTGAGCATCTCCGCCGCGTGGAAGGCGTCATTGAAGCCAATATGGCCTTTGGCCCTTATGACGCAGTTGCCATTGTGATAGCGGAGGATATCAAGGCTTTGGGCAAAATCATGGCTGCTCGCATCCAACCCATTCCGGGTGTGCTAGACACACTGACTTGCCTGGTGGTGGATGATTGAAATCAGCGCGCCTTAATCACTCGTGGCTTTTGGGAGCCCGATATCATCCGAGCGCCTGTTGAGCGTTTCGTCATAACCTTACTTTGCATTTTAACCGTATCTCATATGCTGAGGGGGAAGCTGACCTACACAAAGTGGATTCGATTATTAAACCCGCTACATCCCAGTAGAGGGTTTTTTATCGAGCTTTTGATCGTGTGCTTCTAGAGCAATGCCTCCAGCAATCTCACAGTCAGGACCTTCACCTCTCCCCCTCCTGGGGCGACCGGCCCCACACAGGCCGGGCAACCATCCTGACAACGGCAGTTGTGTACAAGTTCGAGTGCCCCGGCCAGCAGTTCTTCGTGCATTTCATAAAGCCGCTCTGCCAAACCAAGTCCTTCCGGAATCCGATCGTAGAGCGTGATAGTCGGTGCCTTGGTTTGTTTATCGCGCACAGCCGTAAGTGCCCCCAGGTCACGAGGATCGCACATCAAGTAGAGCGGCGCAATATTGCGAATGGCGTAAGCCAAACCACCGAGTGCGCTGCGCTTGCCGCGAGCAGATTCGGCTCTTTGATGACAGCTCGAACAGAGCGTGATCAGATTGTCGATCTGATTCGCCAGCCGGTCATTTCGATTTTCGCCTGGGATGAAATTAAACTCACGGAAGGGGCGGATGTGATGGACGTCATGTGCCCTCGCTTCACGCTCTGGTGCATTACATTGCCGACATTGGAAGCCGTCCCGGGTCCGCGCAGCTTTACGGGCGCTCGCCCAACCAGGGCCATAATCCTGGGGCGGAAGCAGTATTCCTTCCGCTTCCATCTGGTCGACCGTCTCCGACGCAATCCACATCCAATAAGCACTGCTCTCAAACTCGCGCGGCGGCAAATCGATTACACCGTACCCGAGAGTCTCGTGAGTATAGCGCTTGATTTTTCGATAGGAGATGGTCTGGGAGGTGACGCGTACCCAGCCATGAGCGCGCCGAGCGGGCCTATTTTCATCGGCCTCGTACACTTCGAGCACATCCAAGTCGGCCGTCTCCGAGGCATCCGTGTAGTAGTCTACCTGGGCCGGCTCAACTGCCGCGATGGCCTTGTCCCAATCAAGACGTCGCACGATGTAGGTGCGCCCCTCGTGAATGTAAACAGCTCCCTCGTGGAGCAGAATTGGAGCTGTCGCAGAATCAACCTCGCCGATCACGACTGGTCGCCCGCCGCCCACATCCTGGATCACCACGGTCTCATCGCTGCTTGCGCGCAGCGATACCCCTTCCGAGGGATAAGTATTAGCCACCCAGTGATAGCTACCATTGGAACGATGCAGGTCACCCTCTTCGGCTAGAAAATCAAGAAGCGCCGATACGTCTTCTATAGAACCGAACGGCTCATCGGCTTCGAAGGGCAGTTCGAAGGCAGCGCAGCGCAGATGGCGCAGCAGGATTGTCAGGTTGTCTGGATTGATCAACCCCATTTCCGGCGAGCGTTCAAATATGTAGAAAGGGTGGGTGGCGACGAATTGGTCGAGCGGGGCGGCGGAAGCGACTAGAACCGCAGCAGAAACTTCGCTTCGTCGCCCTGCGCGCCCCATCTGCTGCCAGAGGCTGGCAATTGTGCCCGGGTAACCGGCGATAACAGCAGCTCCTAATTGACCGATGTCGACGCCTAACTCCAACGCGTTCGTCGCTACCACGCCGAGAACCTCACCACTCCGCAACCCTCTTTCGATTTCCCTGCGCTCGAGCGGTAGATATCCGCCCCGATAGCCGCGTATCGCAACTGGATCGCCATTCATCTGCTCGTACGAATCGCGCAAATACCCAAGGAGTACCTCGGTGGTCATGCGCGCTCGAGCGAACACTACCGTCTGTACCTTTTCTTTAAGAAATGATTCGGCAACACGCGTTGATTCAAGTGTATATGCCCGCCGAATCCCCAACGCCGGATCGATGACCGGCGGGTTATAGATCACCACATGCTTTTCGGACCGCGGTGATCCATCCATATCCTGCGACACCAGGGTCACCGGTGATTCAATCAAACGTTCGGCCAATTCCTTCGGGTTGGCGATTGTGGCAGACGTGAGAATGAATATTGGGTCAGACTTGTAGAACCTGCACACACGGCGTAAGCGCCGCAGGAGATTAGCGACGTTCGAACCGAAGATGCCCCGGTAAACGTGCAGCTCATCGAGCACAACCCAGCGCAGGTTCTCGAACAATGCTGCCCAGCGCGGGTGGTGAGGCAAGATGCCTGCATGGAGCATGTCGGGGTTTGTGATTAAGATCCGGGCATCATCGCGTATGGCCCGGCGGCGCGCGCGTGGTGTGTCGCCATCATAGGTCCGTACCGGGATCTGTTCAGCAGCATTGAGCGCCTCGAGGAAGCTGTTTAGGCCAGCCGATTGATCTTGAGAGAGTGCTTTCGTGGGAAAGAGATACATGCCGCGAGCTTCTGGGTCAGAAAGCAGCATCTGCAGCACCGGCAAGTTGTAGCAAAGCGTCTTGCCAGACGCTGTCCCGGTTACAACGACAACATTCTCCCCCCTCAAGGCAGCCTCTACGGCTGCAGCCTGATGCGAGTATAGCGGCGCCATATCTTTATGCCGCAAGGCGTCGACCAGCCGCGGAGATACCTGCGCAGGGAACTCTGCATAGCGCGCCGGCCTTGCAGGGATCCGTTCCCACGCTGAGACATTCTTCATAAATACAGGGTCAAGCCTGAGCCGTTCCAGCGCTTCTTCTACGGGCATCGTCTGGGATTATACATAAACTATTCCTCGAGGGAACGCGCTTATAAAAGCGTCACTCCGCGGGATTGTTTTTCCTCTTGGTCCCCCGCAAAAGTGTCCAGTATGAGGTTTTGTTGGATAGTGCGACATTCAAAGCGGTTAGATGATATCTACAAATACCTGCTGAGTGATCTTCCTCCCTAATATTACCGGTGCAGGCTGACCGTGGACCTGAATCATCAGGTTATCGTCGAAAGGGGAGTGCTCAAGAATTGAGAGCTTCGTCTCTGGCTTCAGCCCCAGCCCAGCGAGGTGTCGTAGAAAATCAGAGTCGGAATCGTGCACCCTCATAACCCTTGCCTGTTGATCCGGGCGCAAGTCGCTCAAGCGCGTATCACATGCAGGATGGATTTTGAGATCGCGCGTGGGGATGGGGTCCCCATGAGGGTCGTGAGTGGGATTACCCAATACCTTGGCAATCCGCTCCTCAAATTTCTCAGAGATCACATGTTCCAGTCGTTCCGCTTCATCATGCACTTCTTCCCATGGGTAACCAAGTATCTCGTGCAAGAACATCTCAAGTAAGCGGTGGTGGCGGATGATTTCCAGCGCTGCACGTTCTCCCTCTGGAGTCAGCGAGACCCCGCGGTGTTTCTGGTAATCCACCCAAGAGGGATCGTCGCTCGCCAGTCTCTGTACCATCCCGGTGACGGAGGCCGGGGTGACATTCAATAGATTGGCGAGATCCGTCGTCGTGGCTCGCCCGCCCGTGGCCGATAATTTATAGATGGCCTTAAGATAGTCCTCGATCGCATGCGTTAGTTTTTCGCGCATAATCTGGCTCCGATCGTCCACTCCGAGTCAGGATAGTTCAACGTATACATGACACAACCAAGCTCACCGGATTCAAGATCACAGAAAACCAGCCATTACCCGCCATATCTGAGCCACAAAGAATGTCATAAGCACGCCTAATATTACTGGCATAATCGTCGCCACGGTGGTCCATTTCAAACTTCCGGTTTCTTTATAGATCGTGTAGATCGTCGTACTGCACGGGTTATGCACCAGGCTGAACAACATCAGATTAACCGCCGTCAACAGCGTCCAGCCTCCAGCCTGAAGCAGGGCCAATGTGCTCGCATTCGAGTCAAGTTCAAACATAACTCCTGCGCCAGTATCAAAACCAGCGACTCCGGTCATCATAACAGTCAACATCAAGATCGTTGGAATGACAATTTCGTTTGCCGGGATGGCTACGATGTAAGCCAGTAAAATAACCCCGTTTAATCCTATGAGGATGCCTACCGGGTCGAGGAAACGAATGAGATGCTCGGCTATTGTCACTCCACTGATTGTGATATTCGCACTCAACCAGATTACAGCACCTGCCGGCATCGCAAACACGATTGCCCGCCACAGCACATAGATCGTACGGTCTATGAGCGAGGTATATATCGTCCGCATGATGCGCGGCGGCCGATAAGGCGGAAGCTCCATACTGAAGCTTGACCTCTCCCCGCGGAGCATCGTGCGTGAGAGAATGAAGTTGACAAGGAAGGTCAATAAGACTCCCAAAACGGCTATCCCCACGACCGCGAGGGAGGAGATGATCCCGGCGAGATGAGCTGGAACCAGCGCGCCGATAAAGATTGTCGCTAGAAGAATCTGGGTCGGCCACCGGCCGTTGCAGAGTGCGAAGTTATTGGTGATGATGGCGATAAGACGTTCGCGCGGACTATCGATAATCCGCGTGGCGATCACGCCGGCGGCGTTGCAGCCAAAGCCCATCATCATACTGAGCGCCTGTTTGCCGTGTGCGCCGGATTTCTTAAAGGCGTTGTCCAAGTTAAAGGCAACGCGCGGTAAGTACCCGAAGTCCTCTAATAGCGTGAAAAGCGGAAAGAAGATCGCCATCGGTGGCAGCATCACGCTAATTACCCAGGCTGTTGCCAGGTACATCCCATCAATCAACAGCCCTTTCAACCAGAGCGGGAAACCCAGTGATAGGGCGATCTCCGACAACCAGGGATGCCCCTTTCCAAGCAGTAGAGAGGCAAGCCAGCTAGAGGGGACATTTGCCCCGGTGATGGTGATCCAGAAAACAAGAGCGAAGAGGAGAATCATGACCGGGAAGCCCCAGAATCGGTGTGTCACAATCTTGTCGATTGTTCGGTCGAGGTCAAATTTCGGACTCTCTTTGGAGCGGCTCACCGCCCGATCAGCAATGCTCGCTGCGTCTGTGTATATGGCCTCGGTGAGCGCTTCGTGCACGTTGCTGCCCACCTCCCAGCGGAGCGCTTGGGCGGACTTCAAAAGTTTCTCGGGAGAGGCTGCTTTATCTCCGCTCACGATACGGCCCCCTGCATCTGTCCCATTTCCGCGCTAGAGATATCATCATCCACTTTTCTCAATCTACCCAACTCGCCCTTGTTAATTGCCTCGATAATTCGCTCATCCCCATCGAGGAGACGCATCGCCACCCAACGGGGATTGGGCAGCTCCGGGTAGACCGCTTTCACTTCTTTGGTTAGAGTCTTAATAGAGATTTCCAGAGAGCGCGAGACCGCTTGGATTCTGTGCGGATGGTAGGCGAACCTGCCAGAAGCAACATCACTGATCGTTGCCACCAAATCATCCAGCCCCTTGCCATAGCGCGCCGATGTGGGCACAACAGGAACACCCAAGTCGCGAGAAAGGCGTCGTTCATCCACCTTCAACCCGTGGCGGTGAGCCTCGTCCATTAAATTTAAACAGATGACGGCCCGATCGGTGATTTCCAATACCTGGATCACCAGATTCAAGTTTCGCTCCAATCGAGTTGCGTCCACAACCACTACGGTGACATCTGGTTGACCAAAGAGGATGAAATCCCGGGCGATCTCCTCGTCGAGTGAGGTCGATAATAGTGAATACGTGCCGGGAAGATCTACCAATTTGAAGCGCCGCTCCGCATATTCAAAGCCACCTTCGGCCCTGGTGACCGTCTTCCCGGGCCAATTGCCTGTGTGCTGGCGCAAGCCTGTCAGGGCGTTAAACACGGTGCTTTTCCCGGTATTGGGATTACCCGCCAGTGCGACGACATAATCCCAATCCTGCATGTCGACACCCAGCTTTAATAGGTTTGCAGCATTGTGCACGGGGCAGGTTGCACATTCATCCATCGGAGCCTTCGTTTTATTCTTTACCATCTCAGTCTCTCCTCATTCAACCAATATGCGGCTTGCCTGGTCGTCACGCAGAGCGATCAGCGCACCCCGTATCCGGTAGGCTTTCGGATCTCCGCCCGGACCAACCAACTCGACGCCCACTTTGGTTCCCGGCAGCAGACCCAAGTCTAGTAATCGTTGGCGTTCCAGACCTCGACTTGCTGGTGAAATCGACAGGACAACGGCGGATTCGCCGGACTGCAATTGGCTCAACGGCTTCCCGATGGGCTCCTCAGCCTCCACCTCGGGGAAAGCCAAGACGGAGATATTCGCCGCGACCACAGGAGCCAGTGTGTGCTCGTCACCCCCGGCCCAGAAGCGCAGCCGTTCGGGCGTCCGCTCGACGAGCCGTAGAGCCATACCCGGGTGCAATCCTTCGGCGACGAGCTGGGCGTAGACCACGTCCGGCTCGTCCTCAAGGTGTACGATGCGCAGGGGGACATCAATCTCCGCTGCGGTGAGCGGCGCACCTCCATGATGAACAATTTCGCCATCCGCTGTGGGTATGGGATCCCCGTGTGGATCGTGTGTGGGATACCCTAATCGCGCCGAGAGCGCCTCAACCTCCGCGGGCGTCAGTTCGTGTTCGTAACGCTCGGCGAGATCATGCCATTCCTGTTCTCTGTATCCTGTCTCATCTGCCAGGTATCGCTCCCACATGCGATGTGCACGCAAAATATACAGCGCCGACTCACGACCTGCGGGTGTCAAGCGGATACCGCCATTGCTCATTTGCGCCAGATTATGCAGTTCAAGTTCAGATAGCGTCGCTGATGCCTCGTTGAGGTGGACACCTAATGCGCCGGCTATGCTCTGAATCGATGCTGGTGAGCCGCCCATCTCACAACTGTGGATGTGCTTCAATGCATCTTCACGGCGGATGCGGGCGCTCATCCTGCGCCCCCGCTGCCAGCGCGCAAAGAGACCATCCTCCGGCCAAAAAATCCACAGCGCGATAGCCAGCAACCCAAGGCCAATTAACAGTGTAATTAACGAATCACTCATGCCGTTCTCGTTTCCTTTCGGAATACAGTCTCTGCTTCATCGTCGACTCTTGTGAGAACTCATCAGCGCCCCATAGTGCCCTGGGCACCGGTGGTCCAGCGGAGATTCTCAACTCGGTGAAGCAACTCGACCAGATCGAGAGATTTATCTCCGCTTATTATAATATTAGGTTAGACTAATTATCAAGAGGGAAACAGAGTCACGTGATGAATGCGCTCTGGAAGAACATCATTGCGATGAATCCGCCCATGGCTGCTAGCGCGCTCGTTTGCCGCTGCACATCGCTGGCGAGGCTCTCGGGGATCATCTCGCTGAGAACGAGGAAGAACATCGCCCCGGCTGCGAAACCAAAGGCGAAGGGAAGAATAGGCCGAAAAGCAACCACGGCCAGGTAGGCTGGAATCACAGCTATTGGCTGAGGTAAGCTCGAGAATATTGACCAACCGACGCACTTCCATCCACCGACCCCTTCGGCGCGCAGCGGCAGCGAGACCGCGATTCCCTCGGGTATGTTGTGTATTGCGATGGCGATAGTGATGATAATGCCCAGGTTAGTTTCCCCGGATCCGAAAGCTACACCTACCGCCAGGCCTTCGGGAAAGCTGTGGAAGAACATCGTCCCCAGAACCAGCGCGATGCGGTTTCCTCCCGCGCCGCTCACCCCGCTGATTGTAAAGTCGTGGTGCGCTATCCGCCGCGAGGCCAGGCCGAAGATCAATGCGCCAGCGAGGATTCCGGCAGCTACAATGTTGAATCCGCCGTCCTCGATCCCCGGGTAGATCAGGTTAAAAACAGACGCCGCAAGCATCATCCCCCCAGCAACTGCCCACGCCAAATGGGCAAGCCGTGCAGGAAAGCGACGCACAAAGACGAAGGGCAACCCGCCAAGCCCCGTTGCTATCATGGTGATCACCGCTGCCCAGAAGGCATTTAATAGGGATGCTTCCATTTCAGTTCACCTGTTTTCTCATGACTGGCATGAATCCATTAAATACTTTTTGGTCCTCTGGGTTTAATTTAGCGATCAACTTCTTATCAAGGCGAGAGTAGATGCGCTGAGCAAACAATTCCATCCAGATGAATTGGCGGGCAATCAAGACCAGGTTGCGGTTGGTCGTGACCGTGGCGCTCATCTCTTCGTACCCGCTGGCAATTAAAGCTTCCTGCTCATCTGCCACCACAACGATGTTATCGGTCAATTCCTGCAACTCACTCTCGTGCGGCGGATGGTACGCCACCTCTCCGCAACCCAATTTAAGGTCGCCCGTGAGCAAAGCGCTTACGCGAACACCGCGATCGCACGCAATCTGTACTGCTTCTTGAAGTTCCTTCAACCCCGGGTCGGAGAGTACAAGCATTAACTCAGCCTGTGTCGATTGAATCATATCGGCGGCATAGGAGATCACTGAAGTCTCTCCCGTAATCGTCCAAAGAAGATCCCCCGATCCAGCCTCATAGATACGAGAGAGGCCGCTTGAAAGCGACTGCATCTTTCTGTTGTGCTCCATGTCAACACTCTCCAACAATGCCTCCGGCGGGAGAGGGCGGTAGAGCGTAGCTTTCGCCTCCGTAGATTTCAACACAGCACCGCGAGCGTCAAGCCGGCCGAGCGCTTCATACACCATCGAGCGCGGCACGCCGGAAACTTTACTTAGTTGATAGCCTGTGGCCGGGTTATTGCGCAGTAAAACCAGATACACCTTCGCCTCAGATTCTGTATAACCAATGCCATTTAACTCAGCAACCAGATCCATAAGCACCTCGACCAATTTAGTAGTTCGTCTACTAACTACTATCTTGCATTAAAGTGTGCATCTGTCAAGAGCGGATGTCAATCTATTTTGGGGAATAAGAGGTATCAAGATCGAGGGAGCTAACAGTTCAACCCAGAGTGCACATCAACGCAGTGTCAAGCTGACGGGGCAATGGTCTGAGCCGAAGACGCCTGCGTGTATCTCGGCAGAGATGATTTTTTCTGAGAGGTCCGCAGTGGCGAAGAAGTAGTCCAGCCGCCAGCCCACATTGCGCTCGCGCGCTCCGCCCCAATAAGCCCACCAGCTATACGCGGTTCGCTCGGGGTGCTGTTCGCGGAAGGTATCGATATAGCCTTGCTCGACGACCGCATCGATCCACTCCCGCTCGATGGGGAGGAAGCCAGTCGATTTCTGGTTTTGTTTGGGTCGAGCCAGGTCTATCTCGCGATGAGCCGTGTTTATATCCCCACAGAATATTACGCTGCGCCCTTCTTCTCGCAGGGCATTGCAGGTATCGAGGAGCGCTTTCTTATACGCCATTTTGAAAGGAACCCGACTGTGGTCGCGGGAGCCGTTAGGAACATATGTCGTCAGCAGGACAAATTCATCGAAATCCGCCAGGATGGTTCGACCCTCGCGGTCGAACTCCTCTATCCCAAGACCCACCCGCACGCTCACTGGTTCAATTCGGGTGTAGAGCGCGACTCCACTGTACCCCTTGCGTTCAGCCGATGCCCAATAAGATTGGTATCCCTCTGGTTCGAGCAGAGCTTGATCCAACTGCTCGGGTTGCGCTTTTGTCTCCTGGAGGCAAACCACGTCCGGGCGAGTCTTGGTCACCCACTCCAGGAATCCCTTCTTCTGCGCTGCACGTATGCCGTTGACGTTCCAAGAAAATAGGTTCACTATGCCCTTCCTCGATCTCAATCTTCCCAACAGGTTCCGTGTTCGTCGGGGAGCTCCCGCCCTTCGCGCGTCACAAGATAAAATCGACGCCCTTCGAACGGGAGAACAATACAAAGACGGTGTGCTGGACATTGCTCACAGAGTCCATCGAGCCCAAGCTCCACCAATCGTCCAGACCTCACCAGCGTTTCAAGCATTCCCTCAACTGCCGCGAGGTCCTTACCGAGCCTACTTGCCAGCTCGCGGCTCGATAAAGGGCGTCGTTCGCGATCAAATTCCACCAGGATTTGCGCCAGCATAAATTCTTCTTGTCCCCCGCTTAACTAAACCCTAATAAACGTCCCAGTTGAAAGATAAGAGTAGCGGCAAGCCACGCCATCCCAGTCTGACTTACCGCGGATAAAAGCGCCCACCGCCCACCGAATTCCGCGCGGATCGCCCCCAGCGTGGCCATGCAGGGCGTGTAAAGCGAGACAAAAATGATGAACGCCAGGGCGGAAAGAGGGGTGAAAGAGTCATGCAATACAAAACTGAGCGCGGTACCCTCTTCTTCTGCATCTCCTTCACCACCAAATAACTGGACCCCGGGAGTGATGGCGTCCAAGAACCGCTCCCCGGCGTGAATAGTAGCCCCAATAAATCCCCTTCCAATATCTAACAGGTCCTGAAGTGGATCGATCTCACTCTCTGCTTCGCTCTCCCCGGGCTCATCGAGATAGATCTGTGTCATCGTCGCGATCACAAGCTCTTTTGCGACCATGCCTGTTATAAGCGATCCTGAAGCCTCCCAAGTCCCAAAACCTGCTGGTTCCAACACAGGGGCGACAAAACCACTGACTTTCCCGAAAGCACTCTGCTCCAATCGGGAAGCGCTTGATGGAACATTCAGAAGCAACCACACAACCAGAGATGCGGCCAGGATGAGTGTCCCTGCATTTCGCAGGAAATCACCTGTTCTCGTCGAGACATGGATCCACAAATTACTTGGTCTTGGCAGGCGATATGAGGGCAGCTCCATCAGGAAAGCCATTGACTCAGAAGATCGAAGCAGCGTACGCGAATAGAAATAACCCAACAAGACCGCCATGGCAATTCCGAGCGAGTACAAACCCCAAATGACCTGGTCCGCGTTTCGGCCGAAGAATGCCATCCCAAACACAACATACACCGGAAGTCGCGCGGAGCACGACATTATGGGCACCAGCAATGCAGTGAGTAAGCGGTCCCGGCGGCTTTCCAGCGTTCGCGTGGCATAGATCCCCGGGACAGCGCAACCAAAACCAAGGATTAATGGCACGAAACTTTTACCGCTTAGGCCCAAAAATGCCAGGAAGCGATTCATCACAAAGGCGACGCGAGCCAAATACCCGCTGTCCTCCAGCAGGCCGATGAAAGCGAACAAGACCACGAGTCCGGGAACAAATACCAGAACACCACCAACGCCAGCAATCGCTCCCTCCAGGATTAATCCATGCAACCAGGCGGAGGCACCAATCGAAGAAAGCAAAGCTCCGGCCCAGTTTGAAATCGGACCCGAAACAACTGCTTCAATCCACCCCAGATACGGCTCTGAGACATTTACAACCAGGCTGAAGACCAGGTACATCACCATCATAAATATTGGAATTCCCAGCCATGGGTGTGTGACAATCCGGTCGGCTTGCTCTGTACGCGAGCGGGCAGGTTCCTCGGGGCGCGTGAGAGACTGTTCGACGATCCTACCTACGCGCTCATAGCGCCCGTCCGCGAGGGCAATCTCAAGCCCTTCGGGAATTTGCGCATCCAGTCGACTGCGGATCGAATGAGCCCGTTCCAATACAATACGGGCATCTTCGCCTCCGAGTAAATGTTCAAGAACCCCTGTTTCCCCCTCGAGTACTTTAAGGGCGAGCCAGCGCGATTTTATTTGATCCGGGAGTTCGAAGCGCTCTTCGATGAGCGCTCTCAGGTCCTCAATTTCAGGCTCGATGACAGGACCATAATCGATTTGAAAAACAGGTTTTGTGTCAGGGCTTGTCATACAATCGAGTCCGTAGTTCGTTCTTTCGATTGTTGTTTCGTATAAAGGAATGTCGCCTCTTTCAATTCTTCAAACCCCTTACCTCGAGTGGCTGCCATCCTGATCACGGGGACGCCACCCAACCCCTCTGACAGTTGGTCGACATCAATCTCGAAACCCATTGTTTCCGCCATATCCGTCATATTTAAGGCTACGATCACGGGAAGCTGCAGTTCAAGGATCTGCACTACAAGATATAAGTTCCGCTCTAGATTTGAGGCATCTACCACGACGACAACGACATCAGGTTGTCCCCCGAGTAGAAAGTCGCGGGCAACAATCTCCTCTTCGGAATACGCCGCCAAGCTGTACGTCCCCGGAAGATCCACGACCTCCACCCACACGTCAGCGTGTTGATACCACCCGCTCTTCCGTTCAATCGTTTTACCGGGCCAGTTCCCTGTGTGCCGCCTTGAGCCGGTGAGTCGATTAAATACCGTAGTTTTTCCGGCATTGGGATTGCCTGCTAAGGCAATTGTTAGATCTGTATTACGCCTCATCTTCATCTCTATCGGGTTCCCTTGGATCAAGACCATGGAGTGCTTGATTTCTCCACCTTCGAGGTCGACCGCTTCTCCCTCGCCGCCCTCTTAGGCCACCCCCTCGCCCCCGGCGGCGCCAGCCCCTCCGGCCATGCAATAATTCGGGCATCGGCTCCAGAGGAGTGACGAGTAAATGATTTGCTACCCGGCGATCAATCGCCAACTGTGATCCGCGCACTCGCAGTAATAGCGGTTGCCTGGGATCCGCCTGAATAACCGTGATCTCAGTGCCCGGGTTAATTCCCATTTCTGCCAGGCGCCGAGATCTCCGCCCATGTCGCGCAAACCCAACCATGCGCACGCGACCTCCAGATGGCACATCGCCGAGAAGCCTGGTTTTATATTCGCCTTCTGTGTCTGTGCTCAACACTCACTCCGTTTCGTTTTCATGTACTAACTCGATAAGAATATGGTCTGCCACCTCACGGCCCAGAACCTGTTTTTCTCCACTTACCAAGACCGAGCGAGGTCCATCATACGGCGCGATCTCCTCGATTTGAATCCGGCATCCGGGTCGTACTGCGCGAGCGTCAAGATACTCCAATATTTCAGCGTCCTCCTCGCGGATACATAGGACGACTCCCTCCTGTCCAACGTCTAGATCAGAAAGTGGCGTTGCCGCCCTAACTTCTAGGACCCCATGGGAGGCCGGGATGGGATTGCCATGCGGGCAAAAAGCAGGGAGGCCAAGGAACGCATCCAACGCATCCGTCAACACATCCTCGCTAACATGCTCTAATTGGCAGGCAAGATCATGGACCAGATTCCAAGGAAGATCGAGGTGTTCCGTCAGAAAACATTCCCATAAGCGGTGTCGCCGCAGTATGCCATCCGCCCGGTCCCGGCCATCAGCCGTCAACCTCACGCCCTTGTACGGCGTATGCTCCAGCAAACCACGATCCTGAAGGCGGTGCACCATCTCGCTTGCGGAAACTGTCGAGATATGAAGCCGCTCAGCGATATTTGTGACCGGAACGAGAATCCCATGACGAGAAATCTCGGCGATTGTTTTCAAATACATCTCTTCGCTCTCGGCGAACTCGTGCAACTCTTTCATACTGCTTCCCCTAAACAATTAACTCCGCATCCCCAAAAGAGGGAATCTTATAATTAGGTTACCCTTATATTAACTCAAAAGGCCGCCCTGACAATATGACGGGGGTCACATGCCAATGGCGACGTCCATCCTTGTAAAACAATTACACGTAAGGGTCTATTGGCTATTCTCTTGAAGCTAGTCGATGAATATCGAGGTGCGGATGCAGATCCATCTCTCCCCGCTTCTCACTCGGTGAGGCACTGGCCGGAGGGGGAGTGCTCCTTCTGCCGCCTAGGGGCTTGGGGGATGAGCCAGGTCTACCGGGGTCGGCGTCGGCTCAATCACGAAGCCGCTCCGACCATGGAAGGTCAGGAAATTTACCCTGCCGGGCAGGAGCAGGAATTGCGCCGTGAACGGATGTCCTACAAAATCAATTCTGACCTCATAAGGACCTGCAGGGAGGTCGCTGATCACAAAATTCTCGTTGTAGAAATCGTCCGGATGAACTGTTCCTTCGGCATAAGTCCAAACATCCCAGCGCTGGTCTGTTTCTAGAGAGCGAATCTGGATCAATTGCTCGCGAAGATCCCCACCAAAGGAGTTCTCTACGCGGCCCGCCAGGGTTCCCCAGCCATCAGGGGGAACCATCCACAACTCTGGGTTGCGGGTGCTGAAGTAACGATTCTCTCCCAGTCGAACTTCAAAATGAAGGTGAGGACCGGAAGCGTGACCTGTTTCGCCTACCGTGCCCAGCAAATCTCCCAACATCACCCGTTGGCCGCTCCAGACCGATATCGATCCTAAATGGGCGTATATCGTGTAGAGAGGCTGTCCCTGATAACCGAAGTCGTGACGAACCGCAATCGATAGGCCGTAGGGGTCCGTGGGATCTTCAATACCACGGTATAGGCCATACCCTGCCCAGACCACCTCGCCGGGGCCGGCTGCCAATACTTGTGTGCCCCGTTCTGCTCCCATGTCGACCCCTGTGTGCATGTTCTCCGCACCGAATAGTGTGCTGCCGTATCGGTACTTCGCGTTAGGCCAATTGACCTCCCCCGAAGGGATGGGGCGACCGAAGAAAAAATGATCTTCCGGTTGTATGGCCCAGGGTACAGGATACGGCGGAGGGCGCCATGTTACTTCGGGTTCTGGGACTGTCGTCGGGAAGACCAGGGGCCGCGGCGCGGCGGGAATGGCGGCTTCCCTTCGGGCTCCTTCTGCGCTCTGAGGGGTCACCAGCGGCTCAATCGTCATTGTTGCCGTTGACGCAGTGTTTGTCCCGGGTTTTTCCACCACGGGTGATACCCCAGGAGACATGCAGGCGCCCAGCAATAACCCAATAAATAGGCCAATGATCACAGAGCGACATATCAATCTACGCTTCATTCAGGCACTTCCCCTTACAGCCGGGTTTTCTATCAAGCCCGCTACGGAATTACTCAGGTGCATCGTTGCCTTATCTTTCTGAGGAGCGACGAAGATTCTCGCCCTAACTCATCGATCTAATACGCGTAAACGAGATTATTCACTCCCTGCGGTCCCTCAGAGGACATAGCGGAGGGTTTCCCTACCACTACATCTTGGGCCATTGGAAAGTTTTTCCAAATAGGAATCCTGGCATAGCGCTCTCGGTTTGATTCTCGACGCTTGACGCAGGATTTCACCATCGATTCATGCGAGAATCATGCAAGAACAATGCCATTCTTGAGTGGCAAGTTAAGATGCATCTTATACGCAAGTTGGATTGATGATCCAAGGGTCCAGGCAAGTAGAAATCTAAAACTCCCTTTCCCTTTTGCTCTCATGTGTTGAGATTAGCTGTTTGCTCGCCGTCTTGACCGTGATCTTACGCGCTGATATGATCACGCGCCGGAGACCCTCAAAAAATGCGTACACGGGATATATGCCCTGACCCAGATCGTCTGCCGTCCATCTCCAGCCGGATTAAAATCCTTCTGGCGAGCATGGTTCTCATTCTTGCGGCGAGCTGCGCAACGAGTTCAGACACTGCTGACCCCCTTTCCCCGGACCCCGCTCTTAGTGATGAGACCGCATCCGTCGAGACGGCAGGCACGGATCCCGACAGCACGCTAGATCCCGAATTGCTGCCCTTCTTCGACCCCCCGGGAGAGACCAGTGGCATATTCCGTAAAGCCGATCTGCATACGATCATCCCTGACCGGCCACGACTCGACATCCTGAGTTATCTGGTTCAGGAAGGAGACACCCTGTTCGGCATAGCCGAAAAACATGGTCTTAAAGCAGAGACGATCCTCTGGGGAAATTGGTACACACTCAATCAAGATCCGCATACGCTCAAACCGGGTCAGGAACTCAATATTCCGCCCATCGATGGCGTCCTCTACTCATGGTCGGACGGCGATAATATCTCAAAGGTGGCGGGCACTTTTCACGCCGAAGCGGAGGCGATCATCGAGTGGCCCGGGAACCACCTCGCCTTCGACGTGGACTTTGCCAATCCGGACATCGAGGATGGTTCACTCGTCCTTATTCCCGGTGGGCGCCGCGATGCTCCAACATGGCAGATGGTCACCATCACCCGCTCCAACCCGGCCGCGGCCAGCATCTTAGGACCGGGATACTGCGGTTCCGTATCCAGCGGTCCTATTGGGACGGCCGCGTTCGATTGGCCGACTTCCTCGCGATGGCTGTCAGGGTATCCCTACATTCCGGGTGTGCACGAAGCGATTGACATTGGCGGCGCCATCGGTCACGGTATTTTCGCCTCCGATAACGGGGTTGTTGTCTATTCGGGCTGGAATAATTATGGCTATGGCTACGTGGTTGTGATCGACCACGGAAACGGCTGGCAGACGCTGTATGCCCACCTCGCTACGATCAACGTCGGCTGCGGTCAAGCTGTCTTCAAGGGCGGCGCAATCGGCACGATGGGAATCAGCGGAAACTCATCCGGCCCACACTTGCACTTCGAAATGCGCAGCGAGGTTTGGGGGCGCGTAAACCCGCATAATTTCCTGCCCTGAGTTTCTGAGCTCTATTAAGATGAGATGAGCTTTGTGGGGCGCTAAAATTAGCGCCCCACTTTTGATTCTCACGAGGAACATGACGACGATCTGCATCTCTGTTTTTTTTATAATTAATTATTAAAGACACTCCTCTGATTTTGATCCATCGAAGATCGCCAGGAAAAAGGCCTTCGATTCGCGTGACTACAAATCAACAGCACCCTGGGAACCAGGGATGCAAAAGATGATCTAAAGTAGTACAGTGTTTGTATTCAAAGAAAGGTGTTCTTATATGGATTTACGTCAACTCTTCCTCCTCGACCCCGCTGTGATCTACTTGAATCACGGTTCCTTTGGTGCCTGCCCGAAACCTGTCTTCCAGGCGTATCAGGAATGGCAGTTCCAGCTCGAGCGTCACCCGATGGATTTCCTCGACCGAAGGGCACCGGGATTAATGGCCGAGGCACGTGCAGCGCTGGCTGAATACGTCGGTTGCGAGGCAGATGACCTGGTGTACTTCCCTAATCCCACAACGGCGATCAATATGGTCGCGCGCAGCTTGAAGCTCGGAACAGGAGACGAGATACTCACGACTGACCACGAATACGGCGCTGTGGACCGGGCCTGGCGTTTCATCTGCAATCGGCGAGGCGCACGTTACATCAGGCGTGCAGTCCCGCTGCCAATTCCAGAAGATGAGGGCTTTATTGAATATTTCTGGTCCGGATTAAACCAACACACCCGCGTGATCTTCATCAGCCACATCACCAGTCCGACAGCCATAAAGTTTCCTGTAAAAGAGCTTTGTGCACGGGCGCGCGAGGCGGGAATCATAACCATTGTCGACGGCGCCCATGCCCCAGGTCAGATTCCTCTCAATCTGGTAGAGCTCGGCGCCGATATCTACACTGGCGCCTGCCATAAATGGCTCTGCGCACCGAAAGGTGCATCCTTCCTGTACGCGCGCCCGGAAGTGAAGGATATCCTCGAGCCTTTGGTGGTGAGTTGGGGTTGGGATGCTGAACAACCGGGAATATCTCGTTTCGTCGATTATCACGAATGGCAGGGTACACGCGATATAGCGGCCTTCCTATCTGTCCCGGCTGCGATCGAATTTCAACGCAAACATCAGTGGGACGAAGTGCGCCACCGCTGCATAGAGCTTGCTGCGGAGACGAGGGATCGATTGCTTAATATTTTCGGAACGACCAGGCTGACCGGGCCTCATGCGTGGGCGTTGCAGATGGCTGCGGTTGAGCTACCAGAACCCAATCGCGATCTCCAACGCCAATTGCGTGAAGCGCACAGCATCGAGGTCCCTGTCCATCAATGGCATAACCGTTCTTACCTGCGCTTTTCATTCCAGGGCTACAACGACTTGGCTGATGCCAATTCGCTGATCGATGCTATTCAAATCCTATACGCCTGATCACCTACCAGCGGGGGGATTATTTCGAGTAGATAGATGAGTGGAAAATGATTGGCGGATTTCTCGTGCGCAAACCAGTTTCCTTTCCATTTGCCCTTCTTGCCGTCTCAATGGACAATCCCACCAACACCATCCTATGAAAAAGCTCAAGGTCGATTGGACATTGGTTGCCCTCACGGGTGTGGCATTTGCCTTAGCGGGCGTCGCTTGGTGGAAGGGCGGTCAGGACCTCGCTCTGGAGGGACTGCGCCAGGGCTTTCAAACCCTCGTGTCGGTCACCCCCATGCTGCTCGCGGCTTTTTTAACCGCTGGTTTAACGAACGTTCTTATCTCCAAGGAGCTGGTGGAGCGCTGGCTCACAACCAGTGCAGGCTGGCGCGGCATCTTGCTTGGCTGCATCGGGGGAGCGCTGATCCCCGGTGGACCCTACGTGTACTACCCGATCGCCGGCAGCCTGCTGAAATCCGGCGCGGGCTTGGGTGTGCTGGTGGCTTTCGTCACCGCTAAGAATCTTTGGTCGATCTCGCGGCTTCCCTACGAGTTCGCACTGTTGGGATCACATCTTACACTCGTGCGCTACGCGCTGACATTTATTTTTCCACCACTGCTCGGCTATCTCGCCGAAACCCTATTCGGGAATACCATACAGCGCATCCGCGAGTCTGTGCAATGATCGAATCCACCATCATCCTAATCTTGATCGCGCTTGGTCTTATGCTTATCGCTTGGCACCGCCACGATGGAAGCCACCGTAAAGGCGCCCTGGTCGGATGGAAAACATTGAAGCGAACACTGCCTTTGCTTATCGTCGCCTTCATCATCGTTGGTTACGTAAACGCCCTCGAACCCCAAACCCTGGTTCAAAACTGGATCGGGCCCGGAACAGGGCTGCAAGGCGTGCTGATCGGGACCGCCGCCGGCATGCTCCTCCCCGGCGGACCGTATGTGGTTTTTCCTCTCATCGCCATCCTTTTCCAGTCCGGTGCCGGACTAGGACCGACATTGGCAATGATCACTTCGTGGGCCGCTCTCGCCTTGCTCTCGGTCTCCTTTGAGCTTCCGTTCCTTGGTTGGCGCTTCACCGTACTACGACTCGCACTCGGCATCTCAACCCCTCTCCTGGTTGGGTTCTTGGGGTCACGACTCGCTGGGTGAAGCCTTCCTTATTCCCCGATCCATCATCTGCGGATCCTCTTGTGCGCTATCCCACGTCAAGGCTGTCGCCTCACCCTGAAAACGTTTAACCAACCCACGGATTTCCCCTGGACCTGAGTACCACCATGGCCCTGTAACATCAGCCCAATTAATCCGTTATCCCTAATAGGAACAGCCTCTGGGAACACGCCAGCGGCCATATACGCTCTTATGAACAGCGCTCCACTCTGATAGCGAAGGAGATTGCAGAAATGACCGCTAAAAAGATCTTTCAGTCGGTAATTGTTCTTTTACTCCTGCTGGGTGCACCTGTTGCCGCGTTCGCTGATGATGGGCCACCCGTAATCGTGACGACGGACTGCAACAGCGTGAACTTCGCCTTCGACCTCTCGGGAGGCTTTACGTCCTACACGGTCACGCTCAAATTCGGCGACGAAGAGGTTTTCGAGGCCTACGAGCAGCCCGCCGGGCCGTTCAATGTGCTTCACTCCTATCCCTCCCAAGGCGAATTCGAGTGGGAGCTCAAGATCACCGACGACAATGATTTTGAGGAAGAAACGACAGGCATCGTTACCATAGATGGACCCATCGTTACCCTGGGCAGCACCCCCGACCCGCCGCTGCTCACGATCGAATCGGGAGAGGCGTCGATCGAATTCAGCGCCGCGGCCTCTGGCGGCGCGGGAGATTATACTTATACCTGGGACCTCGATGAGGACGGTTTACCGGATGCAGGTTTGAGCGGTGATGCTGCCTTTTTCACGTACACTGAAGGTGGAAAATACAAGGCCGCTGTCACGGTTACGGATGCTTGTGGATTGACCGATACGGCTACCCTCGCCGTCGTTGTAGTAGATCCTGAAGACGATCCCGATAACGCCTGCCATCCCACTGCGCAAAAAATCGCCGAAGCCGTCAGTAGTATTTTCCCTGATGGGCGAGCCGAGCAGACCTACACTTGCGAGGACATTTTCAACATCTTCGAAGGTGCGTTGACAGGTAACCATACTGGTTTTGGTCGTTTATGGCATGCCTATCAGCTGACCCAGACGATCCCTGATCTTACCTGGGAGGAGATCCGCGATTGGAAGCTGGACGGTTCCAGTTGGGGCGCCATAACCCAGCTTAATCGCTTCGCGGACACGTTGGATGAATACGGCATTCGCGATCTCTTTGATCTCGTCGTGAACGGCGAGAATACCGTGGGTGAGATCCGCACCGCAGCTCGTACCGCCGTTCGCTATGAAGCAGATTTCGAAGATGCCCTCGTGAGACTTAGCGAAGGGGCCAAGTCAGGCGAACTCGGTCAATTCTACAAGCTGGCTCAGGACCTGGAGATGGACCCCGCGGCATTGGACGTGTACCTGGATGGTGGCGTCAGCCTTTCAGAGCTTCGCCACTCCGCAAAGATGGCCAAGCGCACCGGTGGTGAACTCGATGCCATCGTGGAGGCAAAATCTCTCGATCGCAGCTGGGGCGAGATCGGTCAGGCTTACAAGCTGGCTGATGATGGAACCTCGGCGGCGGATATCCTCGCCATCGGTGTTCAAGAATTCCGCGCCGATCAGCGCGATGAAGAGAAGCTCGCGCGTGAAGCAGAGCGCACCGCTCGCGAAGATGCGCGCACCGCCGCTCGTAAGGAAACACTGGACGAAAAGACCGCAGACCGATTATCCAAACAATATGAGTTCACGGGAGATATGAATGCCCTCTTCACTGAATGCGAAGGAAATTGGGGCTGCGTAAGGAAGAAATTGAAGAATATGGATCAAGCCCAGGTAGAAGGCACCAGCGATAAGGACACGCGCACCGCCAACCGCCTGTCCGCCCAATACGGGGTGCCCTTCACGACCGTCTGGGATAAATTCACCACAGGCGAGTGCAGTGGCGATTGGAACTGTGTGCGTGCTGCATTGCGTGGTGATACACACAAAAAGGATAAATAATTCCACTCCGTAGTGAAAGACAAACTGCGGGAGGTAGAAACCTCCCGCAGTTATTATTTAATCACCGTGTCGCCTATATCCGTGGTTAGAAACCATAGCATTTATTGTGCTGACCACACCTCAGTTTCCGGCTTGAACGCCGCCCAGGAAAACCAGAAGTGCTCGCCCGAGACGAGACGCTCAAGCTGGACGCCCTCCAGTGGTCCAGCGACGGCATGGCCGAGCAGGTTCCAGCGCGTGCCCGTTTCCTCATCTTCAAAACCATCCGTCTTTGCAACGAAGGTTAGAGTCTGCCCCTCGACATCGCGGCTGAAAACACCCGTCGAGCCGGTGTCCGGTCCGTTGTTGCCAAAGGTAGAAACGGTGCCCGCTTGCCAGAGGATGACGATCGGCCGTTCTTCGATTTCGTCGTTCACAACCCGTACTTCCTCAAGCAAGGTGAACGGATAGGCAATCGTGACCTCGCCGAACTCAACCGCAACCACGCGCTCCATCGGCAGGAGGCGTTCATCTTCACCCTCCACAGGGAAAAACGGGCTGCTGTTGACGCTGTCGTACCCGGCATAAGGATTCACACCGTAGTCTCGAACAGCGCCTGTGTCACGCGAGAGAACCTTACCGTCTGGATGGGAGGCTTTGAAATCAGACCACGAGACAATCTGTGATGGGAGAAAATCGAGCGTAACTCCCGTCAGATCTCCCACGATGGCCTCGCCTGTAAACTGCTGCCACCACGAGAACGTCTGCCGATCGTACATGACCAAATCTGAATTGCGAAGATTTCCGCTCGTCCCAAAGTCCAACACCAGCCCATCGTCGAGCGTGCGCCGGAAGGCGATCGTCGCATTACAGAGAGGGCAAAAGGTTATTGTCACCGGTTCCTCGGCGACCACATCGTTGACGATCTCATGCCAGATCAAGATCGCCAGCGGGTATGCCCGCACATCCCCATCGAATTCAAAAAACATCACCGGCCAGTCATTACCCAACCACGTATCCGCATCGTCGACGCTTTCGAAAACGGGATTGTCGATCGCTGGTATCGCGTCGGGGACGGGATTGCCGGTGAAAATTTCGCTCAGGTCGACGTTGTGCTTGCAGAAATTCGTCCGCTCGAGCCAGAACGTCTGGCTGAAGGAAATATTGACCCCTTCGAATGGGTCGCCACAGCTCTGCGCTTCGCCTGCATGCGTGGGCGAGGCCTCAGTATCAGAAGTTTTGTCGGTCGGGTCCTCGGCTGTCGGTCCTTCCACAGGACCCACTGCGGCAGTTTGCGCACACGCAGTGGCAATAACCGAAAGAAATCCGAGCAAGAGCACGACTTTCAATCTCTTTTTTTTCATCATTTGCAACCAGCTCCTTGTCAATCACCATGAAACCTACACAAACCGGATATCCTTTGTAACCCTCTGTTAGTCATCCTCTTTAGCTGCCTCGGCGCACACGGTCTTTTTCGTATTTCAACCTGAGCGCTCGTCGATGCGCATCTCCCGTTCTGGTCGCGATGGAGGACGGATATCTGACGCATATGCCCAGGTGCTTTCACCGATTCCGCTAGAAAGGATGAATTAGGAACCAAGGCCTGTTTTCTTAAGGTTTTCGTCCAGTTGTCCCTCCGTCATCGCACCGATATGCTGCACCTGGATCACTCCCGCACGATCGATAAAAAAGGATGATGGGTAGCTTCGATTGCGGTAGAGATTCTGGACCTTCGCTCCTGGATCGAGCAGTATCTGGAAAGTCAGCCCGAATTCGTCCCGGAAGGCTTGAATGTCCGCTTGCTGTTCATCGAAGTTCACTGCAAGTACGGCAAAACCGTCGTCTTGATATTTCTCGAACCGCGATTGAATGGCCGGCATCTCGATGCGGCAGGGTCCACACCAGGTCGCCCAAAGATTGATGAGCACGGGGCGTCCGCGGAAGTCGCCGAGATTCAGCTGCTCGCCTTCCAGATTCATCAACGTGAACCCGGGAGCCAAGGCGCCCACAACCGGTTCCCTCTTTAGCCCGATCTCCGAACTTTGCGCTTCCGCGGAGCGCCTCGCAATCACCACGCCGCCGACCAGCACGGAACCCACAATCAGGATGGAGCCGATGCCGCCAATCCATAGTCGTCGCACTGAAAGCCCTGACTCATCAGCCATCACGCACCTCAAATCCCGAAATTCACGAAGAAGCCAAAGCGGGCTAAGCGCTCCAAAGTACCGGTCAGCAACATCACGCCTACGATCACCAGCACTACGCCCGTCACATACGACATAATCTTTATCGCCCGACTGTGGCGCTTCATCAAATCTGCAACCCGACCGACGCCGATCGCAGCCAGCAGGAAGGGAATAGCCAAACCCATGGAATAGGCGCTGAGCAGAATCACGCCCTGTGTGACACTTCCACCGTTCAGCGCTAGCGTGAGGACGGCTCCCAACACCGGACCCACGCAGGGTGCCCAGCCCGCCGAGAAAAAGACGCCCATCAACGCCGACGAGAAGAAGCCCGAACCCTTTCGCGGCGCATACTGATGCCGGGTGTCGTAGTTCAGGAAGGAGATATTTATCAGCCCGAGTGTGTGCAAGCCGAACAGAATCACAATGACGCCGCCGATGCGTGCAATCCACAGGCGAATTCCAAAGAGCACTCCGCCGAGAGCGGCAGCGGCTACACCCAATAAGACGAATACAAAGCTGAACCCGAGCACGAAAGCCAAGCCGTGAGCGAACGTCAGGCCGCGATTCTCAACCACTGTACCATCCGGTCGAACTGTACGGCTGCCAAGATAACCGACGTAAGCCGGCACAAGAGCCAATACGCAAGGTGATAGAAACGATGCCAGCCCAGCTAACAACGCTAGGCCAACCGTCACGTTGGATGCATCCATAAAGCCTCCAGGATACGAGCGTGTTCCGCAGCTATAGTCGATCTGCGGCTCAATCTTTAGATGGCCCGGATCGCGCCGTTCTTACTGACTCCTATCTCCGTTTCCGTTTACGGCAATATCAGGGGGTATGCCCACAAAAGATCACAAAATCTATGCTCGCGACCGGGCAAAAGCGCGTGCACACGAAGCATCCACCAACAACACCCTCACTTGACAGCGCACCAGCCCCTCTGTAGCATTCGCACTTACTGAAAAATCGTTTTCGAGGAGCTGTGCTCTCAAAAATTCCTTTATGACAAAACAACGAAATTTGTACCTCATGCGCCACCTCTTTGCGCTCACCACCTCTTCCGATCTTGAGCTCCTCTTTGCCGTGAAGAAATGCAAAGTGCTCAGAGTATGCCGATGAGAACGAAACCATCACCGCGCCGGGTGCTGGCCGTCCTCGGCATCGGCACGGCGGTCTCGCTGTTGGGCGACAGCACGCTCTATACCGTGCTCCCAAATCCGAGATTTGCCCTCCAAGCTGCAGTTCCTGTTGCCCAGGTGGGCATCCTTCTGGGGGCTAACCGGCTCGTTCGTATCGTCTTCAATACGCCGGTCGGCAGGCTGATCGATCGTTTTTCTAGAAGAACGTTGATGATTGGATCTCTTGCCCTCGGCGCTCTATCGACTCTGGTCTACGCCGCAGGTGCAGGTTTCTGGGTGATGCTCCTGGGACGGGTGTTGTGGGGAGCGGCGTGGTCGGGGCTTTGGATTGGCGGGCAGGCCATCGTCCTTGACTTGGCCGGAAGCGATAATCGTGGTCACTTGAGTGGGCGATATCAGATGTGGTTTTTCCTGGGGATAGGCATTTCTGCCTTATTGGGTGGTTTGTTCACCGACCTACTCGGCTACCGCGGCGGGCTGTGGCTCAGTGCCGCCCTTACCGCCACAGCTGCCTTGATGTGGTTTTTCTTGCTGCCCGAAACGGTACGGCCAGCCGTTGAAAATCCTCACCAGGTTCAGCGTCAAGGCACCTTTTTTAACTGGCGAATCGCTCTCGTTTCCTCGTTACCCATCTTCACTATACGCTTCATCTTCGCCGGCGTAATCGCCGCTACTTCCATTATCTGGCTCTCTCAATTCGTGGGGGAGAGTGCCTCAATCCTTGGTCTGGTGGTTCCCATAGCAACGCTCACCGGGACACTCGTCGCCTCGAGGACCGCCGTCAGTGTGCTGGGTGCTCCCATCGCTGGGTTCTTTTCCGACCGCCTTGGTCAACGTTGGACCGTCATCGGGATAGCCTTGATTATTGGCGCCGTCGGCCTTTGGCTCATGGGGTCCGCGTTCTTTCCTATCGCACTCCTGGGAGTTCTGCTCTCCTCGCCAGCGGGCAGTATCGTCCAGGCGATGACGACAGCTTTCGTCGGCGATCGCGTCCCCCCAAACATGGCTGGACGAACCATAAGCGTGATATTTACATTCGGAGATCTGGGCAGCGCTTTAGGTCCCCTGACAGCCTTTTGGCTCATGGGTTCGCTGCCTTTAGCAACGATCTTTCATTTGTGCGCCGCCCTATCCATGGGTACAGCGGTCGTTGTATTTCTTCTTCACTCTGCTGCGATTGGCGATAGGTAGATATCTAATCCATCCTGATGCATAATACTTCTACATCTCGCCTGATTACGCACACCGCACAATAAAGGGAACTATTCGCTTCCGTACGGTCACTTACGCCTAGAGGGGACACAATGCAACGCTGGAACGGTTGGGGAGAAGCGCAAAGAACGTACCGTCTACCGCTCGCGGCTCGTACCTATCTTGAGGGACTCCTCGGCGCCGGCGTGCACATCACGGACGCAGATTTTCAAACAACCCTCGCTGCTGTTCCTCCCTCCCGACTTCCAGACCACTCTCTTATTTCCACTGACGTTGAAGCCCGCTTGCTTCACGCTCGCGGACAGAGCCTGCCCGATTGGATCGCAATGCGCTCTGGACACATCGAAACTTATCCGGACGGGGTCGCCACACCTGAGACCAGTGAGGACATCGGGGAACTCCTGGGGTTCGCTCAGGAAATTGGATGTGCGCTGATACCCTACGGCGGCGGCACCAGCGTCGTCGGACACATTAATCCTCTTCCGGGAGATCGCCCAGTTCTCACCGTTGACATGAGGCGCATGAACCAGCTGTTAAACCTGGATGCTGAAAGCCGCCTGTCCCTGTTCGGTGCAGGTGTAACCGGTCCTGAAATCGAGGCGCAGCTCAAGCCGCATGGCTGCACCCTGGGCCACTTTCCTCAATCCTGGGAGTACTCGACGCTCGGAGGCTGGATTGCCACGCGCTCCAGCGGTCAGCAGTCCTACCGCTACGGCCGAATCGAAGACTTATTCGCCGGCGGAACGATGGAGACTCCGGTGGGCAGAATCCAACTGCGTTCACTGCCGGCCAGCGCGGCAGGTCCTGACTTGCGCCAGTTCGCTCTCGGGTCGGAGGGACGTCTAGGTGTGGTCACTCAAGCCGAGGTCCGCGTGAGTCCTCTACCTGAGGAGGAGATATTCCTCGGCGCGTTTTTTCGTAATTGGGAAAGCGGGGTGGCGGCGACGCGCGCTCTAGCCCAGGCAAATGCGCCAATCTCCATGGCTCGTTTAAGTGATCCGCTCGAGACGGAAACCACGTTGGCTCTTGCCGGTCGGGAGAAGCTCATCACCTTCGCGGATTACGGCCTTCGCCTCCTTGGACACGGCGCTGGCCGCTCGCTGCTGATTTACGGCATCACTGGCGATCATGACTTCGTTTCCGGCGCCCGGCAGGATGTCAGCGCGATCTTGCGGCGCTTCGGCGGTCTTCCCGTCGGAGCGATGATCGGTCGCCAGTGGAAGAAATCGCGTTTTTATACCCCCTACCTGCGAAATACACTCTGGGATATGGGCTATGCCCTGGATACGCTGGAAACTGCGCTGCCCTGGAGGGGGGTTGATGCGACGCGCGCTGAAGTCATCCAATCGATCGAACAGGCTCTCCAATCTGAAGGATCGCGCGCACTCGTTTTCTCTCACCTCTCGCATGTCTACACCGATGGGGCAAGCCTTTACATCACCTACGTTTTCCCTATCGATGTCGCTCTTGAGCGGACCCTGCAAATCTGGCAGATGGCAAAACATGCAGCCTCGATCAAGATCGTTGCCAATGGCGGGACCATCAGCCATCAGCACGGCGTCGGTTTGGATCATCTTAACTACATGAAGGACGAGAAGGGAGAGGCCGGGCTGCGCCTTCTAGAAGGGGCACGCAAGGCTCTCGACCCCCAGGGCATCCTTAATCCGGGGAAAGGCTGGCCATGTTTATAAATATTCGTCTCCCCCTGAACCCCCGACAGAGAAAGGAAAACTAAAAAACCACATGTGGCAGCGAGGATGGCGCGATGAGGTTTGGTCTCGCATCGAGGGCCCGTGGGATCTTGTAGTAATAGGCGGAGGGATCACCGGGGCAGGGATACTGCGCGAGGCGACGCGAATGGGCTTGAGGGTTCTCCTCGTTGAGGGCAAGGATTTCTCTTCGGGCACATCCAGTCGCTCTTCTAAGCTGGTACACGGTGGCTTTCGCTACCTGCGCGAGGCAAAGTTTCGCCTGACATACCATTCTGTGCGTGAAAGGGAAGCGCTCCTCAAACAAGGGAGGGGGCTGGTCAATCCGTTGGGTTTCCTGCTTGTCAATCACGCGAATGACCGCATCCCAGGCTGGGTATTCGGCGCCGGATTGATTTTCTATGACATCATGGGCCTACAATGGGGGCACCGCCATTACGGTCCGGAGGGACTGCGGTCGCTCTGCCCGCAGCTTACATCAGCGGGATTGCTAGGCGGTTACCGCTATTTTGACGCACAGACAGATGATGCCCGATTGGTATTGCGCGTTGTTCGTGAAGCCGTCGCTGCTGGAGCAGTAGCTCTTAATTATGCTCGCGTTGAGGGCGTGCTACGCAGAAGCGATGGATCGGCATGTGGAATTGCATTACGCGACGTTTCGACCTCCAGTAGCGACCGCACTGCGGAGATCCAGGCCAGGGTAGTCATTAACGCCACCGGCGCCTGGGCCGACTCGGTTCGCTCCATGATCGACATGAAACCACGCCTGCGAAAACTGCGCGGCAGCCATCTGATATTCCCTCAACATGCACTTCCTCTCACTCGCGCAGTAAGCTTTCTCCATCCAAGAGACGGTCGTCCCGTATTTGCCTTACCTTGGGAAGGTGTCACGATCTACGGAACGACGGATATCAAACACCTCCATCCACTAGATATGGAGCCGGCAATGGACATCGAGGAGATTGACTACCTCATGGAGGGTCTCCGTCGAGTTTTCGATATTGATCTCAGTTCTGATGACCTTCTGTCCACATTCTCTGGCATACGCGCCGTCGTCGATACCGGGAAGGTTGACCCGTCTCGCGAATCGCGCGAGCACGTTATATGGGATGATCGCGGCTTGGTGACGGTCACCGGAGGTAAATTAACAACTTTCCGTGTTATGGCCCTCGACGCGCTGCGGTCCATCCACAGATATTTCTCCGGGGAACCTCTACCTGATCGCACGCATCGGGTGTTCAACCAACCTCCAGGTGAATACGCTCTGGCCTGCGATTTTGACCCCGCGGTATGCCTGCGACTGCTCGGCAGACACGGTGGTGATGCTCCGGCGATCATAGCCTGTGCGGAAGAGGGTGAACTCGAGACTGTCGGCGAATCGCCCTATCTATGGGCTGAGCTGCGCTGGGCCGCTCGCGCCGAGGGAATCGCCCACCTCGACGACCTGCTTATGCGGCGGGTTCGCCTGGGATTGACCCTACCCCAAGGCGGATTGTCGCTGATAGATCGCGTTCGCAACGTTGTGCAGCCTGAACTGGGATGGGACGACACCCGTTGGATACTCGAACAAAATGCATATACAAGTTTATGGAACGAGAGCTATAGGCCACCGTCCTCCCCTAGATTCACCCGCACGGCACAATAGGGCCATTTCTCATTCTTCATGAGAGCGCAGAATCAGTCCTCTCGTGCTCTTGGGTACTTGTATTCCTGGGATGTCCAGAAGAGCGGTGATACAATCTCGACCGACTAGGGAATTATTCTTATGAGACACAAACAGCACCTGCTATGGATTGGCTTTGCCGCTGCCCTGATGCTGAATAGCTGCCAGGGTAGCGGCCGCGCGACGATTATTCCGGCTTCTCCTACAATTGCCTTGCCCTCGCCTACGGAGACAGCTGTCTCATCGACAGTAACTCCCTCACTTGAGGCGACAACAGATCCCTCCGCCTGCCCCCCACTCGATGCAGACATTCGCAGCCAGTTGACCGAAATTGATTCCCAGGTGACCCAGTTGCGCGGCCTCCTTCCCTCCAACTCCGTCAGCCGCAGCTTGCTCACATCGGACCAGCTCCGCGAGCGTGTGCTTCAGGACTTCCTCGGTGATTACACTCAAGAAGATGCGCTTCAAGAAGTTCGCCTTCTCTCTCTATTTGGTCTGCTCGAACCCGGAATCGATCTGTGGCAGATCTATGCTGACCTGCTCAGCGAGCAGATCGCCGGCTTCTATGACACCGAAAATGATGACATGACCGTGATCTGTGGCTCGGGATTTGGGGGAGTTGAACGTCTCACCTACGCACATGAATACGCACACGTTCTTCAAGATCAAATCTTTGACATCCAGGACGGACTTCTGTACAACAACGATGCCTGTGCCGACGATGGAGAGCGCTGCTCTGCCGTCCAGGCCTTGATAGAAGGTGATGCTACATTGCTCCAGGAGCAGTGGCTGCGGACCTTCGCGGGAGACGAAGATCTCTCGGATTTGCTCGAATTCCTCACGGCTTTCGAAATGCCGGTGTTCGATGGTGCGCCGACCTATATACAATCTGAACTCACCTTCCCTTATTTCTGGGGGCTTCATTTTGTCCGCTCTCTTTATCTCGAGGGGGGATGGGCCGCTGTTGATGCAGCGTATCAAAATCCTCCCCTTTCGAGCGAGCAGATCCTCCATCCGGAGCGTTATCCAAAGGATGCTCCAGTAGATCTCGTTGCACCGGATTCAGCTGATGAGATCAATTCCGAGTGGGAAAAGCCCGTACACGATGTGCTCGGCGAATGGGTCACGCTCATGCTCCTCAATGAATATTTACCGCAAGACCAGGCATCAGTGGCCGCCGAGGGTTGGGGCGGTGACCTGCTCTTGTTTTTCGATCAAGAAGAGGACAGCGGCGAGGCCCTGGCATTGATTACCCAATGGGACACGATGCGAGATGCGCATGAATTCTCAGCTGCCTTCCAAGATTACGGCCTGGCCCGCTTCGGAGATCCCGAAAACTCTTCCACCACTTCTGCTACATGGATCTATGAAGACGGCATCTCCTTCTTCGAGCGCGTCTCCAACCAGACTCTGTGGATACTGGCGCCTGACGAGCAGATGTTGGAAATCCTGCAGAAGGCCATCCCGCTTCCGGTGCGGACGAGCTCTTGACGGGATTTCTCGACATCTCTCGCATCCAGGCGATCTGCTTTGACCTCGACGGCACAATCGTCGACACAGACGATAATTACATCGAGCGTATCTCCCGGTGGCTGCGCCCCATCTCCCTTTTCCTGCCCAACAACAATCCAGAGACTCTTGCCCGCCGCATTGTCATGGTCGTTGAGACTCCGGTCAATGCGGCGCTAGGACTTTTTGATCGATTCAATTTGGATGAAGTTTTGGGACCGCTGCTCGACAATCTTCACCGCTCCCGCGGTCTCGCTGCTGTTGAAGAAATATGCCTGGTCCCCGGCGCTCGCACCACGCTGGAGCGCCTCGCCCCCCATTTCCCTCTCGCCGTCGCTACATCTCGTGACCGCTGGAGCACGGCATCTATCCTGGAAGCCGAGTCCCTAAATCGCTTCTTCCAGAGCGTGGCGACCGCCCGAACGACGCTCCGGGCAAAACCACATCCTCAACCGATTATTTGGACTGCCGATCAGCTAAGCGTTCCTCCACAATCCCTGCTCATGGTCGGCGATACAACCGTCGATATCCGCGCCGGGCGTGCCGCTGGAGCTCAGACGGTTGGTGTTCTCAGCGGTTTTGGCGAAAGGCAGGAACTTGCAGACGCCGGAGCACATGTCATTGTAGAACGAGTCCTGGACCTCGCTGATCTTCTGCTAAACGAAAACACCCATGCCTGATCGGATTCTGGGTTGGTTCTTCGATGACATCTTTCTGAGGAGCGAAACCGAAGGGGCTCAGCATGACAAGTTTCTTCATAATGTCATTTCGAGGAGCGGAGGAAGCGCGAAGTCCCCGGTTATGTCGGGGGAAGTGCCCGAAGTGACGAGAAATCCCTGAGACGACGCTAGTCCTATTTCATGCATCTTTAGGAAGCACTCCGTTCGTTTCCAGAGAAGTAATTCTCGCGAGAACCATCACAGGGATTTCCCGGGGAGTTTATCCTGAGCGAAGTCGAAGGACCGCACGGCTCGCTCGAAATGATAGTTTCCCCCTTTACGTCATTCTGAGGAGCCCTTCGGCTAATCCTTCGATAGGCTCAGGATAGGGATCAGGATAAACTCCGCGACGAAGAATCTCGTTCCCGGAAGAACCATCCTCCTGTCCGAAGAACGAGATGCTACCATTTGGTGTAGTACTATTGACCCGGAGCAAACATGAGCAAATCACAGATCCATGCAGTTACCGGAGCTTATGGATACTCTGGAAAATACATTGCCCAGAGGCTATTGGAAAAAGGGCACTCTGTAATTACGCTGACAAACTCTCTTGACCGCTCAAATCCTTTTGGAAAGAAGATACGCTCCCACCCCTTCAACTTTACTACCCCCACGAAACTGATTGATTCATTGCTGGGCGTATCGGTTCTTTACAACACTTACTGGGTGCGCTTCAATCACAAGATGTTCCGTCATGAAGATGCCATCAGGAATACCTTGGTTTTGTTTGATGCCGCTAAGGCGGCCGGGGTCAAGCGGATTGTTCACATCAGCATAACCAACCCAGCGGAGGAATCTCGTCTTGAGTACTTTAGCGGCAAAGCAAGGCTCGAGAAGGCACTTATAGACTCGGGGATTTCCTATTCAATACTTCGCCCCACGGTTCTGTTCGGCAAAGAGGACATTCTCATCAACAACATTGCCTGGCTACTGCGAAATCTCCCTTTTTTTGGCGTATTTGGTGACGGGGAGTATCGTCTCCAACCAATTTACGTAGGCGATCTCGCGCGTATCGCCGTTGCTGAAGGAGAAAACAACGAGAATGTTATCGTCAATGCCATTGGCCCTGAAACCTTCACCTACAAATCGCTTGTTGAGACGATTGGAGAGATTATTGGGGAGAACAAGCCCATCGTTTCTATTCACCCAAGCATTGGCTACCTTGCCGGCAAGATAATTGGAAAGCTGGTGGGCGATGTCTTGATCACTCGCGAGGAGATTGAGGGGCTTATGGATGAGCTGCTGCATGTTGATGCCCCTCCAACGGGAGAAACAAAACTGACCCTGTGGGCGAGAGAGCACGCCCGGTCACTTGGAAGAACTTATGCAAGCGAACTTAGCCGGAGAAAAAATCGGATGGCGGAATACACCAGCAATTGATGCGTGTCTGCTTACGGGGATCTATAAATAGAATGCCAGATGAGCGGATTGCTTTTTTCCAATAAACTTGCTCCCCTCTTCCCTGTGGATAACCCGGATAAAACTGTGGATATCTGCGCTCGCAGGGGGAGAAAGATTGGATAACTTCCCCGAAAACTCTTCTTTTTCCCCTGCTTTTATCACCAAACCTCTCCTTCCCTTGCTATCCCTTACCCCCTCTTCTCACCTTTTCTCTACTCCACTTGTTCTCCACAAGCATGCTGTAGATATCCAAATCATTCTTTGCCCCTACATATGCCGTCTCTGCGTAAGCATACCCCCCTATATGATTGAATTTTTCGCCTTTCGCATCTTTCTCAACATACTAACAGCCTCTACTACGACTACGAACATTAATTAATCATATATAAAGTGTTGATTCTATTGGGGGAAACTCAAAAAAAAGGCGAGCCACTATAGGTCGCCTTTTTGATATAGGGGTTCTTCCTGAAGAAATTGTGAATCTATGGATAGATACCACGCAACTCAGTAGCTCTGGCAACCCGGTTGATCCCTAGGACTTGGGCCGCCACTCGCCTTTCTATCTTCCGATTTTCCGCCTCTGCCATAACGTCATGAAATGAGCTAACCATGATATGTTGGAGACGCTGGTTGATCTCTGTGTCACTCCAGAAGAAGTACTGCAAACCCTGCACCCACTCGAAGTAGGAAACCGTCACGCCGCCGGCGTTGCAGAGAATATCGGGGATGATGAATACCCCTTTATCCTCCAGGATGCGATCTGCTTCGGGAGTCGTGGGACCGTTGGCTCCCTCGGCGATCATCCATGCTTTAACATTGTCGGCATTTTTGGCAGTGATTTGGTTTTCTATCGCACAGGGAGCGAGGATGTCCGCGGGGTAGGAAAGCAGTTCTTCGTTAGAGATCTCATCGCTACCTGGGAATCCTACCAGGCTGCCATTGGTATCACAATATTCAGCCACTGCTCTTACGTCCAGGCCTTTTGGATTCGCAATCCCGCCGGCCACATCAGACAGGGCTACGATCTTTGCTCCCTCTTCCTGCATCAACATTGCTGTCACCGCTCCTACATTGCCAAAACCCTGTACGGCGACAGTCACATCATTGAAGGATTTTCCAAGAGTCTTGAGGGCTTCCCGGGTGGTGATCATAACACCCCTCCCGGTTGCCTCAAACCGGCCCAGGCTGCCACCGATCTCAATCGGTTTACCCGTTACGACGGCGTTGACGGAGTGACCCTGGTGCATGGAATAGGTATCCATAATCCAGGCCATTGTTTGGGGGGAGGTGCCGACGTCAGGAGCCGGGATATCTCCATCAGGGCTAATAACGATGGATATCTCGGTTGCGAAGCGGCGCGTGAGCTTGCGGAGTTCGGACTCGGAGAGTTCCTGGGGATTAACGATAACGCCGCCCTTCGCACCCCCATAAGGGATATTTACAACCGCGCATTTCCAGGTCATCCACATCGCCAGGGCGCGGACTTCATTCATATCTACTTGATGGTGGTAGCGGATACCTCCCTTCGTCGGCCCGCGGACAGTGTTGTGGTGGACCCGAAAACCGGTAAAAACCCGAATCGAGCCATCATCCATTGTGACCGGGAAATTAACGGTCAATTCACGCTTGGTATGACGAAGGAGATCGGCCATATCCTCTTCGAGGCCAAGTACTGCAGCGGCCTCATCAAATTGTTGGAGTGCGACCCAATAGGAACTATCTATCGGGGGGGTTGTGCCATCTGCCAGGGGTTTCATATATATATTCCTTTTCTTTTTGAGAAGTTTTTCTGGAGAGAAAGATATTGAAGGTAGGTAGTCAGCATCGAAGTATAAGGTGTCAATAATCGCATATGCGGTTAGGTTCAACTTTGATAAAAACGGGATCGGTAAATTCTAACGCGCCTAAGTTATTCTCACAATGGATAATCAACTATTAATGAGCCAAAACAGAAAAATTAATGCAAAAGATAGAGAAGAAATCTCTGATTTCCTTATCCTGCAGATAATTAAGGCATCTCTGCAGTGAGATTCCTGTCAGTCTATCGTCTGCATTAATCAGCTACGAGCCTACAGCTGCTTATTTCCCGTTATCACTCGAAAGAGTAGCGGGTGTGAAGCCACCCTCCCACATGGATAATGGTCGTTCATAGCCGACCAACTTTAGACCCGTCAGAGCGGCAGTATTCAAGTCCATAGCACGAATATCTTCGGTGGAAAGATCAGAAATGCTGTTGTGTCCGGAAAGCATCGTTAGGATCTTGACTTCTTCAGCACAGGCATGAATGAAGTTCGTCAGCTTCTGCCCGGCCTCAACAGGATCTAGGCGAGCACGGAATTCAGGTTTTTGGCTGGTGATTCCGTAGGGGCAGTTTCCTTTTTGGCAGGCGTAACAAACCCGACAGCCCATGGCGATTTCAGCCGCACTACCAAAGCCAACCGCGTCAGCCCCCATTGCCATCGCTTTGTAGGCATCCAGCCCGTTGCGAATGCCGCCCAGGGCGATCAATTTCACCTTGCGATGAACGCCATGATCTTTTAGCGCTTGCACAGCTGGAGGGAGGCAAGCGATCGTAGGAATGCCTACCCCCTGGGTGACGACGTTAGGAGAGCAGCCGGTGCCGCCGACCAACCCGTCGATGCTGATAGCGTCGGCTCCAACTTCAATGCAGGCTGATACGTCATCATAGGGACGTGAAGGACCGAGCTTGAAAAGGATGGGGAATTTATAGTCCGTGACATCGCGCAGAAATTCGACCATGTGTTTCATATCATCGATTGTTTCGACGTCGTAGTACCGGCAAGGGCTGAGGGCATCCGAGCCCACAGGGATGCCGCGCACACGGGCGATTTCCTCCGTTACTTTGGATCCCAGCAGGTGCCCTCCCATGCCTGGCTTTGCGCCCTGTCCGATCTTAACTTCAATCGCATCGCCGCTGTTGAGGTAGTCAGCCGACACTCCCCAGCGTCCGGTGGACCACTGAATGACCAAATGGCCGCCGGGATCCCATTCTTTTTGCGTGAATTCACTATCCGCATAGCCACGGGAAAAATACGCTTCTTCCGGGAGAAGTCCGCCCTCACCGGTATTGGTGGCGATTCCGGTTTGGGCCGCTGAAATCGCCAAGGCCAATTTGGCTTCTTTGCTCAATGCACCGTATGACATCGCTGCCCAGACAAAGGGCAGCTTTAGACGAAGAGGTTTCTCACAAGTGTCCTCTCCAATGACAACTTCCATATCGCATTCTTCGCGATATTTATCGCGCGGAGCAGCGCTAGCGATTTGGCTAGGGACAACTGTGATGGTGTCAAAGTGGGGTGTTGGCTGCTGAGTGCCGAAGCCGCGCAGCAGGTAATCACCTGTTTGGGCTTTATAGTGGATCTCTTCAATCGTAGACAGAGTCCAGGGGAAGCGGCTGATGTATTCAGATTCGGCTGGGTTAATGCGAATGGCGTCTGCGGGGCAAAACTCGGAGCAAATCCGACAGCCCACGCAGGCATTGTAGTTCTGGATATGCATCATTCCCGTTAAAGGGTCAAGTGCATATACGCCATGGGGGCAAACCTCGGCGCACACTGCGCACTTGCCCGGCATTTGAGAATTGACGCAAATTTCTCGATTTACACTTACACAGAAGGCGCCGACTACGGACATGATGTCCTCCTAGCGATAGAATGGCTTTTCTGACGCGGCCACGATCTTTTTAAACTCGTCGAGAGGGGCTTCGACGTCATGGGTTTCAAAAACGGCACGCAATTTATCAATATCCTCTTCCGACAACGGCACAACGTTGGTATTGTGTCCAAGCGTTTCCCAGTCGCCCCCAATGTAGGCATTTCCTCGAATCAAGTAGTTTGCGAAATTTTCTCCGGCGTTGCCAACAATGATCAAATCACCGGCAAGCATGTACGTGCCGGCTTCGGCGCCGACATTGCCAACGACAAGGATGGTTGCGCCTTTGTTCATGGTCCCGGTAAAGTCACCGGCATCGCCACGTATAACTAGATCTCCCCCGTAGCAATACATCCCGGCACCATGTCCGGCGTCTCCATCAACGACGATTGTGCCTGCAGTCATGTTGTCAGCAATGTATTTGCCGGCGTTCCCGGTCAGGCTGATGTTGGCTCCGTCGTTCAGTACGCCTAAATAGTCGCCAGCATCTCCTTTTATTATCACTTTGCCATGCTTGTAACCTGTGGCTACCCCACTAAGATGCTTGGTGTTTGTAACCTCCACCGGTTCTTCGCCTAAAGCCTCTTTCATTAAAGAGCTTAGAGCTTTAAGGTTCTTGGATTTTGCATTTATAGCAGTCATCATATTTCCTTCCTGAAATCCAGAAGCAGAAATCAAGTTTTCTGATATCAGCACCCCGTGCAGGAGTTAGATGTTTTTGACGGTGCGGTCGAGCGGGTTGGCGTGCGGTACAGATGGACGAACTGCTTAATCGCCTCATTACGCTGCATCGGATCAGCCAATGCATCCAACATCAAAATATTAAGGTCGTTAAACGACTGCGCACGCTCGCGCCGGTCTTTTTCACCAGAAGCAGCTTCCAGGCTGGAACTATCCACGTCAGGGGCTAAATCCAACAGGCGCAGTTGGTTGGCATTACGAACAAATACCTCGCCAGCAGGAGAGCGAACGATCAAAGTAGATTTTCCGTCTGGCGCACCAAGCGTGCCGACAGCCAGATCCGCTGATTCTCCGAGGTAGTCATCGCAGCTGCCGCAACCAGTAAGTGTATATTTCTCAGCGTCCTGTCGCTCTATGGAACGCACATCTCCATCCCATAATTCCACCTGCATCAGCTTACGATCTGCTGTAACGTCAAGACGTTTGACCTGGTCACGGGAGATCCCCATACTTTTGACTAAAACATCGTCTATCATCTCCGGGCGGTAGATGCCCGTGCAGAATACGGCGATGCTCAAGCGGATAGCGTTCTGATACGGGCTCAGCCGGGAATTTGGAGACATTTTAATTTTACGGATGGCTTGCGCAGCGCAAGGTGTCCCGACAATGGCGATGTTTTCCAGTCCCCGGGTAAAGATGGCTTCGTTAAGAGCATCGAATATGGGAGCCCAAAGATATTGGGGCCCGACGCTGGAGACGATCTCCTCAACCGTGGTCACCACGCGAGCTTTGGGTTCGAGGGTCCACGGGTCGAGATCGAGCATAACGACGCCATCCATCATGCCCGTGGTGAGACCGGCGGTTAAAATACTGCGGACAACATCGTTTGGAGTGCCGGACTCGACTGGTCCACGCGCACTAGCGGCGAACAAAGCGCTGGGTTCTATGGCAGCCCAGCGATCGAAGCGAGGGCAGGCATCCTCACAGAACTTCTCGCAGAAGGAGCAGCTATCCAGCGGCCCCTCCGTGTATCCAACCGTCTTCATGCGAGTTTCTAAGATCGGATGATCGCCCCCATCCCAGCGCAGCACTTGCTTGGAGCAGGCGGCAACGCATAGGCCACACCCGGCACAGTTGTCGAGTGACCAAATCTCCATTTCCAATCTTTTAGACATAAGGCTCCTCACTTTTTTCTATGTCTTAGCTAATGTTTACTATGTTCACTCTAAGAGAAAGACTTTTACGCCTTGACCATCTTTTTTCCAAGATCATCTCGAAACTCAGTTATCGTTTCTACGAACCCTTCACCGTCGTCCCCCGCGAGGAATTCCACCCTAACGCGGCGGGGGTCGATGCCATAGTCGGCAAGTTGTTGTTTCAATACCTTCACCCGCTCCTCTGCGTATAAGTTGCCGGTACCGTAATGGCAGTCACCACGATGGCATACCCCAAGCAAAACACCATCTGCATTGTGGAGTAAAGCCCACAGGATGTGTTGGGGATCGAAACGCGCCGAACAGTTCATGCGTAAGATGCGCACATCGGAAGAGTAAGGCATCCGCAGCGTGCCGGCCTGGTCGGCCGAGGCATAAGCGCTCCATTCGCATGCAAAAGCTATGATTCGGGGAGGTTGGGCAACGCCCTCTGCATCGTCCCTTGTGCGAGGAGTAGTAAAGGCAGTGCTGATTTGAGACACGATGGCGAGATCATCCCAACCGGGAATAGCAATGGCATTTACCGGGCAGACCACAGCGCAGTTACCGCAACCGGTACAGCGCAGAGCTTCAACCTCCGCCAATGAAAGAATGCCATCTTTTCCAACAAGCTGGATGGCGTTCATAGGACAGACCTGAACGCAGTTTCCACAACCAGTGCATGTTTCCTGGTTGACCTCGGCTGCGGACGCTCTCGTGGAAATTGAGTCTTGATTAAGAAAACGCTGTAAACGAGCGCTTGTTGTGTAGGCTTGCAGCAGCACATCGGGGGTATCCGCGGGCTGGTGAGCACTGCCGATTACATAAATCCCGTTTTCGCCAAACCGCCCGGGAAGCAGGCGAGTGCGCTCTTCGATCATGAATCCATGCTTGTCTTGATGCAGGCCGAGGAGTGCAGCTAAGGTGTCGGCACTGTCCTTTGGCACGATGGGCATGGCCAGCACCGCCCGTTCATAAGGTAGGCGTACAGGTTGGCCCGTCAAAGGATCATCGACAGCCACGGTTTTATCGGCGATTACCGGGGGTGTCTCTGTTCGATAGCGAAAGAAGGTAACGTTCAATTCCTTGGCTTGCTGAATCTTCTCTTCTAGATGAGGGTTCTCTCTAATTGAATATAACTCTCGAAAGAGAACGGTGACATTGGCATCCGGATTGAGCTGCTTAGCTTGGATAGCCTGACGAACGCCCGTAAGATTGGACAAATGCGAGCAATAGTCATCATCGCTATCTGCGGGAGACAAGATCAGCACGATGTCCTGGATAGCCAGGTCGCTGCCAGCCGCCGCCGCACCTGTTAGTTCGTGTGTAAAACGTGCTTGTGTTACCAAACGCAAAGGATCGAAATATCGACTGCTATCCAAGGGCAGCGGCTGCGCACCTGTGGCGACAACAATCGCTCCGACCGTGAGCGTCGTGGCCTGATCACCGGATGTGATACTTACCTCATAGGCTCCCGGAGGACCGGTCACATTCGTGAGCCGTGAATCGAGCAAAATATCGATACGCGAATGAGTTGACACGGAATCGATAAGACCGTCAATCAAGCCTTTTGCGTCATCTTGAAAAGCATGGCTTGTCCCCCCCAGCTCAAGAGCGCTTTCGACCAGCGTGACGTGATGATCGGCGTTGGCCAGGGAATTGGCAACGGTCAATCCGCTCAATCCGCTGCCGATGATCAAGGCCGAGCTCAACATCGTACTGGTACGTGGAGATGGCAGGCTGGTTGCTGCAAGTCGGGAAACCCCCATCGCAATTAGATCCGTCGCTTTTTGCGAAGCAGCAGGGTCATGCGCATGGACGTAGGCGCAATGCTCACGGATGTCGATTACCTCGACTCCTCCCGCTTCCAATCCGGCGGAAAGAGCAGCCTCTTGGAAGTGCTTTTCTACCAAGCGCGGGGTGCAGCCAGCCACAAGTACACGTTCAAGTTTGTTTTCGGTAATCGCCTGTTGCATGCGCAAAAGGCCGTCCTTACTGCAAGGATAGGCTTCACAGCTTGCATGAACGACACCGGGTAGATCTGCAGCTGAATCTCGGAGAGCGTTGATATCTAAAACACCAGCTATCTCCTCGCCGCACCCACAGACGAGAACACCTGTGAGTGGCAACAAATCCAGGTCCGTGGACTTCTTGTGCGGTTTTCCGTCCGCTCCCATAAGAGCATCCTTGTGTAACAAATGAGAAGGTCAAGCGCTCGAGGCGCTTAAACCTTTCTGGCAGGATAAGGATTATCCGTGATCCACTTCTTTGTCTATCTTCTTATCTAATAGTGAATCAACAGACTGAACAGCCACTGGAATTAGATCTACATCGCCGCATATTTGGCAATACACACGTTCATGCTCGGAATCCATAGCATGGACGCTGTGAAAATGGGTAATGTCCTTCAGCTTGATCGCAGCGGTCGGGCATATCAGCACACAGGTTGCACAGGAGATACAGGTTGAAGAAGCAATCTGGAAAGGTGTACTGACCTTCCTGGCCATGCCCCGATTGATCAGGCTGATGGCGCTCACCCCGACGATCTCCCGGCAGGCACGTACACACAAGCCGCAGAGCACACATAAATCTTCTTCGGGAAGTGTGAAGCGGATTTCTTTCACGCCATATTCTTCGGCAAGCATCAGCAGCATAGGGTCATTGTGCGCACCGGCTAACAGCAGCTCAATTGTGGTCTTTCGGCTCTTTCTCACTTCATCGGAGTCGGTCTCAATAACCGCTCTTTCCTCGCAGGGATGAACACATGAAGCCACCAGTCGGGAAGGGCGTGGAGGGAAAGACACCTCGACCATACACAACCGACACGCGCCATAAGGTTCGAGCGCCGGGTGATAGCACAATGTGGGCACTTGGATGCCATGCTCACGGCAGGCTTCAAGCACAGTTCGCCCCTCTGCTACCTGGATCTCGCTGCCATTGATGATCAATTTCAGCATCGTTTCCTCGTTTACCAATACGAAAGCTCGCTTCTATTCCACCAGGATCGCGTCGAACTTGCACACGCTCATACACATTCCACAGCGTGTGCATAGGTCGGCATCAATGGCGTGAACCTCTTTCTTCTCCCCTTGAATAGCGCCTTCAGGACAGTTGCGCAAGCAAACCATACATCCAGTGCAATTCTCATCGATCACAGAGTAAGTGATTAGACCCTTACACACTTTCGCAGCGCATGTGTGATCGGCAATGTGGGCTTCATATTCATCGCGGAAGTAGCGGATTGTGGACAGCACCGGGTTTGGTGCGGTCTGTCCTAGGCCGCAGAGGGAAGATCGTTTAATCTCCTCCCCCAGCTCGATAAGGTATTCAATATCCCCAGGTCGGCCATCGCCTGCACAGATACGCTCGAGTGTTTCCAGCATTGCCTTCGTTCCCACGCGGCAAGGAACACATTTCCCGCAGGATTCTTCCTGGGTAAAGCGCATAAAGTAGGCCGCGAAATCAACCATACAGGTATCTTCGTCGGCGACGACCAATCCCCCGGAGCCCATAATCGCTCCAAGCGAGGTCAGAGACTCATAGTCAATTTCGACGTCTAAATGATCAGCCGGGATGCAGCCGCCAGATGGTCCACCCAATTGAGCGGCTTTGAACTCTTTACCGTCGGGGATGCCTCCACCGATGTCGAAAATCACTTCTCGCAAAGTGATACCCATTGGTACTTCGACAAGGCCGGTGTTGTTGATTTTTCCGACAACAGAGAATATCTTGGTTCCCTTTGAATTCTCAGAACCTATCGATGCGTATTCCTGACCGCCATGTTCAATAATGCCGGGAACGTTGGCCCAGGTTTCAACATTGTTGATGTTTGTTGGTTTCCCCCAAAGGCCGCTTTGTGCTGGGTATGGAGGGCGGGGTTGCGGCTCGCCAATTTTCCCCTCGATGGAGGCTAGCAAGGCGGTTTCTTCTCCACAAACAAAGGCTCCTGCCCCAAGTCGGATATCAAGATCGAAATCGGACTCGCTTCCGAGGATGTTCTGACCCAGTAAGCCAACTTCTTCCGCTTGATGAAGCGCAATCTTCAGATTCTCAACGGCAAGAGGATACTCGGCGCGAATGTATACATAACCTTGGCTCAAACCGATCGCATAGGCCCCGATGATCATTCCTTCGATGACCAAATGAGGATTACCTTCCATAATCGAGCGATCCATGAATGCGCCGGGATCTCCTTCATCTGCGTTACAGATGATATAGCCTGTACCAACCGTTTGTACGTTGCTGCGGCAGATCTCCCACTTGAGGCCCGTCGGGAAACCTGCCCCACCGCGGCCTCTCAATCCAGAAGTTTTTACATCTGCAATAACATTTTCAGGGGACATTGATGTGAGGGCCTTCACAAGAGAGGAATATCCTCCCAGCGCCAAATAGTCATTGATTTGTGTGGGATCAATACGCCCATTCATAGCCAGTACTGAGCGTTTCTGTTTGATGTAGAAGGGCAGATCGTGTTCTTTAACAATATGCTCGCCGGTATCCGGATCGGTAAACAACAGCCGATCGATAACTTCTCCGGAAAGCAGTGTCTGGTTGACGATATCCGACACATCTTTGGGTTGAACCTTGAGGTAAGAAATGCGCTGAGGATAAATTGTTATAAGGGGGCCATATTCACAAAAACCCGGACATCCAGTGCCAACAACTTCAATTTCGGCATTTAATTGTACCTTGTCAAGTTCATCGCGCAGATCCTTCAGGACTTTCTGGCTGCCAAGTGCACGGCATCCTGTTCCATCGCAAACGCGTAAACAAGGTTTGCTTTCATCCCAGCCAGCGGCAAGTACTGTTTGATGGGCCTGGAATTCCTTCACGTCTTGTAAACGGTTCATCGCTTGGTTTCCGTCTTCATAAGGTTTTTGATGAGTCGATCTGCTTTCTCAAGTGTCATTTGCCCTGAGTATTCATCGTCGGCCACAACGATTGGACCTAAAGCGCAAGCGCCTACACAGTTTACAGTCTCCAGGGAGAATAATTTGTCTTGAGTTGTCTCGCCCGCCGCGATGCCTAGTTTGGCCTCTATTCGGTCCAATACTAGTGTGCTACCGCGCACATGGCAGGCTGTACCCATGCAAATTTGCAGGCAATATTTACCTTTCGGTTTCAAGCTGAAGGCATTGTAGAAAGTGGCGACAGCGTAGGCTTGTGACAGCGGCACACCCAATCGCTGACTAGCAAGGATCAAAGCTTCCTTGGGCAGATAGCGGTAGTGCTGCTGTATTTTTTCCAATGCAGATATGATCGAGCCTTCGTCGCCGGCTTCCCTGTCGATGATCTCGTGAATTTCACTGACGGGTATTTGCATAGGCGTGTCCTTTAGTAAAGTGGTGTTTCACAGACTTGCATTGAAATTTCTGCTTGCCCGTTGGCATCATTCTCCTAAAATGACATGCGGGCACCTGCCTCAGGTACCCGCTCGGTCAGATTGACTCCAATAAACGAAGTTTGCCAGTCGTTGTATTTCGAGGTCTCGAATCATCGACTTATTCTCAGATGAACCCTATAGCCACTGCACACATGGGGTCAAGTGACTATTCTCACCCTCCGCGCTGGAGACTCTACTCCTGTGTATGCAGGGCAGCACTCAGGGCGGAGCGCACGGCTGATGGATTAGCGCGGCCCTCCGTCTCCTTCATAACCTGACCGAAGAGCCACTGGAAAACGCCCGTTTTGCCATCCAGGTAATCTGCTACCTGGAGGGGGTTTTCATCGAGAACATGGCGAACAATACGCTCAATCACCCCAGGGTCCTGGATCATGCTCAACCCCAGAGTTTGGACAAGCTCATCGGGGGTTATTCCCGATGTGACCATCTCGGCCATGACAACTTTCGCGCTCGTGGCGTTGATCTCGCCTCTTTCGACCATCTCTACCAGACGGGCGAGATTCAGGGGCGAGATGCCATTGTCCTGGAATTCGATGCCAGCTTGGTTTAACAAACCGAAGAGATCGCCAGAGAGCCAGTTGGCGATCTTAATAGGAGGCACTTTAGGAGTAGACTTTGCGGCGGCTTCAAAATAATCGCCGATTGGACGTTCGGCGGCAAGGACGCTGGCCATGTAGGCTGTGAGCCCATACTCGGCAACGAATCTCCGGCTTTTTTCCATCGGGAGTTCTGGTAATTCGGATTCAATCTGCGCAACCCACGTCGGTTCGACGTGAAGCGGAGGCAAATCGGGTTCGGGGAAGTACCGGTAGTCGTGCGCCTCTTCTTTGCTGCGCTGCGAGACTGTGCTTGAAGTGATCTCGTCCCAGCCAAGGGTCTCCTGAGAGATCTCGCCGCCATCTTTTAGTATGTTACTTTGGCGCTCGACCTCAAAAGCAAGAGCGTGGGTCATCGCCCGAAACGAATTGAGGTTTTTGATTTCCGTGCGCGTGCCAAGCACAGTTGAACCCATTCGACGGAGGGAGATATTCGCCTCAAAGCGGATGACCCCCTTTTCCATATCCCCACTGTTCACCTCCAAATAACGGAGAACAGACCGAAGAGCGGTCGTATAAGTTTTTGCTTCCTCAATGGAACTCAGATCAGGTTCGCTGACGATCTCAAGCAGCGGAACACCAGAGCGGTTGAAATCGATAAGTGAATGCCCTTGGCGATGGGAAAGCTTCCCGGTGTCCTCTTCTAGGTGTACGCGGCGGATGCGGATCCGCTTCTCCCCGGCTTCAGTCTCTATGGTGAGCCAGCCATCATGTGCTAATGGCATCTCGTATTGTGAGATCTGGTATCCCTTTGGGAGGTCGGGATAAAAGTAATTCTTACGCGCAAACACGCTCGTTTCAGAGACCGTGCAGTGCAGAGCCAGGGCAACGCGCAAGGCGAACTCGATGGCACGCTCGTTGATCACCGGGAGCGTACCGGGCATTCCGGTGCAAATTTCACAGACGGAGGTGTTCGGTTCAGTGATTGTGGAATCAACCACTGCGCAGCCGCAGAACATCTTCGACTGCGTGAGCAGTTCGGCGTGCACTTCTAAGCCGATTACGGGTTCGAAGGCTGAGTTTGGCATTAGATACAAGGATACCAGTGGTAGGCGAGTTTATGAAATGAAGAGGGATATCTTCACTCCACTTTCGAACGACCTCAGCCGTGCCGCTGCATGAAGCGGCGCATTCGTTCCAGCGCCTCCTCTATTTTCTCGTATGAAGTTGCGTACGAACAACGGACGAAGTTCCCATCGGCGCCGAAGGCATTGCCGGGGATGACGGCGACGCGCTCCTCCTCGAGCAGTCTATCGGCAAAAGCCTCATCGTCCATCCCACTGGCCTCCACAGATGGGAAGGCGTAGAAAGCGCCGCGAGGTTCGAAGGTTTTGAGTCCTAGCTCGTTAAAGCCATCGACGATAAGTCGACGGCGGCGGTTGTACTCTGCAACCATCATCTCAACGTGCTCATTGCCAACCCGCAGCGCTTCGAGCGCTGCTATTTGAGATATCGTCGGAGCGGACATGATGGTGTATTGGTGAATCTTGCGCATCGCGCTGAGGATCGGAGCCGGAGCGGCGGCGTAACCTATCCGCCAACCAGTCATGGCGTAATCTTTGGAGAAGCCGCCGAGAGTGATCGTTCGATCGTGCATGCCGTCCAAAGAAGCGATGCAGACATGTTCGTGGTCATACACGAGGCGATCGTAGATCTCATCAGAGATTACCAGCAGGTCGTGCTCCTTGGCGACCTCGGCGAGAGCCTGCAGTCGTTCGCGGCTCATCACTGCACCGGTTGGGTTGTTGGGATAACCGAAAAGCAGGGCCTTTGTTTTGGGTGTTATCAGGGCTTTGAGATCAGATGCCGAAACCTGGAAGTCATCTTCTACACGCGTTTTCAGGACGACGGGGGTGCCGCCGGCGAAGGTTACCTCCGGCTGGTAGGATACGAAACAAGGCGTGGGGACGATGATCTCATCGCCCGGATCGATCACTGCGGCCAGCGCCAGGTAAAGCGCCTCGGATACACCAACAGTGGCGAGGATTTCTTCCTCTGGATCATAGGTGACATCATAAAGTTGGTTTAAGTGCTCTGCGAGTGCCTGACGCAGTTCGGGGATGCCCGAGTTGGATGTGTAATGGGTCTTGCCCTGCTCCAGTGATTTAATCCCCGCGTTCAGAATAGGTTCCGGCGTGACGAAGTCAGGCTCGCCGATACCCAGCGAAACCACGTCATCCATCGTGGCGGCAATGTCGAAGAAACGGCGTATTCCTGAGGGTGGAACGCCGGCGATGCGGCGAGCGACGAAATCACGCATTCTGTTTTACTCCTCTTATCTTAAAGACAAGGATCTCGTTTTGTAATCTCTGTGTACCTAATTCCAGTGGGATAGGGATTCTCAAGTCGCTGATTCATAAGTGGAAGATTGCTATTTCTCATAAGAGCGAGACCTGCCACGCATCCTGTTCATCGGCATAGTACAGTTCGAACGCCAGACCATTCTCAGTTTGCACCCTGAAACGACGTCCGCCGGGGAGACGCCACCGGGCTTCGATCTCGGTGATGATTAATCGCTCCCCCTCCCACCAAAGAGCAATCGGTCGCTCAGCGTAGGTATTGCCCGAGAGGCATTCGACAGGATTTTGCTCCATCGGCATAGATCTAGAGTTGTTCACATAGTGGGGCAATTCGGAAAGGGCTGCCAGTGGCACTTAGCCCTGCGGGGGACGATGATCTTCCCGATCCCGCATGTGCCATGTTCCGGGAGATTATCTTAGACAGCATACCTTTGATCGCGAGCGACTATAACCCATCTACTTGTGATGTATCCCCGATGTTCAGCATCTTGAATCGGCCGGTGATCCGGGCGTCTCTCCCGATGATGGATTCCGAGAGAAGGGCATTTTCAATACAGGTTTCGTTCTCAATAATCGAATCCTGGATAACGGATCTCTGTATGACGCATCCCGATCCTACCGAGACATGCGGGCCAATGACCGCCTGGGATATCTTGGCGCTGGGATGGATAAACACCGGTGGGATGATGCAAGCCCCATCTCGCAGCTGCGCCTCTGCGGTGTTATCCCGTCCGTGGTCAAGTAGATACCGGTTTGTTTCGAGTAAAGCGTCGGGTTTTCCGCAATCTTTCCAAACCTGAACGGTCTCGACGCGCATCTTTAGGGCTTCGTCCAGCATCACGTTGATGGCGTCGGCGAGGTAGAACTCCCCTCCAAGCTGGTCCCCTTGCTGCATCTGCTTTTCGATGGCGGAGATAAGATTTTCCACCATTTCAAAATAATAGAAACCGGCCAAGGCGAGGTTATTGCTCACATCGTCCGGCTTCTCAACCAGGCGCCGCACCCAGCCATCATCACCAACTTCGGCTACACCGAAACGACGCGGGTCATCCACTTCTTTCACCCATGCTATTGCACCGGCTTTCTCGGTTGACAGGAATGAAAGGTCAGCCTCGAGAATCGTATCGACAAAAGCCATACACATCGGACCCTCGAGCCCCTCACGGGCGAGCCATATGGCATGCGACTGCCCAAGCATCTCCTCCTGGATGACGTAGCGAGCCGGTAGATCCGCGTAAACCTCGCTGACATACTCCTCTACTTGCTCACCCAGATACCCAACAATGAAGATCACTTCATCGATGTCAGGCAAGGTTGAGAACATATCGAGGACATGGCCAAGGACGGGTTTGCCAGCCACACTGACCAGAGGTTTAGGTTTGGACCAGGTATGTGGTCGCAAGCGGGTGCCGAAGCCAGCCATGGGGATAACGATTTTCATATTTTTACCCTTCCCTTTGACGCTAAAGATCTGGTTTGCGCAAATGCCAGTCCGTTTGCGTTTGGTAGGTATGAACCGCGCGGAAAAGTTCCGTCTCGCCCAGGTGGGGGGCATTCAACTGCATCCCAATCGGCAGGCCATTTTGATCGAATCCTACCGGAAAAGCCATCCCCGGAACCCCAGCGAGATTGGCGGGCAGCGTGAAGATGTCCTCCAGGTACATGGCAAGGGGGTCGTCGCCGTGTTCTCCAATGCGGAATGCCGTTGTAGGCGCAACCGGGCAGGCGATCAGGTCAACTTCCTTAAAAACTGTGTCGAAATCGTCCTTAATCAGCGTCCGCACCTTTTGCGCTTGACCGTAATACGCATCGTAATACCCGGCAGAAAGAGCATAGGTCCCGAGCATGATGCGGCGTTTGACTTCAGGGCCGAAGAGCGCACCGCGGGTTTTATTATATTGATCCCACAATTGTTCTGATTTGAGGCGGGGGCCGAAGCGAACCGCGTCGTAACGAGCCAGGTTGGCAGAGGCCTCTGCGGGAGCGATCAGGTAATACACCGGCAGGGCGAGGTCTGTATGCGGAAGGCTGACTTCATGGATTTCGGCACCGAGCGCCTCATACACTTTCACGGCAGCGCGCACGGCAGCGTCTACTTCGTCCTGAATACCTTCGATAAGGTACTCTTTCGGCACACCGATTCGTACACCCCTCATATTGCCATCGTCTAAGCGAATCTCAGGTACGGGCTCTGGCATGCAAGTTGAGTCGAGGGGGTCATGACCCGCCATCGCAGTGAAGAGGGGAAGAAGATCGGCAGCGGAGCGAGTCAAGGCTCCGACGGTATCAAGTGACGATCCGTATGCGATCAAGCCATAGCGGGAGACACGCCCGTAGGATGTTTTGAGCCCCGTGATTCCGCAGAAGGATGCCGGCTGGCGCACGGATCCCCCTGTATCCGTCCCTAGGGCGGCGAAACACATACGTGCAGCAACTGCTGATGCAGATCCTCCTGATGATCCGCCGGGTACCCGGTTGAGATCCCATGGATTGTGGGTCGTGCCATACGCTGAATTCTCAGTTGAAGATCCCATAGCGAACTCGTCGGTATTGGTCTTGCCCAGAATCACTACTCCTGCGTCGATCAATCGGGCGACGCTCGTCGCCGAGTAAGTAGGGCGGAAATCTTCAAGGATGCGGGATCCACACGTCGTTGGAATTCCCTCGAGGCACAGCACGTCTTTGATGGCGATTGGGATGCCGTGGGTGAGGGGCAGCGGCCCTTCTTCGCTTTTTCGCCATTCCAGCAGCCGTTGATCAGCGGCTTTCGCCTGAGAGATCGCCAGATCCGGGGTTTGAGCCAGGAAAGCGCGGAGCTGCGGTTCGAGAGCCTTAATGCGCTCCAAACAGGCTTCCGTCAATTCCAAGGAACTGACATCTCCTTTACGCAGAGCGGAAGCGGCTTCCAGAAGGGATAGGTCAGTCAGTGCAGTCATGGGACCGGGTCATAGAGCACACAGAAGGGAAACGCCAGGGGAAACATCTATTCCAGCACAGGAGGTACACGGAACATCCCCGATTCCTTCTCTGGTGCGTTAGAGAGGATCTTTTCGCGCGGCGGGCACGGGCGCGGGATATCAGGGCGCAAAGGAGCCCGCAAGGGAAGAACGGTGGCTGTAGGTGGAATTTGTGTGGTATCGACTTCAAGAAGGCGGGCGGCGGATTCGAGGATGGAGGAGAGCTGTTCCGCATAACGGCGCTCTTCCTCAGGCGTAAGCTGCAGCCTGGCCAAGTTTGCGATGCGTCGAACTTCAGCAACAGTTATGGACATAGCAAGTGAATTATAGCAGAGGCATCACAGCGAAGAGAGTTTATGTATCAAGGAAAACCAAATATCAAGGTGAAGTATTATTCGGAAAGTAATTGACCCAGGATCCGGTCGAACATCGGCAGGGTCTGGGTATCGCAGAAGGCGTCATCGAAAGCCCGGCGAGCATTACTGCGCAGAAGTGGAAGCCGTTCAGACTCAGTCCGAAGCTCGTTGATAAAGCGGACAACCCCTTCAACATCCCCATGCCGCACAGATACGCCAGCATCGAAGCGCACGATCGCTTCATCCACATTACTCCCTACCGGGCCAATATAGAGCGTGGGAAGGCTCATCGCCAGGTAGGCGTGCAGCTTGCTGGGGCTGATTACACCAAGAGCCGATTCGTTCATCGTGATCAGAGCGATATCTGCCACGGCCATGGCTGAAGGGATGATCTCTCTTGGGATATAGCGGAATAGATGGATATTACGCAGGTTGTTTGCGATCTTTGCCTGTTCGATCCACGCCCATTTTTCGCCTCCACCTATAAAGAGAAATGCGACCGGGTCGTCTTTTAGCAGTTTTGCCGCCTCTATGATGGTTTCGAAGTGGTGTCCGAATCCCGCATTACCCATGTATAGAATGACGAACTCATCATCAGGGATCGATGTTGCCGCCGCGTCCCAGGGATCTGGAGTGAGATCAGGGGGGAACTGAGAAGCCTTCTCCCAATTAGGGATGACACATGTTGCTAAAGTGTGCTCGGCCGAGGCGTATTGTGATACGAGAAGATCCAACATAGCTCCATCGAGACAAACGAGTTGGTCCAGGCGCTGGAACAATCCGTGATTCAAGCTCCGGAAGATTCGGCTGAAGAAACCCCCCTTCTCAATCACGCCGGCACTCTCGGCGATATCAGGGTAGCAATCCATATTCCATAGAACGACTTTTGTAGACCGATGGAATAACTTATGACAGATGGATGCCCAGGCGATGAAGGGTGGGGTGGTCAGCGAAATGATGATGTCTTGTTTTGGAAGAGTTACCGATCGTAGAAAAGCTAAGATGTAAAAGGAGACATAATCCACGATCCTTGTGAACGCCGTACCTTTGCCCAGTCGCGGCGTCCACAGGCGGTACACTCTTGGGTTCGTCGACTTCGACCCAGAAGCTGTGGCCGATTCTGAGACATAGCCACCACTGCTGGTTATCATGGTGACGTCGTCTCCCTGTCCCGCGCGGTGTTCAGCCAGGGACGCGGCCAGATACCCTGTCGGCGCTAAATCCGGTATGTAAAATTGGTTAATGATGGTTAATCGCATGCTTTGTTTTTTTTGGTTTGCACTGATGTTTCCTTATAGAGAACAATCATTTTGTGTGAATATAGATTTGATAGGAACATTCTAAGGGTTTTGACGTTCTTTTGAAAGCGATACTCGAGGATTTGAGAAATCGGGTACACGAAGGCCAGTGCTAGCGTTTATGTGGTTAAGGTTGTGTCATAATGGTTGTGATGGATTGTTATTCTCCGCTGAACCATAGCGGAAGCTAAGAGACTCAACCTTCACTTGTGATAATTCCTATCAAAGAACAATGAGATTCTTCACTTATGACCATCAAGCTGGCGGCAGATATTGTTGTCTGTTGAAAACCCGGAAAGACGTCAGGGAAAACAGCCTAAAAATCTATAAGCTATGTTTACTCTTGTGATGAAGGAAACGACCACAACTCGACGATGGTTGATAATGGAGATGGTAATGCCATGACTTCAGAGACAAAGAGAGATGTTGTTCCAACCGAATATAGGACATACGCATGGTTTGAAGCCTGGCGGTCGGCGCTCACACGCCCAAACGAGGAGACGTTCCGCAGCCTGGCGAATGACCCGAACGGATCGCTTGGACGTGCGTTGCGTTGGATCGCTATTTCAAGTGCGATTTCCTACCTGATCACTACATCCTTGCCGCTGTTGTTTTCAAGTCTCTTACCAGGACCAAGTTTTCTTGAAGCACTCGAATATGAAGTGGGGCTGCTGCTCAGCGGGGGATTGATGATTGCCGGCGTATATGGCTGTGGGCTGCCTCTGGTTGTTTTTATCAGCACCATTGGCATGCTCATTTATTCAGGTGTGGTGCAGGTCACTGCCCGCGCCTTCGGAGGAGAAGGAACTTTGACGTCAATGACGTATGTGTTGGCCGCCTTCACCGCACCTCTCACGGTTCTCATCGGCGTAATCACTTGGATTCCCCAGGTTAATTATCTGGCAATTCCACTTGGGATTTACAGCATGCTGCTCACCCTTCTGGCTGTGAAATCCGTCAACCGTATGTCCTGGGGAAAGACGATTAGCGCCTTCGCAGCCTTGTTCTTGGTCGGCGCATTGTTGGCCGTCATTTTGGGTTGGATGATCTGGATCCCAATACGGGAAAGCCTATTGGCCCCTGGAGGGTTATATGGAGTTCCCTATTGATCAGGGCGGACATCTAACCGTGTTGCCCGACAAAGGGCCGAGTCCTTGTCAATAGAGGGGTGGGTACCCTCTGTCTCAGTGAGATCACACTACTCGTTGGCGCAGATCAGGTGTCCTTGGGATATTAACCGGTTCACCAATTCGGGATGGCGTCCGAGGCGCGGGAATCGTAGTCTGGGGGGATCTCCAAACACACACACGTCAACGATTTCATTTTCTGTTTCGGAAACGTCCTCGAGAAAGAGTCGGTTCGGCTCTCCAGCGGTTGGCCATAAGCCGTAATAGAGATGACCAGAGCCATCTGGCAGACGTCCATAAGACAAGTTGTAGGCGCGCACACGCTTGTACGAGATCTGATCGATCACACGCCCATCAGGTGCGAGCAAGCGGACAGAATCCCCACCATCGTTAAGTGCAATCCGTGTGCGCGACCGGAAGAAAACTACGAAATCTCCGGGCCGAAGGGTGACCCCCGGCAACTTGTGAGGGGGCGATCCTGAGTCGGCGATGTCATCCAACCACCACCCTTTCAGGTTGACGGCGGAGGGGCCAAGGTTGAGGAGTTCGATAAATTCATCCTTCGGGTCAACCCCGCCGATTCCCTCCCAATCGTAATGCGGGCGAATCAACACCTCGTTGATCACGATTTTCCCGGGGATCCAGGTCGGCACGGGCGTGGGGAATAACAAAGAGTTGGGTTGACGGGGTGTCCCTTGTATCTGCTTTCCCTGAGCGTCCTGTCCATTTCCGCCCCAGCCGGTGAAGGTCCCCCAGTTACCGCGGCGGTCATCGCCCCCTCGGCGCTCCATCGTCGTGTGAGACCCCTGATTGCCGCCGGGCCACGAGCCTCCGTCTAGATTTGCGCTATCGATCACGGTTCCGCTTGGATCCTGCAACCGGAGGACCTCTCCGTCGTTCCTCAAGCCGCCGCTGAATATCTGATCTGCGTGGATATCAAGAACCGTATCGTCGTTCGTTCGCTCAAGAAGGTAATAGCCATGGGCTGCAATGATCCCTGCGAGGTCAACGCGTAAATCGCTGCCATCAGAAAGCACCCAGCCGGTGATGTCTATCGGGGTCGCTCCCGGGTTGTGTAGTTCGATCCATTCATCACTCGTTGAGGCGTGAGTGCCTGCCCAGGCGACCTCGTTGATCATCACAGCTAACGGAGAAAAAATGGCTGGTTGAGAAGTTGGCGTTGGCGATGGCGGGGCGAGGAAATGCGAGTTCATTTGCCGCGGTGTGCCCGGGACAGGACCTCCGTGGGCGTCGAGGCCGCTCCCGCCGCGCCCGTTGTAGGATGTCCAGTTGCCGATGATGTCGGCGCCTCCGAGCCGTTCCATGCTGGCGTGTGTGTTGTTGTCACCCGCAGGCCAGCCACTCGAACCATTGGCAGTGTCTATTACAGCTCCGGACGGGTCGCGCAGTTTCAGGAACTCCCCGCTATTATTGAGATTGCCCGAGTAGATCAGGTCAGCAGCGATATTGGAGATGGCGTTATCATCCGTTCGCTCCAGTAAAAAGTAGCTATAAGGAGCGATGCTGCCCATAAGTGTGATAGAAGTATCCCCGTCGTCGCTGAGGGACCAGCCAGCAAGATCAACGGTGATGGCGTTCGGGTTGAAGAGTTCGATCCACTCATCGCTGGAGGAGGCAACGGTTCCAGCCCATGCGAGTTCATTGATGAACATGTAGTGTGGAGGGAAATGGGCATCTGATGTCGGCGTCAAAGAAGGAGTCGGGGAGGCGAAAAAGAGGGAGTTGTGTTGTCGCGGTGTGCCGCGGATCGGATTGCCGTCGATGTCTTGGCCGTTCCCACCCCAGCCGTTGAAGGTCACCCAGTTTCCGGATTGATCTTCTCCCCCGCGACGCTCCATGCTTGAGCGAGAAACGGATTCGCCGGCCGGCCACACCCCACCCCCGATATTTGCGCTATCCACAATTGACCCGCTGGGATCGAAAAGGCGAAGGGCTTCACCATCGTTCCGCAGGTTTCCAGAATAGATTTGGTCGGCGGAGATATTAGCAATGGTGCCGTCATCAGTTCGCTCAAGGAGAAAAAAGCTGTGAGCTGCGATCGTGCCTTGTAGGTGTAGTTGAAGATCATCGCCATCCGCCAGGAGCCAGCCCGACAATTCGATGTTTTCATCCGTTGTGTTGAGTAGCTCGATCCACTCATCGCTGGAAGAGGCAAGGGTGCCCGCCCAGGCGACTTCGTTGATCAGGATGCTGAGCGGGGGATAAGTCCGGGGAACTTCTGTGTTGGTACTGGAAGATGTTGGCTGAAGCGTAGCTGTCGGTGTCGGCGACGGGGAAGACGTCTCGGTCATTGTGGGTGTATATGTAACGTGGGATGTAGAGGAAGGAGTTAAAGACAACGTAGTTGTCGGCGTCGGCGGTGGAGAACCTGTCTCACTCAGCGTGGGCGTAGACGGCGGATGTGGGGTTAAAAATGGGGTTGGTGTTTCGCTGGCAACGGTGGAGGGGATGGGTCCTTCGGTAATAGTTTGGCTTGGAGTATAGGTTGGGGATGGAGTAGAGGATTGTATCGGGGCAGAGGGCGTTTCAGTGGAAGCAGGCACAGTGCCGGGTGGATTATCCAGCCACGGCAAAGCACCTTTTCGTCCGGGGAATGAAAAAGCGGACAGAAAAAAAATCAACCCGGCCATCAATACAGCGCGGGCCGGGCGGTTGGGACGTGCATGATGGGTCATCACAACCCCCTGAGACCCTTGACTTCCTAACCATATTAGCACACATGTTCTATGAAGTCAATACAAGCAGCTAAGGTGGCGTGTCTGAGCTGTCCTACAGAACGGGGATTAGGTGTAGAGAGGAATGTGAATACCTACTGCCCTGAGGGTAGGTCAGTTGATGTGACAGGACTATCATCGTTGGCGGACAAAGCTGCCTCATCCACCCAACCCATAACTCCATCAAAATCAATCTTCCACCAATAGGCGCCTTTTGCGAGTATCCCGTTTAATCTGTCCCAATGGTTGATGACGGTTCCTTGTGTTTCCCTGTCAACAGAAGTTAGGGCGGGGAAGTTCGTCCCGGGACCGAGATGTATGTTTGTGGGATATTGAGCGGTGACCCGCAACCCAGGCGAGAAAGCTGACGACTTCTCCATCGGCTCGACGACAACCATCATTACCCCGTTGGCTACCTTGCGTTCATGGCCATCGGATGGTCGGTTCACCACCTCGCCGTTAACCCACAGCGTAGAAGAACCGCCGCCGTCGAGGTTGATACCCTCCGTGGCTTGGAGTTTTTCCTTACAGAAATTTGCTAACTCGAGGACGGTCATCCCGACGCTATAGGCATCGTCACGACCGTCGACGACGACGAAGTATAAATAGTCCTGGTTGTAACAAATAGCGGTTCGTGGATGTCGCAGCAAGGCGCCAATCTGATCGAATTTTTGGATCTTGCCTTCGTAAAGGAAAATAATATTCCCGGCAATGCTCGCATACGACTTGGTCCACTCTGCTGAAGCGGGGTACTTGCAGTCCTTGTCGAGGTGGGTGATCTCGAGCGATAGGCCGACGGCATCCCCCTCAGTAAGAAACTGCACCAACTGGTCATCGGTAGTTCCCCATCCGCTAAGAACCACATGGTCGAAAGGGATGGGGGTTGACCCCGGCGCGATCCGGATCTCTCGTACCACACCGGTGACCAAATGCGGGAAGGGCATCAACATGGCAGGTCGGGTCAACTCAACCAGAACGTCGATACCTTTGGACTCTCTGTTGCTGTCCCGGTCGAATTGCGGTGTGAGCAAGATTAACTGATCTCTCCGGGGCAGGGTGTTAATTCCGTGAATCTCCATGCGATCCCCGGTTGTGAGATTCGTAAGCACTTGCTTGTCCGGGCGGTGATATACACATTGGCCAAGGAAGATGTTGTTATCCTCCTTCCAAGACAGACCGCTGATGCCCGAGAGCTCGTCAAACCATTTTGAGTACCATCCAGAGTGGATCATGCCGCCGTGGGGAATCCCTGTCTCGGGATCATAGAAGGATCCATTGATAGCGACGGCGACGCGGTTGCGGGCGCCCCATGTATCACCCCAGGCGTTGATGGCACCATCGTAGCGCTCGGCCATGCCGCTGACTGTCTCCAACCCTCCGGAAAGTCTGCCCTGGGCGATGCTGCTCTCGAGGATGACGTCCGACTGTTCCCGATCCAAGCGTGCGACATATGCTCGATTCGGACCCGGCAAGGAGAACATCTTGTAATCAACACCCGAGGCAACACGCTCCCAGCCGGAAGAGGCGCTTTGAGCAGCCTGAGCTACGGGTCCCACGGCCAGGGGGAGAAGGCAAATGGATAATAAGAAAGCTCGAATTAGGGTACGTTTGTCCATAATCGTCATCATCGATAGGTGTCTGCTCCATCATACTTCCCGCGCCAACCATTGTCGACAGGACTTGAGTGTCAACACACAGGGAAGAGAAGCGCATAGGAAGGTGTACACGCCTAAAAAAAAAGAATCATGCGTTGTCCACTGATCAAAATAGTGGGTGCAGCGCATTCTGATTGTAAAAGGTGCTTGCCTAGACACGTGCATTAGAGATATGCTTGAAATTATGAAAACAGTGAACAATTTTTTCCTCCTGACGTTAAGTACCGTTTTACTTGCCTCCCCAGCCTGTACGCTTCCTCAGGGGACAGGCGATGGGGCGGATTCTTTGGTCGTCACACAGACCTACCAGGCGCTAGATGCAGTCGCCGGAGCGACGATCCAAGCTATCCAAGCACAGGACGCGCAGGCGACTTTGCAAGCCTCCATTCCCTCCCCAACCTTCACGCCAGGTCCGCCGACCCTCACGCCAACCCCGACTCAAACATCGACCCCACTAGTACCAACCATAGAAGTCAGTTTGGACACCAACTGTCGGTCGGGTCCGGGGAAGGTGTATGGCATGCTGGGGGCGCTGCTCGTGGGAGAAACGACGGAGATACTGGCGCGCAGCAGCGTGCCAAACTATTGGGTGGTCGACAATCCCGATTATCCAGGAAATGAGTGCTGGCTCTGGGGGCAGTATGCTGCTGTGAGCGGCGATACCAGTCATCTGCCCATTCGATCAGCGCCTCCAACTCCCACCCCCGTTCCAGGATCGATTCGGGGTTATGTCTACATTGATGGAAACCACAACGGACAGCGCGGCGACCCTGTCGATGGTCATATTTCGGGTGCGAATCTCTTCCTTAAAGAGGGGGCCTGCCCCGGAACTACGACGGTTGCTTCCACATCATCAAGCTCTGCGGATGGCAGCTATCTTTTTAAAGATGTCCCAGTGGGTAAGTACTGCCTGTGGCGCGATTTGAACCAACAAACGCTTTACCCTGATTACCACAAAATCAATCTTGACCCAGGTGAAGATCTCATCGAGGTAAATTTCCGCTACTTGCCCTAGGGGAGCGCACGGCCGCTTTCGTTTGTCTTGGGAATGAATTCTTCGAGGACAGCGAACCAATAAGTAAGAGGGATAGAAAACCGGGGCCATCCGCAGGCTCCGGTTTCAGTTAAGTGTTGTCGCCAACTATGCTCATGTTCCTGGCACCAACGCCGTTAACGAAGGCCCAGGCAGCACTTTAATATCGCCCCCCTCCAATCAGTGGTATTCTAGATAACCATTGGGAAGAAGAAAAAAAATGGACCTAAACGATATCTTCAACCGCCCACCCCGAATCCTTGTCGCCGACGATGATTGGCTCAACCGGGATCTACTAAAGGCTTACCTGACTTCGTCAGGATGTGACGTGGTGACTGCGGTGGACGGAAAAGCTGCTCTGGAACTGGCATTGGACGATCCGCCTGATTTGGCGCTGGTTGATGTGCAGATGCCGCACATGGATGGTTTAACACTCTGTCAGGCGCTTAAAGACACACCATCGACTCGATTTGTCCCCGTTGTCATTGTCACTGCGCTCGACAGCGAGGAGGAGAAACTCAAGGCGCTCGAGGTCGGGGCCGATGATTTCGTAACCAAGCCGTACAGTTCAATCGTTTTACTGACGCGCGTACGGTCACTGCTGCGCATGAAGAAGCTGCACGATGATATTGAAGCCCGAAATCGCCTCCTGCGTCAGGTGTTGGACCGCTTCCTGGCGGAAGACGTCACCGACATCATCTTGACCGACCCCGAACGCTACCTGCGTTTGGGAGGGGACAGCTACGAAGTGACGGTGATCTTCGCAGATATTCGCGGCTTCACGCGCTTCACCGCTGAACACACCGCCGAACAGGTTATTGAAACGCTGAACAGAATCTTCCAGGCGCTGAGCGAAGTGGTCTTCAAGCACCGCGGAACTTTCGATAAGTACCTGGGCGACGGTTTCATGGCCTTCTATGGTGCGCCGGTCACATGCGAAGATGATGCCAAGCGCGCGGTCGACACTGCGATAGAGATGCAGCGTCTCTTTGGAAAATTGCGCGATGAATCGGAGGACAGATTGGCGGGGTTGGGCCTGGGGATTGGCCTGCACTCCGGGGAAGCGGTGGTAGGAAATATCGGCTCTGAGAAAGTGATGGACTACACCGTTGTCGGCGATGTGGTCAACGTGGCAAAGCGCCTTCAGGAGCAGGCAGATGGGGGGCAGATCCTGCTGAGTTTGGCCACCTATGAGCAAGCTCACAAAGTCGAAGCTGAGCAACTGGAGCCGATCCAGGTCATCGGGCGGCGAGAACCGATACCAGCATATTTGATCCAGGTTTCCGGGGCGTGATGGCCTTCTAAAAGCCAATTAGAGTAGAGTGCTATAATCTCGTTAAGCCCCAGTAGCTCAATAGGATAGAGCGAGGCTCTCCTAAAGCCTAGGCTGTGCGTTCGAATCGCACCTGGGGCACTCACGATAAAAAGCGCCTTGCAAGAGGCGCGTATTATTTAGACCAAAAGCATTCGTCGGGGCGATTCATGAGACGATACAGCAGAAAACCTACTTCTTCGTAGGTATGGTTTATAGCCCCTTCTAAATAACGGAATTGTCCTGGCTGACTGGTCCTCAATAGCCTATTTGCCAAGAATTAATAGCAATGATTAAAACAAATGCCATGCGCATCCTCGACCAGGCTGGAATCACATACGAGGTTCGTGTTTATGAAATCGACGAATCCGATCTGAGCGCCGAACGCGCCGCCGATATCCTGGGCCATGAGCAGGAGCGAATCTTTAAAACCTTGATGCTGCGCGGCGATCGCAGTGGGCCGATACTCGCGCTGGCCCCCGCTGGAACCGAGATCGACCTGCGTGCGTTGGCCTTGGCTTCTGGGGATAAGCGCGTGGAGATGGTTCCACTACGCGAAGTGCGGTCCTTGACTGGGTACGAGCGCGGTGCGGTCACGCCATTGGGTATCCCCCGCAAGTATCCAGTGTTCATCGACGAGACTGTCGAACTTTGGGGTATCGTGGGCATCTCCGCCGGAAAGAAGGGGCTCGAAATCCTCTTGAAACCCTCCGACCTACTGCAAGTTACCGAGGCTAAGAAAGAAGATTTCGCCAGATCGGTGTGAGCGAAAGAAAGGAACGACCGCTGCGCAGAATACCGATCACCATAGAGACAATGCACCAGCGGCGGGAGCTACCCGCCGCATAGTTTTTCGATGGCTAATTTGATGTTCAGGTTGATAAGTGGAAGGGCCACGAATGCTCAGATGGTTATTGTTTTAGCATCCGGTCCAATTCCTCAGTCTTCATCAACAGCGTGTTGGGTTCGGTGAATCTTCGTGATGTCAGGTCTAGAGCGCTCACCATGTCCGGAACAACATCGCGGACAGTGGCGAATAATTTATGCAGCGGTGTTTTCGAGCCCAGGCCAACCGTGAGGGCGACCTCATTGTTGATATGAAGCACCAACTGCTGCATCTCTGAGCCAGTTATCATTGTGAATCGCCATTTTCCGAATTCGACTTCCTTCTGTGCACTCTCGCCCAGGCGCATGATGTGTGCCGTTGAAGCGAGAACCTCGTCAAAATCCGAATCAAGTTCTTCTGGATAACTGGATAACAACAATCCGTCATAGTCGACGACTGCCGCCCAGTGAAAATCGACGTCAGGATTATCGATACGAGCAAGCGCGTCTGTTAGAGCCTGGACGCGCGGATCCACGGTTTGAAGCGAAGGCTCAATAGTCGTATCCGTATACATAATTTCACCTACTCCTATTAGACGGTCATTCGCTACTATTCTGACACAGAATGATCTTGAACCGACTTTGCGAACAGCTAACAAATATAGCACGGCCAATTAAGACACACGCAAGGTTTCATGAAGAATTGAAGAAGTAAATGGAGATTAAGGGATAACGGTGACAGGTGCGTGAGTTGAAGGCTAGTTTGTTGGCTAGACTACCAGCGACCCAAGGGTTTGTCTTGCGCGGGGTAGCCAAGAAAGGACAGCATTGCCTCACGTCCTCGTCTCAAGATGGGATCACCGTGCGACGGCAGCAGATGAATAAAGTCTAGTTCGCTAAGGCGGCGCATTGAGGCCGCGGCCAGGTTTGGGTCCTGAGAGAATGCTGCCAAGGGTGGGGAGAGTCGACCCCGCAGGTTCATCACCGTATCTCCACAAATCATCGCCTGATCATGCGGGTGCAGAAAGCCAATCTGACCTGGTGAGTGACCGGGGAGATGGATGACAGCCATCCCGGCTGCAGATTCCCCGCTTTCGAGGGTTTTGGCAATGGGGATTCCCGAGGCGGTTTGCAGGAAATTTCGGGTGACTAAAAAAAGTGGATTCTTCGATGGGAGGAAGCGATAATCAGATTCGCCGTTGATCAACGGAGCTTCCGCTATATGGCAGAGGACGGGTACGCCCCATGCCGCCCGAACCGCGCTTAGACCACCGCTATGGTCGGCATGCGCGTGCGTAAGGAGGATCTGCCGCGGGCCCTGATATTCCGTTGCCTTGGCGATAGCGGCTACAAGCTGATCTCCACTCTCTGGAGGGCCTGTATCGATCAGGGTCCAATCCGCACCGGAGCGAACCAACCAGACCGACACCGGCAAAGAGAGTAGGCCGAGAATTTTATATTTGATTTCCAAACGCCATATGTTATTACTGACTTGTTGGAAGCCCAACGCCATTATCCTTTCGCTTCGATTTCTCGGATCAGACCAGGGATTTCCACTAGCTTCTCGGCGATTTTCTCAGGTGTTATTTGTGTCGCATTTGATGTCTCAATCTCAGGCTTGAGCCATATCTGATGTATCCCCGTGCCTTGTGCGCCGAGAATATCCGCGTCAAGTCTATCGCCGATCATAACAACTGAATCTGGGTTCACTTGCCACTGATCGAGCACCATCTCAAAGAGTCTGGGGTCGGGTTTGCGTATCCCGATTGCAGCCGAGATGATGATTGGGTCGAAGTAGGATCGAATATCAGCTTTATCGATCAGCCGCTGCACATTCTCCACATCTCCGGCATTTGAGATCATACCAAGCATTCGGCCTTCCTCGTGCAGTTCGTCAAGGACCGCGTGAAGTGCTGGCATTGGCTGCCAATGAGTTTCGCTCACGCTGTAGAAACGCCTCAGACCGCGCCCCAGGATATCGGGCGAGATTTCTTCGTGCCCGAAGGAGTTCATTGTTTCTTGAAGCAAGGAGGTGGTGGAACGCTCGAGTAAGTTGGATTGGCGCTGAAGGTCATAAACTTCCAGCGCACGCTCAAATGCCGAGCGGAAATCGCTTTGATCGAAACCTAAACCATCTTTTTGGAGCTGATTAATCAGGAGATCCAGACTATTTTGCAAGAGAATCGGCCAATCGCCCTCGAAGCGAATTAGCGTCGAGCCGAGATCAAAGATCACCCCACGTATCACCGTTTTCATAAGAGATCAGTACTCGCGCGATGGATCATAGATGTTCAACAGCGGCATCTCGGATAAATAGTGCTGGATATTCACGGAAAACAAATGAATCGCCCGTTCTAGGTAATGTGCAGATGATCCACCGATGTGAGGTGTAAGAATGACATTTTCCATCTCCCACAAAGGGCTGCTTTCAGGGAGAGGCTCGATGGGATAGACATCTAGTGCAGCACCAGCTAAACGGTCCAAATTCAGCGCCTCTACCAATGCGCCATGGTCTACGATACCGCCGCGGGAGATGTCGATCAGATAGGCGCTCGGTTTCATAGCCTCGAAGATGGTTTCACCATAGATGCCCTGAGTTTCCTGGGTGAGGGGGAGGGTGACGATCACGAAATCACACAGAGAAACCATGGAGCGTAGAGCCTGTGGTGGATAGAGGCGATCAGGAATTACCGCTTCAGTATCACCGAGCCCATCGAGTGAGTAACCGTCATCGGAAAGATGTTTCAGGTCGCGCTTTGTTGCCAATACATTCGCACCGAACGTCTGACACAGACGTGCGATTTCGCGGCCAACACTCCCGTATCCGACAACCCCGACTGTGCTTCCGCGAAGTTCCTGTGGTTGGTAGCGCTTAAGACGACCCGACGCCCAGCGCTCCTCAGGACTGCTATGAATGATTTTCAACATACGGTGAGATAAGGTGAGGATGAACATCAGCGCCAGCTCGGCTAACGGGGGGGCCGAAACACCGCTCATTGTGGTGATCTTCAAATCCGAATTTAGAAGCGGATGCCCCATGACATGATCCACACCAGTGTAGTGAATCTGGATCCAGCGCAAGTTGGGAACGAGATCCGCGTCAGGAAGAGCGCTTATCGTGTAGAGGATTTCGGTTTCCTGCAGCAGATCCTCTGGAAGATCTTCCGCATCGCTGGTTGAGTGAGAAGTTATCTTCAAGCGTGGAGAGATGGCTTGCAGGCGCTCTACTAGCGGAGGAGGGAAGGGCACGGTCATAAGGAGTTGGATGTCTGATTCGCTCATAAGCTCATTTTACATCAGACTGGGCAGCACGCCATAAGCTATGCGGAGGAATTTGGATAGACCCTGGATTTGCATAAAACTCAGCAGGGGAAATTAAGCAATCCAGACGAACATAAATGGGGCGCTTGGTCTATACTGCTGGGGCAGAGACTATTTTTACCGAGCCAAGTAAGTGATGGGAGATAGGGTGAAAATTGGTGTTGTATATCCACAGACGGAACTTGATCCAGATCCAATTGCAGTCAGGGATTTCGCGCAGACCGTAGATGATCTCGGCTTCACGCATATTCTGGCATATGAGCATGTGCTAGGGGCTGACCCAGATCGCTCGGGCGGGTGGCAAGGGATATATACGATCGAAGATTCCTTCATGGAGCCGTTTGCGCTCTTTAGCTTCATGGCAGCAGTGACAAAGCGGGTGGAATTTACAACGGGAATCTTGGTCCTCCCTCAACGGCAAACCGCATTGGTCGCGAAGCAGGCCGCGACACTGGATCGGCTTTGCGGCGGGCGCCTGCGTCTCGGGATTGGTGTTGGGTGGAACGAAGCTGAGTACATCGCCCTGGAAGCGAATTTCCATACGCGCGGGCGCAGGTGTGAAGAACAGGTTCAAGTCTTGCGTTCATTGTGGACCGAGTCTTGCGTGGTGTTCAATGGTCACTGGCATACCATTCCACAGATGGGATTAAAACCTCTTCCGCTTCAGCAACCAATTCCGATTTGGTTTGGAGGGCATGCAGATGTCGTACTGCGCCGCGCCGCGCGACTCGGGGATGGTTGGCTGCCCACATACAGTAGCGTTGAAGATACAAACCCATCCCTGGAGAAGCTCGGGGAATATTTAGAAGCAGAAGGCCGCTCCTGGGATGAATTTGGGTTGGAGGCGCGCGTGCGCTTTTCGGAGGGGAACTTGGATGAGCTTGCTGGGGCGATGAAAGATTGGGAGCGAACTGGCGCCACACACATTACTTTGAATACAATGCGGAGCCAGCTTGATGGGCTGGATGCGCATTTACAAGCGATACGTGTGTTCGCTGAGACCTTCATCGATTAGGGTGGGCAGCCGGGGATGCTTGAAGATCGTTGATGAACAGATACGGGGATAAGCACTATCGTGGGTTGAGGAGGCGCAGGTGAGATCTGTAAGCATCATTGGTATCGGGCAATTACCGGTTGAGAAGGTCACCGATTTCAGCCTGCGTAAACTAGGGGGGGAGGCTGTCCGGCGGGCGACAGAAGATGCTGGTGTGGACCACATCGATGCTCTTTTTGCCAGCAATATGCTGGCGGATGAGATGCAGGGTCAAAAACAAATTGCCTCCCTTGTTGCCGAAGAAGCCAATCTTTTTGGTGTCGAGGCGCTGCATGTTCGTGCGGCGATGGCTAGTGGTGCCGCAGCGATACGCGTGGCGTTTCTTTCTGTGGCGAGCGGTGAAGCCGATCTGGCGATTGCAGTAGGTCTGGAGAAGATGAGCGAGGGCGTCGCCACCCCTGTACTATCCAAAGCTCTCGACGCAATCATGGATGTCCCCGATGGGGCAACAATGATCAGCAAGAACGCGGAACTCACGCGTATGTATTTTGACCGTTACGGTGTCCCCGATGATGGACTGGTTAACTTCCCCGTCGTCGCTCATGATAACGCCCGCAACAATCCCTTTGCGCTCTTTCAGAAGACCGTCAGCCCGAGTGAAGTTCAAAACTCGAGGGTGATTCATGCCCCACTCCGCTTGTTAGAGTGTTCACCGATCTGTGATGGTGCTGCAGCCGTTATTCTGGCACCAAGCGAACAGGCACGCACATACAGCCCGCATCCGGTTCAGATACTGGCCTCTAATGTCGTCACGGACCGCTTTCGCATCGATGACCGGAAAGATCCACTCCGGCTTGAAGCGGCTCATCGCTCAGCGCGTGATGCTTATAAAAAGGCGAAGATCAGCTATGAGGACATACACTTATTTGAGGTTCATGACGCTTTCAGCATCATGACTTGTCTGCAATTGGAAGCGGCTGGATATGCCGAGCCCGGTCAGGGTTGGCGCTTGGCAGCCGAGGAGGCGATTCGTCTTCGAGGGCAGATCCCGATTACAACGATGGGAGGGCTTAAAGCGCGCGGGCATCCGATCGGCGCAACAGGTCTCTACCAGGCGTGCGAGATTGTTCTGCAGTTGACGGAGCGCGCAGGCGAAAACCAGGTTCCTAACGCAGAGATCGGGATGATGCAGAGCGTTGGTGGCGTGGCCTCCACCGTGCTGACGCACATCTTCGGAGTCTAGCCCGCTTGGAACTTCAACTGGCGGTAGGGGGTTGCTGCTCGGCCCGAGGATCCCCGACGATTTAGTTCGAGTCACGGAAGGCGGAGAAATGCTTCGTAAGTTAAACCCCCGGGCGGTTCACCGAGCTAGATGCCTCATCCTGTCCCGCTATAGCAAACAGCGCACAGCCATTGCCTTTATCAACTGAAGGGGCACTTCCCCGAACAACTAATTGACCCAGATAGCCAGGCCCATCCCCGCGGCGACAACACCCATCAAGATCACAGTCAACACGGCATTTCCATTCGAGGCAGATTGGTAAAGCCCGATGGCCGGGAGGGTGATCATTGCGAAGGCGATGGCCTGGAGGGTGAAGCGGTATCGATTTCGAAAAGTTGCGCCATCGTTCATGATTGTGTAATCCAGAGAGCGAGCAGTGTTAATAGGCTGATCAGAGCGATGAGAGGGAAGATATAGATGAGGAGGCTTCGTAGGATTGAACCCTCCTTTCCTGCAAGGCCGGTCGTGCTAGCGCCGACGATGATTTTTGTTGGAGCGATGATTGAGCCGAGGGCACCGCCTGCTGTTTGTGCGGCCAAAATGATCGGCACACTGAAACCGAGTAGTTCGGCTGTGCGAAGCTGGAGGTTCGCGAAGACGACATTTGAATTCGTGTTCGAGCCTGTCATAAACGCGCCTAAACCACCGATCCACGGGGAGATGACGGGGAAGAGGGAGCCCATTCCCTCTGACAGTCCCCGCGCCAGGGTTTCCGTCATACCCACATGTGCCATGACGACGGCCATAGAGACCATGGCCGCGATACCCAGGCTGGAGGGTAACATGCGCTGGATGGTGGTCTTAAGCACGCGCAACCCGGATCCAGGGGTGTAAAGCCCGGCGCGCGCGTAGAGGAGATAGGCGACAAGAGAACTGTATGCAAGGATCGCTCCGGCGTGACGGAGAAGAGGAATCTCGCGGCCGAAGCCAGCTGGAGTTGTGTGCCCAAGCGATGTGCTGATTGCCGGGAAGGGGACGCGGATAACGATAATGCTAAGCGCTGAGCGCAGCGGTGGAATGAATTGGATTGCAAGTGTGATGACGACGAGGGCGATGTAACCAGAGAGAGCGAGCAGGAGCAACCGCCCCTTTGTCCTTGCCGTGTTCTGTTCGGCGGCTTGGCGGCCTCGGAACCGGGCGATGAGAAACCCAATGATAAGCCCGGCCGATCCTCCGCCGAGTGCCGCGATGTTCCACAAACCATTCGTTGAAAGCGAGAATTGGGCAATCCCCATGGCGATGCCCAGCACCAGAATCGGCCAGAATAATCGTCGTACCGCCTCCCAACCTCCAGAGATATGTGCGACTTGATAACCGCAAAACAAACAGGTAATCGCCAGGAATGCAGCAGAGGGAGGGGCTAAAATCTCCCCTGCATAACCGGTGGAGGCAATGAGTGCCTGAAAAGATGTGGCTAGCGAGCCAAAGGTAACCGACCAGGAATGACCAATTGAAGGGATCAATACGGCAGCCAGAGGGGAAAAACCGAGGCCGACGAGAAGTGGAGCGGTGACCGCCGTTGGCACACCAAACCCTCCAACACCCTGAAGAAATGAGGCGAAAGCCCAGCCGATGAGCAGTGCTTGAAGGACGCGATCCCTTGTCAGCCCCGGGATGGCCTGGCTGAGGATTTGGATCGCACCCGCTTCGTCTGCAACTCGATATAACAGAAATGCGCTCCAGGTGATGAGCAGCACATCGCTGGTCAAGAGCAGTGCCTTAACCTGGGAAAGGGCGACCAAGTCGATGCCAGCACCGAAGCGTAATAGGGCCACAAGAACGGCCACAAACCACCCGGCGGGACCCGCCTTGGCAGCCCCCCAACGGAATCCAACCATCAAGAGAATAATTACTAGAATGGGGAGCAGGGCGAGGAACCAGTCAATGAGCATGGGTTTGGTTTCAGAGGTGATCGCGATTATAGCATGGGGCATGGAGATCGAAAGTAAGCGGAGAATGTACGGATCGGCGGCAAGGGTCATCAGGCCCTTGTATCGGAAAGGAAGGAGTGGATTCCCTCGCTTTAACCCCGCCGGACGCCGGTTTGGGGTGAAAATTGATGATTATTAGCCAATTAGTCCTAGACGGCGTAGGGATTCCGTAGGGCAGTCGTGTGGGACCAGCCACGCGTCTCCGGTGTGGATTCATATATAGTATAGGAAGAAGGGCAATATCTCTTCTTCTCCTCCTTAAGAGAGGGCCGGGGTCGGCGTCCCCGGCTCTCACGATTCTTATCGATAACCAACCTGGCCGCGCCCATCCAAGGCGTTCGTAGATTTCCCTAATCTATTAATTAAAACGAATCTGTTGATTCCTTTGCGCTATCGGAGGGTTTCTATTCGGGTGATGGGATAGTGATATCCTCGGCCGGTATAGAGACAAGGTGGAGCGTCACTGGCTGATCGAGGGCCTGCACAAGATTCTTCTGGAGACTTTCGGCCACATCCTCCGAGAACGTATTAAGGGCATTGAAAGTCACATCTACGCTGACCTCACCACCACCTTCGCTGACGTCGAATCGCACCAGGCGCAAACTTGGATTTGTCTCCGCGTAATTCTGGAGAGTCGTTTCTACAACCCGGAAAGTTTGCGATTCATGAGCGGTGTCAAGAAAGACAACCGCCAGTGGGATCATGATGGCGATCAACATCACCAGGGATGTTATTAACCCGACGCGTAGTCTCGCCTTCTGTTCTGCTCCCGGGGTGGGTCGAAAACCAAGCATGAGCAGCGTAATGGCTCCGGCGAAGGCAATGGCGATAAGGTTGGTGACGAAGAGCAGGCTCGCGCCCCCGGCGATGTTGGCGTCCCACATGGCGATACCGATGCCAATGACACCCAGCGGGGGCACGAGTGCAGCCGCGATCGCCACACCCGGGAGTGCCGTAGCGACATCCTCGCGGGCGACAGCGTAGGCCCCGGCAGCACCAGAGATAAGCGCAACAGCCAGGTCAAATAGATTGGGATTAATCCTCGCTGTAATTTCAGGTGTCACGCTGCGCAGCGGAGAAAGGGCGGTGAGCAAAACTGCCAAACCGATGGCGAGCGCAATCCCCTTTAAGGCAGACTCAAGGGCAATCCACAGCAGGCGAATGTCCCCCCGAACAACAGCCAGACTGATTGCGAGGATGGGAGTAAACAGAGGTGCCACGAGCATGGCCCCGATAATGACGGCGGCACTTCCCTGAAGCAGGCCGTATGTGGCGATCATCGCCGCAAGGCCCATCATAACGAAGTAGTCTGTGTCTGGCTGGGCGCCTTTGTAAACACCTTTGTAAACCGTGGCTTGTTCTCTGCGCGTGAGCTTGGGAAGCGATCGGAAAAAACTATCCCAAACCCGGCGGAGCCAAAAACGAGGCAAACCACGAAAGCTCTTAATCATAATGACGGGTGTTGGACATGCTCGGGCGGTTTTCTCCGGAAGAGCGCCGAAAAGAACCTGGTCGATCAGGCTTTCTTCAGAGGCCCCCATAATCACCAGGTCGCTCTCGGATCCAGCCTGAACGATTCCCTCAACGACGGTGTGTGCGCGCACAACGTGGCTTTCGATGGGGAATGGGTCCATATCGGTGGACGAGGCATCGATTTGTGGAAGCGAGGAGAATTGTTCCCGCAGCTTCTCGATCGTTCTTTCAATCCTTTGCCGTCCTCCCTCAAGTTCACTCTCGCTTGCATCCGGGCGGGTGACGTACACCGTCTGTGTTGTCGCATCGAACTCTCGGGCGAGTAAAAGGGCAAGGCGAATCGCCAGCGGAGCGTGTGGACCCCCAGCGGTGGGAATCAATATCCGGTTGATTTGTAGGGGCGTACCTGCTCTGTCTCCATCCCCTTGGCCATCTTCTACATGCGGCGAGGAAAATCGTTCGGGGTGATAGGCAACCACTGCAACGTCACAGGGGGCAGAGTGCACCACGGGATCTAAAATTCTTCCCGAACGCGTGCCCTCCTTAGGAGTCTCGATTGGCCATGACATGAGAATTAGGCTGCAGTTTTCCTCGACTGCGGTATCTTTTATCCCCTGGGCGACACTGCTTGCCAGGCGGGTGATGGGATATGTCGGCACGCTATTTTTCGCGCTCTCGCGTGTGGACCATTTAAAGAGAGTATTTCGCTCCTCGGCTATCCTCCGCCCCTCCCGTATGGCAAGCGGATCAGCGGTGGGGATGACCTGGAGTGGGACGACGTCTCCGTTGGTTTGACGAGCGAGGGCGTTTGCCAACCCCAAGATGAATCGGCGCTCCACTTCGGCACCGAGTGGAACGAGGATACGAAAGGCATCCTCGCGCCTTTTAGTATCGGGGTCCTGGCCAAAAACTGTTACCCCATGCTGGGCATCTAATAGACGTGAGCGAGAGTACACGAGCAGGAGCGCTGATCCAACGATGATCCACCCGGCAGTGCCCAGCAAACCTACAGGCACTAGCCCGAAGAAGACCACGATGCTTAGTGTGAGAGCCAGGATCGGGACAAGCGGGAAGAAGGGGATGACGATAGTCCTTCGCCGTTCAGGCTCGGCTTGTCGGCTGCGCATTGCTGCAAAATTAACAAGAATCACCAGGACGAGAAAGAGGCCGGCGGAGATCTCAATCAACCACCCAGGTGGCATGAAAAAAATTAGCAATGATCCCATCAGGGTCAATATGCTGAAGATGTAGGGTGGCAGACGGAAAGGGCGTCGGATTCGGGTGAGAAAGCGCGGCAGTGCCCCCATGCGGCTGAGCGAATAGAGCACGCGTGCGCTGGTGAGCATGCACTCACTTGCCGCAAGAAGGAGAGCGAAGACAGCGACAGTGGTGGTCAACCATGTCCGAAAAATCCCGGCACCTGCGAGTGAGCGGGTTACAACGGCTGATCCGTCCTGAAGGGAAAAAGATGGAAGTGCTGGAAAAAGTAGCTGGACGGAGATCAACAGGAGACTGCCCACCAGGAGTGTTATCCACAAGCCCTGGGGCAAACGGATGTGGGGCATGAGGATGCGCCGTCTGGACGATGTGATTGCCTCTAGGCCTGCGAAAAGCGTTATTGAAGAGGCGACGGCAAGAAGGTAGTTTTTTGCCGGGGCGTCGGCAAAAGTGGAAGATGAGGAAGGTTCCCAGGAGGGGATGGCGCTGATCAGGAGAGCCACAAATGCCACGAGAAGCACCAGTAAAATCGGTGTGAGCATCCCCCGGCGAGGGAGAAGAGGGAAAAGACTTATTAGCACCAAGATGATGAGCATGCCCACAGCGGCCAATGTGGCGAAGCTCCCCATCTCTGGGAAGAGAATGGTGAGGGATCTAGATGCGGATATTACGAGCGCAGCACACAGCAGCAAATTCGCGGCAAGGGAGGACCAGGCGGCAACAAAGCCCATCGACTTTCCTAATGATTCGTGGATTAGTGTGTGGATGCCGCCGCGCTCGCCGCTTCCTCCAAGAAGTTCATGGATATTGAGGAGAGTCAATCCCAGGATGAGAATGGCAAGTAGGGCTGGTGCCGCTGAGCGGATACTGCCTTCGATGATGACATGAGGGGGGATGATGAAAGATAAACCTAGAGCGATAGCCAATCCAAGCGCCGAAACCTGGGCTATGCTCTGAAGATGCCGGCTCAGGCGGAGTTCGCCAAGAAAGCTTTCAGTTTCATCTATCATAGAATTTATCCACCTGTAAGATTTCCGGTAATCAGGCGCGTGGATGAGACACAGCATCCCTGATGCGGTGGAGGCTTGGCAACAGTGTACCCTGATATTGTTGAAGTGCCAGCGTGAGGATCTCACGGCGCGCGGATTTATGAAAACATCTGTCATTTACCCAAACCACTGTATAATCGCGTCTCGTGAATGAATCTGAATCCTCAGCCAGCCATCAGATCGCACGCGCTAGCGGCGTGGTCATGGTGGGCTTCATCCTCTCAAGCTTGCTTGGGTTAATCAGCCAGGTTTTGATAACCCGCGCCTTCGGCACGAGCTCAGATATCGATGCTTTTACCGCCGGCAACCGCTTAACAGAAATCATTTTCAATCTCATGGCCGGCGGGGCACTTGCCTCCGCCTTTGTGCCCACGTTTACCACCTTTCTCACTCGCAATCAGACGCAAAAAGCCTGGCGCTTGGTATCCTCTATTGCCTCGTTGCTTGTTGTCGGCCTCGGATTAGTTTGCGCGTTGGCCTATGTCGCGGCGCCGTGGTTGGTCCAGAATATCCTGGCACCTGGGTTTGATGGCTCACAGCAGGCGTTGACCGTCTCACTGTTACGTGTGATGTTGATCTCTCCCGTGATCTTCAGCCTGAGCGGTCTTTTGATGGGTGTTCTGAATGGCTACCAGCGGTTCTTCCTACCCGCCATCGCCTCGGGCTGTTACCGCTTGGGATTGATAATTGGTGTGCTGTTTTTGAGTCCCCGCATGGGAATTTTCGGCCTGGCATGGGGAGTGGTCTTGGGCGCTTCTCTGCATTTAGTCGTCCAGATTCCAGGGTTGCTCTCCCTCGGGGGGCGGTTCTTCCGTGGATTTGGTATGGCTGTCCCTGAAGTTCGCCAGGTTGGGCGATTGATGGCCCCGCGATTGTTGGGACAAGCCGTGGTACAGATTAATTTCCTCGTCAGCACCATCCTCGCCTCTGGAATGCCGGAAGGCAGCCTGGCGGCGATCGCGTTCGCGTTCACACTCATGCTTATGCCGCATACCGTCATTGCAAAGGCGGTCGGCGTCGCTTCTCTGCCTACATTCTCCGCACAAGTAGCGCGTGGCGAAATGGACGCGTTGAAGAATACCTTCGGTAACACCTTGCGCGGGGTGGTGTTCCTTTCTTTGCCGGCCAGCATTGGCTTGATCTTGCTGCGGCGACCGATCGTGGCGCTGCTTTTTGAGCGCGGCTTCTTTACGGCGGAATCGACGGAATTGGTCGCGTGGGCATTGCTCTGGTATGCGACTGGCCTGGTGGGACACGCTATCCTCGAAGTGGTCGTACGCGCCTTTTATGCGATGTACGATACACGAACTCCTGTTACTGTCGGCGTGATCGCGATGTCGATGAACGTGGGTTTTAGTATAGTTTTTGCAGCGCTATTTTCGCGCCTCGGTTTGCCCCCACACGGCGGTCTCGCGCTGGCGAATTCTTTAGCGACGGCGCTTGAGGTGTTCGTTCTGGTGCTGCTTATCAGACGCCGATTAGGCGGGCTTGGTATGCGGAGACTCAAGCGAGGGCTCATTGGCTCCGCTGTGGCCTCGGCGGTAATGGCCGGAGGGCTGTGGCTCTGGATTGGACTCACCGCTGGAGCAAGTGTCTGGCTGATTGGAGCGGGCGGGGCGTTGCTGGGGATGGGCGCGTACTGGGTTATAACCTTCGCTCTGGGGGTACCAGAGGCGAGTCAAATACCGCGGATGATTTTAAGCAGACGGTCATGAATCACGGATGCAGCCACCACCCGTGGACGATCTGAGCGACTGCTATTCCCAGCACCGCACCGATAAAAGCCTCCAAGGGTGAATGTCCTAATACCTCCCGGAGCTTCTCCTGGCTGCGGGCAGGATGTCCCTCGAAAAAATCCTTAATGATGGCGTTGATGATTGTGGCGTGCTGGCCAGCCTGACGGCGGATGCCGGTTGCGTCGTAAATAACGATCACTGCCAGGGCGACTGACAAAGCGAAGAGGGGAGTATCAAAACCAATGGTGAGCCCGATGCCGTGTGCGGCTGCAGTAACGAGCGCGGAGTGTGAGGAGGGCAACCCTCCGGCGCGCAACAGAAGAGACCAGTCCCAAGAACGAGAGCGCGCGTACTCGACCGGAAGCTTGAAAATCTGTGCCCCGCTCCATGCCAACAACGCGCCGATTAGTACCTGATTTTGAAGGACACCCAGTGGATTCAACTACAGATCCTCGAGTTCCAGATCGGTCTCGATAAGTTCGCCCGATTCGTCTTGTGTAAGCTGCCGCAGCCTCAACTGGGCTTCCTCCAAGAGATCGCTGCAGCGAGTGCTCAGAGCCTGACCTCGCTCAAAGAGGGCCAGGGATTCCTCGAGCGGTAATTCACCGCCCTCCAATTTCTCGACGGCTGATTGCAGCTCCATGAAGGCCTCTTCGTAGCTCATTTTCTCAATCGTTTTTTTCTTCGCCATCTCTCCTCCTCGCCTGAGTCAGGCGGGTAAGGTGCTTGGTGGGCTCGATCCTGAGGAACGATAATGAAAAAGCAGCCCCTCATTCTAATCTATTGATTATTCACCAGGTTGGTCTTGGGTTTCCGCGTTGAAAGTCCCATCTTGCACCTGGATCTGTAATGGGTCCCCGGGACTGACTTGTGTGATAGAACGGACCACCTGGCCGTTCTCCGCCAGGGTAACGACGGCGTAACCTCGGGCAAACACGGTGCTCGGGCCAACGGCCTGTAAGGTTTTTTCCAGGCCTGTAATCGCAGTTAGAGAGAGAGTCATTCTGTATTCGACTGCATTTTCGGCGCGGGACATGAACTCATCGAGTCGTTGCTGCTTGCTGGCAACGTGCGCGCGTGGTGAAGCAAACTTCAGGCGGATGGACCACATTTCGAGCGACTGGCGAAGTGACTGAAGATGCTCGCGGAATATCTGATTGAGATCGGAGCGTTTGAAAGCGAGGTCCTCGCGCAAAATTTCGCGGTTTGGCGTAGCAATCTCCGCGGCGGCAGAAGGCGTCGGGGCACGTAAGTCAGCGGCGAAATCGGCCAGGATGACATCCGTTTCGTGACCAATCCCGGTGACAACGGGAACCGTGGATTGAGCGACGGCACGCACCACATCCTCGTGATTAAAGGTCCAAAGATCATCCATGGAACCACCGCCGCGTATGAGCAGCAGCACGTCTGAGCGGCCATCTTGATTGAGTGATTCCAAGGCATTAACGACGCCGGCGGGGGCGTCGTCTCCCTGCACCTGAGTAGGCGATAAAAGCAAAGTTACGAGTGGGAAACGGCGGCGCAGAACATTTACGACGTCACGAAGCGCTGCACTGGTGGGTGAGGTGACCACGCCTATGGTATTTGGCCACTCCGGGAGCGGTTGTTTTCGCTCTGGCTCGAATAAGCCCTCCGCCTCGAGGCGAGCCTTTAACTCTAGAAATTCAGCGAAGCGGGCACCCTCACCGGCTGGGCGCAGGCTTTCGGCGTAAAGCTGATACTGCCCACCAGCCTCATAGACGCTGATGTGTCCAAGGACCTCAAGTAATTCGCCGTCTCGCGGGATGTGAGTTTGGCGTGCGACTCGTGGCCGCCACATCACGCAGCGAAGCGCTGCGTTTTCATCGCTGAGGGTGAAATATAAATGACCAGAGGATGGTCTGGAGACGTTGGAAACCTCACCGGTGACCCACATATCCTGCAAGCGATAATCGCTCTCCAACACTTGCCTGATGTATTGCGTCAGATCGCCGACGGCCCAAACCGGGCGTGAGGAGAAGAGATTCGTGAGTGTCTCCATGGCGCGACGAAGCATACGCCAGCCAGAACTCCCTGTCAACAAGGAAGGTATAATGCCAGCACAGTAGGCTGCCGTGACGATGTCTATCTTGAAAGTGATGGGAGTATTGGAATAATAATGGAAGAGCAGATAGAGGTGAAAGTAGGGAGATTGCTGCGCGAGAAAGGGCTGACCCTTGCGGTGGCCGAATCTTGCACCGGCGGATTGGTCGGGCACATACTCACGAATGTGTCCGGCTCATCGGAGTACTTTCGCGGCGCGGTCGTGGCTTACGCTTACGGAGCGAAGGAGCGATTGTTGGGGGTTCGGCATAAAACACTCTATGAGTTCGGCGCAGTCAGCGAGCAGACCGCGCGGGAGATGGCGCGCGGAGCGCGCCGCGCACTCAGCGCGGATATTGGTCTGTCGGTCACGGGGATCGCTGGACCTGGGGGAGGTATGCCGGATAAACCGGTCGGGCTAACCTGGGCAGCCGTGAGCGCGCGCGAAGGCGACTGGGTGGAGCGTAATGTATGGGATGGCGACCGGGATGGCAACAAATCGGCCTCAGCCATTGGGGCCCTGGCACTACTACTAAAGGTATTGGAGTTGAATATTGAGTGATGTAATCCAAGTCGAGGCGCGCTTTGGAGAAGAAAGCGAGATTCATCCCATTTTTCATTTGGGAGGAGCGCCGCTTCCAAACCGCGATTTCCGAAAAGTAGGTCCTCAAGACCAACTTCAATGAAGATGATGGGCTTTGGCGCTCGACCTCAAAAGCAAGAGCGTGGGTCATCGCCCGGAACGAATTGAGGTTTTTGAGATTCACACTCGTTTTCGAATAGTGAAGATAAAAATGAAAACCGGGCACCCCCTCAAGGGGTGCCCGGCGACTCTTTTTTATATAGCAACCCTAATTCAAGTAATCTCGTAGTTGGCGGGCTCGACGAGGGTGGCGCAAACGCCGCAGAGCCTTGCCCTCAATCTGGCGAATGCGTTCTCGGGTCAATCCGAATTTCTGGCCGACCTCCTCCAGGGTGCAGGGGCGACCGCTGTGCAGGCCGAAGCGCAGCCGTAGGATGCGCGCTTCGCGCGGACTCAAGGTCGCTAGAACTTCTTCAATCTTCTCGCGCAGCAGATTTTGATAGGCAGTTTGTGTCGGTGTTGGGGTGGAATCATCTTCGACAAAGGATCCCAGCTCGGTGTCCTCATCCTCTCCGACGGGTGTTTCGAGCGAGAGTGGACGCCAGGATACCCGCATCATCCATTGAACCTTGCGCGGGTCGATTTCCATGGCTTCAGCGATTTCCTCCGGAGTGGGTTTGTGGCCGATGTTCTGTTCAAGTTGTCTGGCAATTTTATAAAGGCGGCGGATCCGGTCGGACATATGAACTGGAACACGGATTGTTCGGCCTTGATCTGCGATAGCACGTGTGATCGTCTGACGGATCCACCAGGTCGCGTAGGTGCTGAAACGGAAGCCGCGGTGGTAATCAAATTTTTCCACTGCCTTCATCAAACCCAAATTACCTTCCTGGATAAGATCAAGGAAGGGCACACCGCGCCCCATATATCTCTTGGCAATACTCACCACCAAACGGGTATTGGCTTTGATGAGGTGATCGCGCGCCGTGCGTGCGTCCTGGATATGGCCATTAAGCTCAACGCGCTTCTGAGCGGCCAGTTTTCCGTTGGGATTCCCTAATTCATCTTCCGAGAAATTACCGCGCTCGATCCGTTGAGCGAGGTCGACCTCCTGCTCTGTCGTAAGCAGGGGAACGCGTGCCATTTCCTTCAGATAGAGTCCAACTGTGTCGTCGCTAGAGATAGCGCTGAGATCGAAGGGTTGAATATCTTCCACTTCAATCTCCTGAAGCAAATGTGGGGGGACCTGAGCGAGGTCTTCATAAACATCAATGCCCGCCGTGCGAAAGAAGGTTTGCAAGCGCTCAAGCCGGTCTTCCGAATCTTCAACCTCCGGGAACACGGTGACGATGTCGTCTGTGATTATGTAGCCTTGGAAGTCCCCTTTTTCAATCAGGGCGGCAAAGGCTTCTCGTTTATCCCATCGATCCTTCGATACGCTCATTCACACTCTCCTGATGACACCGCCAAATGCGGTCTTACAGCGGTCGGAACGTGGAACTGATTTGTCGTCATCCCCCTCGAGGTTACGAGAGCAATGTCTTTAACACCGCAAGCCGTGGATCAATATCCTCCTCCGGGTGGCTTTGGTGTTCTTCAGTAATTACTTCGCCGCAAACCGAGCATAAACCTGCACACTCGACCCGACATAGGGGTTGAATTGGAACATTGAGAAGAAAGCTCTCCCGTAGAATCGGGTTGAGGTCAAGGGTTGCGTCATCCGCTATGGTGAGATGGGGATCGCTGGTTTTCTCGGGAGGGTAGTCGAAGAGTTCCTCGATTTCTGCGCTCAGGATTTGTTTATAATCCGAGAGGCAGCGGACGCACTCGAGAGTGATATTTCCTTGTAGGCGACCTTTGAAATAGATGCCCTGGCCGGTTCGCGACAATCGGGCTGAACCATGCAGGTCAGCAATTAAAAAATCGTCTCCAATGAGGAGAGAGGACTCCTCAAAGTCAAAGTTGCGACTGTATCCGACATCCTTGTTAAGCAAGAATCCGACGTTAAGCCGCAACGGGTGACACTTAGTCAGGTTTGCACCGCCTGGCAATAAGGTTCCCAAAAAAGCGTTCGCATTATAGCATAGTAAGCAGTCGAAAGCAAGAAAACGCGCTTGTACATAACATAAATGACTAATCTGGGATAAAATAACCCAATATCTAGGGGGTTAGCCGGGGGATACTGCCACGAGTGGCGATGAGGTACTGTGCGAATAGTCAAACGAGAGAGGTCCTATGAAACAGCTTCTTCTTGCCTCCCGCAACCCAGGAAAATGCCGCGAAATGCGGTCTTTGCTGCAGTCGCTCGGTGTTGAAATCGTCGATGTAATTGAGCTGGGAACCAAGGTTCGCATTGACGAGACCGGGAAAACCTACGCGGAGAATGCGAGTCTAAAAGCGGGGGTGTTCGCGGAGCAGCTTAAGATCTGGACCATCGGTGACGACACAGGTCTAGAAGTCGACGCGCTCGAAGGCGCACCGGGATTGCGCTCGGCTCGTCTGGTTGGACCAGGCGGTTTGGATGTCGACCACCGAAAAACCTTGCTTTCCCTCTTGGAACCGTATCCGCGTCCATGGACAGCGCGCTTCCGATGTGTCGTTGCTCTCGCCGGACCCGAGGGAGGTATCGACTTGGCTGAGGGTGTATGTGAGGGAGAAATCATCCCCGATGAGCGCGGCGATGGCGGGTTCGGCTACGATCCAATATTCTTGGTCAAGGGAATGGACCGGACTATGGCAGAGATCAGCCCGGAGGAGAAAAATCGAGTAAGCCATCGGGCGCGAGCCGTACAGGCATTATTTCCCACCCTGAAAATGCGATTAGGTGTCGAGTGACATTCGATTTGAAAATAATGCACTCAAGGATACCAAACCAAACTTTCCAGGAAATTACTTACCGCCTCGGCAACTTCAAGAGGGCGTTCAAGCATGACCATGTGGCCGGCATCCTCGATGAGAACTAGCGTGGATTCAGGAATCTGCTCGTCCAGGTGATTGGCATACTTCAAGGGCGTCAGTCGATCCTGTTTACCGCAGAGAATGAGTGAGGGGACTCGGATCTCCGGGAGAAGGTCGCAGATGTCAAATCGATTGCATGCCATGAAATCTCCGTGGATGACTTCGGGCCGAGTCTCAGACATACGCATCTTCGCCAGGGCAATGATTCTTTCAGGTGTTTTGTCGCTGAAAGCCCACGTGATGACCATATCTACGGTCTCTGCAAAATGGATTGGATCGGCGGTAGCTCGGAGTATCTCCTCGTTGACGCGCAAACGCCCGCCTGTACCCATCAATACCAGTCCGGCAACGCGCCTTGGTTCATCTAACGCAGTGGTCATGGCGATGGCGCCGCCCATCGAATGCCCAACCAGCACCGCGCGTTCGATCCCCTGCTCATCCAGCCATTCGACAACCCTTTTTACATAACCATCGATAGTCGTCTCGCCCTCTCCGGGTGAGTCGCCATGCCCGGGGAGATCCAAACCGAAAACGCGATAAATTGGATGGCGCCGTAGTTGTGGTGGCCAGTGAAGCCGACTTCCGCCCGAGCCGTGGATTAAAACCAGCGGCGGAGATCCGGCTTTAAGACCTCCGCCGTGTATGCTGAAGCGGATAGCGCCCGCCATCTATTCTTGTTCCTCTAACCAACGCTCGGCCATCATCGACGCCGCAGCGCCCTGGCCGACAGAAGTTGTAATCTGCCGGAAGACTGGATCCTGGATCTCGCCGGCAGCGAATACGCCAGGCACGCTGGTCATCATTCGGTTATCCGTTATAAAATAACCGCTTTCGTCCAGCGCCAATTGTCCTGCGAACAAACCGGAGTTTGGAAGGTGACCGATAAAGATAAAGACCCCATCGGTGTCCAACTCAGATGTCTCGTCTTTTTTGACATTGCGAGCGAGCGCCGACTCTACTTTACCGTCCCCACGAATCTCTTCCAGAACTGAATCCCACACGAATTCGATTTTCTCGTTTTCAAACGCGCGCCGTTTTAGCGCCTCGCCGGCGCGTAGTTCGTCCCGGCGATGGATAACCCGCACGCGATTGACAAATCGCGTCAGGAAGAGAGCCTCCTCGATGGCGCTGTCCCCACCGCCGACCACAAGTACGTCCTTGTCGCGGAAGAAGAAACCGTCGCATGTGGCGCAAAACGAGACGCCGCGGCCGATAAGCTCCTCTTCGCCGGGGATCCCGAGACGAATCGGAGAAGCGCCGGCGGCTATGATTACAGCATCCGCCTCGAATTCATCTCCGTGGGTATTGATGTGGAACGGGGAACCTTTGCTGAAATCCACTTTGGAAACTTCATCAATGACGATGCGGGCGCCAAAGCGCTCAGCCTGTTTCTGCATCAATTCGGCCAACTCGGGCCCGCTTGTGCCCTCTGGGAAACCGGGGTAGTTCTCAACCTCATTAGTGATCGAAATTTGTCCCCCGAGTTGGTTCCCGGAGATCACCAATGGCTCCAGGTTGGCGCGCGCCGTATAGAGCGCCGCTGTCAGGCCCGCAGGGCCTGAGCCGATGATAATGATTTTTTCTTTCCGCATACGATCCTCACAAGTAATAATTCGGGATGGAATTAGTGATCACGGAAGCGCTTTCTCAGTTCCAAGGTGGTGGGGCGCAGCCACCATCGTGAGGTGCGAGCCAGCAGCCTTCCTTTAGATTGCACCAGCGATTGCCTGCAGAGCGTACCTGGAGGACAACCGATCAGGCAATATGGAAAAATCAACTTCTGCTCTTGCGCTAGCCGTAGCTCTCACGCCCTTTGGAACATGCCGTCATTGTAAGCCAACCCTTTACGCCGAGCAATGGATAGACGTTATATGGCAACAGTCACCCGTGCAGGCGCACGAGAATACCACTAACGAGTCCGGCCCTGACAGCCAAAAGTTCTGAACCATAGATGCGCTTAGGTGTAGTGGGTATTACGCCGATAATGATTATGAATTGGCTTTGGGGTTACTGGTTTCTATAGGCCGGGGCATATTGAACAGCACCACAATTGCCGCTTGTGTAGCTGCAGTGAGCCAGAAGTTATGCGTCAATCCAAAAAGCAGCCCGGAGAAAAGCACCCGCAATAATCGCGCGCCATTTGCCAGCGTGAATCGGCTAGTCTTATCTTCCTGAAGAATCCGGACTGCCATCTCAGCAAAGGCAAGAGCCATGCCGATCGCAACACTAAGGGGGAAAGATGAAGCCCATAAGGCGGCCGCGGCACGATACATTGCCCAACGAGGCTCTTCACGAAGCGTCTCAGAGAACGAGTGAGACCAGGGCAATTTCATTGGGCGAGTACGTAATACAAGAGCGGCAGTAAAAAGTCCCAAACCACAGGCGACGGCAACACTTGCCCAATTCGACAGCGATGGACCGTACAATCCTGCATCGCGACCGATGATTGACCCTGAGAGCAGTGCAAGGTAAGGAAGTAAAAGGCTGTGTGCCCAGGGCGCGGCGGCTTTCAGCGGCTCCCGCCAGTCCCCAAGCCTAGCTTGCATTCGCGGCCAGACCCGGCGAGCGACGATGGGCGAAAAGATTAGTGCACAAGACCAAAAAACCGCTTCCCAGGGCACCTTTAATTAGCTCCTTCTGCGACCCAATTGCCTGGTTTGATATGCCTAAACACCTGGCGCACAACTATGATCAAGATTGCTCTACGAATTCTGTGAAACTTGGGATGGTTCGAGTGGAACCGAAAGCGTGATCCGTGTACTTTCCCCCTCGGCTGATTCGATGTGCAGGATTCCATCGACGAGATCGGCGCGCTCACGCATGTTTACGAATCCCAGGCTGCCGCGTTGTTCGTAATAGGCATCTACGCCGCCGACGTTAAAACCAACCCCATCGTCTTCCACTTCGATGATGAACCGATTATCTTCGCGGCGCAGCCTAATCCAGATATGAGCCGCTTCGGCGTGCTTGCGGGCGTTGTTCACGGCCTCCTCGGCGATGTAGAAAAGAGCACCTTGTTTCCCGAGATCGAGTTCTTTTGGCAGCTCGGCATCGGTCTCGATGAGAATATTTTGATGGTGGATCTCACTTTCTTTGTCAGCCAATTGATTAAGTGCGGCGATCAAGCCGCTCCTCTCCAAGATCAGGGGTCTGATAGTGAAGAGCATGTGACGAATCTCGCGGGTAGTCTGGCGAGCCATGTCCTCGACGCGCATTAACTCATCGGCAGCCTCTTTAGGATCGCGCTCCATCAACCGTCTGGCAAAATTCACCCGCATCGTGATCGCGGCGATAGTCTGTATGGGGCCGTCGTGAAGGTCTCGGGCGAGTTTCTTCTGGGCCTCTTCTTCTAATTCACTGATGCGCTTCTTCTCGGTCTCGAGACCCTCGTAAAGACGGGCGTTGTGCAAGGCGACACTGACCTGTTGTGCGATGGAGTTTAGTAAATCGCGCCGTTCCTCATTAAAAAAGTGAAGTGTAGGATGGCCGTAGAGCAAAACCCCATAAATCTCCAGTTGATAGGTCAATGGGGCGACGAAGACTTCGCAGCATTCCCAGAGTCCATCTAATTGTTTAAGGTCTGGGTCTTGATCGGGATGGCGCGCAAGCAGAGCGTCCCCCCGAACGAGTGCTCGACTGAGCGCACCCGTATCTGTAACTAACACGACCTGCGCTTTTTCCGGCCGAAGGTGGCGGGAGGCAACGACTTCAAAACCATCATCCGTTAGGAGAAGCAAAGCGCTTCGCAGGGTATGTTCAAGGTCGTCACCCGACATAACGGCGCGTGTGGACAGGTCGAGGGCGAGATCCAGGACTTCCTCAACATTGAGGCTGGAGTTGATTTCCACAGCCATGCGGACAAGCTCGTTTGCTCGTGAACGCTCCGTACGCCGGACTTTTTCCGCCAGAGGACGAGGTTCCTTGGCGGGTAAACTCGCACTATCGATTAGTTTAATTTCAAACCATGCCAAGAGTCCGGATGAGGGCAGTAAGATCAGCGTGTAAGTAAGTAATGTACGTAGGGGATAAGGCTCCAATCCCGACAAAACATAAGGCAGAAAAGAGGCACTCGCCATGGCTACAAACATCCAAAGCGGAGCAAAGGCGATTCCATCAACGGCAGCGAAACCGAGAGGTCCGATTATTAGTATCCACCATAGCGGACTTTGCGCACCCCCGCTGAGTGCGATCAAGATTAATCCAAAGGCGAGGTCGGCAAGCCCGCTTAAGCGGAAATGGATGGCCGCGTGCCAACTATTGGCCATTGCCAGACTGGTGAGTAGGGAGAGCAGCAGCCAGCCAATGCAGAGAAAAGTCAACTCCGAGTTGAGCAAGCCAAAAAAACCGGCAACGAAAAGCGCCCCCATAAGCAGCAGGCTTCGAAAGGCCCACGCTGTCCAAGTTTGGTGGACACTGGGTGGCCTCAGAAAAGCGAACATGGTCTTTATGATAATCGCGAAACGCGTCTATGCAACTAGTTGTAAGTCAAGCTGATTAAGAAGGGATGATGATCTATTCATCCATTAAGCTTCGACACCTCGGATTTACGATCTTTCCCGGCGTGTGCTGAGCCAGGACCAGACGGCGCCGCGCCGTGGTGCGAATACGAAGATGAGCGCGAAAATCGCGGTGGCGACCAGGACGATGGATGCGCCGGAGGCGACGTTGATGTAGAACGAGAGATAAAGGCCGAGCACGGAGGAGATAGCACCGATCAATGCGCCCAGAAGCATCATATTCGGCAAGCGTTTTGTGAGAATGTAGGCGGACGAAGCTGGAGTGACCAGCATTGCCAGGACGAGGGCAATACCAACAGCTTGAAGCGAGATCACGATCACAACAGCAAGCAGAACGAGCAATAAGTTCTGGAGGAAAGTCACCGGCAAACGCAGCGTTTTCGCCAATGTGGGATCAAACGAGAGAACAAGAAATTCTTTATAAAATGCAAATACTGTCAGCAAGACCAAGAGGCCCAATATTCCCATCAACATGAGGTCGGAATTTGATACTCCGAGCAAATCACCAAAGAGAATGTGTGTCAGGTCAACAGCATAGCTTCGTTGCAGTGAAATGAGCGCCACGCCCAAAGCGAAGGCTCCGGCGAAAACCACACCGATGGCCGTATCGTCCTTGATGTCTGTGCGCCTGCTGATGAACCCGATTAGCAGCGCGGCCGCCACGCCGAAAATCAACGCGCCTACGGCATAGGGCCACCCTAGAAGAAATGCAATCACCACACCAGGAAGAATAATATGGGCGAGCGCGTCGCCGAAGAAAGCCATGCCGCGCAGTACGACATACGAACCGAGAATGGGACAGACGACACCGACGATGAGAGAAGCCCACAGCCCACGCAGCATGAAGCTATATTGAAAGGGTTCGACCAAGAAAGAGAGCAGATCGCTCATGATCTCAGGACCTCATCATCTCCCTCGCAGCAGGTATCACTGAGTATCAGCGCACCGTCAGCGCCCGGAAGCATATGAACCTGATTGCCGTAGGCCTGCATTAGTGCTTCTTGGGATAGTGCCTCTGTCGCCGGTCCGTAGCTAATTAGTCGCCGATTCAGCAGCATTATTTGATCGAAGTGTTTGGCGGCGAGATTAAGGTCGTGTGTGGCGGTGAGCACCGTTACACCAGCTTGATGCAGGTCATTTAAAATATGTAATATAGCCTCTTGGCCTGGGATGTCGAGGCCGGTGAGAGGCTCGTCGAGCAACACAACTTCCGCCTCCTGCGACAATGCCTGAGCCAGGAAGACTCTCTGTTGCTGTCCACCGGAGAGTTCCCCGATCCGATGATCGGAGAAAGCTTGCATATCAACGCGCTCCAAGGACTCGCGGACGATAGCCCAGTCCGCGCGCGTCGGCCAATGAAAGAAGCCAATTTGATGGATACGTCCCATCATTACAACCTCGGCAACGTTCGCCGGGAAATCCCAATCGACCTGGCTCCGCTGAGGGACATAGGCAATGCAGATGTGCCCCCCCGGCCCATGACCAAAGATGTTGATCTCGCCATGTGTTGGTTCGATGAGACCGGCGATTATTTTAATGAGCGTTGTTTTCCCCGCGCCGTTGGGGCCAACGACTGCGATGCGCTCGCCCGCAGGGATATCGGCGTTGATCTCTTCGAGAACGCTGACGCCGTTATAACGCAGGGTGATGTTGTGCAGGTGGATCGGGGAGGCGCCGGCATCGTGTTCTTGAATGTGACTAAGTATTTTTGGCATGTTTGGAGTCCCGGGGCGCGATTTCTTTTATAGGGCTATTTCAAAGCAGTTGCGATTGCGCGCACATTGTACTGCATGAATGTAAGGTACGTGCTGGCAGGGCCATTGATGTCACTAAGGGCACCTGTATAGAGCGGAACCACCGCCACCGAGGTGTCGAAGGCCATCTGTTCCGCGATTCGCGAATTTGAAGTCATCCCAACGAAGATCGCCTTGATCCTGTATTGGCGAATACGATCCTGGATGTCGGCCAATTCCTGAGCGGAAGGTGAAGCCGTAGAGCTGAAGGCGGGAAGCAGAGCACTGAGAATCTCGAAATCATAGCGTTGGGCGAAATAGCCCATAAGCAGATGGTCGGTAACGAGTTTTCGCTCTGGTTGAGGGATTCCTGTCAGTTGGGTCAAGATCCAGGTATGGAGATCTTCGAGTTGATTGTGAAAGCTTTCGGAATTAACTTGGAAGGAAGCCTCGTTTGCGGGATCGAGGGCGATGAGGGACTGCGCCGCGTTATCCGTCCAGACGATTATATTCAGCGGATCGAACCAGACGTGGGGGTCAATTCCGGTTTCGGCGTGGGTTTCTGGCTCCTGATCAGCGCTTGAATCTGTTCGCTCCGCGGTGAATTCGCGGAGTTGTATCCCCTCCGAAAGAGAAACAATGGGAATGTCTTCTGGAAGTTGAGACAGCGATTGCGCCAGCACATTTTCCAAACCCAGACCATTGATAAAGACCACATCCGCATCATGGAGCGTTCGCAGGTCGCCCGGCGTAAGTTGGTAGCCGTGTGGATCGGTCATGCGCGGGATGATCGAGTTGAGCTCGATAGCATCACCTCCAACATTGGAGACTACATCGGCGACGATGCTCGTTGTCGCTACCACGTGTAGAAGATCCCCCTCCCGGATTTGAACTGCATGAAGATCTCCTGGCTGTCTGAGGATGAGATCTACAGCGTTTGCAGAGCTGTTGGCTGCGTACTCTGCGCCTTGTGAACACGCTGCCAAAAGGGCGATGAGGAGCAAAGCTTTAATTTGCGGGAGAACGAGTCGTTTCCGGGATAGCACTGTTTAAAGTTCCTTTGTATTTCCGTGCACTTCGTAAGGTGTTGACTGAGTCTTTAAATCAAGCGTCTGGATCCGCACGGTTTGCCCAACTCGGTCATCCACGACAATACCTTAATCATGCAGGGATTTGCTGGCACCCGCGGCATAAGCCGACCAACTCGAGTAGGTGATCTTCAATGACGAATCCGGTCTCGCTTTGAACTTTGATCATTAGCGGCTTGAGATCTTCCGTCCCGGCGACCTCGATGGCCTGATTACAGCCCCGGCACACCAGATGGTGGCCATGACTTAATTCCACCCTGGCATATCCATGGCATTTGTCCCCGAAGTGGATGCGACGGATATAGCCATGTTCCGTCAAGAGCGCCAGTGTGCGATACACCGTTACCAACCCGATAGAAGGGCAGTATTTCTTGGCCTGTGCGTGCACCTGCTCGGGTCGCAGCCATCCATCTGTTTCGTCGATGACGCGCACAACAGCAGCGCGTGATTGCGTGAGTCGATACCCCGCGCTTTTCAAGTCTGACAGTATCTGTTTGGATGATTTTGAATTTGTCATAATGAAAATAATTATCAATAAGAATAATACCAGTTTGATTCTGGAGCGTCAAGTTTGATAGGGATAGTGTGGGTGATGGTGGGCAGTTATTAGTGCCAAAAAACACATGCTGGACCCACGGCTTCATACTGGGTCAGCATGCACGGTATTTAATTGAAGAAACGAGCACAGGGGAAAAGAAACCGGAACACTGATGTCAGCGTTTAATTGCTTCGCTTGTGCAGGCGATGGGTTGTGAAACCCTGATACCGTCAGGGGGTTGGAGAAAGTTCTGGCGCTGCTGTTGAAACATACTCGCCTAGAAGCCACCCCTCAAAGGTTTCGCCAAACTTAGTTGTAAAGCGAATGTACCACCATGTAGATTCATCGATCTGCTCAGGACCAGCGAGGATGAGAATGGCGCCGCCCTCCTCGACAAAGCCGACATGTGCGCCTTGTGGGTCGGGTATGACCCGAACGACTGCGCCGGTGCCGCCCGTGTTAATCACTTGAGCGGGCCTCGGGGTAGCGGTGGGGGTGACGGTGGGCGTCGGAGTTACGGTTGGTGTGTTGGTGGTCGTTGCGGTTGGTGTGATGGTCGGTGTGTTGGTGATGGTGGCGGTTGCGGTGGGGGTTGCTGTAGCGGTCGGGGTAGGCGGGGGTGTGGGGAGGATCGCCATCACCGAGGCGCCCAAGCCGACAGCGCTGAGGATTGCGACCAGGCCCATCAGTGCCATGGCCGCGACAAGTGAACGAGAAGCGCCAGTCAGGGGTCGGAACCCGAGAGCGGCTAATACGGCAACGGCGACGACGATCGCCCATGCCAGGTGTAGAGCAAACGTCAGAGCGGCGCCCTGCCATAGCTCAGGCTCGGCGCGTAGCAGCCCGATAGCGGCGGCGCCGAGAGGCAGGAATAATTCATAGGCGACTGCCGCGCTTGGGAGTGGAGCCAATCGTTCTTCGCGAGCCAGATAATAAGCAACAAGACCTGCACCGAGCATAACCAGGCCGAAGTCGATGAAGTTGAGTTTTGTGTGCCCGTTAGCGAGCAGGAAAGAAGTCTCTGAGCCCGTGGCGAGACCACCCGCAAGGCCGGCCGTTGTGGCCAGCATCAGCCCGGCAACGGTGAAACTGGCGAACATGCGCAGGAAGAAACGTGGTGAGCCGGATACCGCCGAAAGAGAGAGACCTATGAGCGGCCCCATTTGATGGGCGATGAGCGCGCCGGCAACGAGCAACGCTCGTTGTTCGAAACGGAAACCGATGCCGATCAGGATCCCCGCCAGCAGAGCGAAGATGAAGAAGCTGACAGTAGGGGAAACGATTTGGCCGAGATCTTCGAGAAAGGTCTCCCGCTCATCGGCACGAAGCTGAGTGAGCATGCGTCGGGCTCGCCTGCGGCGGGCGCGGGAATGCGTTTGGAGGGGATCGAGTGGTTCACTCATATTATTACTCATCGTCTTAATGTGGCCACCAGACGTGTGGGGTGCTCGAGTAATTCGAACGCGGCGATGATATCTGGCACAACTACGTCGGCGGAGGTAAGAGACTCGATAGCCAGCCCTTCAACCGAGCTAACAGCGATCCCGATGGCGGCTTCACGCAGCATGCCGGCGTCGTTGGTGCCCTGCCCGAAGGCTACGACACTTTCTGGGCTCAGATCGTGCACGTAGGCGGCCTTCGCTTCTGCCTCGCCGCCCTTCGGGATCCGCACGGCTTGCAGTCCGAGATGTTCATCGATCTGCGCTTGACGACCGTGGGTGTCGGCCGTTAGCAGATGGAGCTGCAATCGGTCGCCCAGGTTGAGCAAGGCTTTGGGGACGCCGTCGAGCAGCTGTCCATCGAGTGCGAGAGTCCCATTGACGTCGGATACGAGATGTTTAAGCTGGACCAAACCGCGCCCAGGGATGTTGAGTTCAATCACGCGCCCCTCCCGACACTGGGAGGATTATAGCATCGAGGTTCCATCCGACGAAAGAGAGAGCCGTTCGGTAATTGGAAGACACCCAGGAAAAGAAGCAGAGCGAACATCGAGCGATGCGCAGTTGGCTGAGAACAGAGAGGGTAAGTTCCGTATCTTGAAGCACCCCAGGCGCTCTGCTATAATCGCTTTATAGGGCGCGTAGCTCAGCTGGTTAGAGCGCACGGTTCACATCCGTGAGGTCGATGGTTCGAGTCCATTCGCGCCCACTGTAGACCTCACGGCTCGCTAGTTTGACGAGCCGTGAGGTCTGCGGTTTAAGCAATACCTTGATGTTTTTTTAACCGTAGTCCACACGGTTTTTACATTCTCGGGAATAAAAATAGTGGGTTTGAGATTGCCCGGAACCTAAACCGGGAATTACCGGAACCAAAAACAGGGCAAAAACCAGATCCAGAGAGGGGTTAAAAACCCAACCGTAGTCCACACGGTTCGCGAAAACAAGGATCCGTGAGGTCGATGGTTCGAGTCCATTCGCGCCCACTTATTCGACCACCGCAGGTAGAATGTGGTGGTTTTTGGTTTAACTCGCATCCGCTCAGTTATGAAGGTGGCGAAAGCTCTGGAAATCGAGCTCGACAGATATGTAGAAAATTATCAGCAACAGCGAGTAGATTTATTTCCAAGAAACCGAATCAAGCGAGTACAATAAGGTCAGGTATATACACGGAGTTTGTGACATGGCGAAAAAGAGAGGTCGTATCGGAATATTGACGGGCGGCGGAGATGTCCCCGGGCTTAACCCGGCCATTCGAGCGGTCACTATACGAGCGTTACGAGAAGGCTACGAGGTAGTGGGATTACGGCGAGGGTGGGCCGGAATTGTCGAGATCGTTCGCGACAAAAAAGCGGACAACAGCTGTTGTGTGATGACGCTAACGGAAGAGGTCGCAAATAAGGCGGGCAGAACCGGGGGCACATTCCTTCACACCTCCCGCTCTAGACCCAGCCATATGACAAAAAGCCAGGTGCCAGGCCATTTAAAGGATACGTACAACCAGGAGATGAATGATCTTACCCCCGAGGTGCTTAAAAACCTGGAATTCCTGAATATTGAATACTTGATCCCCTTGGGGGGCGATGACACCCTGAGCTATGCAGTCCGGTTATTCCAAGAAGGCGTGAAGGTTGTCGCCATTCCAAAGACGATGGATAACGATGTGCCCGGAACGGACTACTGCATTGGCTTCAGCACTTGTGTCACACGCACGATCCATATTACCAATAGCTTGCGAACGATCGCCGGGTCACACGAAAGATTCATGGTTCTTGAGGTATTTGGACGTTACGCCGGCTTCACTGCCATGTTGCCGACGATGGCAGGGGCAGCAGACCGCTGTGTGATACCCGAGTATGAGTTTAGCATTGATCGATTGGCAGAGCTTCTTTCATACGATCGCAACCGCAACCCGAGTAAGTATTCCATTGTGCTGGTTTCAGAAGGCGCAATGTTCAAGGGCGGCGAGATGGTCTTTAAGGATCTGGCGGTGGACGCCTATGGGCATAAAAAACTAGGTGGAATCGGCGACCTGGTATCAGTGAAATTGAAAGAGCTCTCCCCAAAATACAACAATGGATTTCAAGTTAATGTTGTAACCCAGAAGTTGGGCTACCTGGTGCGAGGCGGCGATCCGGATGCGATCGACTCCATCGTCCCAATGGCGTACGGGAACCTGGCTCTGGATCTCATCATTCAAGGGGTTCACGGTCGTTTGGTGGTGCTCAGGAATGGTCGCTATGACAATGTCCCCATCGATGTTGTGACGAGTAAGAAGAAATTAGTGAAGGTCGACAAGTTTTATAACGTCGACCGGCTGCGTCCGACCTATCGAAGCTTTGAGATGAATCCCCTTTTCATCATGACGGAAGGGTAATGAGCCCGGTTCTCAATAACGCGCTCACTCACCCCCGGCCATTTTTAAACTTGTTTATTCTCCGATTGATTGTGCAATCGGTCTACCGGCACACTTGAAGTGGAGCTTTGGCTCAACGCTATGACATCTTCAAGAAGAAGGACAGCGCCCCCGGTTGCTGGGGGGCGCTTTGTTGATGTCGAGTCGCGGGTTAAATACAAGCCTACCTCAACGTGAAACTCCCCGACGAGGGGTCAAAGCTGATCTCGAGGCGATGCAACGCGTCGTCATAATTATCCGATTCCCAGATACCGATATCCCGGTCGTCATCCCCAAGGTCATCCACTAGCGAGTAGTTTCCGGAGATGTGTACGCTGCCGGAGCCCGAATCGCGGATGATGACTCGTACGCCAAGGTTATAGGGAACATTGATCGTGAGGCTGCCTGACCCGCCATCGATCTGCGCCTCGATAATTGCCCTATCTCCAATTGCGATATCGAAAGAGCCTGACCCAATATCGATAGCAAAGTCAATTTTAGAATCGTCTTCGATATCGATGTCGAAGCTTCCGGAGCCGCCGTCGATGACCGCAGAGTATCCCGAGGTACTAGCGGGAAGCAGCAATGTTGAGCTTCCCGATCCCCCATCGATCTCGAAACTGGTCAACTCGAGGTACATTAAGTCTAGCGCCGCCGAACCCGAACCGACATCCACATAGAGATCCATGGGCACATCAGGACTGAGGCCGATCTCCCAACGAGCGTCGCGCACGTCCAAGTTGTCCCAATCGATATCGAAGAAGCCGAAGTCATCCGCGGGTTCCAAGCGGATAATCTTCTCTTGACTTCCCCGGGCGGAGAAAGAGGCATCCGTTACGGTATCCAATTCCGCCTCGACTAACAAATCAGATCTTGATAATGAATCGATGGTTGTGGAGTATCTCTCAAGGTCGAGAGTGATGTCCGCGGATTTAGCACCTTCGAGCGGTTCGCTAAAGTGCAAAGTTTTAAGTTCTCCTCCCGGTTCAAACCCGAGCGTGGGCGCCAGGAAGAGCAGGGCGACGATCAAAGCAATAGAGCCGAGACCGATGATGCTGCCGATGATGGGCGAGCGTCGCCCGAAGATGACGTCAAGCCCGAGGATAATGAGCGCCATTGGCCATAGACGAAGAAGGAGGTGCAGGCTTGGGACCGGAAGGAGATTCAGGCTTCCAAGCAGCCAAATGATGCCTACTCCGATGAGTAGAATAGGCCAAAATAATGAGCGATAACTGGATCTGTTATTCTCTTCCATGGTTTCCTCTCTTTGATAAAACTGATCGACTCAGACTCATTCAGAGCGACCACAAGGATCGAAAATATTGAGGGATAAGCTGACATAATAAGCGTGTTTTACGAATCGCCCTTATCTATTCATCGCTCTGCAGATCGCCTTCACTTTCTTCGCTCAAGGGTTCCTTTCGAGTGAAGCTTCGGGCTAGGATCCAGAGCCCCACTAGAATCACCAGGGCAGGAAAGACGTATTGGAAGGCCTCGACAAGCAAGAAGGACAGCCCGAACGCGGCCATGATCCCACCGGGTATGAGCGCCCACCATTGCTTTCGATTGATGATATAGACGACGAAGAAAGGCAAGGCGATGACGAACATAACGTAAGCCGGAACTAGAAAGTCGCTGAGAACCCCGAATTCCTCCAACGGTATCATGATCCCGATGCCCAATAATACATAGGCGGGTATGAGCGCCCACCATTGCGCCCGGTCTCGCAGATATACCACCAAGAATGGCAAGGCGATGGCTGTAAGAATGAAGGTGGCGGCAAAAGCATCGGGCAGAAGGACGGTCTCGCTCACCAAGATCATGGCGGCAACGGCGAGCATGACGTAAGCGGGTATCAAAGCCCACCATTGAGAGCGGTCCCGCAGGAACACAACGATAAAGGGCAAGGCGATGGCGAATAGAACGTAGGAGCTGAGGAAATCACCGCGCAGAACGTTCAATTCGATTAGCGCCAGCAGTCCTGCAGTGGTCCACAGCACGTACGCCGGGATGAGCGGCCACCATTCTGACCGGTCCAATAGAAAGATGCCAAATATCCCCAAGCCGGTGGCGGCAAGGATGGCTGCCCACATCCACGGGGCGATATTGATGAAGGATTCCACCAGCCCCACTATGCCAAAGATGATTAACAGGCTGCCCCAGACGAGAGCCTGGTTTCTCGATTTCTGTTTCATGATTTTACCCTCTCCTATTCCTCGTAAAGGTATGCAGTAGATGTTTTGTTGCGATCGGCTTAAATACTATACGTGTTTTGGATGCCGAAAGTCGCAAGCACGCTGCGCCGCGCTTTGTGCGGCAGACACGAAATAAAACACCATGTATCAGGAAAGGTTTTGCCCGCAAAGTGAATTCCGATTCTGCTTACACGATGGGTGTATCTACGCGCTCGTGAGTTTGTTAATCTTTTCCAAATTTTCCCGTGCGCAGGTCTCACCGGCGGCGATGATTTCAGCTGCGTAGGTGAAGCCGGAGAAGGTACCGGCTTTGTCTGGAATTGGCGGGCAAAGAAGGAGATCGGGGGGCGCTTCCTTTAGATTCGCCTCAGTCATGGCCCGCGATACGATGAGTGTGACCCGCATGATGTCTTTGGCGATCCCGCGCGTGAAGATAGAACCGTCTGTTCGTTCATCCTGTTGGTCTGTGTCTACTGTGGCGGTCACGTAAACTGCGATAACCACGTCAGCGCCGAGCTGCCGCGGCAGCTCGGTGGGGAGGTTGTCCAGGACACCCCCGTCCACAAGTTGGCGGCCCTGTATCTCGACAGGCGGGAATACGCCGGGGAAGGCGCTTGTCGCCATTACTGCATCGAGGAGGTTGCCCTCCCGCAGGGTGTGTTCCTTGCCGGTATTCAAATCCACGGCTTGCAGGGCTAGAGGGAACTTTAATTCGTCAAAAGAGAGATCTTCGGTCACAACTTTGGCGAGGTATTTCCGGACATGTTCGCCGGACAGCAGGCCCCGGCGTGGCGGCCGCCAGTCAACAAGTGTTACAAGCTCTCTAAGATTGGTCATCTTTAGAGCCGCGACTTCGAGTTCAGACGCGCTCATCCCCGCGGCATACGCCGCGGCGATCAATCCGCCTATGCTGCTGCCGGCCAGGGCGTGAATCGGCACCCCCTGCTCGGCGAAGACTTTGAGCACGCCGATGTGGGCCAAGCCACGCGCCCCGCCTCCGCTAAGAGCCAAACCAACCCGTGGGGCTTTCCTCCTTCTAAACATCATGGATAGGTTAACATGTGATGTGTCGTACGTAAAGCACTTTCGTCCCTGAGATATGGATCGTGCCGCGCTCATGCTTAATACTTACGAGGCCGCTCTTTCCCATTGGCAAGAACGAGCGTAGGAGATGCGGTGGTTGCGCAGCGTATTCATGAGGACGAGCTATACATCATTTGGATTATTGAGGGGAACAAAAAAGGCGGGAATGCAACTGGTGCACCCCGCCTTTTTATAAATATAATAATCCTGTTTACTTCACCAGGTCAATCGCCGGCGGGAGGAAGAAGAGTTTGCTCTCGTCGTAGGTGATATTAAGTTCTGCGTTGCCGGTGATAATTACCGAATCTCCAATTATCTGGGCATTGATCCCAATTGACGTACCCCCACCCGTCAAAGTAACCAGGGAGGAGGGAGCATAGATCGTGCCGGAGTAAACGGTGTTTGATCCACCGGTGATTTTAATCGGGTTGGTGTTGTTTGGATCAACGAACAGAAGCATGCCTGCCCAGTCATTAAATGAAGGGTCTACCTGGCTATTCGGAGGTTCCACAGCGCTGAGGTTGACGAGCGTATTGCCCCCTAGGTCAAAATCGCCGACCTCCACGTAGATGAAAATGTCAGTTCCCGTGATCGAGCCGCCGTTGCTTGTGAAGCCCTTGTTGCCATAGATGCAGTACATGCCGGGATCCAGGGTGACATCCGCTCCGGCTAATACCGTGATTTCCTCATAAAGACCGGGGAAGATCGTGTGTGCGCCGGCGCTGTTGATCCTCATTTCCCCATAATCCCAGAGACCATTGCAGTCAGGAGTGCCCATCATGGGCCGGATGCGATCTCGTGGAACGTATTCTGTCGGAGCTGGGCTCACCGCGCCGCTCCCGCCCATGTCGAAAGTTCCCACGACCTCGATGCCATCCGGCGGAATTACAGTAATCACGCCGCCGCCGCCCTGTACACCGGATTGGCAGCTCGCGCTGGCGGCGTCGGAATTCGAAAAGACTCCGCCGCCGGTGACATTGGTGTCCCCTGTTCCCGAGAACCACACTCCCTTACAGTCATGCTCGGTGGTGGCGAAGATAGCGTGCCCCGGTGTGAAGTTCTGTGCAGGCCAGACGCGTGACACGGCCTCGGCAGCGTCGCTTAATCCATTTGTGAAAACGAGGTGGGCGAAGCTGGTATTTACCTTGTGCTCGATAAACACACGTATATATTCGGGATTCCCGGCATATTGGCCTACACGCGGCGGGTTGGTCACCTCGATGGTCAGATCGGCACCGACACCCAGAATACAATCTAAACCCGCAGGGTTGCAGGCTTGCGCCGTGGTAGCAAAGTCGTTGCTTGTCGTGCTGGTCAGCGCTACGGTGCCGAGCGGTTGGCCTTTGATCTTGGCGAGGGCGGCAGCCATGGCGGCTGCATCGGCGGCATTTTGCGCACGCCGGTGCTCATGATAGAGAGAACCACCATCGATCGCTAAAGCAGAAAAACCAAGCATGCCGACCATTAGGATGGCCATGATGATGTAAGATTGCCCTGTTTCAGAACGCCTTCTCTTCATTTCACACCATTTATTCATGCGCTCAAATGCCCCAGAGTGTTCAGCAAGGAGGCTGAAGGATCGTATCGATCGCTTCCGCTTCCAGGCGCAAGGTGTTGCCAGCGATGAAAGGGGCAACGATGTTGAAGTCGTACTCCACCGTTACGCTGATGGTATTGCCGGCGCATGCGCTGCCTGAGACAACAATATCAATTTGATCATCGCCAAATGCTGAAAGATCGATTGGGTTCGCGGAGGTATCGCGCACTCGGGAGCGAATACCTGTGACATCGGCAGGGGCGATGGAGGCATAAGCCGCGCCCTCTTGAGCCGCATCACGGATGCTTATATAGCTAAAATAGGCACGGCCAAAGTCCATTCCACTGGCGAGCAAGACCAGGATGAAGGTCACTCCCACAGCAAACTCGGTGAGACTCTGGCCTCGTTCTTTTCTGTGCAGATCATTCCTCTTCATGATGGACGCTCCTCTTCCTGGCAACATAAGTGCTGTTCACTTGGTGTTACTTAACATAGATATCCCGCAGGACGGTTCGTTTTGTTTCCGATGCGATTGGGATCGGTGGAAGGTCGATTAATGGGACGATCGGGTCGAAAGTAAGCGTGACCTGAACGACGATGCGGTCACCGAGTTCAAACCGGGTAGGTGGACATGATGCTTCGAAAAAGCCGGTCGACGGATTGTCATATTGGATCGTTATGTCACTATCCTCGATCGGAGCAAGACCGGAAATGCGTTTGGCTGTGGCTCGGATGCCGTCGCAGTCCCGAAAGTGTTCGATTCCGGATGGGCTGGTTCCCACGGATGCGCCGTAGCGTGCCGCTTCTCGGCTGGCTGTGGCTGCGCCGGTGTAAATGATCATCAAGCGGCCAAACTCAACGATGCCCATAATAAGCGTTAGAATCATGGGCATAACGAGAGCAAATTCGACCAGCCCTTGCCCTTTCCGGTGTCGCTTATTCATCATTGACCTCTCACGCTTCGATGTTCTCATCTCGTTATTTCCAGGCTGTTTTCCAGGTGTCAAACCTATGTAAATTTGATTTATTCCACTTACAAGTCTCTTCTCCAACCGCGTTGCTCACGGTTCTCTGCTCTGGACCCTCCGCCCCGGAAAAACAAAAAAGCCGTGAGCAATAGGTCGCTACACGGTTAGAGATTAAACTCGTTCCTTCTCGTTTCGGTAGCAGGCTGTCGTAGCTGATGTATTCAGCGTTAGACCCTTATGCTTTGCGTCGCCACCTTTCGGTGGGTTTGCCATTTCGTTGAGTGGGACTATTCGATTGTTTAGGTGCAAGCGACGCCTTTTCTGCGTCAGCCTTACAAAATCCTAACAGATTTTCCTGTAAGTTTGTATCCCCCGCGATTCCTAGTAGGCAAGATCCTTGTCATGCGTGTGTAATTGAATCTATTCCTTATGAAAACAGTATACGAAACCTTGCCTGACAACGCATCCCCTAAATGTTGGATATTTCATCATCCTTACAGGTGAAACCTCTTTATTAAGGCGATTTTCCAAGTTTGGGAAGCGGGCAATTTCTATGCGGGGGAGCACAGGAATGTCCGACCGTGATTGCTTAAAAAAACTGATCGCAACTTATATGCCATCCAAGTCGTCCGCGTGGACGTCAAAGACACAGTTATGTGGTGGAAGCGGTTCAGTCGTCATCCATTCTGGCAGGCGATCGTCGGCCGCGGAGAATCCCGCGGCACAGTTGAAAGCCCGCTCAAGCTGCAGGGTTTCCTCACCAAGCAATTGAAGGATGTCATCTGGAACATCCCATCCATAGCGACCCATAAGTAGATCGCGAATAGCACCAGGTGCATCGGCAAAACCGAAACCGCTGAAGAGACACGCGCCCAGCGTGTCGTAGCCGGCCATGTTGATCTGCGCTTTGCGAGAGATCTCCACCTGGCCGTGCGGATCCAGGTGGTTTACTTTGGCGCGGATGGTTAATCCGGTTGTGTGATCGGCGCCCTGAGGTGAGGTCGCGTAGGTCACACCAGTGCCCTTAAGCGCACGCGGGTCGTAGGCTGAAATCGCCTGCCCCTTCACAACCGGAACGCGCTGTATACCCAACGCCGATCCGGTGAATGCGGCGCCGTTCCCCAGGGTTCGGCCGAGAGGCGTATCGCGCCGGATCGCTTCAACAAGATCTAAAGCGCGTTGCCCATCGCCGAATTCCATCAACCCGGCTTCTGCGGCAACGCCGAGTGCTGCGCCGATTTCGATCGTGTCCAGCCCCAGATCGTTCAACGCCCAATTGAGGCGAGCGATCACGTCCAGATCGTCGATCCCCAGGTTGCTTCCCAGCAGTGCTATCGTCTCGTATTCGATCGGTGAAACGACCTTCCTCCCTGAAGCGTCCGCGAAACAGTTGGAGCAGCGGATAGTGCAGCCGGGCATACAGGCATGCGTGGTCTGGCTCTCTCCGCCGCGCTCAAGCAGCAGATCGCGCAACGATTCTCCACTGATCGCCCGTGCGCCAGCGAAGGTGCCGCTTGAGAAATTGCGAGTTGGGAGTGCGCCAAAGCCGTCGCACATCATCGTCATCGCCGCGGTGCCGTAATCCGCATAGGCGGTAGTTTGGGGATGTTCGCGCAGTTTTTCGATGAAGTATTTTTGTGCACGCTTGAAGAGTGCATCATCGACAAGTTGCGGGGGCTCTCCAGAGGAAGCATCGATGACGACTGCAAGCAGCCGCTTGCTGCCCATGAGAGCACCTAACCCGCCGCGGGCATTTATCCGTGATGGTTCATCGTCCTTGTCGAGATTCTGGACACCGGCGGCGAGCATCTGCATCTGACCTCCAGGTCCGATGAGCGCCAATCCAATCCCGGAGCCATAGCGCTGGCGAATATTCTCCGCGGTTTGGTATACGCCATCGCCAGCAAGGTCGTCGGCGGGTTCAAAGCGACCACCCTGAGAATCCAAAAGCAAGATATGCCAGAGATCGTCCATGGGGGCGGCTTCTACGGTCAGCGCTTTGATGCCGAGATGGGTTAACATCAATCCTGTCGTCCCCCCGGCGTTACTCTCCTTGACCCCGCCGGTGAGTGGGCTCTTCCCTCCCACCGATATTCGATCGCAAGAGGAGACGCGCTGCCCCACGAGCAATCCCGGCGCCCAGATGAGCTTATTGTGTGGACCCAAAGAATCGCAGTCGGGGGGAACCTCGTCGAGCAGGATGCGTGCGATCAAGCCGCGTCCGCCGAGCTGTTCCCAGTTGGGAGATACCTGTTCTTGTCTCACATCCAGTTTTCTTACATCAGCTCGCCAGACTTTCATCATCACCTCCCGGGTCAAGATCCCATTGTGTTCCAACCCGAAGGATTTCGCCAGCCATGGAAATAAGCGAGGGTCAGCGAAGGGGACTGGGGGCACAAGAAATAGGAATAGGCATTGAAACAGAAATAACCCTAAAGCGGGGTCTCGCGTCGACCAATAGTTTCGATTACGCTGCCTTGAACCGTGGCGCGGGTCGGAAGCCATGCCGCCAGTGCGATCAACAACGGCGAGGCGGCCAGAGCGATGATCCCACGGGCAAGGGCGGGCTGGATTGAGCCGAGGGCGACCTCCCATACCGGGAAGTCGGGATATCCAAAAGCGCTGCCGCCGGTGATGACGATGTAGATGACGACGACCCCCGCTCCGACCAGGATTCCCACCCCGGCGCCTATGAGCCCGAAAAGCAGCCCCTCGACAATTACGATGGTGCTCACCTGTCTCCGGCTGGCACCAGTGGCGCGTAGAACACCGTACTCACGCCTGCGCTCGGATACGCTGATTAGCGCGGTGTTAATCACGCCCAGCGTCGCGGAAAGGATCGCCAGAAAAAGCATCCCACTCATCATCGTACGCACTGTTCCCATTGCCTCCAACTGCATCTCGTAGACCACTGTCAGGTCGGCAAACCAGATGCCGGGATAACGATCTGCGATGGCCGCGAATTCGGCCAGAACTCCTGCGCTTCCTTCGCTTTCGAACGGGAAAATACTGAGCATCACGGGAGCGCTTAACTCGAATGCGCTTAGACCTGCATCGCTTATGATCGAGGCACCAACGAATGTGGGACCAATTCCGGCGATTGTGCAATCGAGGTGTCCCAGATGAGTCTGAATCGCAATTGTGTCGTACAGCCAGGCATCATTTTTCTGCGCAACGGTGGGGGTCAGGAATAATCCACAGCCTTTATCTGTGATCTCGAGAGCGTGAGCCCAATCGCCGTAAGTAAATGTAAAGAAAAGTTCGCCAGCCTGCTGCATGCTTTGGGGGCCGAGGACGAAAGAGAAGTAAAATTCTCCCATAAAGGAGAGTTCCGGAGCGAGCACGAAGTAGGCTGGCACCACCGCAGCTCGGCCTTCGGCAGCCGCTTCTACTTCATCGATCAGGTCATCGGGAAGTGTGAAGTCGACAACATCCTCGTATGCCTGGAGGCCTGCATCGATTTCGAGTGGGAAGAAGCCCATGCCCGGACTCTCTTTAAGGCTTCGTTCCGACGTGCGGAAGAAAAGTTCTTCGAACCAGAACCCTAGAAAGCCTGTAATCCCGACGATCATCGCCACGCCGATAATGAGTGTCAGGAGCGTAAATGTTACACGTCCCCGTGCACGCCGCAAATTGTCGGCGGCGAGTCGGCCCGGGAGGTGCAGGATGGCGGATAGAGGTCGGCGCAGGCAGGCTCCTGTTAGACCCACGATAGCGGGGAGCGATAGACCGAGGCAGAGCAGCCACAATGCTATCAGAGCGATTGTGAGATACGACGACCAGGGCGGAAGGATCCAACGCCCAGGTGGGTCTATGATGAGGACGATCCACATCGCAACTATTAATACCGTGCATCCACCTGCAATCCTGTATCGGTTTGGACTCCGTCCGGTGGAGGATGCAGCTTTCATCGCCGCAACCGGTGGTGTCTGGGAGGCGCGCATGGCGGGAAGCAGCGCGGCGATGACCGTGGTTGCCAGGCCAACGGCTGCAGCGAACAGCAGGCGGTCAGGCGAAAGTGAGACTTCGCCGAAGCGGTTGAAAACATCGCTGGTTGTCGTGACGATAAACATCAGACCACGTCCCAGACCAATACCAGTCGCTAGTCCGAATGCTGTGCCTGCTATTCCGGTAAGGATAGCTTCAAATAGGACCATGAGCAGCAGCTGATGGCGGGTCATTCCCACGGCTCGCATGCGCCCGAAATCTTCGCGCCGCTGTGTGGTTGACATGGCGAAGGCGTTAAAAATAAGGAATCCAGCCCCCACGGTGATGACCAGTCCGATGGCGGTGAGGCCGACGTCTAACTGCTCACTCATGAAAGCAGTGATGGCTTGGCCCTCAGCGCTGTCGGCGATCTCCTCCGTTATCCCCCGACTGATCAAATCTGAGGCGATAATCGTAGCGATGCCGACGCCAATGGCGAGCGCGGCGTACAGGTTGCGGACCCAACTGCGGCGGAGTTCACGCAAGGCGAGATGAGCGATAGAGCGCATTATTTCATCACCGCCTAGACATTCATGCGAGCGATGGCCGCGGTGATTGCCGGGACATCAAACGGGCCACCGAGGATTTCGTGAACCAGTGCGCCGTCTTGCAGGAAGACAACCCGATCGGCAAATGCGGCTGCAGTGGGGTTGTGGGTGACGATGACGATGGTCTGACCGGCATCATCGCAAGCCCGGCGCAGGATGCGGAGTAAGTGCTCGCCGGAGGCGCTGTCAAGGTTGCCGGTCGGCTCGTCGGCCAGCAGGATCTTGGGATTTGTAACAAGCGCCCGGGCGATGGCGACACGCTGCTGCTCTCCGCCGGAGAGTTGATCGGGTGTGTGTACGGCGCGGTTCCCCATGTTGACCAATTCGAGAATTTCGGCTACTCGGGTTGCGTTTTCTTTCATCGATTGCCCGTCAAGAAGAAGCGGCAGGGCGACGTTCTCTGTAACGGTCAATGTAGGGAGTAGATTAAAGAATTGAAATACAAAACCGACGTGACGGCGGCGCATCACAGTGACCTCCGTATCGCCAAGGCGAGTTAGCCTGCGATTGGCCAGGAACACTTCGCCGCCGCTGGCGAGATCGAGGCCACCCAGGAGATGGAGCAGGGTAGATTTCCCCGATCCGGAAGGGCCCATGATTGCCACGAATTCACCCTCGCGAACGGTGAAATCGATGCCTTTAAGCGCCTCAACGGTCACATCTCCCATCTGGTATTGCTTCTGAAGATCCTTGGTTTCGATGATTTCGGACATGGTACTCTCTCCAAATATCTGGCGGTGCAGTCAATCGCAGCATCGAGATGGGTCAAGGGCAGGAAAAACACAATCGCCCGTTCGCGCAGTTCGTCTATTATGGATGTTTTGATGGGAATGAGAAAACGGTACTCTGGGTTGGTAACGATGGAGGTCTATTGACCGGAGAGGAGAAAACGAAGGAGCGATTGGGTGTATTGGGCAGGGAGATTGAGATAGGGAAAATGACCGGCGTTGTGGAAGGTGCAGATCTGCGCCTCAGGATAGTACGTTTTTAGATGGTCCCGCAGCGCGGGACCGATAAGAGGATCATTATCTGCTTCGATGATCAGCACGGGAATGCTTTGAGCGCCGGGTTTGATTGGCGCGAATTTCTCGATGAGGCAGCGGTATCTGGTGAGGAAGACCGCTTTGGTCAAACCGCGATATATACCCTCGTTCAGGTAAGCTTTGAGTAATTCAGATCGACCCGAAGCTGGAAAGAGACGATTGTTGGTATTCCAACGCATGGCAGCCCTGAAGAGACGGCCAGGGATTGTGCGCAGGAGTATTTCCGCGCCACGCGTTTTTCTGGCGATGTGGTTGTTAAGGGGGAAAGTGTTGGCGAAGACGGCGCGATGGAATCGGTTCGGATCCTGGGCGATGAGATATTGTGCCAGGTAACCCCCAAGCGATGTTCCCACGATATTTAGTTGGTTGACATCCTCTGCGGCGAGGATAGCCATGATTCCTTGACGGAGGTCCTCCAGCGTGTCTACGGCGGGATAGGTAACGCTGATCATTCTAAAGCGATCCCGCAGCGCTTCGATCTGCTGCCACCAGATGTCGTAAGAACCGGCCATCCCGTGCAGAAGAAGGATGGTGTTTTCGCCTTCGCCGACCGATAGATACTCCCAAGGAATGCCGTCGGTGATAAGCCGCTGCGGAGGGTTATTCGCACGGAAGTCCAGCAGCGATTGGACTACGCGGGAATCGACATTTGTGTACATACGTTTGAAGAGCAGGTCAGCCCTGATCGATTTCGCGTGTCTCATGGTCGCTCTGGCCGTTATCAACAATGTTGTGGTTGGTTCTCGGAGTGTTGATCCCGTTCAATTCATGGGTGTGTTGACATATTCTACAGCAAACTTTTCCTGGCTCAATCAAAGCTAGACGCTTTTATGGGTTTCGCTGATTGCCATAAATACAAGTCAGCACCTGAAACGAATCGTCTGCTTAGCCTATAATTTCGACTCGTTTCTCCTCCTGGACCCTGCGTCGAACTCGCAGATTAAGTGTGAGAAGACCAACTGCAGCTATTAGGCCGACGAATGCCATTCCGGCTGGGTTATCAGTCCGGTCTGTGCTGCGCTCAGCGATGAAAGCGAGCAGGATGAAGAAGGTCAGTGCACCGCTCACGAGCGCTAGGCGCCCGGCGTCCGACCATGCCCCCTCACCAGATGCCCAGCGTAAGAGGAACAGGACTCCAAGAGCGAGGAGGATAAGGAACCCGATCGTTATCACGGGCGGGATGCCAAATTCGGGCAGCGCCCAGCCGGCGATGAAAAAAGCACCGGTGGCGAGAAACCCGATCATTCCGATCCAAAGCGGACGCCAGCGAGGATTCTTAACTTGAGAGCCGAAGCGTTGGGGCATGCGGCGGGCCAGGAAATATAGACCGACCGTGGCGATGATTGCGAACAGGTAGGGGACGAATGGAGGACGATAAGGCGCCAAGGCGAGGGCGCCGAAGAGGCCAACTACCGCCAAAAGAATGGACAAGCCGATCATGCCCCGTCGGCCGATCCAGGATTCATTCCGCCGATCCGCGAAAATCAACTCGGTCAACAGGATTGGGATAGCGATGCTCACAGTTGCGTGGTAGAGCGTGAGGGATACGCTCCATACCCAATTAACTCCAGCCACGCGGCCGTATGTGCCCAGGATCCCGAGATCCATCCAGTTCGGGTCGAAGAAGGATTTAACCATCAACCCCTCTTCGATGATGCCGTATGCCAATCCGAGCGTCAGGATAGTTGGCCACCGCTTATTCCAGCGCAGCGCGAGCTCGCGCGCCAGCACTGCTCCGCTGCCGTACAGTGCTGAAAGAATGAGCAGAACGATGGGATTGAAGAACTCCACCGGCGGAGCCGATCCGGAGAGTAATTCACCGATTGTAGGTGCCAGGAAAAAGAGAAAGAGCGCAGGTGGGATTCGTCTCACGATAAATGTCCTTTGATCATCTTTCGAATCAATTAGTATTAAGAGATACTCATATCGCCGGAGAAATGTTGCAGTTTTTAAGCGGATTGGTTTATAAAAGAACACACTCAAGGGCGTAAGGAAGCGACGTGAAAACTGATTCTAGAAACAAAGTGCTCGCCTATCTAACACTAACCGTCGGGCTTTTTGCCATTGGTTTTTCGGCAATTTTTATCCGCCAAGCGGGTGTTCCGGGGACAGTGGCCAGCTTTTACCGCATGGCAATCCCAACAATCATACTGGCGGGCCCTGCCATTCACAGGCTCCGAGAACGAAAGTTATCTGGACGTCCACTGCGCTGGGCTATTTTGGGTGGCTTCGTTTTCGCGCTCGACTTATCGTTCTGGGCCTCAGGTGTGGTCCTTAGTGGAGCAACGATTCCAACGCTGCTGGCAAATACCGCACCAGTTTGGGTCGGCCTTGGAGCGCTGCTCGTCTTCCGCGAAAAACTATCAATGGTATTCTGGGGTGGGTTGACGATTGCACTTCTCGGGACAGCGCTGGTATTGGGTCTGGAATCCTTGCGCTCGATGTCGATCGATCTTGGCGCCCTGTTGGGATTGCTGGGGGGTATGTTCTATGGAGCTTATTTCTTGATCACCCAACGCGGGCGGGAAACACTGGATGCGCTGTCGTATTTCTGGATCTCCGGGGTGAGCGCCACGACTTTTCTCTTCATCTTTAACCTTCTCCTTGGCCAGTCAATGAGGGGTTTCACGCCCGAGTCCTATTTCAATCTCCTGGCTCTCGGCTTGATCAGCCAGGGTGTGGGTTTGTTGGCGCTTAATTATGTGCAAGGTCTCCTGCCAGCGACGATCGTCTCCACGACTCTGCTGGGACAACCCGTCGTGACAGCCTTGCTGGCGGGTCCACTCCTAGGCGAAAGGCTGCAGCCTCAGCAGATCGCAGGCGGAGTGGTGGTCTTGCTGGGTGTCTACATTGTCCACCGCAGCCGAACGGGCGATCAATAAACCATACGCTAAAGACACAGCTTTGGGTTGGCGGGGAAACGAAAGAACAACTATCAGGGGCTGCTTTCGTTGGAAATGAGAAGATTGGCGATTAACCGGTCAACCTTTCCCATTGGATAATTCTCCAGGTTGGACAGCGCGGCCCAGAATAGTTGGTCATGATCCAATGCCTGCGGTTCTCCGGATAGAATCAGGCATCGATAAGCGTGGACGTTTACTTTGAAATGAGTGTAGGCATGGGGGACAGTCGCCAAATGAGCCCCGACTTGAACTACAATGCCTAATTCCTCCTGAATCTCTCGCCGTAAGCAAGCCTCCAGACTTTCGCCTGGATCCTGTTTTCCCCCAGGAAATTCCCATAAACCGCCAAGCAGCTTTCCTTCCGCTCGACGGCCGATCAGGACGGTGTCTGCACGTTGAATCACGGCTGCTGAAACCTCATAGAGGGGAACTCGTACGCCAGGCTTGGGGATGGGTCTTTCGAGTTGGGTGCCGCGAGCGTAGGCGAGACAGTCCGGCATGAGCGGGCACAAACCGCACTGAGGTTTACGTGGTGTGCAGATCGTTGCCCCTAGATCCATCAGCGCCTGATTGAACTCTCCGGCTTGTCCAGAAGGCATCGCCGCAGCGGCCCACTCGCGAATTCGGCGTTCGCCCTGCTGCCGCCGTGGGTCAGCATCCAGATCGATAAGTCTGGCGATTACACGCCGCAAGTTGCCATCCAAGGCCAGAGCATCGACGTTGAAGGCCAATGCCGCAATGGCTGCTGCGGTGTATGCGCCAATACCCGGCAAGAGCTTGAGGTCATCGACATGGTCAGGGATAGTGGCGTTGAATTCCTCCAGGATCATGCGCGCGGCTTTACGTAGATTATGGGCGCGCCGGTAGTAGCCAAGGCCTTCCCAAAGCGAGAGCACATCATCAGCCGTAGCCTGTGCCAGGCTGTGGATATCCGGGAATTGTTCCATCCAGCGGGCATAGTAGGGGATGACCGTCTCTACACGGGTCTGCTGCAGCATGATCTCCGAGATCCAAATCGCGTAGGGATCTTTGGATCGACGCCAAGGGAGGTCGCGGCCATGTGCCCGGTACCACTCCAGAAGCTTTTCGTGTAGAAATGTATGCATACACAGGATTGTACCGGTCTGCCGGGTTCGGGTACAAGGTTATAATGGCGTCCGCTGTACGGATTAGACCCTATCAAGAGATAGATACGCCGATTATTCAAATCGATAGAGACACAATCTGGGGCAATAGGGGCACAGGAGTTGTTCACATGCCAACGTATGATGATGCGCTCGAAGGATACCTGCGAGAACATTTCGCGGTCGAAGACGATGTGTTAATAACGATCCGTGAGAACATCATCGCCCGCGGGCTTCCACAAATGACTATCAAGCCGGAGGAGGGGCGCTTCCTCGAGTTCATCGTGGCGGCCTCCGGGGCGCGCCTAGCGTTGGAGATCGGAACCCTCGGCGGCTACAGTGGGACGTGGATCGCTCGAGGGTTACCCGATGATGGTCGCTTGATCACAATCGAGCAAGCTCCTGAACGCGCCTCGGTCGCAAAGGATAATTTTCGACTCGCAGGATTAGCGGAGTGTGTGGATATTCGCGTGGGTGATGCGCATCAGCTCCTGCCCGAATTGAGCCCAGAGGGACCGTTCGATTTTATCTTCATCGATGCCGAGAAGGAAGGCTACCCAGCGTACCTTGATTGGGCGCTTGAGAACCTTCAGCCGGGCGGTATCGTCGCCGGTCACAATGCTTTCGGGCGAGGTGATGTTGCGAATGAAACAGATACAAGTGCGCGAACTGAAGCCCTGCGGGTGTTCAACCGCCGCCTCGCCGAAGATCCGCGAATGGTCAGCCTGATTTTCCCTGCCGGGGACGGGACGGCATTCGCGGTAAGAAGAACGTAAGAGAATAAGCTTCTTCTCCATTGAAAATCAAGGACCTGATTTTTTATTCCGATAGAATTTCGATCAAACAGCTCTAACGACGGTGCGACGGCGATACTGATCCGTGGTTTCGTCGTACTCATCGCCGGTGATGAGTGTTAGTCAACGGCGGAGTTTGCGGCTCGATCATGGAGGGGGAGATAGATCGTAAACGAAGTACCAACTTCGGCATCGCTCTCAAATTCGATCCAGCCGCTGTGCCGCTCCACGATCTCCTTGCAGATGGCCAGACCGAGGCCGGTTCCGGGCTCACCTGAATCGCGACCAGTTTGGCCACGATAGAAGCGTTCGAATAGATGCACTCTGTCTTCGGGTGGGATCACGGGCCCGTTGTTGAAAACCCGCATGGCTATATGAGGCTCTTTCTGAGTATTAATGCGCTCGCTAGAGAGCAGCACATGCCCCCCGGGAGGTGTGTATGACAACGCATTACTCATAAGGTTTGTGATCACTTGAATCATCTGTTCGCGATTGACAACAACCGCGGGGACTCCTGGGTTCAACTCATGCTGAAGAAGGAAGTTCTTCGCTTCTGCCCGAGCGTGTTGGGAGTCAATTACATCAGCGATTAGCGCATCCATAACGTGGAGTTCTTTGCGCTCCGACTCGGCATCGCCGTCAAGACGAGAGAGCGCGAGAAGATCTTCGATCAGTGTAGAGAGACGATTGGCTTCGTTTTGTAGAACCCCCAGATAGACGTCACGCTTCTTGGTTTTACGTGGATTCTGGAGTAAGGATAGGTAAAGCATCACGTTAGTGATCGGAGTGCGGAGTTCGTGGGACACGTTGGAGACGAAGCTGGACTTCAGCCGATCGAGCTCTTTTAATTGTTCATTGGCCTCCTCCAGCTCCTGAGTTCTCTTACCAACCCGGACTTCCAAGGTTTCCATCAGCGTTGCCCGGCGGATTGCATTCGCAGCCATATCAGCGATGGCTGTCATAATCCGTATCTCGCTTTCAGCAAAGGGGTTTATGCGTCCGTGCTAGCGCAAAGTAGTAATGTCCCCTTTAACCAAAGTTAAAATGTCCCCTTGGTGGTGAACGCCCAACCACCCGAGGGACAGGTAAAAGTGAGTGACAAACTAACTATGAGCGCAGCAGAACTTAC
>Ga0255055_10000005_pt1 | contig 173136 bp, 163 predicted proteins | sample JV7_2_27_MG_FD_188633 | JGI IMG/M metagenome (GOLD analysis project Ga0255055, IMG submission 188633) | Seawater microbial communities from Jervis Inlet, British Columbia, Canada - JV7_2_27 | ecosystem: Environmental > Aquatic > Marine > Inlet | place: Canada: British Columbia | collected... | reverse complement strand
ATCCGGTGGAAGCGTTCGACCTTACCGTTGGTCTGGGGCCGGTACGGGCGGGTCTTCTTCACCTTCGTGCCGGTCTTGTTGCAGGCCTTGTGCCAGAGCCTCGACTTGTAGCAGCCGCCGTTGTCGGTGATCACCCGTTCGGGTTTGATCCCGTGGGCCTGGAACCACTGTGCGGCACGCAGCCAGAATCTGGCTGCTGTTGCGCCTTGTTCGTCGTCGAGGATCTCTGAGTAGGCGATGCGGCTGCGGTCGTCGAGTGCGGTGTGGATGTAGCGGTACCCGGCCCGCCCGTGGTGTTTGCTGGACTTCTCCCGTCGATATCCGCGGCCTCGGGTCTTCCAGCCTCCACCGTCAGGGATCCCGGCAATCTTCTTGATGTCGACGTGGATCAGCTCACCAGGGTTCTCACGCTGATATCGCACCGGCTTCGTGTTCGTGTCGGTGGCGCGGTCTCCCCGATTCAACCGTCCGAGACCCGTCTGGTTCAGGATGTTCTGCACCGTCGATGCGGCGAGACCGACCTCGTGGGCGATGTGATCGGCGCCCCACCGCCGTTTCTTGCGTATCCGACATACCTTGCGACGCATCTGACGCGGGGTCCGGTGCGGTGACCTGTGCGGCCGCGACGACCGATCCTGAAGCCCAGCGTCGCCCTCAGCGAGGTACCGGTCCCGCCACCTACGCACCGTCTTCGCGTCGACCTGGAACCGATCAGCTGTCGCTTCGATCGTCCAGCCTTGGTCCAGAACACAGGCGACCATCCGACGCCGGCCCTCCGGTGTCAGCGGCGCATTCGGATGCTGCGGCAGGCTTGTACCGTTTCCCATGAGCCCTCCTTCGAGCTGCGAGTCGTTCAACCCACAGTCTCGTCGGAGGGCTCACCCAACAATCAACCGATCACACCATCCCGCCAGGGACAACCTCTCCGGTTGTCACATCTAGGATGCTCCAATCCGAGAGGGAGGGATTGCGGTGCGCAAGGTCTTGATCGTCGGCGCCGGCCAGGCCGGCTTGCAGGTGGCCCTCGGGCTGCAAGAGGCGGGCTACGAAATGACGGTCGTCACCGATCGGAGCGGCCCGGAGGTAGCCACCGGCCGGGTGCTGTCCAGTCAATGCATGTTCAATGCTGCGCTGCAGAACGAACGCGATCTGGGCATCAACTTGTGGGAGGAAGAGTGCCCCGATGTCGAGGGCATCTCGTTCACAGTTCCGACTCCCGACGGGAGCGGAAACAAGGCCATCGCGTTCGCCTCCCGCCTCGATGCCTACGCCCAGTCCGTCGACCAGCGAGTGAAGATGCCCGGATGGATGGACGCGTTTGCCGAGCGCGGCGGCACCCTCATCATCCATCCCGTCACCCCCGACGATCTCGATTCCTACACCGCGGAGAACGACCTCGTCATCGTTGCCGCCGGAAAGGGTGATCTGGTCAGCATTTTCGAACGCGACCCGGAGAAGTCTCCATATGACGTTCCAATGCGGGCTCTCGCCCTGACGTATGTGAATGGGCTCGAACCGCGCCCCGAGTACAGTGCGGTGGCGTTCAACCTGGCCCCCGGCGTAGGCGAGTACTTCGTCTTCCCTGCGCTCACGACGACCGGACCCTGCGAGATCATGGTCTTCGAAGGCATTCCCGGCGGTCCGATGGATAGCTGGGGGGACGTCACCTCACCGGAGCAGCATCTCGAGCACTCGGTGCAACTTCTGAAGAACATCTTTCCCTGGGAAGGGGCTCGCTGCGACAACGTATCGTTGACGGACCCGATGGGGACATTGACGGGTCGTTTCGCGCCGACGGTTCGCTATCCCGTGGCCACGCTCTCGTCTGGACGCCATGTCCTGGGGCTCGCCGACGCCGTCATGCTCAACGACCCGATCACCGGCCAGGGATCCAACAACGCCTCGAAGGCGGCAGCCATCTATTTGAAGAGCATCCTCGAGCGAGGCAACGAGGCGTTCGACGTGGCGTGGATGCAGGCGACGTTCGATGCTGCCTGGGACGAGATCCAGTATGCCGCCATGTGGACGAATGCTTTGCTCGTCCCGCCGCCCGATCATGTGCTGCAGATGCTCGGGGCGGCCGGGGGGTATCAGGCGATTGCGCACCGTTTCGTCAACGGCTTCGACGACCCGCGCGACTACTTCGACTGGTTCATGTTCCCGGACAAGGCCGAGGCCTACCTGGCAGAGGTGGCCGGGTCGGCTTGACGCCCTCGCCTTCAGGCATCGGAGTCGCGTTGTTTCGCCGCTGATGCGCAGGGGTCCGTCGAGTTGAGCCAGTCTGTCGCTGCTTCGAGGACGGCATCGCCACGCCCGTCGGGTGCGACCAGGACGATCTGGTCCGGTGGGAGGGTGATGCGCTCAAACCGTCGCCCGAGGCGATCGTAGGTCGCTCCGGAGGGAACATCGAGCTGGGCCCCGTCCGGGAGGACGAAGCGTTCATAGATGAGGGTGTTCGCACCTGTTGGCTCTCCGAACGCGAGGGTGTGTGGTCGTCCGGCGAAGGCGACGACGAGGAGCGTGCCGGCGCGATCTGTGTATGACGAGGTGAGTATCGCCACTGGAGCGTTGGGGCGATGCACTGCGTATCCCGGTCCGGCCTTGGCATCAGTTGGTTCACCGTCGATGAGCAACTCACCTCCGTCGATGGTCCACGCTTCGGTGCCGTCGCTTCTCTCGACCCCGAAGACCGTGCCCTCTCCAAGAATCGGGTTGAGGGCGGCGATCTCGCCCGGGAGATCACCGATCGGCGTCTCACGCAGATCGATGACCCACCCGCACACCGGATCGCGGTCGATGAATTCGACGAGGCGACGCACATCGCCGGTGAACGTTTCGAGGTTGTCGGATCCAACGGCGAAGTCGAGGTAGCCGATGTCGCCGGCGAGGCGTCGTCCGCCAGGGGGCCTTGACGGATAGAGGAGATCAGGGCGTCGGTCCGCCTGGAGAAGGGCCGCCGGGGCGTACGAGGAACCCGTTGCCAACGCCGCACGGCGGACGCCTTCGGATGCGTTCGCTTGCGAAGGATGCTCTGTGACGAGTCGTATTGCTCTAGAGCGGATGTCCACCCAGTCGAAGTCGGCGCGGCGGTAGTGGTTGGCCTCCATGAAGCCGATGGCGTCTTCGACGGCAACCACCCAGTCGGTCTCCGGCCCGGTCGACCCGGCCACCGACGTCGACGTGCTCGCAGACGGGGACCCCGAGCAGGCCGAAGCCAGCGTTGCCACCGCAATCACGAGAGTGAGCCAACCAGGTCGAGCCATCCCGCAGGATCCCATGCTCCCGGCTCTCGTGCATAGAGCTGAAGGGCCGTTGCGACCCCCTCCGCCTCGCTGCGCTCGGCACCTCCCCCTGAGGGGGAGGCATGGGATGAGGGGGAGGCACAGGAAGCTCTTCTGCTCCCCCCTCAGGGGGGAGTACCGGCCGCAGGCTGGGGAGGGGGGTTGCTCACCGCTTCCCAGATGGCGTCGAGGACGGAGTCGGTCTCGCTCAGGATGTCTCCGTTCCAGAAGCGGAGAACACGGAACCCGAGCGACTCCAAGTACGTTTCGCGGGTCTTGTCGTGTTCGGAGTCGGCGTGCTGGTCGCCGTCGGCTTCGATGATGAGCCGTTTCGAGTAACACACGAAGTCGCAGATGTAAGCGCCGAGGGGTTCCTGGCGGCGAAACCTGACCGGCCAGTGGCGGAGGTGGGACCAGAGGTACACCTCGGCGTCGGTCATGCTACGGCGAAGTTCCTTGGCGCGTTGGGAGGACCACTCGGATCTCGGGAAACGAGGCATCAGCCAATCGTGCCCGTGACGGATCCCGGATTCTACCCCTTCGACCCCTCCGCCTCGCTGCGCTCGAAAGAGACCCCCTCCGCCTCGCTGCGCTCGCCACCTCCCCCTGAGGGGGAGGCAAGACCTTCTGCTTCAGCCTCAGGGCGGTGGTGGCGGGGTGCCCCCCTCCCCGGCCGTTAGGCCGGGGAGGGGGGGCAGAGACCCGTCAGAGCTCGTCGTCGTAGTTGAAGTGGCGGCCCTTGGTCTTCTGGCGAAGCTGGCCCTTGGCGATCTTGAGGGTGCCGGTGATGTTTGCCGACCGCCATGAACCACCGGCGGCGGCGGTGACCCACCCCTTGGCGGTTTCCTTGTTTGTCAGCATCGGGTAGAGATCCCAGGGGCGGTTGAAGCCCTGGAAGAAGCGCTGGGCGACGGCGGGGTTGCCGAACGCCGAGATGATCACCAGCTTTCCCGTCGAATCGAGCGGCTCCAACAGCACGTTGTTGAAGCCGTACGACGGTCCACCGTGCCAGTCGTAGAAGCCTTCGAACGTCGTCCCCATGAACGCCTCGTCGAACGGACCGTCGCCGCGTTCGATGACGGCGTCCGCGTAGTAACCGGCCTGACGGGCACCGCATCCCGCTCCCTGGCCCCCGATCGGATCGAAGGCGAACGACGAGTCGCCGAGGCCCCAAATGGCATGGCCGGATTCGGTGTAGGCCACCGGCTTGCGCACCGTCGGCGGAAACGTTCCCTTCAGCCACGCATGGGGATCGTCGTCGACGAGCTCCATGTTCTTCATCGTCTCCCAGTCCCACGGGGCATACGTCCTGGCGATCTCTCGTACCCGCTCCAGCATCTGGTCGCCGCTCTCGACGTCGCGGTAGGTGTCCAGCGGGCTACCGGTCTTGGCTTCGATCACGAGATTCCAGCACTTGCCGAAGGTCTTGTGATAGAAGGGCACCCAGAAGAATTCGCCGATGTCGCCGTAGAAGTTGAAGCACACGGGGGTGAAGCCGGGAAGGCGGTGGGGGAAGGCGGTGCCGTCGGTCGGGATGTTCTTCACGATGACCATGGCCAGGTAGCGCTGGGGGGTGGAATAGACGCTGCGCGCTGCATCCCGATCGAACATCCCCGCCAGGTCTCCCTTGCCGGTGGCCACGATCGTGACGTCGTTGCCGGCAGCGATCTGGTCGAGACGCTGCGGGGTCACCTTCTCGATCACGACCTGAGCGCCGCCGACTTCGAGTTGGGCCATGCGGGTCGCCGATTTCAGTCGCACATCGACGGCATAGCCGGTTGCGTCATCGAGTTCCCCCCTGATGGCCACGAGCTCCTGGCCCACCTTGGGGTTGAAGAACAGGTGGATGCCGTCTGCCGGCACGGCAACGTCTTCGAACGTCTCCACGCCGTGCTTGCGTTCGACCGCCACCGTGTCTCCGAAGATGAAAGCGGTCCCCGTCGGAGCGGTGTCGTTGAGGATCGAATCCGCCGTGCGGTCGCTGTACACGGTGACGTCGTATCCGGCATTCATCAACCCGACTGCGGTGAGGGTGCCGGCTTGGCCGGCTCCAATGATGGCGACCTTGGTCATGTTCGCTCCCTTGCTCTGTCGCTGCGAATCATGTGAACCGGCTCGCGACCATGTACCCCGAGTTGCCTCCGAGGCCGGGACCCGGGTGGGTGGATGCTCCGATGTGATAGACGCCCTTCACGGGTGTCTCGTGGTTCTTGACCCCGGGGAACGGCCTCCACATGAGGAACTGGTCGATTGTGCAAGCTCCCGAGTAGGGGTCGCCCCCAACGAGGTTCATGTTCAAGCCCTCGAGGTCCGCGGGCGAGTACACCCTGCGGCCGACGATGCTGGATTCGAGGTTGGGGATATGTCGGGCGAGCCTTGCCTGGATACGGTCTGCGTAGGCCTCTCGCACCGCCTCCGTCCAGGTGCCGTCATCCGGAACGTCGATTTCACCGGCGGCGTCGCCCTTGATGACCTTCGGGAGCTCCTGGAGTTGGATCCACAACAGCCCTGCCCCGTCGGGGACCCGGGATGGGTCCTGGACGGCCGGCTGGCCGACGACGATCGTTGCGGTCTCGGGGAGCAGGCCCCGCTCAGCCTCGTTGACCGCCTTCGACACTCCATCGAGTCCCGGCGTCACATGAACCATCGCGGTGCGACCCAGGTCATCGTTGGGCCACTGCGGGGGCGTGTCGAGGGCGTAGTGCAGCTGCATGTCGGCTCTGCCGTAGCGATAGTGTGCCGCCCGCTGCGCCGCGTCTTGGGGGATCTCGCCGGCGAGGAGGCGACCGTAGAGCTGGGTCGGGGTGACGTTGCAGATGATGGCTCTGGATGCGTGGTGCTCCGCTCCGTCGCCGGTCACGACCGCCGTCCCTTTGCCATCACGGACGGTGATCCTGTCGACGTCGGCGCCGACGACGATCTCGCCGCCGTTGCTCTCGATCAATCGCCGGAAGGCGCCGACCAGGTTGGTGCTGCCGCCCGTGACGACCGGAAGCCCCGTCATGCCGATGGCACCCATGATGACCTTGCCCATCAACCCTGAGTAGGCGTCGTCCGGGCCGAGGCCGGCGTGGAGCACCCACGGTGCGATCGCAGCCCTCGTCAGGTCAGACTCGAAATCCCGTTCCAACCAGGTGCGGCACGACTCGAGAGACTCGCCGAAGAACGCCATCGTCCCCCTGATTCCGCGCTTGCGGCCCTCGCCGAACAACAGCTTGGCTGTGTTCCGGCCCCACAGCTCGTTTCCGAGCAGCCCGAACGTCAGGTCGGCGTTCGCTTCGAAGAACCCGCCGAGGGCACCCGTGAACCGGTCCGATTCGCCCGGCGCTGCGGCATCGAGGTTGTGGGCGGTCTCAACCTCGTCCATCGTCAGCACGAGGCTGTCGCCGTCGTCGGTGAGTGCGCCGGTATACGCGTCGCTGTTGGAGAACTCCATCCCCGCGGCGTGAAGATCGGGCCCGAGCGCTTCGTAGGCAGGGGACGCCACGAAGAGCGGGTACCACTGCGACATGACATCGTGCGTATAGCCGGGGAACAGCTCCTCGGTGCGGATGCACCCGCCGGGGATGTCCTCGCGCTCGAGCACGACGACGCTCTTGCCCGCCCTGGCGAGCATCGCGGCGCAAACCAGCGAGTTGATTCCGCTGCCGACGATCACGAACTCGTGTGTCGTCATCGAAGCCTCAAATCCATGGCTCGGACCACATCTCGGCTGGGTCCCGGATCTCGCGATGGCCGACGATCTCGGCATATCGGCCGTGGGTGAAGACGAGCGGCTCGACCTCCGGGTCGTACTCGAAGGCGATCACCTCACCGACGAACACGCGGTGGTCTCCCTCGTCATGGGTCGAGGCGGTCTGGCACTGAAAGCGCGCCGCACAGCCAGCGAAGAGGGCTACCCCGCCTTCACCCACCTCGTAGTCGACGGTGGCGAACTTGTCAGGCTGCCTGGTGGCGAAGTGGTTCGACAGGTCCAGCTGGCTCTGGGCAAGGACGTTCACGGCGAAATAGCCGGAACCCGTGAAGGCGTCCAGGCTGAAGGCCGACATGGCGAGGCTCCACAGGACGAGGGGCGGCTCCAGTGAGACCGCAGAGAAGCTGTTGGCAGTGATTCCGACTACGCCGCCATCACCATCCGGGGCGGTGACGATGGTCACACCGGTGGGGTAGCAGCCGAGGGCGTTGCGGAGCTCGCGCGTCACCGATGCACCTCTACAGGTTCTCCATGGCCTCGAGGAGCGGTTCGAGCATCTGGCCCATCTGCTCCGGCCCGATCGCGGTGTAGCCGCCATCGACCGCAATGTCCTCACCGGTGATGAACGAAGCCGCATCGGATGCGAGGAACACCACGGCGGCGGCGACCTCCTCGGGGTCGGCAATGCGGCCCGGGAGATGGAAGTTCCCCGCGATCTCGTCGACGAAAGCCCGGTCGCCGCCGGTCATGCCCTCGATGGGGGAGCTCCATACCCAGCCGGGCGAGACCGAGTTCACCCTGATCTTCTTGTCGGCGAGGTGGATGGCTTCGTTGCGCGTCACCCCGAGGATGGCGGCCTTGGTGACGGAATACACGAAGAAGAGGGGCTGGGCGCGCTTGCCTGAGATCGAAGAGAAGTTGATCACCGAGCCGCCACCGCGGGCCGCCATGTGCTCTGCAATCCTGGCGGTCAGCAGCACACCGGACACCAGATTGACGTCGAGCGCCGTGTGCCAGTCCTCTCGCGTGGTCTCCAGATGATTGTCGAGGTAGGTCGCCGCCGCATTGACGAGGATGTCGATGCCCCCGAACCGGTCGAGGGCGGTCTGCACGAGCGCGTCGAGCTGCGCGTCGTCTGTGATGTCGGTCTCAACGAAGACGACGCCGTCGCCGAGGTTGTCGGCGACAACCTGTCCCTGCTCGGCGTTGATGTCTCCGATGACGACCTGGGCGCCGGCCTCAATGAGCGCGGCGACCACGCCGGCGCCGAGGATCTGAGCACCTCCCGTGACGATGGCCACCTTGCCATCGAGGCTCCTGCTGGCCATGTTCTTCTCCTTCTGCCCGGCGGCAATTGCGTTGGATCAACGCCAGGACCGCGCCCGGCCTCACCCCAGCTCGGTCTCGGCTGCTGCAAAGAACTCGTCGACGATCTTGTCCGCCTTCTTGCGGATGGTGCCGCCGCCCATCGTGGCGACCGTGCCGAGCACATTCCATGACCCGTGAACGTGGATGACGGTGCCGTCTTCCTCAGGTTCGAGCTCCATCCACGCTTCCACGGAAATGTTCGTCTTCACCTGCCGGTCCTGACCGGATCCCTTGAAGTGGATCGATCTGCCCTCTTCGACATCGAGCACCTCGACGCCGATGTCGGCGTTGAGGTTGAAGGGCCCGAACGAGTCGCTCAGCACTGCTGAATACTCTTCAAGGGGCTCGATCTCGCTGACATCACTCGCAACGGTCACCCAGCCGGCGACGCGTTGCACGTCTGTGAGCACCTGCCAGCACTCCTCGGGCGACCGGTCGACCCGGAGGGAACGATCGAACGTATCGGACGGCATCAGTCCCCGCTCTTGGACACCACCGCGACCCCGCGGTCGGTCGTGCCGTCCCGGTTGAGCATCCGCCATACCCGCTCGGGCGGGTTGTGCGAGTCGTTCACGATCGCCCCGTCCTTGCCGATGGCGTCCTGGATAGCGGCGCAGATGGTGTGGAGGGGAGCGCCACCTCCTTCGCCCATCCCCTTGGCGCCCGTTCCTGAGAACGGGGAGGGTGATTCGATGTTGCCGGTCTTGATCGACGGCATGTCGGTGGCGGTGGGCGGGTGGTAGAAGAGGAAGTTGCTGTTGAGGAGCTGCCCGTCCTCGTCGTACTCGAATACCTCCCGCAGTGCCGCACCGATCCCGTGTGCCGTGGCGCCGTGGACCTGGCCCTCCACGATCATGGGGTTGATCCTCGTGCCGCAATCGTCGACGACCGCATAGTCGAGGATCTTCACCTTTCCGGTCTCTTCATCGACCTCCACGACCGCGGCGTGTGTCTGGGTGGAGTAGGTCAGCGTGAGGTTGCCGAACTTGCGCTCCACGTCCGGCACGTCGAACGGGGCCACGTAGACGTGGCGGCACGTCAGCGACAATCTCTCCGCCATCTCGATGGGGAGGATGGCGTTGTTGGCGTAGACGATGTTGGCGATGTACATGAACGGCATCTGCCGTTCCTCGTCGCCCTCGACGCCTGCCATGCCACCCGAGAGCACGATCTCGTCCTCGTCGGCCTGGAGAGCGAATGCCGCGACCTCCACGATCTCGGCGCGAAGCTTCTTGGCGGCACCGATCACTGCGTTGATTCCGGTGACGGCGAACTGGCTGGCGTAGGTGCCGGAGAAACCGATATAGGTGCTGTGTGCCTTGTCGAACCCGGCCGAGACGCGCACGTCCTCGGGGCTCACCCCAAGGATGTCCGCAGCGACCTGGGCCGCGGTCGTCTCATGGCCCTGACCTTGAGGGGTCGTTCCCAGGCTGAGAGCAAGCTCCCCGTAAAGGTCGAGCCTCGCAGTGCATGCTTCGCCATTGCCTGAGAACGGCAACTCGGGATTGAGGATCTGCGATTGGCCGAAGTTGTTGGTGCCGGAGTCGATGGTGGTACCGATCCCGATGCCGATGCGCTTGCCGCTGCCGGCCGCTTCCGCCTTCAAGGCCTTGACGCCTTCGTAATCGATCAACTCGAGCACTTTGTCGAGCGCCAGGGGGAGGTTCCCCGAGTCGTAGATGCAACCGTTGGGTGTCTCGTACGGGTAGTCCTCCGGTTGCACGTAGTTCTTCTTGCGAAGCTCGACCGGGTCGAAGCCCAGCTCGTTGGCCACGATGTCGATGATGCGCTCGGTCAGCCAGAGGTGCTGCATCCGCGAGTAGCCGCGGTTGGGCACCGCTGGGCACTTGTTCGTGAGCGTCTCCTTGTAATCGACGCGGATGTGCCTCCACTTGTAGTTGCCGGGAGTGACCTGTGACCAGATCACCGCGCCGAGGGGTTCGTAGTGGAGGTAGGCGCCCGCGTCGTCGAAGGCCCTGACCTTGAACCCGAGCATGGTGCCGTCTGCCATCACCGGCACCTCGATGTCGAGGAACGTGCGTTCATTGCCGTGCCCGCCGGACTGGTGATGCTCGGTGCGATACTCCGTCCACTTGACCGGGCGTTGCGCCTTGCGCGAGAGCAGGGCGAGGACGCCGATATGCGTGTACGAGTTGATCTTGATCCCGAAGCCACCGCCGATGTCCTGCGAGACGAAGTCGAACTGGTCGACGCCCACGCCCATCGACGGTCCGATCACGAGGGCACCGAACAGCGGGAACTGGTTGTTGGAGAAAACGTGAATCATGTCTGTGCCGGGGTCCCAGTTCACCAGCATCGCGTTGCATTCGATCGGCGTCGACGAGTAGCGGTGGAAATGGAGCTTGTCGATCTTCACGACATGGTCGGCTTCCTCCAAGGCCCAATCGATGTCGCCGTAGTCGTAGACACCCTCCCAGGCGATGTTGTCTCCCAGCGAGTCGTGGAGGACGTAGGAGTCGGGATCTGCGGCGGCGACGGCGTCGATATTGACCGGCAACGGCTCGTACTCCACCTCGACCTGATCGGCGGCATCGATCGCTTGGTCCCGCGTCTCGGCCAGCACCACGGCCACGGCCTCACCCTGATAGCGGACGATGTCGACTCCGAGGAGGTACTCCTCGAGTGCACGCCCGTCGGGCTTCGGAGCGAATTGGAAGAGCGGTTCCGTCATCGCCTTGACCTCGTCGCCGGTCAGCGTGGCGATGACGCCGGGCATGGCTTCGGCCTTCGACACGTCCACGCTGACGATCTTGGCGTGGGCGTAGGGGGAGCGGACGTAGTGGGCAAAGCCCATGCGGTACAAACCCTCGTCGTCCACGAACGCACCCTGGGCCTTGAGGAGTCGCTCGTCCTCCTTGCGGGGCAGGCTCTGGCCCATCCATGTGACGGTCTTGGTGGCTTCCTTGGCCGGGGCGGTCATTCGGCCACCTCCTGTCCACTCGTTGCTTGCACGGCGCGCACGATGTTCACATAACCCGTGCAGCGGCACAGGTTGCCCTTGATGCCCTCACGGATTTCCTCTTCCGTCGGTGTCGGGTTGCGCTCCAGCAGGAATGTTGCGCTCATGAGCATCCCCGAGGTGCAGTAGCCGCACTGCAGGCCGTGCTGTTGGCGGAAGGACTCCTGGAGGGGGTTCAACTCACCGGACTCGCCGGCGAGCGACTCTGCGGTCTCGATCTCGGCCTCGTCGGCCTGCGATGCCAACATCATGCAGCTCTTGATCGTCTTGCCGTTGTACTCGACCGTGCAGGCGCCGCAGTGGCCGGTATCACAACCGATCTTCGGTCCTCGCAGTCCCAGGTCGTCGCGAAGGAAATGCACCAGCAACTGCCGGGCGGCAACGTCGGCATTGACCGTCTCGCCGTTCAACGTGAAGGTGATGTCCTGTTGATATCCCATCGCGCTACCCATGCTGACCTCCCAGGGCCTCCATCACTGCTCGCTTGGCCACCACAGAGGCCATTGCCTGGCGGTATTCACTGCTGGCGTCGGGATCGCTGAGGGGGTCGATGCCGTCGCCGGCACCGCTCGTGGCCTCGGCGACGGCGTCGAGCGTCGTCGCAGCACCAGTGAGGGCCTCTTCGACGGCCTCCCGTCTCGTGGGAACCGGCAAGCAACCGAGCACCAGGTGCGCGTCCGTGATCGTGCCGTTGTCGGTGGCCACCACCGCGACGGCCCTGGCTGCAGCCTCGCCGATCTCGATCTCCTGGTATCCGATCTCTCTGCCGTCCAGATCAGGAAGGGTGACGCTGGTGAGGACCTCCGCCTGCTCGAGGGCATTGCTGAAGTAGCCCGTGAAGAACTCTGCGGCGTCGATCTCGCGGTCGCCGTCGGGGCCCGTGGCGTGCATGGTGGCGCCGAGAGCGACGGCGAGGGGCGGAAAGTTGTTGATCGGATCGTTGTGGCACAGGTTGCCGCCTAATGTTCCCCGGTTCCGCACCTGGGGGTCCACCGTGTGCTCCGCGATGGATGCAACCCGCGGCATCGCGGCGATCAGCTCGGGCGAGTTGGCCATCTCGTCGTACGTGACGCCGGCACCGACCCGCACCGAGCCGCCGTCGAGGGGAGTGATGGATCGGATCTCTTCGAGCCTGCTCACGTCGACGAGCAGGTCGACGCTGGCGGCGCGAAGCTTGAGAATGCTGATCAGGCTCTGGCCGCCGGCGAGCACCCGCCCACCCGGGTTGTCCTTGAGGGCGGTGACGGCTTCGGCGATCGAGTCGGGCCGGTAGTAGTCAACAGGGGCGAGAAGCATCGGTCACCCACCTCTTCCTCGGTGTGGCCCCTCGTTGTGCTCGTCGATGTGATGTCCTCCAGTCACGGCGATCATGTCCTCCTTCCGCGGCGCCAGCCGGCGCGTTCGTCTTGTCGATCGAGTCGTTCTCGTCCGGCTCACTCTATTGCCGTTCTCCGGGGCCATGTGGCGTCGCAGAAACCACGCCACATGGGCTGCTCCGGCGAGCAGAATAGGCGGCCGAACCCAACCCGGGCGACGGGCGATACTTCGTGGCTCCCGCTGAGTGGCGGTGATAGAGTCGCCTCCCCGGCTGGGAGTCCCGGGAACAACCTGGAGGTATACGTCCATGAAACTGACAACCAGATTGCTGCTGCTTGTCGCGGTTTTGGCGCTCGTCGCCGCCGCGTGTTCGAGCGACAGTGATGACACCACAACGACGGCGGCCGCGGCCACCACCACCACGGCTGCGGCCACCACCACGACGACGGCTGCCGCGACCACGACGACGGCTGCAGCCGCGACGCCGCCCGATGAGGGGCCGATCATCATCGGGGCTGCCGTCGACCTGACGAGCGACATGTCGTTCTTCGACGGTCCGGCCATCGCCGCGGCACAGATCAAGGTCGACGAGATCAATGCCGCCGGCGGTGTCGGCGGACGGATGCTCGAGCTTCGCGTGATCGACACCGAGCTCGATCCCGACCAAACTCAGGCGGCGGCCATCGAGCTGATCGACGGCGGCGCCCAGGTGTTGCTGGTCACGTGTGACGTCGACTTTGCAACACCCGCGATCACCGAGGGCATCAATGCCGGCATTCTCACGGTGGCCTCGTGCATCGGAACCGACCAGATGGGCCCGAACCGCTTCGGTGAGGCGGGCAGGCTCGCCTTCAGCCTCGGCAATGTTGCCCAGGACGAAGGTGCCGCCATGGCGGAATTTGCCTTCGACAAAGGCAAGACCAAGGCGGTATTGGTGACCGACAACCTCCTGGTGTATTTCCAGGACGTCATCGAGGCATTCAAGGTGCGTTGGCTGGAACTCGGTGGAGAGATCGTCGGCGAGGAGAGCTTCACGAGCTTCGACGGCACCATCGAGAACGTCGTTACCGCGGTCGACGGCACGGATGCGGACATCATCGCCGTGTCCTCCGCTTTCGCCGACCTACCGTCGACGTTCACAACGTCGCTGCGGGCGCTGGGCAACGACACCACGATCATCTGCTCCTGGGCCTGTGATGGGAGCAATTGGGTGCCCGAGGGTCTCGACAACTTCTATTACGTCACCTTTGCGTCGGTGTTCGGCGATGACCCGGATCCGCTCGTGAACGAGCTGGAAGAGGAAGTCGCCGCGGCCGCCGGCTTCACCGGAACGGGCGGTTTCGTCACCGGAGCATCAGCCATCGAGGCCATCGTTGCAGCCATCGAGCAGACCGGGGGGACCGTCGGTTCTGAGCTGGCGGCGGCCTTCGAGGCTTTCGACGGCCTGCCCACGATTTCCGGTTCGATCTCGTTCTCCCCTGAACAACACACCGTGTTCGGCAGGGAGTATCGGGTGATCACGATCACGGCCGGAGAGAACGCGTTCAACTCGCTCTGGGCGGCGTCCTCGCCGGCCGAGATTCGCTGACTCAGGAGCATTCCGCTGGAGGGATGAGGTGACCGACGAGCGGCAGCCCGCAACGACGTTGCGGGCTGGCGCCGTCACCCGGTCCTTTGCGGGTGTGGTCGCCCTCGATGACGTAACGCTCGAGTTGGGTCGTCACGAGGTCGTCGGCCTCATCGGGCCGAACGGCGCCGGCAAATCCACGCTCGTCAACGTGATGACCGGCTTCGATCAGCCGACGGCAGGTCAAGTGGTGCTGAGCGGCGAGGACATCACCCGGTGGCCGCCGCATCGGCGCGGACGGGCCGGACTGGCCCGGACCTTTCAGCACGCCCGCTCTTTTGCCGGGCTCTCGGTGCGAGAGAACATCGAGGTGAGCGCCCTCGGAGTCGGTGTCAGCACCGCAACGGCCGAGAAGCGCGCGGATCGGCTGATGAGCCTGCTCGGACTGTCGCCGCTCGAGCAGGCTCCGGCCTCGATCCTGCCGCACGGCGCCGAACGCTTGCTCGGGGTGGCGCGTGCCCTTGCCACCGAGCCTCAGTTCGTGCTGATGGACGAACCCGCCGCCGGCTTGAACGAGGCTGAGGTGCCGGCGTTCGCCGATGTCGTACGCTCGGTGCGAGACGACCACGACGCGGGCGTGCTGCTCATCGATCACAACATGGCGCTCGTGATGGCGGTCTCGGATCGCGTTCACGTCCTCGATGAAGGCAGGACGATCGCGGAGGGCACGGCCGAAGAGGTGAAGCTCGACGCCGCCGTCGGGATCGCGTACTTCGGTCGGGGAGCCGAGAGCGCCGCCGATGACTGAAGCCCTTCTCGAACTCGACCACATCGGCGTCTCCTACGGAAGCGTTCCGGCCGTTCGTGACCTCAGCCTCGAGGTTGCAATCGGAGAGGTCGTCGGGCTCGTTGGGCCCAACGGCGCCGGCAAATCGACGACCCTCGCCGCGATCATGGGGGTGCAGCGCATAGCCGCCGGTGACATCAGGCTCGAAGGGACATCGATCGCCAAGGCGCAGCCGGATGCGATTGCCCGCCGTGGCATTGGCCTCGTACCCGAAGGCCGCCACATCTATCCCGACTTCACGGTCGAGGACAACCTGCGCCTCGGCCTCCTGGGGCGCTCGACTCAGGAAGGAGCAGACCGTGACCTGGACTGGATTCGCGGCCTGTTTCCGGTGGTTGCGGAGTCCTCGAAGCGCATGGCCGGCCTGCTGTCGGGCGGACAGCAGCAGCAGCTGGCCATTGCGCGCGCTCTGGTGGGTGCTCCGCGGGTCCTGCTCCTGGATGAGCCGTCGCTGGGATTGGCGCCTTCGGTCGTCGACACGTTGTTCGATGCACTGGCAGAGATCCGCGACAACGGTGTCGCCATCTTGCTCGTGGAACAGAGGGCCCAGCTGACGGTGGCCTTCGCCGACCGCACCCACGTGCTGCGCAACGGCGAACTCGTGCTGACGCTTGGTCCCGAGGACGTCGCAGACACCGAACAGATGACCCAGGCGTACTTCGGCTGATGTCCTTCGTCCAGTTGCTCATCGATGCGACCGCCCTGGGCGCGCTACTCGCCCTCGTCGCCATGGGAATCGCCCTCGTCTTCGGTGTCATGCGTCTCGTCAACTTCGCATACGGCGAGTTGATCACGGTCGGTGCCTACACCCTGATGCTCACCAAAGGTTGGCCGATCATCCTCCGCGTGCTGGCGGCGTTCATGGTGGTCATCGCGCTGTCGTTACTGATGGAGTTGGTCTTCCGGCCCCTTCGCAGAGCGACCGCGGCGACGATGCTCGTCGCCACTTTCGCGGTGAGCTTCCTGCTCCAGAACATGCTGCTGCTGATCTTCGGCCCGCAGGGCGAGACGATCGAGTTCCTCGCGCCGCTCAACCGGGCGATCGAGATCGGTGGCCTGCGGATCCGCTGGATCACGGTCATCACCATCCTCCTCGGAGCCGTGCTTCTGGGCTTCATGGCCTGGCTGCTCGGCAAGACGACCGTTGGGCTCCAGATGCGGGCCGCCGCCGCCGACTTCACCACCGCGAGGATCCTGGGTGTGCGTGCCGGCCGCGTCATCACGTTTGCCTTCGTCCTCTCCGGGGTTCTCGCCGCTGCCGTGACACTCGTCCTGGCGGTGCAACGACCTCTGGTGACGCCGAGCTACGGCTTCTTCGTCCTGGTTCCTGCCCTCGTCGGCGTGGTCGTCGGTGGCCTGGGCAAGTTGGTGCCGGCCACCCTCGGAGGGTTTGCCATCGGGTTCACGACGGTGATCCTTGGTGACCTTCTGCCGTCGGGGAGTCGGGTGTTTCTGAATAGCGTGCTGTTCGCGATCGTCATCACCGTTCTCCTGATCCGTCCCGATGGGCTCTTCACCAGTCGGACCGGCGTCGCGGAGCGCGTATGAAGGTTCTGCGACGCTGGTGGCCGCTGATCGGCCCGTCACTGCTCGTCACAGCAGTCGCACTCGGCGCACAACTCCTGCCGGTGTCGACCCAGTTGCAGGTGCGTTCGGTTCTGGTGACCACCACCATCGTGGTCGCGCTCTACGTGTTCGTCGGCAACTCGGGTGTCATGTCGTTCGGGCAGGTCAGCTTCGTGGCAGTGGGCGCATTCGCGGCCGGTCTCGCTACGGCACCTGCCGACGTGAAACCGACGACGTTCCCGAAGCTCCTTCCGTTCCTCGCCGACCTCGAGATCGGGAACGTCGAGTCGCTCCTGCTGGCGGCTGCAGTGGGCGGGATGTTCGGCTTCAGCGTTGGGATCCCGCTCATGCGCCTCTCCGGCCTCTCTGCCGGCATCGCCACATTCGCGGTGTTGATCATCACGAACAACGTGCTTCGTAACTGGGAGGCCATCGGACCCGGGGCCAAGACATTGTCGCTGATTCCGCAGACGACCTTCTTCATCCAAGCCACGGTGGGGCTTCTCATCGTGATGGCGGTTGCCTATGTCTATCAGACCAGCCGGAACGGCAGGCGGCTCCGGGCAAGTCGAGAAGATGCGGCCGCGGCACAGAGCAGCGGAATCGACGTGCACCGGGAGCGGCTCTGGGCTTTCACCCTCAGTGGGGCCCTCGGCGGCTTCGCCGGTGGCTTGCTCGTGCATCAACTCGGCAGCATCACGACACAGCAGGTGTTCCTCGACCTTGCGTTCATCACGCTCGCCATGCTCGTCGTTGGAGGCATCGGCAGCCTGTGGGGGGCGGTCGTCGGCGCCCTGTTGATCGCCGGCCTCAACGCGTTCCTTGCCGAGGCGCAGCGTGGGATCACAATCGGATCATTCGACCTCGAGTTGCCCGGCGGCACCAGGCTGCTGGCGCTCGGTGTGGTGATGCTCATCGTGTTGCTGTTCAAGCCCACCGGCATCACCGGCAGCAAGGAACTCACCTGGCCCTTCCGAGGATCTTCCCCTGCCTCCCCCTCTTCCCTTGCCTCCCCCTCAGGGGGAGGTGCCGAGCGCAGCGAGGCGGAGGGGGTCTTCGATGGGGAAGCAGAAGATCCCTCAGCGACCGAACCGTAACGACCGGCCTGCTACCAGGCGTTTCCCGAGCAAGTGACCCGAGCCGGCTCCGACGCCGGCACCGGGCCAGGTCGACGCCCCGCACATGAACAAGCCCTCGATCGGCGTGCGGTACTTCGTCCAGCCGGGGAAGGGGCGCAGCCCGGCGAACTGGAAGGGGTGGTGGCTGCCGCCGAGCGAATCGCCCCCGATCAGGTTGGGGTTGTACGACTCGAGGTCGACGGGCGAGAGCACACAGCGTCCGAGGATCTTCGATGCCACCCCAGGGGCGTACTCCTCGATCAGGTCGATGACCCGATCCGCAAAGGGCTCCTTGGCGTCTCGCCAGTCGGTCGCGGCGATCTCATCGACGGCGTCGCTGCGGATTGTGCCCGGCACGACGCGCACCTGAACCCAAAGAACATGTCTTCCTTCAGGGGCACGGCTCGGGTCGACCGCCGTCGGCTGCCCGACGACGAGCGTCGGCCGTTCCGGCAGCGCGCCTGCCACTGCCTGTTGATACGCCAGGCTCATGTCCTCCATGTAGGGCCCGATGTGCACATACGCCCATTCCTTCACGTTCGCGCCGGCGCTCCAGTCGGGGAGGCCCTCCATGGCCAGGTGGACCATGAGTGCTGCCGGGGCGTGTCGGTAGGCGGCGACCCTGCGGTTGAAGCGGGGGGTGAGCTGCGACGCGGGAACGAGCCGTCCAAACAGCAGCTTCGGTGTCAGGTTGGCGATGACATTGTCGCTTGCCGAGAGGCGCTCTCCTCCAACCAGCTCGACGCCGACGGCGCGATCGCCTTCGATCGTGATCGAGGCCACGTCCGAGCCAAGCCGAAGGACACCACCGAGGGACTCGAGCAGCGAGACGAGGGCATCGATGATGGTGCGGGAACCACCCCGGCCCAGCACCATGCCGTTGAAATTGGAAGCGAACGTCTCGAGGAAGGGGAAGAGGGCTCCTCCCGGGGCGTCCGGCGGGAAGTCGAGATGCATTCCCCACGAGGCGCACAGTGCCTGCACCTCGCGGGATTCGAAATGCTCTTCGACGAACTCACGAGACGACTGCATCACGAGCCGGGCGAGATCGAGTGGCCACGTCCAGCCGAGGGCGCGGCTTCCGTCGAAAAGCGTGCGCGCCGCCTGCACCGAGGGAAGTGTCGTGGCGAGGAGAGGGAAGAGGTGCGGTGCGATCTCTCCGAACCGGTCGGCGAGTCCCGTCCATGCCTCGGCATCAACTCGGGAAGAGGCCCCCACCGTGTCGAGCGTGGCAGCCATATCGGTGGACACGCCGACAAAGCGACCGTCCGGGAAAACGGAGGAAAACGGCTTGTCGCTGGGGGCAAACGCCAGCCCGTGCTGTGCGAGGCTGTCGCCGTACTCGGCGAAGAATGGCGAACCGGCGAAGAGGTTGAGGTTCATGGCGAACAGGTCGTGGCGGAAGCCGGGAACCGTCACCTCTTCCGTGCGCACTGCCCCTCCCGGTACCTCGTTGCGTTCGAGCACGATCACGCTCCGTCCGGCCGAGGCCAGGACCACGGCGGCTGCCAAGCCGTTGACGCCTGAGCCGATCACCACTACGTCGTATGTGGCAACCATCGCCTCCCTCTCCATCGCGACGGGGAGATCATACGAACCGCCGGGGCTCGTAGAGTGAAGCGGCAGTCGATCAGGTGGAGGCGTCAATGGTCAAGACCGCTGTGCTCATCGAGGGTCTGAACGGGAGCCTCACGGTCGACTTTGCCCGACAGGCCGAGCGAGCAGGCTTCGACCGCGTCTGGATTCCTGAGATCATCTTCAACGACGCCATCGTTCCGGCAACTGCAGCTGCACTCTCCACGGAGCGCATCGAGGTCGGAACGGGAGTTGTCGGTATCTGGGGCCGGTCGCCGGTGGTGATGGCGCTCGAGGCGAACACCCTCCACGAGGTGTCGGGAGGGCGGATGGTGCTCGGTCTGGGCACCCAGGCGCGTGGTTATGTCGACTTCTGGCACGGGCGCACCTACGAGCGCCCGCTCTTGGCGATGCGCGAGTACCTCACGATCGTGCGCTCCATCGTCGACCTGGAGCCGACCACATATGAGGGCGAGATCTTCTCGATCCACGGCTTCCAGCTCATGGCGCAGCCTTCGCGGAGACGTCTCCCGATTCACGTAGCGGCGGTTGGTCCCAAGATGATCCAGCTGGCGGGCGAGCTCGCTGACGGCGTGCTCGGCTACTTCTATTCAGTCGAGTATCTGCGCGAGGTGGTGATGCCGAACCTCGAGATTGGATCCGCCCGGTCCGGGCGCTCGCTGGAGGACTTTGATGTGGGCATGGGCCTCCCGGCCAATCTCGGCAACGGCGACCAGTCGGTGGAGGAGCTACGCGGGCAGGTCGTCATGTTCGCAACGGCCTTGGGCTCGTCTCCTGCCTACGCCACGAGCATCGAAATGGCAGGGTTCGGCGCCGTGGGTGAGAAGATCCGCGACTTCGTTGCCGGGGGAGACATCGACGGCGCTCTCGGCGCGGTCACACCCGAGATGATCGACGCGTTCACCCTCTCCGGAAGCGCGGACAACGCGCGAAAGAGATTGGCCGAGTACGAGGCCGCAGGGGCGACGTCTGTTGTGCTCAACCCGGCGGCGCCGAACAGTTACTACCCCCTCTACGGGGGCCATCTCGACGGCATTGACCTCCCCGAGTTCGATTTCGGTGAGTACGTTCGCGTGATCGAGACGACGATGGCAGCCATGGGCGGCTGATCCAGCTCACCGCGTCGCTGCGTGCATCGTGCGGTAGGGCGGTTAGGCTGTTCGGCCTCGCCCACAGGCGAGTCCCCGGAGGAGAATCCCAATGAAGAAGACGAGAATACTGCTGGTCATCGTTGTGCTGACGTTGATCGCCGCTGCATGCAGCAGTGACGACGCCGCAGACACCGCGACGACCACGACTGCAGCGACGACGACCACAGCGGCGACGACCACGACTGCGGCGGCGACGACGACGACCGCGGCGACGACGACTACGGCGGGCGCGACCACAACGACGATCGCGATCCCCGATCTCGGTGGACGCACGTTGACGGTTGCCGTTGAGAACTTGTATCTGCCCTTCAATTATATCCCGCTCGGCGGGACCGAGGGCGAAGGCTGGGACTACGACACGTTCCGCGCCATCTGTGATCTCATCAACTGCGTTCCGGAGTTCATCCCTGCGGCGTGGCCGGCCATGATCGACCAAGTGGCGAACGGCGAGTTCGACACCGCGGGTGACGGCATCTCGATTACCGAAGAGCGAGCCGAAGTGGTCCTCTTCTCCGAGGCATACATGGTTGTGGAGCAGAAGTTCATCACTCAGCTCGACGACGACCGCTGGGGCGATGCCACGGAGGTCATCACGGGTGACGCGCTCGTCGGCACCCAGGTGGGGACCACCAACTACGAGCTCGCGGTCGAACTCGTCGGCGAGGACCGCATCCAGGCGTTCGACTTGTTCCCGCTGGCGGTCCAGGCGCTCATCAACGGTGACGTCGACGTGGTGATCATCGACGATTCGGCCGGTCAGGGCTACGTGGGTGTCAACGCCGACGAGCTCCGCACGGTCGACGGCGCGCTGCAGAGCGATCCGCTCGGCTTCATCTATGAGTTGGGATCCGACCTGAAGGACCCGATCGACATCGCAGTGAAGCTCCTCAAGGCAGACGGAACCTGGGACACGCTCCATACGAAGTACTTCACCGATGCCTTCGCGAAGGAGTACTGCTCCGGTGACGAATCTCTCGACATCGAGGGTGGCTGCTGAACCGGTGACGCTTGGGGCCCGCCGAATGCGGGCCCGACGGACGACCTAGGATGCGCCGGGTCCCTTGTGGGGCCCGGCGGTTCCGTAGAAGGGCGCACCAAACCGTGGACGGCGGCAGCGAAGAGGAGCTACAACCCGACTCGACCGCACCCAGGCCGGCCAGCAGCGTGATCAGCTTCCAGGCCGCGGAATTCCCCTGGTGGCTCGTGGCGATGGTGGCCATCATCGTTGCCATGGCGACTCTCGTTGTCGTCAACGACGAGTACCGCCAAGCCTTCAAGTCCATCCTGCCGTGGCCGGCCAGTTGGACAAAGGGCCTCGCGCTCACGCTGGTCCTCACGATCGGCTCGTTCTTTGCGGCCACATTCCTCGGTTTGTTCATCGCCCTCGCCCGTCTCGCGACGTACAACGGACGAAGGTGGTATCGGCCGGTTCTCTTCCTCGGCGCCCCAGCGGCGGTGACGGCGCTCATCCTCTTCGCAGGCACCGTCACCGCAACGTCGGCGAGCGTGCTCGCGATCATGTGGATGGTCGGAATCCTCGCCAGCTGGAAGCAGGGAGTGGCGGTCGTCATCATCCGCAACACGGCGACGCTCTATATCGAGTTCGTGCGCGGCATCCCGATGCTCGTCTTCATCTTCGCCATCGCCCTGGTGATCGTTCCCGACTTCGTCAACCTTCTCGACATCGAGTCGCGCGCCGTTTCCCAGGCATGGCGCGGCGCCGCGGCGCTGTCCCTGTTCTACGCAGCGTTCATCGCCGAAGTCTTTCGGGCAGGGATCCAGTCTGTGCCTGGCGGTCAGATCGAGGCCGGGCGGTCGGTGGGGCTCACCGAAGGTCAGATCATGCGCAAGATCACGCTGCCGCAGGCCGTGAGGAACATGCTGCCCGCGCTCGGCAACGATCTCATCTCTCTGATGAAGGACACGTCACTCGTCTCCGTCCTGGCCGTCAACGAGCTCACGCAGATGGCGAGGCTCTACAGCGGATCCACCTTTCGCTTTCGCGAGGCATTCTTCGTGCTGGCGATCCTCTACGTGACGCTCACCCTGGTGCTGAGCCTCATCCTCCGCTGGTACGAACGGCGGATCTCGATCCCCGGAGATTGAGCCGCGTTCTTCGAGGGCTTCGTGGGGCGGCAGCGGCCTTAATCGACCGCGTTTCCTGTCACCGGGATCGCCGCGCCGTTGATCACCTTGGATCGCGGGCTGGCGAGGAAGTCGATCACGGCTGCGATCTCGACCGGTTTGGGCCAATTCACGTAGTCGGCATACGGGAGGGCGGCGCGGGTGGCTGCGGTGTCGATGACGGAGGGCAACAGCACGTTGGAGGTGACCGCGGTGTCGCTCAGCTCGTTTGCCACCGAGTGGCTGAGGGCGATCACGCCGGCCTTGGCGATGTTGTATGCCGCCTGACCCGACGGGGTGTAGACACCGTGCTTGGAACCCATCAGGATGATGCGCCCCCATTCGGCCTCCCGCAAGTGCGGGATAGCCGCCCGCACGGTGTTGAACGCCGAACGGAGGTTGAGATCGATCATGCGCTCGAAGCGCAGGTCGTCCGTCTCTACGACATCGCGGCCTCCGGCCCAACCGCCGACGAGGGACACGACGACGTTGATCCCACCGAACGTGTCGAAGACCTCCTGCATGAACTTGTCGACTGCCGTGGCGTCGCTGGCGTCGACGCGGCGGAGAATGAGGTCCTCCTCGTCGATGTCGATGTCTTCTTCGAGCGTCGCCGCCTCATCGGGGAGGAGATAGGTGACCCCGCACCTGAAACCCCGAGCAATCAGCATCGGCAAGAGGGTGCGGCCAACCGATCCTGTGCCCCCGGTGATCACGGCTACGTCGTTCATCGGCCGACAGACTAGCCGGGCCTCTTCTCGGTGCCTCTGACTTGTTACGCTGGCGTCGACGGCTGAAGTCGACGGCTGAAAAGGAGCGTGGAACCGTGGCCAAGATCGACCTCGAAGACATCGGCAAGGTCTACCCCGACGGAACGCGGGCAGTCGGGCATGTGACGTTGGACATCCATGACGGGGAGTTTCTCGTTCTCGTCGGCCCATCCGGATGCGGCAAGTCCACCGTGCTGCGGATGATCGCTGGACTCGAGGAGATCACCGAGGGTAAGCTCTACATCGGCGAGAACCTTGTCAACGACGTTCCTCCGAAGGACCGCGACATCGCCATGGTCTTCCAGAACTACGCGCTCTATCCCCACATGACCGTGCATGACAACATGGCGTTCGGTCTGAAACTGCGCAAGGAACCCAAGGCCGAGATCAAGCGGAAGGTCAACGACGCCGCAGAGATCCTCGAGATCACCGATCTTCTTCAGCGCAAACCGAAGGCGCTGTCCGGCGGCCAGCGACAACGTGTTGCCATGGGTCGGGCCATCGTGCGCGAGCCGAAGGCTTTTCTCATGGATGAGCCGCTCTCCAACCTCGATGCCAAGCTGAGGGTACAGATGCGCACTGAGCTGGAGCGGCTCCACAGCCGCCTGGCCTCCACCACGGTCTATGTGACCCACGATCAGATCGAGGCGATGACGCTGGGAACCCGGGTCGCCGTCCTGCGACCCGTTTCGGCGAAGCGTCCATACAACCTGCAGCAGGTCGCGGTGCCGACCGAGCTCTTCAACAACCCGGTGAACCTCTTTGTTGCCGGGTTCATCGGCAGCCCCGCGATGAACATGACTTACGGGAAGCTCCAATCATCCGATGGTGCCGTCTGGGCCGACTTCGCAGGCGACGAGATCAAGGTCGAACGGGTAGCCCTCGACCTGCATCCCGGTATCGACGGCTACATGGGCAAGCAGATCGTCATCGGCATCCGCCCTAACGATTTCACAGCAGAGAGCGACGCTGCGGCCCATCCCGACCGGACGATCGAAGCCGATGTCGACGTCGCTGAGATGCTCGGCTCCGAGACCTTCATCCACTTCAGGCTGAACGCGAAACCGGTGATCACGCCCGACATCGAGGAGCTGCTGGCAGATTCCGGCGCAGATGTAGCGTCCCTCGGCGACGAGACGGAGTTCACGGCGCGAATCAGCCCGGATGTCCGCGTGCGTCAGGGCGATCGCGTGAATATGGTCATCAACACCGAAAAACTGCATTTCTTCGACGCCGACACCGGCAACCGCATCGGTGCCAAGACGCCTGAGGAGGTCGCTGCAACCGGGAGTCAGTGAGCTCGCTCGAAGGCGATCGCTACGGCGTCGAGTTCTGCCAGGAGGTGGGAGGAGGCGACTGCTTGATTCATCGTCACGACGCCTCGAGTTGCACATTCGCCGCGTAGCAACAGATCGGCCAGCGCCGTGGCGGGAAAGGCGGTCGTGCGGGCCAGCGCCGAGAACTGCCCGTCGTGGAGATCCTCGCATTGGGCTGTGATCGTTTCGTCACCGCGGGTGGCCCACACCCGGACGAGCACGACATCGGGTTCTCCGCTCGGCAGGTGACTCGACAGGGCAGCGAGCAGCGTGTCTCGCGGCGCCAGCGTCGTGCCCCCGATTCTCCTGGGCTCCTCGTCGAACAGGCCGAGCTCGTACATGGCACGGAAGATTCGACCGTGTCCGGGATAGCGCAAAGTCTTGTATTCGAGCGAGGTGACTGCGTTCTGGTGGCTCGACGCCATCGTCGAGGTACCCCCGGCCGTGGAGAACGCCTCTAGCGGGCCCCAGCCGGTCCACTCCAACGCCTCGAAGCGGGTCAGGGGCTCAACCGTGGTGCGAATGCCGTCCTCGATGACTTCACACGGCTCTGCGTACTCGTTGATGAGCCCGTGAGGGCTGAACGCGAGCTGGTAGCCGAGGGCTCCAACGGGTTGCTGAGGGAGGGCGCCGACACGGAGTTGGACGCTGTCGGCCGTACCACCCAGCTCGGTGAGCAAGCCTTCGGCCACGACGTTCGCCAGCCCGGGGGCGAGCCCACAATCGGGGATCACGGCAATGTCCCCAGCGACGGCCTCGGCGTCGAGCTGAAGCTGGCGAGCGACCACGGCTGGATTGCCGCCGAAGTCCAGATAGTGCGCTCCATCTTCGATCGCGGCGGTCGCGAGGTCGTAGCCGTGGACGTATGGAACGGCCGACACGACGAGGTCGTGCCCGGCGACGGCGCCTTGCACGGCGGCGACATCTGTGACGTCGAGGACGACGGGATGGACGTCGAGATCGGCTGCGGTCGCTGCCACCCTCGAGGCGTCCGCATCGGCGGCGGTGACGTCGTGCCCGCGCCGAATGAGATCCCATGCGGCAGCGGTCCCGACGATGCCGGCCCCGAGGACGATCACCCGACTCACGGCGTGATCCGCTTGAAGGTCTCGGCAGCACCCACGCCGAACCGGGCGCCCTGCTCCTCGGACCAGGACGCGATCCTGGCTGCAAACCCATCCCGGCCCGCGCCGTCGCGGTGTGAGTCGCCCATGGTCGTCTCCGCTTGCGAGGCATGGCAGAGCAGGGCATCGATCTTGCGCTGGAGCGCCTCTTCGGTCGCGGGCTCGATGTGGTCGGGCTCGTCCGCACTCCACAGCAGGAGAGCAGTCGGCCGGTGCGGCGCAAGCCCGTGCTCCGGGAAGAAATGTGGATCCCTGGCGGCGACGACGCCGTCCACCACGGCGAGACCGGTCACCCGATGGTCCGGATGGAGTTGATAGCGCTGCCATGGATCGTGAGACAGCACGATGTCGGGATGGTGCTGGCGGATCAACAGTGCGATCTCGCCCCTCAGCTCCATCGAATACTCGAGCTCTCCGTCCACCCGGTCGAGGAACGCAACGGAGTAGGCGCCGAGCATCGTAGCCCCTTCCTCAGCTTCGGAACGGCGTTCGGCGGCAAGCACGCGAGGCTCCGCGTCCGGATCCCATGTTCCTTTGGATCCGTCCGTCACGATGGCAAAAACCGCCGTCGTCCCGGCCTCCGTCCAGCGGGCGATGGTTGCGCCGGCGCCAAACTCGATGTCGTCGGGGTGGGCACCGAAGGCGAGGACCCGACCCGGTGTCTCGAGCGGTGGTCGCGGCTCGGCGAGATGTTCATAGAGGTTCTTCGGCATTGGGCGAGGTTATCGCCGGTCCCGCAGTGACACGATGGCGGCAAGGTCTTCGGGTCGGTCGATGTCGATCGCCAGGCCCGGGCGAACCACGACCGTGGCCTCGCCGCGTAACGCGGCGAGGTGCCCGATGAACGACGCGGCACCGAAGCGGAAGGGGAATCCGCGGTGTCGGCCGGCAACCATGCTCGTGCCGCAGTCCTTCGAAGGGGCCAGCACCGGTCTTTTTCCCATCGCGGACAGAACCGCCTCGACATCGTCCGAGGTGACCATCGGAAGATCGCCGTGGATCACCGCCCACGCGCCATGAGCGGCGTCCATCGCCGCGGTGGCCGCCGCGTTGAGTCCGCCGGCTGCGGGTTCGGCGAGAACCGCGTATCCCCGTGCTCTCGCCCACGTCGCGACAGCGAAGTCGCCGGTGACCACGCGCACCCGGGCGCCTGCCCCAGCCACGGCATCCGCGACGCGGTCGGCGAGCGAGATGGAGAGTTCGCGCCTTGTCGCGTCGTCGAGGGTCCCCGCGAGACGCTCCATGCCCTGGAACGATCGGATCGGTATGGCAACCGGAATGGTCACGGCGCCGAGCGTACTGAGAGAGGGGACGATGCGTGATCGGACGGAGGCCCCGCCGGTAGGCTGCGGGACGTGCGCCGCAAAACGAAGATCGTTGCCACGATGGGGCCGGCCGTCGACTCCTTCGATGCCATCAGCGAGCTGATCGACCAAGGACTCGATGTCGCCCGGCTGAACTTCTCGCACGGAACCCAGGCCGAACATGGCCGTCGATTCGGCTTGATTCGCCGTGCGGCCGAGGAGGCGGGTCGACCCGTCGCGATCATGCAGGACATCCAGGGACCCAAGATCCGGGTCGGCGAGTTCCCCGGAGGCTCCGTCATGTTGAAAGAAGGCGCGCAGGTGCGTCTCTCTCCGGGAGAGGGCGCCGGCACCTCCGACCGGCTGTGCATCGCGTACCTCGATGGCGTGCACCTCCAGGTCGGAGCACCGATCATCCTCGCCGACGGCCTCATCGTGTTGGAGGCCGAACGTGTTGATGGCGGTGACGTGGTCGCCAGAGTCGTTCAAGGAGGCGAACTCAAGGAGAAGAAGGGCGCCGCGTTCCCGGGGGCGGTCATCGACATTCCGGTCGTCACCCCGAAAGACGAGGCGGACCTCCGGTTTGGCCTGGATCTCGGGTTCGATCTCATCGCGGCGTCCTTCGTCAAGGAAGGGCGCGACCTCCGCGATGTCCGGAAGATCACCGGTGACGTCCCGGTCATCGCCAAGATCGAATCCGCCCTGGGTTACGCCAATCTCGACGAGATCCTCGAAGAGGCAGACGGGGCGATGGTGGCAAGGGGGGATCTTGGTGTCGAACTTTCCCTCGAGACGATTCCGCGCGCCCAGCACGACATCCTGCACCGCACCAATGCTGCAGGAAAGATCTCCATCACTGCCACGGAGATGCTCGAGTCGATGATCACCAACCCGAGACCCTCGCGGGCCGAAGTCACCGACGTGTACCGCTCGGTCCTCGATGGAACCGACGCCGTAATGCTCTCGGCGGAAACCGCAATCGGGGAGTATCCTGCGGCAGCGGTTCGAGCCATGAGTGTCATCTGCCGGGAAGCCGAATCGAGCACCGAGTACATCCGGGCACCCGGTGTCTCCGGACTCAGAGACCGGTCCAGGTTCGCCTCGGCTATTGCCGAGGCATCCGTCGACACGGCGGACCGACTCGGCCTGGACACGATCGTTGCGTTCACAGAGTCGGGTTCGACGGCCCGCCTCCTCTCCAAGTACCGACCCCACGCCGACGTCTATGCGTTCACGGTGAGCGAAGCCACCTACCGGCGCATGGCCGTGTACGGCGGCATCACGCCGATGATGTTCGATCGAGAAGAGTCCACCGACGAGATGATCATGCGGGCTGAGCGCCGCCTCCTCGAACTGGAGATCGCGAGACCCGGCGATGGCGTCGTCATGGTGGCGGGGATCCCACCCAACCAGCGCGCGTCCACGAATATCATGAAGCTGCACGAGGTGGGTACGTCGGTAGCCGGCGAGTTGCGAGGGAGGTAGTAGTCCGTCCCATCCGGCGGGTGATCTCCGCCGCCCCGCGACGAGACCGGAGACCCCAATGGGCCAGCGTATCGCCATCGAACAGGCCACGGTGTTGGGAGACGGCGCCGTGTTCTCCACGGATCGCGGGTTCACCGGCATGGACGGTTTCGGTTTCGACGGTCCGACCAGGCGCGGGCGGTATCGGGGTTGACTGCATCGCCGGCGAGCCGGGTCCTCGAGAGCGATGACGCCTTGAGCAGGGTGTTCATCGCGGCGAACGAGGTCGTCGTCTCGAGGGCCGGTGGATGGGACGATGACGCCGTCGCGACCGTTTCCGACGTGATCGCAGAGTTCTTCCTCTACTACTGACTATCCGTCGTCGTCACCGCCGCCACCACCATCACCTTCTCCACCACCTTCTCCTGAATACACACCCACCGTCAGCGTGACAGACGCCCCGGGCAACATGTACTCCCCGGCACTCGGGTCCATGGACAGCACTACCTCGTTCTGGTCGGCGTTGTCGACACTGCTGTCGATGCGAACGACGACGAGCCCGGCTTCGCCGAGACGTGTCAACGCGTCCGCATACGGGATCCCGACCACGTTTGACAGCGGTGCCGGGCAGTTGATCGGTGCACCCGTCAACTCGCATTGGTGGACGGCAGTCTCCTTGTCGACGGTGGAATAGCGCCAGAAGAACGGCTCCTCGCGTATCTCGGTTCCGTCCGGCATCTTGATGATCCTCGTCACGAACACGGTGAAGCCGTCCTTGCCGCTCTGGACGACCCGGGACTCACCCGGTCTGAGCGGTCGCTGGTCCTCTTCGGGTTCATCCCGGACGAGGACCTCTTCGTGTTCCCTGAGGTCCATCCGCTCTGAAGTCTCGGACGTGCATTCTTTGCCGCCGTTGCTGCCGAAGAACTTGACCGTGATCTCTTTGCTCGAGTAGTGCGCTTTGATGATGACGGGCGTGTCGGTGTTGTTCCTGAAGATCACGTCGGGTTTGGGGAAGCCGAGCGTCGCTTCGCGTCCCTCGGGGTAACGGGTGAAGTAGAGGCTGTGTGGGGTGTGCTCTACATCCTCGTAACAGCCGAAGAAGACGGCGTTGTACAGCGTGGTGCCGAATTGACTGACACCTCCACCGATGTTCGCCGGATGGTCACAGCACTGGACGATGCCGCCGATGATGGCGGGAGCAGCAACGAATCCCTTCTTTTCGGTGCGTTCCCCGACGTGCTCATTGATGCTCCACGTCTGTCCGGGGAGCACCATCGCCCCGTCCACGAGGTCGGCCATGAGCTGAATGTTGTGCGTCCGGTCCTGGCCGGCGGTGTAGCGGGTCGAAAACTGTGAGACGAGCTCGATGTCCGCGAAGAACGCCTCCGCTTCCTCGGTTGTGAAGGCTGGTTCGTCTCCTTCGAGCACAGGAAACTCACCGAATCCGGATCCCAGAGCGGCGTTGTGGAGAGAGGCCACGACACCGGGGAGATCGAGCTTGGTGCCGCTCCTGCCGGCGATGATCGTCACCTTGTTGGTGGCGAGATCGATGGTGTAGGCGGCGCTCACCGGCCGTATCTCGAACTCACCGTGGTGAGGGGCGAGGATCGCAGCGATCACCTCGTCGTCGATGCTGACATCGACCTGTGCCGGACGCTGCCTGATGTCGATCACGACGGCCTGCTCGATCTGGTCGGGCTCGAACGTGATGAGAAAGCCGGTCGCCTCGCTCCGCAGCGTCACCGGACCGTCGATGAGTCGCTGCACCTCTTCGACGGCGGCGTCGATGTCCTCCTCCGTGAGTTCCGGGTATGAGGTGGTTACCGGCAGCTCCGTGTCTTGGCGCTCGACCACACGCAGCGTGTTGTACACCAACGCCGAAGCGCGCTCCTTGTCGAGCGCCTCGCCTGCCTCTGGGTACTGGGCGATGACGTTGCCCCCAGCGATCTGGATGTCGCCCTCGTACGCCGGATTGGGAATGGCATCGATCTCCCAGAAGTCGAGGAGGTCGGTCACAGCTTCGGTGTCCACCGTCACCGGGAGCTCGAGGGTGATCGGTGTCGTGAACCCGTCCAGCCAGGCCATGAATCCTCCGAAGAGCCCTTCCTCCTGACGTTGCGCCAACGCCCGACTCACGATCGCGGCAGTGTCGACGTCGAGGCCTACCGATGCCGGCTCTAACTCGTACCGCGTGGCGTTCACGACGAAGTAGGCGGGCGATTCCACGAGCATCGCCTCGTGCGCCTCGACGGCGAGCAGGGCATCCTCGCGGCCGAGCCCGCCGAGCTCGACACCGGCAACGGAGACGTTGCGCGGCACCTCTTCCTGCGACGCGGCGCGGTCGATCCAGTACACGCTCAACGGGAGGAGAAGGATCGCGAGCGGGATGGCGGCGAACAAGAAGATACGAGGTTTCACAACGATTTCTGCCAGTTGGTATTGAGGTGGAAGTGTAGGAGAGGCTTCCGGGAACCGGTCTTCATATGGCTGCCGACCGCATCACGGATCGGGGGGCGGGTCCGGTTCGTTGTCGATGCCCACCACGATGCTCACCGTGCCACCCGGTGCCACATAGGCGCCGCCACCGGGTGACTGGGAGAGGACGATCCCGGCCTTGTCGCCGGTGGTCTCCTGCGAGCTGGCCGAGACGGCGAAGCCTGCGTTCTGCAACGTCGCGGTCGCCGACGCCGCGTCGGCACCGACCACTTCCGGCACCTTGACCGGGCACGTTTGGCCCGATCCCGGCATGTCGCACGGATGCACTTCGATCTTGCGCAGGGCCCCGCGATAGTGGTGCGTGTACGGTTCGCGGACGACGCGTCCGTCGCCGTACGTGATCACCCGGGTGACCGTGATGCTCCAGCCTCCGCTGCCCTTGGATACGACCCGTTCGCTTCCCGGAGTCACGTTGGGATTGGCTTCGTACTTGACCCGGGCCTTCGTGCTGTTGGAGCGGCCGGATTTCTCGGCCGTGCACTCCCGATCGCCGGTGTTGCCGTAGAACTTCACCGTGATCGTGCTGTTCGTGTACGTGTTGCGGATGATCACCGGCGCCGCCGAGTCATTGCGGAACCGAACGTCGGGCTGCGGATACCCGAGCGTGGCTTCGAGGCCCTCGGGGTAGCGGGAGATGTACAGGCTGTGAGGCGTGTGCTCGATGTCCTCGTAACACCCGTAGAAGATCGCGTTGTAGATGGTGGTGCCGTACTGGCTGACGCCACCGCCGACATTGGCAGGGCTGTCGCAGCAGGTGACCTCGCCACCGATGATGGCGCCGTCTCGCTTGTAGCCCTTCGCCTCGGTCCGCTGCCCGACGAATTCGTTGATCGAGAACTCCTCGCCGGGCCACACGACGTGGCCGTCGATGGTGTCGGCCATCAGCTTGATGTTGTGCACCCGGTTGACACCGGGCATCCGTGTTGTGAACTCCGAGACGAGGCCGAGTGGACCGAAAGCTTCGGCGTCCTGGGTGGTGAATTGCGGGTCGACGGTTTCGACGATGGGCAGCTCTCCGCTGTTGAGGTTCGAGACCGCCGCGTCGTAGAGGACGGCAGTGACCGCTGCCGGATCGATCGTGGTCCCACTCTTCGATGGGATGATCGTGACGGTGTCGTTGAGGATGTCGACCTCGAAGTCGGCGTTGATCGGTTCGATCTCGAAATCGGTCTTGCGAGGCTCTACGTACGAGGCGATCACCGACTCGTCGAGGCCGATCTCGATCGTCGTCGGGGAGTTGCTGACCATCTCGACGGTGGCCGCCTTTGCCATCGTTGCGCTCGGAACCACGAGACGGAAGCCGTACTTGGTATTGGTGAGGACGACGGGTTGCCCGATGAGGCTGTCGAGCTCCTTGAGCGAGGCATCGATATCGCTACGTTTGAGGCCAGGTGTGGTGGTGAAGAGCGGGAGCTCGGCGCCGTCGACACCGGGTTGAGAGAGCACCTCGTACACGATCGTGGAACTGACGGGCTTGTCGAGCGCCAACCCGTTGCGGGGATACTCGAAGGCGACATCGCCATCCGTGATGGACACGAAACCGTCGTAGGCGCGCTGCTCTGTGGGGATCGCGTCGTCTTCCCACGCATCGAGCTGTTCGGCCACGGCTGTTTCGTCGATGGATGTCGTCACGGGGACGTCGATGGTCGCGGAGAAGCTGTCGAACCAGTTGCGGAAGCCCATCGTCCGAGCGTCCATCGCCGCGGTCACGGCACCCTCGGCATCGACGGAAAACCCAACCGCGGTGCCATCGAGCTCGTAGTCGGTGTCGTTCACGGAGAAGACGGCAGGCTCCGCCAGCAGCTCGGCTTCGTACGCCCGAATGGTGGCCACCGCGTCTTCTTCACTCAGTCCACCAACGGGAATCCCGGCCACGGTGACATTCCGCGGCAGCTCACCTGCCGAGATGGCGCGGTCGGCGAGCCACACGACGGCGGGGAGGAGGAGTATTGCCAACGGCACGGCGATGAACAGCGCCGTTCTCGACTTGCGAGCGGTCATGGTGTCTCCGGCAGAGCTGCCAACCTCGCGGGAGTATACGAAAGGGCCCCTTTTAGCCGGTGATTGTCCCCAAGATGCACGGCACATAGCATCTGCAGGTGATCCCCTTCCCTGAGCCCCATACGGGTGAGCCGTTGACCGTCTCCGCCACGCTGTATCGCACCTACGTGTCGTGCCCGCAGCAAGCGCTCGGCCGCCTGCACGGTGCATATCCGGCCGAATCGATGGCATCGTTCCGGGGCAGCCTTGCCCACCGTGTCTTTGCCAGGCATCTCACCGGCGGCCCCATCGAGGAGGGCGATCTGGATCGAGTCTGCCGGGAGGAGATCGGAGCCGGCCTCAACGCCAAGCTCAGACCGGTCGGCATCACCAAGCCGTCGGCTTTGCGCCCCGTGCTCGCTGAGGTCGGCGACCTCTATTCCCACTTCAAGAAGTTCCCCGTGGAGGGTTTCCAGGCCGCGGAGGTGCTTCTGGAATCCGAACCCGTCGTCGGCATCACCCTTCGCGGCGCAGTGGACGCGATCTTCGACGATCCCGACTACGGGATCAGGCTCATCGACTGGAAGACGGGTGCCCATCTCGACGATGCACCGATACAGCTCGGCTTCTACTCGCTGGCCTGGGCGGTGGAGAAGGGTGAGCTCCCCGGCAGGGCCGAAGCCGTGTCGGTGAAGACCGGCGAACGAGTCGGCATCCACCCGACGATTGAATCGGCGACGGAGGTGGCTGCGGCCGTCGTCGAGATGGTGGGATTGCTCCGGGTCGCGTTCGAGCAGGAAGCCGATCTGGAGCGTGCCGCCGGTCCGCACTGCGCCTGGTGTCCGCTCCTCGACGGGTGCACCGAGGGCGCGGCGGCGGTCCGTCTCATGTCATCACGAGGCGTGTGACGGAGTCCCGGTCGGGGTCGGGAGAGTTGGCACCGCGCCGGGGCCATACTCCTCGCTCCATGGACAGGACGCTGCTTGCCCTCCACGCCCATCCCGACGACGAATCGTCGAAGGGAGCAGCAACCGTTGCCCGCTTCGCCGACGAGGGGGTGCGATGTGTCCTGGTGACGGCCACCGGTGGTGAGGCCGGAGACATCCTCAACCCGGCGATGGATCGCCCGGGCGTCGCCGAGAATCTCACCGAGATCCGTCGTCGGGAGCTGATGGATGCGGCGAGCATCATCGGATACAACCGTGTGGAGATGCTCGGTTATCGGGATTCGGGAATGCCGGGTTCACCCGACAACTCCCGCTCGGATGCGTTCGTGAACGCCGGCTTCGATGAAGTGCTCGGCCGAATCGTTGCCACTGTGCGGGAGGAGCGACCGGGTGTCGTGCTCGGATATGACGATCACGAGTGGTACCCGCACCCGGATCACCTCAGGATCCACGACCTGTCCCTCGCGGTCTTCGAGGCCGCCGCCGACCCCGGGCGGTTTCCCGATGCCGGGCCGCCGTGGGAGGTGGCCAACCTCTACGCTCCGGTGCTGACGGCACGCCACATGTATCGGCTGCATGACGCGATGGTCGCCGCCGGCCTCGATTCGCCCTTCACCCGCTGGACCGACAATATTCCCCGCAATGCCGATGACGATCGCAAGCTCGTCCAAGTGGAGGTCGGTGCCCAGCTGGAACGGGCGCGCGACGCCTTGCGAGCCCACCGCACCCAGGTGGATCCTGATGGATTCTGGTTCCAGGTACCCGTAGAGGTGGTTCGCGCTGTCTACCCGTACGAAGACTTCGAACTCCTCGCCACCAGGAGCAGCGATGCGGTGGAAGCCGACGGTGATCTGTTCGCCGGTGCGGACGTGCCCCGCCTGCTGTAATCACTTCTTGTGGAAGACGTCGATCTGATCGAAGAGCTTCGAGCGGAGCTACGCGACCTGGCCGGCGATACCGATGCTCCGCGCCTCGCTGAGGCGCTCGCCCTCGACGGGGATCGCCCGGTTGCCGTCGCCGTGGTCGGTGCCTCGGGGGTGGGTAAATCCGCCCTCGTCAATGCCCTCGTCCGCTCGAAGGTTGCCGATGTGGGGGCACTCCGTCCGACTACGCGGTTGGCGGAGTCATTCGGACCCCTCCTGCTCGCGTCTTCCATCCCCCACACCGTCACGGACGGCGACATCGTGTTTGTGGATACACCACCGTCAGACCACGACCCTGCGACGCTCGATCGTGTCCTCGATCTTGTCGATGCGGCGCTGGTCGTGACCTCGCGCAACCGTTATGCCGACATCACCACGAGAACTGCGCTCGAGCGCGCAGAAGAGCTAGGGGCCGAGCGCGTGCTCGTCGTGAATCGCCTCGAGCGCGGCGACGATCTACGAGCCGTGATCACGGATGCCGGGGTGAAGACCGGGATGGACTCGATCCCGATTCTGGAGGGAGCTCTCACTTCCGGGGCCGTGGTTCCCGTCGCGGCCGCGGTCGCGGAGGTCGCCGAACGCATCGACGAGCTTCGTCCGGCCCGGCGCGCCGCTCTCGCGGTGCGTCTCAGCGCTGCATTGCGAACTGAAGCCGATCTGCTGCGGAGAGCCGAGGAAGGGCGGGTCGCGGCGGCGAGCCGCGTCGATGAGGCGTTCGCAGCGGCGGCCGACGAGTTGAAAGACATGTTGAAGAGGCCATCCGTCGATGTCGCTCTTTCCGGGGATGAAGTGATGGAGGCGATCGGCGGTTCGATCGGGGAGCACCTTCGGCCGGCGACCGAGGCTGCAGTCGGAGCCATCACCGCGGCCGGTCGCGAACCTCCGACCCTGGCAGAGGACGACCTCATGAACGCCGATGGCGCCGCGGTCGCCGCCTGGCGCACCGGTGTGGAGGACGCCGCCGTCGACGCACTGCGGCCGAGGTGGCTGAGGAGGTGGGGAAGAAGCGCTGCCCAGGACGCCTCATGGCGGCTGGTGCTCGACCCCGAGTACATGCCGCCGCGACGTGTGCGGATGCTGTTGGGTGGCCGACGTTCGAGCATCGAACAGGACGGCACCGTCGCGTTGTCGGAAACAATCTCGGTGCGGATCACAGCGCGCCACGATCCGCATCGCCGCGCCGTGGCACAACCGGGGAACTACGACGCCGATCGCCTCGAGCAACTCGCATCGGCGATCGAGGCGGAGTACTCATGAACACATTGCTCAACGAGATGCTCGATCTCTTCGATCTCGCCGTGGCACGGGCCGACGGTGTTTTGCCCGAGGACGTCAGGTCCGAAGCTGCAGGCGTCGCCCGCGACCTGCGCTCCCGGCAAGGATTCCTCGGTGAGGTCTTCGTGATGGCGATCGCAGGTGGCACAGGATCGGGAAAGTCGAGCATCCTCAACGCCATTGCCGGGGAAGAGGTGGCCTCGGTGAGTCGGATTCGCCCGCACACCGACGAGGCGACGGCCTGGGTAGCCGTGGGGTCCGATGTCCAGATCGCCCCGCTCCTCGACGACCTGGGCATCGAGCGGCGCGTACCGAACGCGGCGCTGCCCTCGATTGTGCTGATCGATCTGCCGGACATGGACAGCGTTGCGGAGTGGCACCGCAGCCTTGTGGAAGAGCTGCTGCCGAGGGTCGATGCCATGATGTGGGTGTTCGATCCCATCAAATACCACGACCCGGAGCTCCACGAAGGTTTTCTGGCCCCGCTGTCCGCTTATGCCAGCCAGTTCGTCTTCGTGCTCAACCAGGTCGACCGCCTCGACCGTCACGATCGCGAGCTGGTCGATGCGCACCTCAGGGGCATACTCGAGGCCGACGGATTCGCCGGGGCGACGGTCATGCTCACCGCGGCTCGACCCGAGGTAGGCGATCCGGCCGGTATCGACGAACTGCGCGACCACCTCAGTTCGAAAACCGATGCCAAGGCCATGGCGATCACCAAGATGGTGCTGGACGTGCGGCGGATGGGCGCAGTGCTCGCCGGCCCCGCACATCTGTGGACCGGCAGCGATACCGGGTTTGGTGGAGTCGGTGACGATCCTGCCGCGTTGATCGCCGGACTGAAGGGTACGGTTGGTGAAGTCGTCGCCGACCGGCTCGAAGCAGCATTGGCCGCCGCCGACGACGAAGATGTCGACCGCGGCATCAGAGCAGCCCTCTGGGATCGGTCGTATCTCGGAGCCACGATCGTGTCGCTCGGTGTCGCCACGGCCGAGTCCGCGCCGACGGGGAAGCGATAGCACGACACATGGACATCGAGTTGCCCACTGCCCAGGAAATCCTCCCCGACCTGATCCGCTCCGGTTTCGTCCTTGTCATCTCGCTCATCATCTGGGTTGTGGTGACGCGCCTCGTGCAGCGCTGGATGGACCGCAAGGAACGCAAAGGTTGGAGCGACCTTCCCAAGCACGAACGGGAAGAGCGTCGCCAGCGTTATGCAACGTTGTGGTCGGTGGTCAAGTTCGTTCTGTTGGTGACGATCCTCGCGATCGCCTCCCTGATCCTCCTGGACATCTGGGGCATCCCGCTGGGTCCGTTCCTGGCCGTCGGCACAGTCATCGGTGTCGGTCTCGGCTTCGGCGCGCAGGACCTCGTGAGATCGGTGATCGCCGGCTTCTTCATCATCGTGGAGGACCAGTACGGCCTCGGCGATGTCGTGATTCTCGATGGTGTCACGGGAACGGTCGAGAAGATCTCGCTCCGCACAACAGTGCTCCGCGACCTCGAGGGGACCGTTCATCACGTACCAAACGGCCACATCAACGTCGCCAGCAACCTGACGTCGGGGGAAAGCGCAATCGTGATCGACGTTTCGGTGGCGTATTCGGAGGATGTAGACCGCGCGATCGCGGTGGTGGCGGATGAGGCCTTGCGCACCGCGGCCGATCCAAACCTCGCCGATGCATTTCTGGAGCCCCCGCGCGTGCTCGGCGTGAACGAGCTCGGCGACTGGTCGGTGGACGTGCGGGTCGTGTTCGCTCTCGATCCACAAGAGCGGTGGGCGGTGAAGCGAGAATTCCTGCGTCGGATCAAGAACCGGCTCGACGCCGAGGGGATCGAGATCCCGTACCCGTATGTCACCGTGGTGTACCCGGCCGAAGACACCGGGCAAGAAACACGCGATCAGGACTGAGAGTCAGCGCGTAGGACGAGGATGGCGTCCTCTGCCGGAGTGATCTTCACGCCGCTGGTGATTCCGAGGAGCTCTCCGTCGGCCTGATAGGGGGCGGCCGGATCTGCCTCGACCACGAGCTCCTGGAACCCAGTCCACACCTTCATGCCGAGCCGATCGGGGAAGGACCTGTGGAGGACGGCCCGACCCAGCATCTCGCCCGCCCGGTGGATCTCCAGGTTGCCGGCAGCCGCAGCGGCCATGCCTACCACCGGCGCCGACGTGATGTGGAGTGGAACGCGCCCGAAGTAGGTATATGGGCGATGTACCTGGGCGAGGAGGGCAACCGCGTCCATCCGATCGCCGTCGCAATCGACGCGGAGGTTCGCGACCCGGGAGCGCCACTCGCTCAACAGGCGGGACACGGCTGTCGTTGCGAAGTGGAGGCCCCCGAGGCTGACCTTGGAGTGGGGGCGCCGCTCGGCGAGTTCGACCACGGCCGCATCGAACCCCACACCGACTGCAAAGGTTGCGTACATCGGTGCGCTGCCGTCGAGTGGCTCGATGAGTGCGAGCCGGGTGGGAACGGGGGACAGCTCGACCTGGGCTGCTGCGGCGCGGTGCGGTTTCGACGGGAGCCCGATGATCCTCGCCAGGACGTTGGTTGTTCCGCTTGGGATGATGCCGAGCGCGGTCGCCGTTCCCACCAGTCCATTGGCGGCATGGTGGACGACCCCGTCTCCGCCCATGGCGAACACTGCGGCGAATCCGTCCACCGCCGCTTCACGAGACCTTGACTGTGTCTCACCGGCGTCGTGCGGCCAGTCGACCTCGAGATCGAACGATTCGGAGAGCACGTCGCGAACCCGACGAAAATTGGCTCCCGTGAATCGAGAAGCCGATGGGTTGGCGATGAGGAGGCCGCGACGCATCGCGGCGAGGGTACCGAGCGATCTCCGCTGAGCCTCTGGGCCCCGGTACGCTGGACGTGTGCGATACCGCGACCGGCGCGAGGCAGGTGAGGCGCTGGCGGCCGCTATCGAGGCCGCTGTGACGGCGCCGCTGGAGCATCCTCTTGTTCTCGGGATCCCGCGGGGCGGAGTTCCCGTTGCCGCGGTCGTCGCCGCCCGGCTCGACGGCGATCTCGACGTGCTCGTCACCCACAAGCTCGGCGCTCCCGGCAATCCCGAGTTCGCGATCGGCGCGGTCGCCGCCGACGGGTCCGCGGTCATCGATGAGCGGATCCTGCGGGCTCTGTCGATACCCGACCAGTACGTCGAAGCCGAGCGGTTGCGACAGCTCCGCGAGGTCCAGTCGAGAGCAAGGCGCTTTCGGGGTGAGCGGCCTCTACCGGACATGGCCGGTCGCACCGTCGTCGTCGTCGACGACGGGATCGCGACCGGTTCGACGCTCGAAGCCGGGCTGCGCTTCGTGGCGCACCAGGATGCGGCCCAGGTCATCGCTGCCGTGCCGGTCGGTCCCCCGGATTCGATCGCCCGCATCGCCGGCGGTGCCGATCTCGTGGTGTGCCCGTTGCAACCCGCCTCCTTCCATGCCGTCGGCCTCTGGTACGACGAGTTCCCGCAGGTGAGTGACGACGAGGTGATGCGGCTCCTGTCGCCGGATGGTCGAATGGCCGAATAGCCGTAGAGCCGAATACTGGGTCAGATCTGTCGCCCAACGGTCGGTTCGGCTTCTCTCAGGGAGTCCAGCATGGCTGCCGATACAGCCATACGGATCACCAGGAGCTGAAACGCGCGTGGATCACGCCCCGAGCTTGCTCACCACGGTCGACAGCAGCATCCACGACCTGCCCTCACTCACGCCGGGGACGCGGGCGCTGCTGTTCGTCGAACATCCGATCGGCCATACCGATCCGGTCGTGATACCCGGTTCATCGTTGCGGATCGACCAGATTGTGCCCCTCGTCACGATGTTGTCCCACGCAACCATCGACCTGACCACCGCAGAGCCGACTGCCCCGACTCTGCCGGTTCGCCTCGAGGGATCGGTGCCGGGAGTCCGCGGTCCGCTGTATGCGGTGCCGGTGTTTGTCGGGCGCGAGGTGGCGGGAGTGGTCGTGGTCGCGAGTGATGCCCACCTCGACGACACCGCCCTGGAGAGCTTGGCCGCCGCGGCCGCGGCCAGAGGCTTGACGCTGCTCAGACTCGCCGCCCAGCATTCTGCCGCGGCGCGCTCCCACGTGACCGAACTCGTCAGTGATGTCTTCAGAACCGTTGCCCGCTCGGCCCAGCTCCCGACGGTGCTGCCGGTGGTGGCTGCGCACGCGGCCCGTGCCGCAGGATTCGAGCGATGCTCCGTGTTGCTGCTCGACGAGTCGGGCGTGCCGCAGGTATCGGCGTCCCAGTTTGCGAGTGGACAGCCCGATGTCCGGCTATGGGGAGCGATCCGATCGCTCGCCGAGACTCCGCCGGCGTTCCTCGACGTGATGCAGGGCGCCGTGCCGATCTTCTACGACGCACCTGCATCCGAACCGCGGCTGTTGCCCGCGACTTGGATTCGGTCCTTCGGTATCGAGTCCGTGCTGCTGGTGCCGGTCGAAGCCGATGGAGAGGTACTGGGTCTTCTTGCTCTCGACGACACCCGGCGCCGCCATGTGAGCAGCGAGCAGCTCGAAGCGGCTCGAGCCATCGCGCAGGCTTGCGGCAACGCCGTGTCCACCATCGGTCTGCTGCAGGACGAGCGTGCTGCGCTGCACCGATCGCAGCTCGTACTCGGGACCGTTGTGCAGGCAGCGACGCAACTCAACACGCCGGGCGTGCTCGCCGTGATCGGTGAGGGCATCAACAAGGTTCTCGGCGACACTGCGACGGTTTCATTTGTGCTCGAGGGGAGCCGGCCTTCGAACCTCGTTGTTACGGGGATCGGCGACGGCGTGCTCGACCTGATCGACCGCATCATGGCGTTCGACGAGGCCCACCCCGTCGGACACGGTTCGGAGTGCATCGTCATGTCGCGGGCCACCCACCCTGCGGTGCTCGACGCCAGCGTTGCGAGTCGCGTCGTGGCGCTTCCGCTGCGGCGGGCGTCACAGGATCTCGGGTGGGTGATCTCGTTCTCCGTAGAAGAGGAGCACTATTCAGACCAGGATCTCAAGATCGTTGCCGGAATTGCTGCACAGGCTGCACTGTCGCTGCACACAGCGTTGTTGCTCGAACAGGAGCGCGCCACGGTGATGAAGCTCCAGGAACTCGGAGAGCTGAAGACCCAGTTCGTCGCTTCGGTGTCACACGAGTTGCGTACGCCGCTCACTGCGATCATCGGCTACACCGAGCTTCTCCTGGAGATCCTGGACGACCCGACGTTGCGCACCTATCTCGATGACATGCGAAGAGAGTCGACGGCACTCGAGACGTTGATCTCTGACCTGCTCGATACCTCGCGACTCGAGGGCGGGACCCTCCGCCTCGACATCAACCGCGACGACCCGATGCATGCCGTCCGCGAGGCCGTCGACCTCATGGAGCACTCGTATCCGGGCAGGAGGATCGAGATCGTGGTCAACGCCACGACCGACGATGTACCCATCGATCGCGGACGACTTCGTCAGGTGGTCACGAACCTCATCGACAATGCGGTGAAGTACTCGTCCGAAGGATCACCGGTGACGATCATGGTCGATCGGCGGAGCGGGCCACGGGGGAGTTTCGTCGAGATCACGGTCGTCGACCGCGGCCCCGGTATCCCGCATTCCCAGCGCGAGGCGGTCTTCCAGCGGTTCAACCGGCTCCACGTCACCATGGAGCCGGGAACCGGAATCGGTTTGTATCTCGTGCGGGCGCTCGTTGAGGCCCACGGCGGCACCGTGCACGTGACCGACGGCGCAGACGGCATCGGGTCCCGGGTCGTTGTTCGGCTCCCAGCAGGCTGAACCCACTCCAGAGATCAACTCGCAGAGCATGGTGAATCTCGTACCCTTGGCAAGAACGCCATGCCGAGGAGGTTCTCAACGTGTTGCCCCCCTATTCGAGCCTTGCCTACTCGAACTATGCCGAAGAAGGACCCCGCCGCGACTACGAAGCTGCCCTGGAACTCGTCGGCGGCCAGTTGGGTGGCCACGCCCCGCTGGTCATCGGTGGGGATGAGGTCACGACGACGGAGGTGTTCGAAAGCGTCGATCCGGCAGAGCCGCACGTGGTTGTGGGGACGGCATCATCCGGTGACGTGGCCCACGTCGATGACGCCATCTCTGCTGCGTGGGATGCATTCTACGGATGGGCTGCTCGGCCCGCCGCGGACCGGGCAGAGTTGGTGCATCGGGTGGGGGATGTCATCGAGAGCCGCATCTATGAATTCGCCGCCTGGCAGACCTATGAGGCGGGAAAGAACTGGGCCGAGGCGGAAGCGGATGTGGCCGAGGCCGTCGACTTCTGTCACTACTACGCCCATCAAGCGCTCCGGATGGCCGAGGCGGTAGAGGTGCACGACTACCCCGGAGAGATGAACGAGTCGTGGCTGCAGCCGATCGGCGCCGGTGCCGTGATCCCACCGTGGAACTTTCCCCTTGCCATCGCGCTCGGCATGACGATCGGCCCGGTCGCGGCGGGGAACACCGTGGTGCTGAAGCCGGCATCGAACACGCCGATGGTGGCCTGGGGGTTCATGCAGGCACTGGCCGAGGCAGGCTTGCCCGCCGGCGTCGTGAACCTGCTTCCGGGAAGCGGTGGGGTGGTCGGTGATCCACTCGTCGATCATCCGCGGACACGCTTCGTCAACTTCACGGGCTCCAAGGAGGTGGGTCTGAGGATCGCGGAGCGCTCCGCCGTCGTGCGCCCAGGACAGGACTGGTTGAAAAGGGCGTACATGGAGATGGGCGGCAAGGACGCCATCATCGTCGATGACACCGTCGACCTGGAGGTGGCTGCTGCCGACGTTGTTCGCTCTGCATTCGGATTCCAGGGCCAGAAATGCTCGGCATGTTCGAGGCTCATCGTCTTCGAGTCGGTGCACGATGAGCTCGTCGACCGCGTCGTTGCCGGCGCGGCGGCGCTGTCCGTCGGTCCACCCGTGGAGAACCATCCGGTCGGCCCCGTGATCTCGGCCGCCCAACACAGGTCGATCCTCGATGAGATCGCGAAGGGCAGAGGGGAAGCCGATCTCGTGCTCGGCGGATCCCCCATCGAGCGTGAAGGTGGCTACTACATCGAACCGACGGTGTTCGACGGTGTCTCGCCGCAGGCGCGGCTTGCCCAGCACGAGATCTTCGGTCCGGTCCTGTCGGTGATCTCGGTCGCGGACTTCGATGGAGCCATCTCCGTCGCCAACGGCACGGAGTTCGGCCTCACCGGGGGCCTGCACAGCTCGGACGAAGACCGGATCGACCGCGCCCGCAGGGAGTTCCACGTCGGCAACCTGTACATCAACCGCAAGATCACCGGGGCGCTCGTCGGGATCCAGCCGTTCGGCGGGTTCAAGATGTCGGGCTCGAATGCCAAGGCGGGCGGGCCCGACTACCTGCGGCTGTTCATGGAGATGAAGACGGTGGCGCGACGGATCTAACCGTCCGTCGGCCCGTAGACCAGGCGGTGCACGACATTGCCCCGCGGGTCGGCCAGGATCACCGTGTCGCCGTCGTTCGACCACACCGGTGTGTCCGAGCACCAGTAGACGGTGCCGCTCCCTGCGGTGCCGCACCCGGTGACGACGGTCAGCGTGCCGCCCGGGTTGATCCCGGTACCGGCCGGAAGAGTCAACCGATTGGACGACGATTCGTCTCGCACCAGCCAGCCGGCGAGCGACACCGTGCCGTATCCATTGTTCACGATCTCGATCATCTCGGCGTCGAGGGAATCCCCGTCCGGCCCGGACGGGTCGGCCGTGACGCTCGCCACCCTCACTTGTGGGCGGTCGGGAAAGAGGCCGTCGGGTTGGCCGCAGACGAAAGTCCCCCACATGCCCTTTCCGGAGGCGTAGGCCCGTCTCTCGAGATCCTTGAACTCGGCCTCGAAATCGTGGCCGCTCTGCAGGCCCACGGCGAAGCCGTCTGCGACGAGCTGTCGATTGACGAGTGCCGTGCCGTCCTCGCCTTCGACGTACACGTAGCGCAGCAGGCGGTCGAAGTCGTCGGTGTCTTCCTCCCCGGCGACCATGACCACATTGGACTCGGCGAGGAGGTTCGTCAGCGCCGTGCGGCTGTCGTCTCCGGCGCATTCATCGGATTCCGGGGCGTTGACACCGAGCAAACGGACGTCGAATTCGGCGCCGTCGACGTTGGCGATGAACGAGTCCCCGTCCACCACCGCAATGACGATCGCCGTCTCGGCATCCTCGGCCGGGGGTAGGGTGACGGTGGTCGACGTCGCCGCCGGGTCGAGAACGGTGGTTGTCGTCGAGGTTGTGCTCTCTCCCGTGATGGGGTCGAGACCGCTGCCGAGATTGCACCCGGCGCCGAGCAGCGCCAGGCCGGCGAAGAGCGTTCTGGCCCGTCCAGTCATGCAGCGGAACAATACCGGTGGACGCGATTTGGCCAATGACCGTCGCGCTTCCATTCGTCTCCGTCTCCCAGCTGCCGCTCGCCCGTACCATCCGCAGATGCGCATCCTCGTCGTCGAGGACGAAACCGATCTGGCCACGGCTCTGGCGGCAGGGCTGCGCCGGGAGGGCTATGCGGTCGATGTTGCCGAAACCGGCACCGACGCACTCGATCGCGGCGAGTACACGCCGTACGACCTGGTGCTGCTCGACCTGAACCTTCCCGATTTCGATGGCCTCGAGGTCTGCTCCCGCATCCGACAGCGTGACGAGCCCCAGCCGCGCATCCTCATGCTCACGGCGCGGGATTCACTCGACGACCGGGTGATCGGTCTCGACGAGGGGGCGGACGACTATCTGGTGAAGCCTTTCGACTTGCCGGAGCTGCTGGCGAGAGTCCGGGCATTGTTGCGCCGCGATGCAAGGGCCCAGGGAGCCACCGTGACCGTGGGAGAGCTGACGCTCGATGCCGCCAGGCACGAGGCCGACTACGCGGGAACGGGCCTGGCTCTCACCGCCAAGGAGTTCGCCCTGCTCCGCTATTTCATGCTCCATCCCGGAGAAGTGCTCACGGCGGAACGGCTGCTCGACCATGTGTGGGACGAGCACGCCGATCCATTCACGAACACGGTGCGGGTGACGGTGTCCAATGTCAGGCGCAAGCTGCGCGAGGCCGGTGCGGCCGACATCATCGAAACAGTCGTCGGGTCGGGTTATCGGCTCAAGGAAGAAGAGTGAAGGCACCTTTCTTCCGCAGCGTGCGCTTCCGGCTGGCCCTGACCTACTCCGTGCTCATCTTCACTCTTGCCGTCTTCGTGGTGGGCATCGTCAACTACGCGCTGTCCCGCTCTCTCGAGGCCGACACCCTTTCGACGGGTCGCCAGTTCATGACGGTCATCGATCCGGTCACCGGGACCTCCGTGACCGTCGAACGCGAGATCCAACTCCAGTACGTGACGCTGGAGCAGCTCGTGGCGCGCCGCGCCATCGACAACCTGCAAGTGATCTCGTTCTGGGTGATCCTCGGATTGTTCCCGGCCAGCGTGGCCATCGGATGGTTCGTCGCCGATCGGGCGCTGCGCCCCATCGGGCACATCACAGCCGTGGCCAAGGACATCCAACGCACCGAGGACCTCACGAGGAGAATCGATCTCGACGGGCCGGACGACGAGCTGCGTGATCTCGCCGACACGTTCGACGGCATGCTGGACCGGATCGAGGATGGATCGAATGCGAGGCGGGCATTCGTACAGGACATCTCGCACGAGCTGAGGAACCCGCTCGCGGTTATGGCGACGAACATCGACGTCGTCCTCGCCGACGACACTGCCGACGTGGAGCGCTATCGAGAGACCGCGCTCGTGGTGCGAAGAACGGTCGACCGCACGGCGCGAACCGTCGACGACCTCGTGGTCTTTGCCCGCAACGAGGTTCCCGACGCTCGTCGCGAACGGGTCGACCTCACTGCTCTGCTCGACGACATCGTCCGTGAACACGGCGGTCCCATCGAGGAGAGAGCTCTCAGGGTCACCCGCTTCGGTCCGGGGGCAACGGTGCTCGTGGACCGGACCGGGATCAAGCGTGCTGTGAGCAACCTCGTGGGCAATGCGGTTCGCCTCACCAGGCCCGGGGGAGAACTGGCGGTCGGCTCCGGCACCAGGGACGGCTTCGCGTGGGTCGCCGTGCAAGACGAGGGCCCGGGCGTCGATCCTCGCGAGCACCAACACGTGTTCCGTCGTGGCTGGACGAAGGGCGATTCGAGCATCGGAGGCGAGGATCGCAGCGGCCTCGGCCTCGCCATCGCGCGTCAGGTGGCCGAAGCCCACGGTGGGTTGGTCACTCTGCGCTCCGAGCGCGGAGTCGGCGCAGAATTCGTGCTCTGGATCCCGGTGCGAGACGATGCCGATCGTGACGCGATCGCCGCCGACGGCGTCCACCACGAGATACCAATCCGCTGAGACTCTGGTTTCTTAACGGGCGCTTTAGGCACGTCTTCGTACGTTGGTGTTGTGCACCGGCAGGGGTGACGCACTCATCGCTTGCCGCCACGCCGGGAAACAGCGAACCAAGAGTGAACGAGGAGGCCCGATGTCGCTTGACGCAGAGCGCTCGATCGAGACGGGGCGTACCTGGCAGGATCTTCCCCCGGAGCCGCCCGAAGGCGATCCGCTGTCGCCCGTATCGCCCGCCACACCGGAGCCACCGCCACAACAGGCGAAGGCTTCGTATTGGCCGTGGGCACTCGGCATCTTGGTATTTCTGATTGCACTGGCCGGCCTCTTCGCCTGGTCTCCGTGGAACGCTGCTGCCGATGAGACGGCCGCCGAGTCGGTCCTCACCCCGAACCCCACAGAGCAGCAGAGCCCGCAGAGCGTGCCGAGCGCACCGTCGGTGCCGCCGGGCGGATCGACGAGCCCACAGGGCGACGGATCGTTGCCCGATGGCGGGCTGGAGGACCTGCTCGGTGGTACGGACCTGGAAGATCTGCTGCAGGGCTCGGGGCTGGAGGATCTCTTGCAGGGATCGAGGCTGGAGGATCTGCTGCAGGGTTCGGGTCTCGAGGACCTCCTCGGCGATCTCAACCTCGACGACCTGCTGGGGTCCCTCGACCCGGAGGACCTTCTCGGGCCAGGAGAGAATGGCACCGGGGAGAATGGTGGGGCGGACCCATTCAGTGGATTGCCGCTTCCGAACCGGGAGCCGGTAACCGCCCTCTTCTTCATGGGTGACCTGCCGGACGGCATCACCGAGGTCGGCCAGAGCCTCACCGCGTCGAGCGGGACCACGCGACAGGTGATCACCGTCGCCGGGGCGGAGGGTCGGATCACGATTCGTGGGACGGCCGGAGAAGCGATCGACACCGATGTGGCATCCCTTCCTGGCGAGGATGTGGATATCGATGGTTGGGACGGGAAGCTCGACATTTCGTCACTGCGGATCGTGGTCACATGGGTGGAGGACAGTGTGATGCTCGAGCTCATCGCCCCGGTCTCATTCGGTAGCGAAACGGTCATCGAGATCGCGGAGAGCGTCGAGGTCACTGATGGGTGATGAGTTTGACGTCCGTTCCACCCAGCTCGAGCACGCCCTGTTCGAGATGCGCAAGGTCATCGTCGGCCAAGAACGCGTCCTGGAACGGCTGATGGTGGCGCTCCTCGCCGACGGCCATGCTCTCCTCGAGGGCGTGCCCGGACTCGGCAAGACCATCACCCTGCGAACGATGGCCCGCGTGATGGGAGGCACGTTCTCGAGGATTCAGTTCACACCAGACCTCATCCCGGCCGACATCGTCGGAACCCGCATCTATCGCGTCTCTGAAGAGCGTTTCGATGTCGAGGTGGGGCCCGTGCTCGCCAACCTCGTGCTCGCCGACGAGATCAACCGCGCTCCGGCGAAGGTGCAGTCGGCAATGCTCGAGGTCATGGCCGAACGCCAGGTGACGATCGGGGACCGCACGTTCCCCGCCCCGACGCCCTTTCTCGTCATGGCGACGCAGAACCCGATCGAGTCCGAGGGTGTGTATCCGTTGCCGGAGGCGCAGCGGGACCGGTTCCTCATGCGGATCCCGGTGGGGTATCCGACGCCGGCCGAAGAGCGTGAGATCGTCCGTCGGATGGGCATCGGCCCAGATAGCGCCGAGAAGATTCTCGATCCCGAGGACGTTCTCGGCATGCAGAAGGTGGCCTCCCAGGTGTTCGTCGACCCTGCTGTGACCGACTATGCGGTGCAGTTGGTTCTCGCCACGCGTGATGCCGCGGAATCCGGTGTGCCGGAGATCGGACCGTACATCGAGTACGGGGCCAGCCCGCGGGCCTCGCTCGGGCTCATCCAGGCCGGCAAGGCCCTGGCGTTGATGAGGGGGCGCGGCTATGTGCTCCCACAGGATGTCTACGACATCGCTTACGACGTGCTCAACCATCGCCTCGTTCTGTCGTACGACGCGCTCGCCGAAGGGGTCACCGTCGACGACATCCTGGTCGAACTGCTCTCGACGATGCCGGCCCCGAAGATCTCGGTTCGGCCGGATGACCTGCCGGGCTCATGACGTCGGCGCCGGCTCCAGGAAACGACGGAAGGCACGAGGCCCTGCGTCGCATCGAATTGGAGGTGCTCCGACGCCTCGACGGCATCCTCCAGGGGGATTACGAGGGCCTGGTACCGGGCCATGGATCCGAACTCGGTGAGACCAGGGTCTATTCACCGGGTGACGACGTCCGCCGCATCGACTGGAACGTGACGGCCCGCACCATGGAGCCGCACGTCAGGGACTCCATCTCCGACCGTGAGCTGGACACGACGCTGGTCGTCGACCTCTCCGGGTCGATGTCCTTTGGTACGCGTAGGTGGGAGAAACGCGACCTCGCCATCGCCGCCTCAGCCGGGATCGGCTACATCGCGCAGCGCGGCGGCAACCGCGTCGGGGCCTTGCTCCTCACCGGTGGCATTCCGGTGCGGGTTCCCGGGCGGGCGGGTCGACGCCACCTGCAGGGCCTGGTGGCCAAGATGCACGACACGGCTCGCGATCCGGTGTCGATCGATCTCTCGGCGGGGCTGCGCACTGCCGACCGGGTCGCCAGGCGTCGCGGCCTCATCGTCGTTGCGAGCGACTTCCTCGACGACGGTGAATGGGACAGGCCGCTGGCGGTCCTCGCCGCACGTCACGACGTGCTGTGTCTCGAGATCGTAGACCCGGTGGAGCTCACCCTTCCCGACGTTGGGACGCTCGCCGTGGTCGACGCCGAGACGGGCAAGACCCGCTGGGTCGACACCAGCTCGAAACGTGTCCGCCGGCGGTATGCGACGGCCTCGGTCGAGCGGGTGGCATCGGTGCGGGCGAGGATCAGGGGCACCGGCGCCGACCATCTTCGCCTGACGACGGACGAGGACTGGATCCGCGACCTCGTCCGGCATGTGTCGATGCGCCGTCGGGGGAGAACCACGGGGAGGCGCCCGTGAGTTTCCTGGCGCCGGCCCGCTTGTTGTTCGTCCTCCTCCCGGTCGGTGCCCTGCTCTGGTACGCCATTGCCCTGCGTATGCGAAAGCGCCACGCGGTGCGCTTCGCAGACATCTCGCTCCTCGATTCGGTAGCTCCCGACCGCCCCGGATGGCGCCGCCATCTGGCCGCAGTGGCGTTCGTGTTGGCGCTGCTGGCGTTCGTCCTCGCCTTCGCTCGCCCCGTGATGGCCGTGGCGGTACCGGTCGAACAGGCGCGCCTCGTGCTCGTTCTCGACGTCTCGTTCTCCATGGCGGCCGATGACGTCTCGCCGACGAGGATCGATGCCTCTCGCGAAGCGGCCCTGTCGTTTCTCGAGCTTGCTCCGGGCGACCTGGAGATCGGCGTGGTTGCCTTTTCGGGTGTGGCGGTCCCCGCCGTCGTTCCCACCACGGACCGTGAGATCGTGGCTACTGCGATCGAGGGCCTTGCTCTCGGTGAGGGAACCGCGATCGGAGAGGGCATCTACGCCGGGCTCGAGATGGCGGTGACCGAGGACGACATGCCGTCGGCGCTCGTGGTGCTCTCGGATGGTGAGACAACGGTCGGCCGCTCCGAGGTGGATGCGGCAAGCGAAGCGGCGACGCTCGGTATCCCCGTTTCGACGATCGCATTCGGGACTCAGGCGGGCACGATCTTCTTCCAGGACCAGGTCGTGCCCGTCCCGGTCAACGAAGGGGCGTTGCGCGACGTGGCCCGCCAAACGGGTGGCACATTTTCCGAGGCGGCCTCCGCCGAGGAGTTCGAAGCCATCCTCGACAACGTCGGATCTGAACTCAGCTTCGAAACCGAGGAGCGTGAGGTCTGGGAGTGGTTCCTCGCCGGAGGGATCGTCGCTTTGACGTTGGCCGGTGCCACCTCGCTGCTCTGGTTCCAGCGGCTGCCGTGAATGCGCGGTGGGAGAGCGGCAGCGGGGTAGGTTTCCGATCAACGAACGAGGGAGTCCTTGATGACCAACGACCACGGCGGACGGGGAGCAGTGAGCGGCTGGGTCTGGGTGGCGATCGGCGCTGCCGTCGTAGTCGTGATCATCGCCGCCGTCGTGCTCTTCACGGGCGACGACGGCACAGATGAAGCCGCGTCGACCACAACGACCGCACCCACGACCACGACGACCGAAGAGACCACGACCACCACCGAGGCAACGACGACATCGAGCACCGAGGCGCCGACGACGACCGTGCCCCCCTCTGTGACGGTGCCCGCGACTCCCGTCGTCGGCGTGCTCACACCGTACAACGACGGTGGTGCCGGCCTCTTCCCGCCCGAGTCGGTTGAGGCCCACTGGTACCAGTGGGAGGGTTTCTATGTGGTCCTCTACCGCGGCTTCGATGCGAGTGCCGCCGATCCGATCTGCGCCGGAAATTCGATCAGGGTTGGTGAGAATCAATGGGACTTCATCTCTAACTCTCCCTACCTGGGGACCGCAGACGAGATCTGTGTCGGAGCGCCGCGCATCGCGGAGCCGCCGGCCGGTGTGTTCGCCTGCGATACGCTGCTCTATTCCGTGACCGAGATCCCCGTCGAGACCGAAGGTCTGGGCCTCTTCGGGACACTCGAGATCGGTACCGCCGATGGTTTCGGCGGCCAAACGAGCGAAGCGCTGATCGACATCGCAGCTACGCCCGAGTTTCTCCCCGACCAGGCGGCTTATGAGCTGCCGCCGAGCGACGTCGACCCCGGCGGTCTCGTAACCTGCGGTTCGTGAGCCTCTTCGACCTCAGCGGCCACGTAACGGTCGTCACCGGTGGCAACGGCGGCATCGGCCTCGGCATGGCAGAGGGTCTTGCCGCGGCCGGTGCAGCTGTGTCGGTGTGGGGACGCGACGAGGCGAAGAACGCCACCGCCGTCGAGAAGCTGCGATCCCTCGGCGCCGCTGCTGAAGCCGTCTTCTGTGACGTTTCGTCGGAGGAGTCCGTGGTGGCGGCGATGGCTGCCACGCTGGAGCGGTTCGACAAGGTGGATTCCTGTTTCGCCAATGCCGGTATCGGCCCGGTTGGAACGCGGTTCACCGACATGACCATGGAGGAGTGGCGCCGCCTCCTCAGCGTGAACCTGGACGGTGTCTTTCTGACCTTCCGCGAAGCCACCCGGCACATGGTGGAGCGCGGCGAGGGAGGGTCGCTGGTGGTGACATCCTCGCTGGCGGGGTTGTTCGGCTTTCCCCGCGGCGAGCACTACGCGGCCTCAAAGGCTGCGGTCTCGTCGTTGGCGCGCTCCATTGCCGTCGAGCATGCCCGCCACGGCATCAGAGCCAACGCCATCCTCCCCGGCTGGGTGGAGACCGCGCTCACCGAGCCGATGTTCTTCGACGAGCGTTTCGCCGCCGCCGTGATGCGACGCATCCCGATGCGGCGCTGGGGCACCCCGGCAGACTTCGCCGGCATCGCGGTCTACCTGGCGTCCGACGCCAGCAGCTGGCACACCGCAGACACCATCGTGATCGACGGCGGCTACACCGCGTTCTGACCCAACGCGCGTGCCTAAAGGTCCGCTGACGTGACCTTTAGGCACGCGCGACGGTGGTCGGGTGATGCAGAATGCTTGTCCGATCGCTCGCGTATCCGGCCATAGAGAGGTGAGGGAGCAGGACACCGACGTGCAGAGCCATGCGAGCACCGATTTCGAGGGTTTCTACAAGGCGCACGCAAACGCGGTCTATTCGTATTGCCTGCGTCGGGTGAACGCCGAGGAAGCCAAGGACGCGACGGCCGACGTCTTCGTTGTGGCGTGGAGGCGGTGGGGGACGGTTCCCAAGGGTGATTCGGCCGTCGGGTGGCTCTATGGGGTGGCGCGCAATGTGCTGAGAGACAGGCGTCGGTCGATGCGGCGTCGCGGCCGGCTGGTGGAGAAGGTGGCGGCGCAGCCCGAGCCGTTCGTGGCCGGCCCCGAGTTGCAGGTGGTGCTGCTGGCCGAGCACGAAGCGGTGCTTGCGGCTTTGAGGAAACTGCCGGAAAAGGAGCGGGAGGCCATCCTGCTCGTCGAGTGGGAGGGCCTCAGTCGCGAGCAGGTCGCCGCGATGATGTCGGTGACTCGAGCGGCGATCGATAAGCGAATGGCCCGGGCCTACAAGAAGATGGCCCGTTCGTTGCGCATCGATGGAGCAGTGTTGCCCGCATCCCGGATACCTGTTGAAGAAGGAGGAGAGGCATGAACGATATCGGCGGCCTGGTGCGATCGGTGAACCCGGTGAGTCCGGGGCAGGCACTGCTGGCAGACGATGAACTCGATGCCTTGCTCGTCCTCGTCGGTGAGAGGAACGACGAGTCAGGCATCGAAGCGTTGACGCGGCGTGTGGAGCCCTCGAGGCAGGGACGTCGCGGTCGGCTCGTCGCCGCAGCCGCGGCCGTCGTCATCCTCGTGGTCCTCGTCCCGCTGCTGCTCTCCCGCGGAGATACGGGATCTGATGTGGCAACGACCGCGCTTCCGACCACGGCGTTGCAGCCGACTGCCCCCACCGACGTCGCCGCGTGGTTCCGTGTCCCGCCCGACGGGGCGGTCTTCGGCGGAACGGACAGCCAGTCGATGTGGGACGTGACTGCCGGCGGCCCGGGCCTCGTGGCCGTAGGAGAGGACGGACCAGATGCGGCGGTGTGGGCTTCTCTCGATGGGACCGCCTGGTTGCGTGTCCCCCACGACGAGGAAGTCTTCGGTGGAGCCGGTATAGCCAGCGTGACCGTCGGAGGGCCCGGCCTCGTGGCGGTGGGCTCATCGGCCGAAACGGCGTGTTGCGAGGCCGACGCGACGGTATGGACCTCGGTCGATGGGATCACCTGGACCCGATGGCCTCTCTACGAGCAGGCATTCGGCGGAGAAGGTGGCCGGTGGATGAACAGCGTGACCGTCGGCGGCCCGGGTTTGGTGGCAGTGGGAGCGGACGGATCGAATGCGGCGGTGTGGACCTCGTCCGATGGGATCACCTGGACCCGGGTACCGCACCACGAGGCGACTTTCGGCGGAGAAGGCGTCCAGGAAATGCTCAGTGTGACCGCCGCAGGCCCGGGTCTGGTGGCGGTCGGAAGGGGAGACGAAAACCTGACGGACGACACAGTCTCTGACCTCGACGCGGCGGTGTGGACCTCTCCCGATGGCATCACCTGGACCCGGGTCCCGCACGACGAAGCCGCTTTCGGAGGAGGGGGTGACCAGGAGATGCTCAGTGTGATCGCCGGAGGGTCCGGTCTGGTGGCGGTTGGAGCCGACTTTGGAGCCGGCCGGACCCCGGTGTGGACCTCTCCCGATGGGATCACCTGGTCCCGGGTCCCCGATGATCCGACGGTGCGCGGTCCGATGATGAGCGTGATCGCCGCAGGTCCCCGCCTGGTGGGGGTTGGAGCGGTGGGCCCCGGTCTGGTGGGCGGAGCGGAGAGATCGGGCAGTCCACCGGTATGGACCTCGGTCGATGGCGTCGCCTGGACCCGTGTCGCCGCCGATGAGGCGGCGTCGGGCTGGTGGAAGGGAACCATGACCGGCGTGACCGCCGGAGGCCCGGGTCTGGTCGCGGTCGGATTTGACCCGGGGATCATGGGCGGGGATGCCGCCGTGTGGAACGCCGCGGCTGAAGACTGACGTTCGATCAGGGAGCTTCCCCCGGGTCGGCTCCGAGGCGGTGCTGCAGGTCGCGCATCCCGGCGAGCCAGCGTTCGTAGTCGTTGGCCTTGGCGCGGAAGTAGTCGCCGACCTCGGGATGGGGGAGAATGAGAAAGCGCTCCTCGGCGATGCCGGCGACCACCGCCGCGGCGACCTCATCCGGCGGAATCGACGTGTCGTGGGCGAAGGTGGAGAAGCCCGTTGAGATATCCGCCAGTTCGTCCAGCATCGGGGTGGCCACGAACTGGGGGCAGAGACAGGAGACGCGAATCCCCGCCGCGCCATACGTGATCGACAGCCACTCGGCGAGGGCGACCACGGCGTGCTTGGTGACGCTGTACGGAGCTGCGCCGAGGTTGGTTAGGAGCCCGGCGGCCGAGGCGGTGTGCAGCAGGTAGCCCTCGCCTCGTTCGAGCATCGACGGCAGGACGGCGCGAACGCCGTAGATATGTGACATCACGTTCACGTCCCATGCCCGCTGCCATGCCTCGTCGGGCACGTCGACGCTGCCGCCGACCGCAACGCCTGCGTTGAGACACAGCAGGTCGACTGGTCCATGGGCGTCCTCGGCAGCCCGGATCATCTCCCGGACCCGCAGCTCATCTGCGACATCGCCATGGTGCGCCACCCCGCCGATCTCGGCCGCGACGGCATCTGCAGCAGATCCGTCGATATCGGAGGCGAGCACGCGGGCACCCTCGGCGGCGAAGCGGTGGCAGAGAGCGGCGCCGATCCCGGAGCCGCCGCCCGTCACCACCACGCTCTTGTCTGCCAGCTGCATTGCGGAGCAATCTACAGTCTGCGTCGTCTGCCATCGGAGGAGCACATGGGAACCGTCACGACCTATGAGTTGAAGGCTCTCGTCGGCTCGGAGCTGGGGGTCTCGGAGTGGATGACGATCGACCAATCGAGGATCGATGCATTCGCCGATGCCACGAACGACCACCAATTCATCCACGTCGATCCTGAGCGGGCCGCACAGACCCCGTTCGGGTCGACCATCGCCCACGGCTACCTGACGCTGAGCCTCGTGACGCCTCTGGTGGGGGAGTCGTTGCCGCGACTGGACGGCACCGCCATCGTGCTCAATTACGGCTCGAACAGGGTCCGCTACCTGGAACCGGTCCGGGTGGGAAGCAGGATCCGGGCACGGACGGAGCTCGTGGATGTAGCCGACAAGGGCGGCGGGCGCTGGCTGTTGACGACGCGGGCGAGAATGGAGATCGAAGGCTCCGAGAAGCCGGCATTGGTCGCCGACATCCTCACGATGTACGTGGTCGCCTGAAATGGTGAAACCGGAACAACTCGGCTTCGACACGCTCGGCCTCCACGCCGGGCAGCGGCCGGACTCAGACTTCCGGGCCCGTGCGGTGCCCATCTACCAGACCACCTCGTACGTGTTCCCGGACGTCGACTATGCCGCCGGCCTCTTCAACCTGGAGCGGCAGGGCCACATCTACAGCCGCATCTCCAACCCCACGGTGGCCGTGCTCGAGGAACGCATCGCGGCGCTCGAGGGCGGCGTGGGCGCGGTCTGCACGGCGAGTGGCCAGGCGGCGCTGTTCCTCGCGGTGGCGACCTTGATGGGGGAGGGCGGGCACATCGTCTCGTCCGGTTCCGTCTACGGCGGCACCAGGAACCTGTTTGCGCACACGCTGCCTCGCCTGTGCGGGATCACCGCGACGTTCGTCGATCCGCGAGACACCGAGGCGTTCCGCCGCGCCATCCGCCCCGAGACGCGCCTCGTCCACGGTGAGACGCTCGGCAACCCCGGGCTCGAGATCATGGACGTGCCTGCGGTCGCGGCCGTCGCCCACAAGGCGGGCATTCCTTTGATGATGGACAACACGTTTGCGACGCCCTACCTGTTCAGGCCGATCGAATACGGCGTCGACCTCGTCCATCACTCGATGACGAAGTTCCTCGCCGGCCACGGCGTAGCGATCGGAGGGTGCATCGTCGACGGCGGCACCTTCGACTGGGAGACCTCGGGGCTGTTCCCGACGCTGACCGAGCCATACGCCAGCTACCACGGGTTGCGCTTCGCCGAGGAATTCGGGCCGCAGGCATTCCTCGTGCGGGCGCGGGTGGAAGGTCTGCGCGACTTCGGGGCGCCGATGCCGCCGCAACACGCTTTCTACATCCTGCAGGGTGTCGAGTCGCTCTCGGTGCGCATGCAGCGCCACGTCGAAAACACCAGGAAGGTGGTGGCGTTTCTCAACGCAGCAGAAGAGGTCGCCTGGGTGTCGTACCCGGAACTCGATGACCATCCCGACCACGAGCGCGCCGCGGAGCTGCTTCCCGAGGGGTCCGGGGCCATCTTCTCGTTCGGCATCGTGGGGGGGCGCGAGGCGGGACGCAGGTTCATCGAGCGGCTCCGCCTCTTCTCCCATCTCGCCAATGTTGGAGACGCCAAGTCGCTTGTCATCCACCCCGGCTCCACCACCCACGCCACGATGACGGCGGAGGAGCTCGCCGAGGCCGGAATCGGCGAAGACCTCGTTCGGCTATCGGTTGGTCTCGAGGATCCCGACGATCTGATTGCCGACCTCCGCCAGGCGCTGCGGACGTCGCCATGACACCCAAGCTGTGTTTCATCCACGCGGCTGGCGCCGACCACACCCAGTGGCAGCTGCAACGACGCTATTTCGCATCACACGGATTCGAGACGGACACGGTCGATCTTCCCGGCCACGGCCGGGAGCCGGGTCCGCCGCAGGGCTCCATCGAGGCGAGCGCCGACTGGCTGATCGACCGCCTCGACGGGACACCGGTCCATCTCGTTGGATCGTCGATGGGTGCTCTCGTTGCCCTCGAATCCGCGGCGAGACGCCGAGATCTCGTGTTGTCACTTGCGCTCTTGGGAGTCGGGGAGTCGATGCGGGTACATCCGGACCTGCTCGACGCGGCGCGAGACGACGATCCGCTTGCGATCGATCTCATGGTGTCGTGGTGCATTGCCCGTGACGCCCACGCTGGAGGCCACCCGACTCCAGGGCTGTGGATCATGGGCGCGACGCGTCGCATCCTCGAACGCCAGGATCCCGGGGTTCTCTACAACGACCTCGCTGCCTGTGACGCCTACCGCGGCGCGCTCGAGGCGGCGCAGGCCGTCACCTGCCCGACGTTGTTCCTGGTGGGGGATGGCGACGTCATGACCCGGCCTTCGGGTGCGGAATCACTGATCGCAGCGATCGACGGCGCGGTGTCGGTGGTGATCCCCGGCGCCGGCCATTTTGCCATGATCGAGCAGCCGGACACCGTCATCGATGAACTCGCCGCTTTTCTCGATAACGGTGCCGGTCGCGAACGTCAGTGGGCGTCGTAGAACTGGTCCGCCTCGGTCGAGCCCTCGAGTGCGAGCGTCGACGATGCGCCGCCCGAGATCGCCTGGGACACCTGGTCGAAGTAGCCCGCTCCCACCTCGCGCTGGTGCCGTGTTGCGGTGTAACCGGCCTTCTCCATCGTGAACTCCGCTTCCTGCAGCTCCACGTAGGCGGGCATGCCGCTGGTGGCGTAACCGTGCGCCAGTTGGAACATCGACGCGTTGAGTGCATGGAACCCGGCGAGCGTGATGAACTGGAACCGGTAGCCCATGGCGCCGAGTTCCTTCTGGAACTTGGCGATCGTCGCGTCGTCCAGGTGTCGTTTCCAGTTGAACGAAGGCGAGCAGTTGTACGCCAGCACCTTGCCGGGGTACTCGGCATGGATCGCCTCGGCGAAGCGGGCGGCCTCGTCGAGATCGGGTGTCGACGTCTCGCACCACAGCATGTCGGCGTACGGCGCGTAGGCGAGTCCCCTGGAGATGGCCACCTCCATGCCGTTGGCCACCTCATAGAAGCCCTCGGCGGTGCGCTCACCGTTCGTGAAGCGGCGATCGCGCTCGTCGATGTCCGAGGTCAGCAGCGTCGCGGCCAGTGAGTCGGTCCTGGCGATCACGAGGGTGGGGGTACCCATGACGTCCGCGGCGAGCCGCGATGCCTTCAGCGTCCTGACGTGCTGACCCGTCGGCACGAGCACCTTGCCGCCCATGTGCCCGCACTTCTTCTCCGATGAGAGCTGATCTTCGAGATGGACCGCAGCGGCTCCGGCCTGGATGAAGTCCTTGGTGATCTCGAAGACGTTCAGTGGCCCCCCGAAGCCACTCTCGGCATCGGCGATGATCGGCACCATCCAGTCGCGGGACTCGTCGCCTTCGCTCCATTCGATCTGGTCGGCGCGTTGCAAGGCGTTGTTGATGCGGCGCACGAGTTCGGGCGCCGAGTTGATCGGATACAGCGACTGGTCCGGGTAGACGTTGCCGGAGAGGTTGGCGTCAGCGGCCACCTGCCACCCGGATAGGTAGATGGCCTCCAGCCCGGCTCTCACCATCTGGACGGCCTGTCCTCCGGAGATGGCGCCGAGGGCATTGATGTAGTCCTTCGACGTCAGGAGCTCCCACAGCCGCTCCGCGCCACGCCGTCCGAGTGTCTGCTCCACCACGAGCGAGCCCTGCAGGCGCACGACATCCTCGGCGGTGTGGTCGCGTTGCGCTCCGGCCCATCGGGGGTTGGACTTCCACTCCTTCTCGATCTGTTCGGCGCGTCGTCGGATGGCGCTTTCGTTGGTCATGTGTTCTCCTCCGTGGACTCGAGGATCTCGTAGGCGGGAAGGGTCAGGAACTCCGGGAAGTCGTCAGAGACGGCGACGTCCTCGAACAACCGGCGGGCGTCGTCGAATCGGCCCTCTGCGTAGGCGAATTCTCCGATCGCGGCAGCGAAGCGGGCGGTCTCCTCGTCGGCGATCGCTCTCACGTACGCGGCGTCGATGAGATCACCGTCGACCGTCACCACCCCGTTGTGCACCCACTGCCACACCTGGGATCGACTGATCTCGGCGGTGGCAGCATCTTCCATGAGGTTGTAGATGCCGGCGGCGCCGTTCCCGCACAACCACGAGGCGAGGTACTGGATCGCGACGTCCACATTCATCCTCACGCCGCGTTCCGTGACCGTGCCGCCATGGACGGTGAAGTCGACCAGATCCTTGGGGAGAACGTGGACGTCCTCCCTCTTGCGGTCGAGCTGGTTCGGACGATCGCCGAGGACTTCGGTGAACGCCTCGGTGGCGACGCCGACGAGGTCGGGGTGGGCGACCCAGGTGCCGTCGAAACCGTCGCGGGATTCACGCTCCTTGTCCTCGCGCACCTTGGCGAACGCCTTGCGGTTGATCTCCTCGTCGCGTCGGGAGGGGATGAATGCCGCCATCCCGCCGATGGCGTGCGCCCCGCGTTTATGGCATGTAGACACCAGCAGATCCGTATACGACCGCATGAATGGGACCGTCATCGTGATCTGGCTCCGCCCCGGGAGAACGGCCTCCGGACGGTTGCGGAATTTCTTGATGATCGAGAAGATGTAGTCCCACCGTCCGGCGTTCAGGCCGGCGCTGTGGTCCCTCAGCTCGTAGAGGATCTCCTCCATCTCGAAGGCAGCGAGAATCGTTTCGATGAGCACCGTGGCGCGGACGGTGCCCTGTGGAATACCGAGCTCGTCCTGGGCCATCACGAACACGTCGTTCCATAGCCTCGCCTCGAGGTGACTCTCGAGTTTGGGCAGATAGAAGTACGGGCCCGATCCCCGCTCGATGAGCTCGGCCGCGTTGTGGAAGAAATACATGCCGAAGTCGAACAGGCTCGCCGAGATCGGCTCCCCGTCGATCAGGACGTGCCGCTCTTCGAGGTGCCATCCCCGGGAACGCACCATGAGCGTTGCCGTCTCGTCGTCCAGGGTGTACTTCCGCCCGTCGTCGCTCGAGAACGTGATCTGTTGCCGCACCGCATCGACGAGGTTGAGCTGGCCATCGATCATGTTCCGCCACGTCGGGGAGTTGGCATCCTCGAAGTCGGCCATGAATACCTTGGCACCAGAGTTGAAGGCATTGATCATCATCTTGCGGTCGGTGGGGCCGGTGATCTCGCAGCGTCGGTCCACGAGGTCTCCCGGTGCCGCGGCGACGCCCCAATTTCCCCAACGCACACCTTCCGTGTCTGCCGGGAAAGAGGGAAGCTCTCCGCCATCGATGCGCTCCTGGCGAGCCGCCCGGGCGGCGAGCAGCTCGCGACGACGACCTCTGAAAGCACGCTGCAATCCGGCGACGAATGCGAGTGCCTCGGGGGTAAGAATCGTGTCGGAACCGTCGTCGATCGGGCCGGTGACGGTGATCCCGGTCGTCGTCGAGTCGTCGGTCGTTGGTGTGGTCATCTGGCCCTTCCGTGCCGCCAACGGTGTTGTCTCGAAGATTGCCCTCTTCTTGTCGCCAATACAACCTATCGCTATGCTAATTACACGGATTCTTTCTTTTTTTCTCATCAAAGAGGTTCCTACGATGACCACCACCGTCGATCCGCTCGTCTTCGGGAGCCGGGTGCGCTATTACCGCAAGCAGCGAGGGATGACCCTCGATGACCTCGGCGGGGCCGTGTCGCGGCCGGCTCCGTACCTGTCGATGCTGGAGAACGGCAAGCGAGAGCCCAAACTCGGCCTCATGAACGCATTGTCGGAGGCCCTCGATGTGCCGCTCGCCGAGTTGCTGTCGCCGGAGGCGCCGACGGATCGGGCCCGGCTCGAGATTGCCGTGGAGAAGGCGCAGCAGGATCCTGCCTACCGGGGCCTCGGTCTTGCACTCTTCAAGCCGTCGGTGAAGGTTCCCGATGTCGCGATGGAGCACATCGTTCGCCTCTACGAGGAGCTACGCGGCCGCGACGCCGCCGCGACCTTCACCCGCGAGGAAGCGCGCACCGTGAACGCCGAGCTGCGCACCGAAATGCGCGAGCGCGGCAACTACTTCGCACAGCTCGAGAAGATCGCCGGTGAGGCCGTCGCCGCCATCGGCTACGAGGGCCAGGGGGCCATGTCGAAGGGCGACATGAACGATCTCGCCAAGCACTTCGGATTCAAGGTGCTCCGCACCCCCGATGTCCCGGCGGCGGCCAGGTCCGTCACCGACATGCGCAACCGGAGAATCTACGTCCCGGCCCGGGATCAGGTGGATCCGGCACGGTCGCGTTCCGTCGTTCTGCAGACTCTCGGCCACTTCGCCCTCGGTCACGACGAACCCAGGAACTTCGCCGAGTTCCTCCGCCAGCGCGTGGAGACCAACTACTTCGCCGGTGCGGTCCTCATGCCGGAGATCGCCGCCGTTCCCTTCCTGACCGGGGCCAAGCTCGACCGCGACATCTCGGTGGAGGACATCAAGGACCACTTCTACGTGTCGTACGAGATGGCGGCGCACCGGTTCACCAACCTGGCGACGGAGCATCTGGACATCCCAACGCACTTTCTGCGGTCGGACGAGCAGGGGATCATCTGGAAGGCGTACGAGAACAACGGCGTGCCGTTCCCCCAGAACTCGGTTGGTGCGATCGAGGGGCAGCGGCTGTGCCGGGAGTGGGGAACCCGCCAGGCGTTTGTGTCCGATGCCCGCTACACGATCCACTACCAGTACACGGACACGTCACGTGGCACCTTCTGGTGCGCCACCTTCGTCGAGGAGGACCGCGATCCGCCCCACGCCATCACCACTGGGGTGCGGTTCGAGCACGCCAAGTGGTTCCGGGGCTGGGACACGGACCGCCGCTCCGAGTCCCGCTGCCCCGACGGAGACTGCTGCCGGCAGCCCACCGACGCCCTTGCCAACAAGTGGTCTGGCGAGACCTGGTCCTCGGTCGCTCCAAACAGCCATGTGCTGGCAGCGATGCCGGTGGAGACCATCCCCGGTGTCGATTGGGTCGAGATCTACGAGTTCCTGGAGGCCCAGGAGGCCCGGGCCTACCCGAGGAGCGGCGCCCAGTCGTAGGCAAAGGCGGCGAAGCCACCGCCCGTGTGCCAGAAGACCACGGTGTCCGAGCCGCGGTAGGTGCCGGCGGCGATCTCCCGATAGAGCCCATAGATCGCTTTTCCCGTGTAGGTGGGGTCGAAGAGGAGCCCGGTGAGCCTCGTGACCTGGGTCTGGAGGGCGAGTTCCTCGTCGGAGACGACGCCGTAGCCGCCCCCCACGTAGTCGTCCACGATGCTCCAGAAGACCCCGGCCCCCGGCAGGGGAGTCTGCCTCCCCCTCAGGGGGAGGTGCCGAGCGTCAGCGAGGCGGAGGGGGTCAAGGAGGGTCAACTCGCGCAGGATCTCTTCGACGCGTGCCGTGACCACATCGACCGGGTCTCCCACCGAACAGCCCACGATCGCGGCATCGAGACCCGCCTCGACGGCTCCTTTGACGAGCCCCGCCGTGGTTCCCGCCGACGACGCGGCGTGCCAGATCGTGAATTGCGTCTCCCAGTTCTCGACCTGTTGGGCGAGCTCGTGGGCGGCGGTGACGAAGCCCATGGCACCGATGGCGTCGGACGCTCCCTCCGGGATCACCCAGGCCGAGCCGATCTCTTCTGCTGCCGCAGCCATGAGGGTGTCGCGTTCGTCGTACCGGTCGGGGGTGATGAACCGGCACTCGGCTCCGGCGAGGCGCATCAGCAAGTAGTTGCCTGCGGCGGTCTCCGGGGCCAGCCCGCGCGTCGTTCGCAAATAGAGGACGGAGTGCAGCCCGAGGCGGGCGGCGGCCAAGGCGACGGCGCGGCAGTGATTCGACTGGATGGCGCCGCAGGTGACGACGGTGGTCGCCCCGGCGTCGATCGCGGCTGCAAGGTGGTACTCGAGCTTGCGCACCTTGTTGCCCGACAGGCCGAAGCCGGTGAGGTCGTCCCGTTTGATCCAGATATCCGGGCAATCACCGATCGACTCGGTCCAGGTCGCGGTCAGCCGCTCTGCGCGCTCCAGCGACGTCGGCAGCTGGGCGAGCTGGATCCGGTCGACTCCGTACACGACGGCGCAGGGTAGGTGGATACTCTGGCGCCATGACCGCCCCCAGCGAGATCCGCGGAGCGCGTCGCCTCGGGTTCACGCTGGTGCTGTTCTCGGCGATGGGTGCCTCCACCTACACCGCGGCGTCTTTGGCCGTCGTCGCCACGTTCATCATCGACGACCTCGGTATCGGTCGTGCCCAGTTCGGGCTCGTGATCGCAGCGAATGCCCTCCTCGCCGCGTTGCTTTCGCCGGTTTCGGGACCCATCGCCGACCGCGTGGGTGGCAAGCGGGCCGTCATCGCCGTTTTCGCCGCGGCTGCCGTTTCCTATCTCGCGCTGGGTCTCGCCGCAGCCTTTTGGATGCTCTTCATCGGCTCGTTCTTCGGGGCCTGGTCGATGTCGGGCACGAACCCGGCCACCAACAAGCTGATCGCGGAGGATCTCCCCCAGGGCGAGCGGGGGGTGATCACCGGGATCAAGCAGTCGGGCGTCCAGGCGGCGATCTTCCTCGGTGGGCTGGCGCTGCCCTCGATGGCGATCGCCTTCGGCTGGAGGGCTTCCTACCTGATGCTCGCCACCATTCCGGTCCTCCTTGCCCTCTTTGCGGCCTGGGTCGTGCCCGCGAGCGAACCCGGAGCGGTTTCGGTTCGGGTCTCGGCGAGAGCACCGCTGCCGTCCGCGATCCGGTGGCTGGGCGTGTACGGCCTGCTGCTCGGTTTCGCCGGAGCGGTCAGCTATCTCGTTCCCCTGTTCGGCGAGGAAGAGCTCGGTCTCGATCCAAGGGCAGCCGGTGCTGCTGCAGCCCTGACCGGTCTCGCCGCGTTCGCTGCCCGTATCGGATGGGCGCGCGCTGCGGAGATCTGGTCCAACTACCGCGGTCCCCTGTTCGCGATGGCGGTTCTCGCCGTTGTGGCCGCGATTGCCATGATGGCGGCGCCGACGGCCGGCGTCTGGCTGCTCTTCGTGGGGGCTCTCCTCATCGGCATCAGCTCTTCGGCCTGGAACTCGGTCGGCATGCTGGCGGTGATGGATGAGGCGGGTGCGGCCGCGACGGGGCGAGCGTCCGGTGTGGTGCTGCTCGGCTTTCTCGCCGGGCTCGGGATCGGGCCTCCGATCTATGGCGCCATCGTCGACAACATCGGGTACGGGGTCATGTGGGCCGTATCCCTCGCGGCCGCGGCGGCTGCTGTCGTCTTGATGATCGTGTGGCATGCCAGCCTCAATCGAAGTGAAAGACTGCGGGCATCGTGAGGTGGGTCGGACTCTTTTCCGTGTCGTTGCTGGCGCTGGCGGCCTGCACGACGTCGCGAGAGGCGGCGGAGACCGGGGGGCCGTCGGTGGTGACGAGCACGTCTGTAACCGCCACGACGACAACGCTGCCCTCATCCAGCACCACGAAGAGTGATGTACCGAGTACAACATCCACCACGATCCCGATCGGCGACCTGTCGCTGGGCCTCGTTCCAGTTGCCGATGGGTTCACGGCGCCGGTCCTCGTGACCCACCGCCCGGAAGAGGAGTGGCTCTTTGTCGTGGATCAGCCCGGTCGGATCTGGCTCATCGACGGCTCCGCCGTCTCGATCTTCCTCGACATCAATGAGAGAGTGACCTTTCGTGGAGAGCAGGGACTCCTCGGCGTGGCGTTCCATCCCGAACAACCCGAGTTGTTCTACGTCAACTACATCGACGGCAACGGAGACACCGTCGTCGCCGAGTTCCATAATTCCGCCGATCGCACCGTTGCCGACCCCGGATCGGAGCGTGTGGTGCTGACGGTCGACCAACCGGCGTCGAATCACAACGGGGGGATGATGGCGTTCGGTCCCGATGGCAACTTGTGGATCGGGATGGGTGACGGGGGTGCTGCCAACGACAGCTTCGGTAACGGCCAGCGCGGAGACACGCTGCTCGGCTCGATGCTGCGGATCGTGGTCGGATCCGACGTCACTCCTTACGGGATCCCTGCCGGCAACGTCTTCGAGGCGGCTGAAGTCTGGTCGATCGGGATGCGCAATCCGTGGCGCTTTGCCTTCGACGGCGACGAGCTGTGGATCGCCGACGTCGGCCAGGGCGCCGTGGAGGAGATCGACCGCGTATCCGTATCGGCGAGCGGCCTCAACTTCGGGTGGCCGATATACGAGGGCAGCACCTGCTTCGGTGCGGAGAGTGCCTGCACGGGCAATGGCTTTGTGTTTCCCGTCTCCGAGTACACCCATGGCGAGGGTTGCTCCATCACCGGTGGCTACGTCTATCGCGGTTCGCAGATCCCGTCGCTCGACGGTCACTATTTCTTCAGTGATTTCTGTTCGGGTTTCTTGCGCAGCGTCGCTCCCGATGGGTCGGTACTGGACTGGACCGATCAGATGGGCACGGTGCGAGCCCTCGGTTTCGGGCTCGATTCCTCCGGGGAGCTCTACGTCGGTGCCGCCGACGGCACGGTGTATCGGCTGGTGAACGGATGATCGTGGTCCTGGGATCGGTGAATCGGGACGTCGTCGTCGAGGCGACCCGCTTGCCCAAGCCTGGGGAGACCGTGATTGGTCGCCACCACTTCGAGGCTCCGGGGGGCAAAGGAGCAAACCAGGCGGTGGCGGCGGCTCGTCTCGGCGCGGAGGTCCGCTTCCTGGGGCGGGTCGGCGACGACGCTGCCGGGCGCTGGCTGGTAGAGGGTCTCGAGGCCGAAGGGGTCGACATCTCGGATGCCGTCGTCGAACGGGACGCCCCAAGCGGGCTCGCCGTGATCACCGTCGATGCCGCCGCCGAGAACGCCATCGTGGTTGTTCCAGGCGCCAACGGTCGGGTGAGCCCATCGGACGTCGTGTCGTGGCGGCCGGTGATCGAGGCTGCAGACGTGGTGTTGATGCAGTTGGAGGTGCCGATGGATACCGTCGTTGCGGCGGCCCAGGTGGCAGCGGGCACCGTGATCCTCAACCCGGCGCCGGCGCCGCCACCTCAATCGGGCCTGCCCGCGCGACTCTTGCATCGTGTCGACGTGCTCGTCGCCAACCAGAGCGAGGTCGAGGCCGTGGGTGATGCGGAGGTGCCGGTGCTGATCGTCACGCTCGGCGCCGACGGCGCCGAGCTACGGAGAGGAGGACGATCGGAGACTGTCGAGGCGCCCCTCGTCGAGGCCATCGACACCACAGGAGCCGGAGACGCGTTCTGTGGGGCCCTGGCTGTGGCCCTCGACGAGGATCTCGACCTTGCTGTGGCGGTGCGGATGGCGGTCCATGCGGGTTCTCTGGCAACGACGGCACTGGGAGCGCGCACGGCAGTACCGACGCGAGCCGAGTTGGAGGCGTTCTTGCGCTGAGGAATCCTCAGTCTTGAGGGATCTCGACCACGAGCGTCGGGTTGTTGGGGTCGGTGATCTGCACCTGGAAGCTCATGGTGCCGCTGGCGTCGGTCGTCGGATCGAAAGGGGAGCCGAAGATGGCGGTGCCGGTCTCGGCATCGAAGGACATTTCCATCCTCATCCCGGCGATCCATCCCCCGGGATCGGCTATCCACATCGTCATCCTGTCGAAGGTCATCCCTTCGGCGTTCTCGGGACCGAAGCCGAATCTCGCCGCTGCGCCGAGGAACTCATCGAGTTCGAATCGCTCGACCGGGACGCCGTTGAGTTCGTCGGGCTCACCGCGGGCGTCGAGCTCGGTGTCGGCGAAGTCGGTCCAATAGCCGGGCGACGCCGCACACGAGCCGATGGCGTTCTGAACATCGTTGTCGTCCATGGTCGTCTCTTCGTAACCGGTGCCGCGGTCGATCCACACCCGGCTGGGCGTGACGATGACGCTGATAGGGAGGGCGGCCCCGCCGAACGCAATCTCGGTGTCGCACCGGTAGGCGTCCTCGGTGTAGACGCCGTCCGATTTCACGGAGATGGTGAGGCCACCGACGGCGATCTCGACCTCGACCTCCGCGGCAAACGAGGAAAGCTCGGCCGGAGGAGTCCCCACCTCGGCCTCGAACGATGTCGGTACGGTGGTCGGCGTGTTCGGTGGTGTCGTGGTTGTGGTTGTGGAGGGAGATGTTGTGCTCGTGGACGTGGTTGTCGTTGTCGACGGTGTCGTCGTCGTGGCAGCGGTGCCGGTGCAAGCCCCGGCGACGAGGGCGATCGCCACGATGCCGAGCGTCATCGAAGAGCGGGGTGGGATCATTGTTCGGAGACGGTACCGGGCCTGTGCTCAACCGTCGTTCATCTCGTCAACCGGCGTACGTCTCTCCAGCACGGATCGGCACGCTCAGCCAGTTCTCATGGGGCGGCAGCGCGCAGCTGTAGGCGTCGTCGTAGGCACAGAACGGGTTGTAGGCGAGGTTGAAGTCGATGGTGACGGTGCCGTCCTGGTTCGGGTCCAGGTCGAGATAGCGGCCGGCCCCGTACGTTTCCTTTCCCGACGTTCCATCGCGGAAGGGGAGAAAGAGGCCTCCGTGCCCGGTGTCGTAGAGCGCCAGGGTCGTCTCTTCGCCTTCGATGGGAAGGGTGAAGGTCGCCACGCGGCGGTAGATACGCTCCGTTCCGTCGGTGGTCCCGACCGGCACATCTGCCCCATCAGCCGACTCGAGCGTGACCGTGAACACGAGGTCGGGATTGGGTTCGTAGTACGTGAGCGGGGTGAACGGTCTGCTGGAGTGAGCAAACGGCGACTGCGGGCTCTCGGCGAAGAAGTGATCCTTCTGCTCCCGGTGCAGGAGGAGGGCTGCGGTTTCCATGGGGCGGGAAACCTGCGGAACCACCAAGTATTCCCTGCCGGCTCTCGATCAGAGAGCGGGTTCGAGATCGCTGAACATCGGATAGTGGCGAACGTTGCGAGTGAGCAGGTCGGCACCTTCGATCTCTGCAGTGGCCGCGATCAGGTAGTCGATCGCTCCGATGTGGGCGTGACTTCGTCGGTAGGTGCGCGCCCATTCGCCAGCTCGGGCGGCGACCGGTGGTGAGACGGGGACGGCGTCCATTGCTTCGAGCAACGCTCGGACGGCGTGCCGCTCACCGGAGCGCATACTGGCGAGCAGCTCGAAGCTCGTCAGTACCGAACACGCCGCATCGCCGTGACGGAGAGCGTGGTCGAGGAGGAAGCGTGCGGTCTCGTTACCGCGAAGGTGTTCGATCAGGACATCGGTGTCGAAGAGCTTCACAAGCCGAGCCGCTCGAAGCGATCGTCGCCTCGCCAACCCATGGTCCGTTCCAGTTCTTGCTCGGAACGATCGGCCCACAAGCCGAACGTCTCATCGAGGATGTCATCCACCGCAGTGTCGGGCGGTGTGATACCCAAAGCATCATCGAGCAGGGCGCGTACTACGGCGGCCTTGCTCATGCGGTCGCCGTTGGCGATGCGGCCGATTCTTCGCTGCTGCTCTTCGGTGAGGTAGATGTTGGTGCGTTTCATACACCGCCAACATACATCATGAATCTTTCCTGGTGAAGGCCCGTTTTTGTCACTCGGGTTTGTGATGATGGTGTCATGTTCGGCTCAGAGATCGAGTCGATGAAGGCCCTCCGTGAGGCGACAGACGAGCTGACTTCCCAGGACCCGGATCGGCTCTTCGACGATCAGATTGAACACACGGTGGTGGAGCTGCGCCGGCAGCTCACCCGGTTGGAGAGTGTGTGGCTGAGTCATGTGGGTGAGTTGGAGTCTCGCCACACGTTCCTCCATGAGGGTTATACATCGTTGGCGGCGTGGATCGCTGATCGGTGTGGGTTGGCGTGGGGGAGAGCGAAACATGCCATCGGGGTGGCGAGGAGCCTCGCTGAGATGCCTGTTACGGCTGGGGCGTTTTCCGCTGGAGATCTCGATGTGGTGGCGGTGCGGCTGTTGGTCAAGGCCCGTAGCCGCAACGAGGAGTTGTTCGCCCGTGATGAGGAGATTCTGGTGGGCGCTGCGAAGGGTCTCACCCCGAGAGACTTCTCCAAGGCTGTCGCCTATTGGGTCGACGCGGCCGATGCTGAAGCTGCTGCCGCCGACGCTGAAGAGCTCTATGAGAGGCGGCGGTTGCACCTCTCCGCGACGTTCCAAGATGTGGTGGTTGTCGACGGTGAACTCGACCCCGAATCCGGTCAGGTGGTCACCACCGCGGTGGAGGCGTTGGTCGATGCAGCGAACCGCGACAGTTCCGACACCAGGTCGGCGGCGCAGCGGCGCTGTGACGCGTTGGTCGACATCTGTAGGCATTACCTCGACTACGCCGACACCCCCCAAACCGGCGGCGAGAAACCTCACGTGTCGTTGGTCATCGACCTCGAACGGGTCTTGAACGGCCAGGGACGCTCCGAATACGACGATGGGACGGTCACTACCAGAGAAACAGCCCTGCGGCTGTTGTGTGACTGTTCGATCTCGCGCATCATCACCAACGGACCCTCCGAGGTCTTAGACGTCGGCAGACGGACACGGACGGTGTCCGCGGCGCAGCGTCGGGCGTTGGCGGTCATGTATCCGACGTGTCGATGGCCGGGGTGTGACCGCAGATTCAAATGGTGCGACATCCACCACGAGGTGCCGTGGGTCGAAGGCGGCCGCACCGACCTCGGAGACCTGGGCCCGTACTGCCGACCACACCACATCTGTAAGCACCAAGGAGGACGCGCCCCACCGAACGCTCTACGCTGACGGGCCGTGGCCCGACCCATCATCATCGATACGGACCCCGGCCAGGACGACGCCGTCGCGATCCTGGTTGCCCTCGCCTCACCCGAGGAACTGGACGTGCGCGGCATCACGACCGTGGCCGGCAATGTGCCCCAGCCGCTGGTCACGACGAACTCGCTGCGTCTCGTGGAGCTGGCGAACCGCACCGAGGTTCCGGTGTATCAGGGCTGCAGCCGGCCGCTGGTGCGAAAGCTGAAGACCGCCGAATACGTCCATGGCCCGACCGGCATCGACGGCACCAACTTCCCGGACCCTGTGAACGAACCGGCCATCGGCCACGGCGTCGACTTCATCATCGACACCTGCCTCGCCGCCGCCGGTGCTGAGATCACGATCTGTCCCCTCGGTCCGCTCACCAACGTCGCCACTGCGATCATCAAGGAGCCTTCGATCGTCCCCAGGATCCGCGAGATCGTGCTCATGGGCGGCGGCTTCGCCGAGGGCGGCAACACGACTCCTGTGGCCGAGTTCAACATCTACGTCGATCCCCACGCCGCCAGGGTGGTGTTCGAGTCGGGCGCTCCGATCACGGTGATGCCGCTCGATGTCACCCACAAGGCATTGGTATTGCCCGAGCACGTGGAGCGGCTGCGGGCCCTGGGCACGTCCGCCGGGAATGCCGTTGCCGGGATGCTCGGCTTCTACGTACGCTTCGACATCGAGAGGTACGGGTTCGAAGGCGGGCCGCTGCATGACCCCTGTGTCATCGCCTACCTGCTTCAGCCCGGTCTCTTCGCCGGCAGGACCATCCCGGTTGCGATCGAGACCGATTCTGGGCTGACGATCGGCCAGACCATCGCCGACTGGTGGGGCATGACGGACAACGAGCCGAACGCCACGGTGATGCTCGATGTCGACGGCGAGGCATTCATGGACCTCGTCATCGAACGGGTTGGTCGGCTGTAGAGGGTCGCTCTCTCTGCTGCGAGCGCCACATCCACACACCGATCACAAAGGCGACGGCGACCAGCACGGCGACGAGCGTCATCGTGTCCGACAGGCCCGCCGCCTGCGCCGCCGGCGGGGCATCCTCGGCCGTGCCGCCTCCGGCGTAGCTCACCGTCCGCGCTGCCCACACCGTTCCCATGACGGCGACCCCGACGATCATCCCGGTGATACGGTTGATGGTGAGCATGCCCGAGGTCACGCCGAGCCGATCCAGCGGCACCGACCCGAGGATGGCGCTGTTGTTCGGAGACTGGAAGATGCCCATCCCGGTACCGATCACGAAGCCGATGCCGACAAAGAGCATGATGCCGGTATCGACACCGAACCCGAACGCCGCAGCCGTAAACCCGGCTGTGAGGATGGCGAGGCCGGCAACGGTGACGGGGCGTGACCCGACACGGTCGGAGAGCGATCCCGAGAAGGGCGCCACGATGCCGAGGGTGATCGGGATCGCCCCCATGAGCAGCCCAACGTTCCTCGGGCCGTAGCCCAGGACGTTCATGAGATAGAACGGCAGCAGCAGCAACAGGCCCTGGATGCCGACGAAGACGATGAAGCCGGTCACGAGATTCGAGCTCAGGTCGCGGTTCCGGAAAAGCGTTAGATCGAGCATCGGCTCCGGCACACGGCGCTCGACCGCGAAGAACGTCACGAACGCCAATGCTGAAGTGGCGAAGAGCGCCAGGATCGGCGGATCGGTGAACCCGAGTCCCTGGCCCCACGTCAGGCCGAGGAGCAGGGTGAGCAGGGCGACGAGGAAGAGGCCGGCGCCCAGGAAGTCGAACTTCCTTCCGCCGTGCGGCTTGGTGTCGGGGACGACCCGCGCTGCGGTGATCGTGCCGAGTATGCCGATCGGGATATTGACGAAGAAGATCCAACGCCAGTCGGCCGCCTCGATGATCAGCCCCCCGAGGATCGGCCCCGAGATGATGCCGAGTGAGACAATGGTGCCGTTGATGCCGAGTGCTCGACCCCGTTCCGACGGAGGGAAGGCTTCGGTGATGATGGCGAAGCCGAGTGCGAAGATCATGGCGGCGCCGACGCCCTGGACCACCCGAGCCGCGATGAGGATGCCCACCGTGGGCGACAGGCCGGCGAGCACCGATCCGACGGTGAACACGGCGAACCCCGTGGTGAAGATCCACTTCTTGCCGATCATGTCGCCGAGACGACCGATGCTCAGCACGAGCGTCGCTTGCACGAGCAAGTACGACAGGACAACCCACTGCACGACCCCGAAAGAGGTGTCGAACTCGCGGGTGAGGGTGGGGAGAGCGACGTTGACGATGCTGCCGTCGATGGTTCCCAAGAATATGGCCAGCGCCACCGCGCCCTGGACCACCCACTTCCTCGAGTAATCCACCCCCGGCGGTGGCGTGGGTTGCGCTGGGGTCTCGGTCGCCATCCTGCGGAGGGTAGGACACGACCCACTACGCACCTCCGCTACCCGTTTCTGTCAATCCCCGTCGGTACCATCGCCGCGGATGGCCAAGATCTACGTGGAGGGTTGGGCGCCCGAGTACGGGACGCCGCTGCAGCCCGACGAGCAACTGAGTGATGACCTCAGCGCCAATGTCGACGAGCAGGTCGAGGTCGACGGCCCCTGGTCGCCGATCGACGGCGTCGATGACGGGGTAGAGACGGTTGCCTTCGTCGACGGAGTGCGCCGCGTCGATGCCCGGTTAACGCTGATCTCCGACGATGGTCCTGCCGCCGGGATGTGCGGCACCTATGCGGTCGGCGCCGTCACCTGGGACCGCCTGCAGCGTCGCTCCGAGGTGACGAGTGTTCGCGTCGAGCGTCTGGCATTGTTCGGAGGCGGAGCCGGGGCGGTCATGCCATCGGCAGGGCCCCAGCTGTCCTACCGCTCGGAGTCGGTGGCCGAATCGGATCCCGGGGCGCTCATCCAGCGCTTTCACGGCGCCATGCGCAAAGCCGAGGCCGTCCTCTCCGAGGAGCTCGCGCAGACGGGCCAGTTCGTTATCGCCGACGGGCCGATCAACGATCTGTCTGCAACCGAAAAAGTCGGCTACATCAAATCGCATCGAGTCTTCTATCTGGGTCCCGAGCGGTCGGAGGTGATCGGGCGACTCCGTCCGGGGCAGAGGACCCCGCTGTTTCTCATCGGTGCCGGCGGCGCCTACCCCCGGTACTCGTGGTACCTCCGCCTCGCCGACGTTCCCGGGGGCCACGCGTGGAGCGGGGTCGCCCGCGCCGAGCTGTCGAGCGCTCTCGACCTCGCAACCACGCAACGGGTGGCGGGACGGGCGACGGCGCTGCTCCCCATTGTGGCGAGCCCGCTCCACGTCGATGCCAGGGCACCGCAGAACCTGGTTCCGATTGCGGCGCTGGAACGCGAGTTGCGAAGACACATGGGCGACCCCGCCTTCGTCTACCGTGCATTGCGCGGAGCGGTGATGAACACGATGGCGGGAGCGGGGCCATGAACGAGCCCACGACGGAGCACGGCGTTGGGCGCGTGCTCGGCACCCAGCACACTTCGACGAGTGGGTTCCGGGTCGTCCTCGATGAGGACGAATACCTGCAGCTGGACGATCTCGTGGTGGTGCGAACCCAGGTGCCGAAGGCAGGAGAAGTGGCAACCTACGGCGTCGTCACCGAGGTCCAATCGGTGTACGAGGGAGCCCAGTTCGAGTCGGACACCCACCGCATCGCAGCAGAGGGCATCCTCCCCGCGGCCAAGGTGCGATCTGCGCAGATAGCCGTCACTCGCGTCGAGCCTGAACTGTGGGTGAGTGCCGATCCGGGTGAGGTGGTCGAGAGGGCTACCGGTGCCGCCCGCGACAAGGCGCTCTACGTCGACGAGATGGAGCGGCCGCTGCCCGTCGGGCTGGGGCGCGACGGCGCGCCGGTCTTCGTAGATCTCGACTTCTTCGACGGCCGCAAGGGTGGACACATGTCGATCTCGGGTATCTCCGGCGTCGCCACCAAGACCTCGTTTGCCCTCTTCTTCCTGCGGCTCCTCACCGCCAATCCGGAGATCCTCGGTGAGGGCGCCGCCAACCTCCGCATCCTCGTCTTCAACGTCAAGGGAGAAGACCTCCTGTGGCTGGATCGGCGCAACCGCTACTTCACGGATGCCCATGCGGAGAAGTGGCAGATGCTCGGGGTGGCGCCGGCGCCGTTCCCGTCTGTTTCCCTCTGGGCCCCTCCGCGGCGTCGCTCGGGGGACGTCGTCGTGCCGGACACGGGTGGTCGCCAGGACGGGGTGCAAGCCTTTTCCTGGACGCCGCGCGAGTTCATCGACGAGGGGCTGCTGCGGTTCCTCTTCACCGATGCCTCCGACTGGCGGAACCAGCTCGCCTTCGTCGAGGAGCGGGTGCGGGCGCAGCTGCGGCGCTACGCCCGCGATGTCGATGGCGTGCCCGGCGCCGTGGTTCTTCGCGATCCGACGGACGGAGATCCCAATGAGCCAGTGGTTCCGCATCCCGGCGAGCAGGTGATCACCGACCTGCGCTCCATGATCGACCAGATCGAGGAATTCCTCGATCCCGAAGACGGCTCCGAACCCGACGTTCGCTGGTCGGGACGGGTCCAGGGCGGCACCATCTCTGCCTTTCTGCGGCGCCTCCACGCCGCGGAGGCCCGCCTCGGGCACCTCATCAGGGCCGGCACGAGCCGGCACATCGACCGTGCTGCTGCCCAGGTGACGGTGGTGGGCATTCAGTCCCTCCACGACCTGGCGCAGCGCTTCGTCGTCGGAGCCCTGTTGCAGGAGACCTTCTCGGAGAAAGAGGGAACCGGTCGGCGGCTGCCGCTGTCTGTGGTGGTGCTCGACGAGCTGAACAAGTACGCCCCCCGCGACGGGCAGAGCCCGTTGAAGGAGATGCTCATCGACATCGCGCAGCGCGGGCGCTCGCTCGGCGTGCTCCTCGTCGGTGCCCAGCAGACGGCCTCGCGGGTGGCTCCCGAGGTCATGGAGAACGCCGCCATCCGGGTCGCGGGGCGACTCGATGCCGCAGAGGCGGAGCGGCCCGAATACGGCTGGATGCTGCCGTCGACTCGGGCCAGGGCTCGACTGCTCAAACCGGGGACGATGGTTCTCAGCCAGCCGGCGATCCCGGTACCCCTCGTCCTCGAGTTCCCGTTCCCGCCGTGGGCGACACGTAAGGAAGAGGTCGCCGACGACACCGACGCCTTCGAGGGGTTGTCGTGAGGGTCCTCCATACGTCCGACTGGCACATCGGCAAGAAGCTGGGGCGATACGACCGTTCCGACGAATACCGGGCGGTGATCGCCGAGATCGCCGAGATCGCCGATCGTGAGCAGGTCGACCTCGTGCTGCATTCCGGCGACCTCTTCGATCGGCCCCTGCCTCCCATCGACGCCATGGAGATCGCCTTCAGCGGCCTGGTGGCACTCAGCGGCGGCGGCTCTCGTCCGGTCGTGGTGATCGCGGGTAACCACGACTCGCCTGCGTTCTTCGAGACGCTTGCTCCGTATCTGCGGGCGCAGAACATCCACCTCGTCGGGGACATCAAACGTCCCGAGGACGGCGGGGTCCTCGAGTTGGAGACCGCTGCCGGCACCGCCGTGGTCAGCTGCTTCCCGTTTCTTCGTGAAGGTCGAGCTTTCGACGTGTGGGACCCCGTCGAGGAGCACTACAAGAACTACGCGGATCGGCTCCGACGCATCGCCGAGGCGTATTCGGCGTACGCCGATGATCTGGCGGGATCGGATGCGGTGACGTTCCTGGTCGCTCACTTTCTCGTGGGCGGCGCCAAGGTCCACGGGCACGGGGCGCCACGCGGTGAGCGCGAGCTGCACATGGGTGAGGCATATGCGGCGACCGCCGAAGCCATCCCCCCGGGCCCGCAATATGTCGCTCTCGGCCACATCCACGCTCCACAGACGGTGCCCGGCGCCAGGGTCCCGGCCGAGTATGCGGGCTCACTGCTCGAGCTCGACTTTGGAGAAGCAGGCGAGGAGAAACGCGTTGTGATCGTCGACGTCGAGCCCGGCCTACCCGCCAAGGTCCGTTCGGCGCCTCTGGGGGCGGGCCGCAGGTTGTTGCGACTCACCGGCCCATGGGAAGAAGTCATCGCAGCCGACGGCGCTGAGGAGAGCTACCTCGATCTCGTCGTCGAGACGGCTGGACCCGATCCAGGGCTCGGCGACCGGGCCCGTGAGGCGTTCGACCACCTCGTCAAAGTCCGTGCCGAATACCCTCGCGCGGAAGCGGCCGCAGCCGACCGCGGGTCACGGGGCTTCCCCGAGCTGTACGCCGACTACTACCTGGATCGCGAAGGAGCCGTGGCGCCGGACGCTCTGTTGGAGGCATTCGTCGATGTACTCGAGGAGGTGGCCGGTGCGCCCGCTTGAGCTGAAGCTCCGCAACTTCCGGTCGTACTTCGGCGAGGAGGCCTCTATCGACTTCCGAGGGCGTCGTCTCGTCGGGATCGTCGGGCCGATCGGCAGCGGCAAGTCCACGATCCTCGATGCCATCGCTTTTGCGCTCTACGGGCGAACGCCGACGATCGCCCAGGCAACGAAGTCGTTGATCCACCAACGGGCAAGCGATGGCGGCGTATCGCTGCGCTTCGAGATCGAGGAAGAGATCTGGGAGGCGGCGCGGGTGCTGCGAAAGGGCGGGGCGAGCGTGCACGCCCTGTACCGATACGACGAGGATCTCCCCGATGCGGAACCCGTCGAGAAGATCGTCCAGGAGAGCGACGTCAACGCCAAGATCGTCGAGCTCCTCGGCCTCGAGTTCGACACGTTCTCCCGGTCGGTGCTGTTGGCCCAGGGCAGATTCGCCGAGTTCCTCAACGCACGGCCCGCAGAACGGGACAAGGTGCTGAAGGGCCTCTTTGGGCTCGGGAGGGTCGACGCGATGCGCGACCTGGCGCGGAGCCGAGCCAGAGACGCCGAGATCGAGGTCGAGAAGCTGACCGTCCGCGTCGAACACGTTGCGGACCTCGAGGCGGAGTTGGCCTTGCTCGAGGAACAACTCTCGGAGGTCTCGCAGCGGTGTGCTCGTCTCGATGACGCGGCCGAGGGTGTCGCCGAGCTCGACGGCGAGGCTGCCGAGTTTGTCGGAGCGCTCGAAACCGCAACCGGGCGAGCCGGTGAGCTTCGGTCACTGCGCGAACGGTTGCCCGACGGAGACGCGGTCGCCCAGATCCTGGAGGTAGCCCGGTCGGCCACCGCAGAGCGGAAGGTACGCGCCGATGCTCTCGCCGCCGCCGAGAGTCGGCTGGGTGAGGCGTCGGATCGACTCGATGAGCTCGAGAAGCGCCGCGGGCGCAAGACGATCGAACAGGCCGGCGGTCTGCTGGCACAATTCGACGCAGCGCGCGACCGGCTCCTGGCACACGAAGGCCGGATGCAGGCGCTCGTCGAGCGGGAAGAGAAGGCCGGCGCCGCGGTCGCGGAAGCTGAGGAATTCCTGCGATCTGCGACCGCGGAGGCGGTGCGCCTGACGCTGGCGCTGGAGGAAGCCGAAGTCGTGGTGGCGGCCGCCGCGGCCGCCCATCATGAGGTGATCCATCGCAACATGGCCGCCGAGTTGCGGCGCTCACTCGTTGTGGGCGAGCCCTGTCCGGTCTGCGACCAGGATGTGCCGGTCGTACCGGGCCCGGTGGAGTCCGGGGACGTCGAAACGGCAGATGCTGCGCTCCACGAAACACGGCTCGCCCGTGACGACGCGGCCACCGGCCGGCGCACTGCAGAGGGTCTCGAAGCCAAGGCTGCCGCGCAGCTCGAGGCCTCCATCGAGAGCCGGAACCAAGTGGCTGCCGACCTGCTGGCTGAAGCTGCCGTCAGGGTCGAACTCGAGGCCGAGTGGGACCGTCTTCGATCGGCTATCTCCGGGCTGCTCGGCGATGGCGACCCCGCCGTTGTCCTCGAAGAGATGCGGTCCGCCTATGACGACGCCGTTGCCGCTGCGGCCGCGGCGACGAAAGCCGTGGAGCGAGCACGTGCGGACCACGACGAAATGATCGTCGCCCAGCAGCGTGCGGAAAGCGGTGTCAACGATCTCCGCGTCCGGCTCGTGGACATCGCAGCACGATCCGAGTTGGAGATCGAGATCGATGACGTCGCTACAGGTCTCGACTCTCTGCGGCGTTCCATGGACACCGAGATCGCGGCCGCGGTGGAGGCGGAACACACCGCAACGATACGGCTCGAGCTCGTCGAGGAGAAGCGCCGCGAGCTCTTCAAGGCCCTTGACGTCGAGATCGATTTTGCTGCAACCCGCGTCGCGTTCACCGAACGCAAAGAGATCCTCGAGGAGCGTGTGGCCGCGGCGCAAGACAAGCTCGCGGCGGATGCCCATCTCACCGAAGAGCTGAGGAGGTTCACGCTTGATCGTGACATCTACAGCCGGCTTGCCTCTGATCTGACCGATGCCAAGTTCACCCGGTATCTGCTCGATGAGGAACGCACCCGGCTCGCCGAGATCGGGAGTGAGCACTTCCAGCGCCTGTCATCTGGCAGGTACCGGTTCACCGACGACGGAGTGTTTGATGTCGTCGATCTCACGGCTGCAGATGCCGTGCGCAAGCCCGACAGCCTCAGCGGTGGAGAGACCTTCATCGCCTCGCTCGGTCTGGCCCTAGCACTCGCCGAGATGGTCGCCAGGGAGGGCGGCCGTCTCGATGCCTTCTTCCTCGACGAGGGTTTCGGCTCGCTCGATCCCGAACACCTCGATCTTGCTATGGAGGGCATCGAGGCATTGGTTGCGGACAGTGAGGATCGGCTGGTCGTCGTGGTGAGCCATGTTCCTGAGATGCGCTATCGGCTCGACGATTTGATCGTGCTGGAACGCGATGCGACGACGGGAGACACCAGGGTGCTCTCTCCGTGAGCGAGGAGCGGGGCGGGCCCCTTTCCGGCACCCGGGTAGTCGAGATGGCCTCGATCGGACCCGTCCCATTTTGCGGCATGCTGCTTGCCGACCTCGGAGCCGACGTCATTCGGATCGACCGGGTGTCTGGGGGACCCGGCATCTTGCCCGACCCGATGCTCGGGATCCCGGCGCGGGGGAGGCGCTCGATTGCAATCGACATCAAGACGATGGGAGGCCACACCGTTGTCGAGCGGATCATCGCCGGTGCCGACATCCTCATCGAGGGGTATCGGCCGGGGAAGATGGAGGCGCTCGGCCTCGGACCCGACGAATGGCGTGAGATCAACCCCGGGCTCATCTTCGGGCGTATGACGGGGTGGGGTCAGACGGGACCCCTGGCGGACGCCGCGGGCCACGACATCAACTACCTCGGTCTTGTCGGCGCCCTCGATGCGATCGGGCCGCGGGGCTCCCGGCCGATCCCACCGCTCAATCTTGTTGCCGACTACGGCGGGGGTGGCTTGTACCTCGCAGTCGGTGTGCTGGCCGCGCTGGCGGAACGGCAGCGATCAGGGCTCGGACAGGTGGTCGATGCGGCGATGATCGATGGCGCTGCATCATTGATGACGGTCTTCTATCAGCTGACGAGCGTCGGTTTCTGGCGGGAAGAGCGAGGCACGAACCTGCTCGATGGGGGGGCACCGTTCTACCGCACCTACCAAACGGCCGACGGCGGGTATGTGGCCGTGGGTGCCATCGAACCCCAGTTCTATCGAGCGCTGTTGCGGGGTCTTGGCATCGACCCGAACGGTCTCCCCGACCAACACGACACAGATGCCTGGGACGTGATCGCCAATCAGTTCGCCGCGAGGTTCGAGACGAAGACGCGGGCCGAGTGGGTCGAGGTGTTCGCCGGTACCGATGCGTGTGTCACGCCGGTGCTGTCGATTTCGGAGGCCCCCTCTCATCCCCACCATGTGGCACATCGCACCTTCGTCACAGTGAACGGCAACTCGGTCCCTGGTCCTGCCCCCCGCTTCGATCGCTCACGCGTGGTGCCCGGCCGAGCCGGCCAGACGGCCGGTTCACACAGCGACGAGATTCTGCTCGAGCTCGGTTTCACCGAGAGCGAGGTGGCCGATCTGCGCTTCAACAAGGGCATCGGCTGATCGAGCCATCGCGTCGGCGCTACCGTTGACGCTCGAGTGAAGAAGGGAACTGGATGGGCGATCACGAGCAACTCCTCCAACGCCACCGCAGCGTGATGCCGTCGTGGCTTGCGCTCTACTACGAAGAACCGATCGCGCTCGTCGACGGCGCGGGGCGCCGCGTGACCGATGCCGAGGGAAAGGAGTACCTGGACTTCTTCGGCGGCATCCTCACCACGATGAGCGGTTACAACGTGCCCGAAGTGGTCGAGGCCATCCGGGACCAGGCCGGCCACATGCTCCACACCTCGACCCTGTACCTCATCGAGCAGCAGATCGAGCTCGCCGAGCGGATCGCCGATCTGGCTCCGGTCGACAACCCGCGTGTCTTCTTCACGAACTCGGGCACCGAAGCCAACGACGCGGCTCTCCTGATCGCCACCACCTACCGCCGTTCCAACCAGGTGCTGGCGCTACGCAACAGCTATCACGGCCGCTCGTTCGCGGCGGTCTCGATCACCGGCAACCGCTCGTGGTCGCCGTCGAGCCTCAGTCCGGTGAGCGTCACCTATGTCCACAACGGCTACCGGTATCGCAGTCCGTTCGGGCACCTGCCCGACGACGAGTTCATCGCGGCGTGCGTTGCCGACCTCGAAGACATGCTGAGCGTCGCGACCGCCGGTGATGTCGCCTGCATGATCGCTGAGCCCATTCAGGGTGTTGGGGGCTTCGTGACACCCCCGGACGGCTTCTTCCGGGAGATGAAGGACGTGCTCGACCGCCACGGGATCCTCTTCATAGCGGACGAGGTCCAGACGGGCTGGGGCCGCACCGGGGAGCATTTCTGGGGCATTGATGCGCACGACGTGCGTCCCGACATCATGACCTTCGCCAAAGGTCTGGGAAACGGGGCGGCCATCGGAGGTGTCGTAGCCGACGCCGACATCATGGACTGCCTGGACGCCAACTCCATCTCGACGTTCGGCGGCAACCCGTTGTCGACGACGGCTGCGTTAACGAACCTCGAGTACCTCATCTCCAACGATGTCCAGACGAATGCCCTCAAGGTCGGCGAGCACCTGAAACTGCGTTTCGACCGGCTCGCCGAAGAGACCTCGGTCATCGGGGATGTGAGAGGGAAGGGCTTGATGATCGGCATCGAGTTGGTCCAGGAAGGCTCCAAGGAGCCGAACCCCGAGTTGGCGACCGCCGTCATGGAGAGGTCGAAAGAGGCGGGTCTGCTCGTCGGCAAGGGCGGCCTCTACGGCAACACGTTGCGTATCGCTCCGCCGTTGACGCTGACGATGGAGGAGGCCGACGAGGGGGCATCGATCCTCGAGGCGGCTATTCGCTCTGCCTGAGATTGGGAGGCTCGATGAACGTCATCGTCGTCGGAGCCGGAGGTACCAGTCGCGAGCTTCTGCGCCGGCTCGGAGCCCTCTGGGACATCACGCTCGTGGATCGGGACGAGTCGGCGTTCCCGGCGGCTCGCGACATCCGCGAATTCGAAGAGGTCGTCGGCGACGGGTCGAGCGCCCTCGTGTTGCGGCGTGCCGGCCTGGACACGGCAGACGCGCTCATCGCGGCCACCGACGACGACGACGTCAACCTCGAAGCCGCCAAGCTGGCGAAGGACGCCGGACTGCTCCGGGTGGCTGCCGTCGTGGCGACACCGGAGCGTCTTCAGGATTACCGCGACCTGGATATCTCGATCGCTTCGCCCGACACCGACGCCGCCCGCCACCTCGAAGTGGAACTCGAGCCCCGGCGAATTTCCTCCACCGAGTTCGCCCAGGGAAAGGCCGAGGCCATCGAATTCGAGATCGCCCCCGACTCGATGGTGCGCGACAAGGCACTACGCGACCTCCACTCTGAGACCTTCGTGATAGCCGCCGTATTGCGTGACGGTGAGTTGATCGTTCCCCACGGCGAGACCCGCCTGCGCGCGGGAGACCGCGTCACCGTCGTCGGGCGCGCCAGCGGGTTCTCGACGATCGTCAAGACCTTCACGTCGGGCGAATCCCGCTTCCCGCTGAACTTCGGAAAGAAGGTGGCGGTCGCCCTCGATTCGCCGAGCGATCTCGACGGAGTCGTGTCCGAGGCAGTGAACTTCGTGAAGAGCAGCCAGGCAACGGGTCTTCTCGTTGTCCACCGTGACCTGGAGAACGAACGCGACGAAACCAAAGCCCAGGAACTCGAGGATCTGATCCTCAAGCTGGAGGCGGGTGCCGACGGCATCGATGTGACGAGCTTCGAGACCGTCGCGGACCCGGCGGCCGGGCTCCGCGCCGCCGCCGCCGATGAGAGTGTCGGCGTCGTCGTGGCGCCGGGACCGTCCGGCGGCGGGATGGCGGCGAGACTCCGCGTCCGATCGTTGGTCAACGGATATGGTGCGCTCGGCCTACCGCTGTTGGTCTCTCGACTGTCACACCCATATTCATCTGTGCTGGTCCCAGCCCGACGCACACCAGCGGGAGAGGCGGCAGGACGTGCGGGAATCGATATCGCTCGCACCTCGGGCGTTCCGCTCATCGGACTCGCGGTCGTGCCTCCCTCCTTCGTCGGCGACGAGAGCGACGTCGATTCCGCCAAACGGGCCTCAGCTTGGCTGCGACAGGAAGCGTCCGTTCAGGGTGTGCACCCGAAGCGGCTGATTCGCCAGGGCAACATTGTTCGCGTGATCGAGGAAACCGCGAGCGCCTCGAGCCTCATCGTGCTCGGCATGCCGGACCTTCCGATGAGCGGGATCTGGCCGGGGGTGACCGGTCACACCATACGCCGCGTCAAGGCGTCGATCCTTCTCGTCCCGCCGACTTCATGACCGGCCTTGTTGCATTTGCCCAGGGCGGCGCCGTAGTGCTGCCAACCGCGGCCACGTTCATCGCAATTGGACTCGGAGCGTTCCTGCTCCCACTCGTAGCGCGACGGGTCCGGCTGCCGGCGGTCGTGCTCGAGATCCTTTACGGCGTAGCCATCGGACCGGCCATTCTCGGTGTGATCGGTGAGGACACCGCCTCTGAGGGCTTCATTCTCGTGCTTGCAGAGATCGGGTTGTTCCTCCTGATGTTCATCGCAGGCTTCGAGATCGACTTCAACCGGCTCGAGCGCGAGGGGAAAGGTCCGGTCGTCAGCGGACTGGTCTATTTCGGCCTGACCGCGATCATCGCCTGGGTTGGGTTCGGCCTCACCGGCCTCTCCGATACGAACGAGCGGGTGTTCATGACCTTGCTCGTGGCCGCGGCGTCCATCGGCATCATCGTGCCGACACTTCGCGACACGAATCGGACGTCGACCATGCAAGGACAACTGACGATCGTGGTCGGCGTCATCGCGGAATTCCTCGCGGCGACGGGCATCGTTGTGTTCGTCGTCTGGGTCGAGAACGGAGTGAGCTTCCGTCTGCTCGGGGTCCCCGCCTTCATCGCCATCGTTGTGGTGTCCCTCCTGTTGATGCGTCGGATCGCCTGGTGGTATCCGGAACGCGCCGAGCGTCTCTTTGCCGTCAACGACCCGGATGAACTCGGCATTCGCGCTTCTCTGGCGTTGCTGTTCGTGTTCGTCGGGATCGCCCTCGCGACCGGTGTCGATCCCATCATCGGAGCGTTTCTCGCCGGTGCACTGTTCTCCTACGTCTTCCGACGGACCGGCCAACTCAAGACCCGGCTCTCCGGATTCGCGTTCGGGTTCTTTGTTCCGATCTTCTTCATCAGCGTCGGCCTTCGCTTTCCGCTCGATGCCCTCCGTGATCGCGGGGTGTTGTTGCTCGCGCTCGGCGTGATCGTCGTTGCCGTCGTGGCAAAGGTCGTGCCCTCGCCAACCCTGATGTGGCGAGGCCTGTCGATGCGCGACTCTGTGGGTTCTGGAGTGCTGCTGGCCGGACAACTGAGCGTCATCATTGCTCTTGCCGAACTGGGTGTGCAGATCGGCGTGCTTTCCGAGGGCCTCGAAGCGGGCGCTATCTTGCTGGTGGGTGTCACGGCGGTGTTCTCGCCGATCGTGTTCCGGATCCTGTCGCCGCCGCTTCCGGCCGTCGACGAGGGCGACCGATCCGTGGAAGGATCAGTCCGCTGATGTTGCCGCGGGATCGGAGACTTTGCGGTCGACGCGTTTGGCAAGCAGGCTGAGGCCGATCACCGCAGCAAACCCGACGACAGCGAAGCCGATGGCTTGCAGCACGGCTTCGTCGGGAGTCCCGAGTTCGGTGGTGTTCACGCCGAACGGCCACGGCCACAGCACGCGTGTCGAACCGAGCATGAGGCCGATGAGAGCCGCGATGACGGTGTCGTGGTGGTGGTTCAAGGCCCAGTAGAGAAACTGGGAGAACAGGGCGAGCCCGACGACGGCCCCGAGGGCGAATACCGCGGCCATGGCGAAGTCGCGATCATTGACGACCGCGAGCACCGGTCCGTACATGCCGAGTATCACGAGGATGAAAGAGCCGCTGATGCCGGGCAAGATCATGGCGCAGATGGCAACGGCGCCGGCGACGAAGAATGCGAGGATCCCGACTTCACCCAGTTGGCCGACGGTCTCCTCCGTGGTTCCGCCGCGGAGTCCGAGGAGGACGAAAACGGCGAGCGCGGTGCCCGCGAGGATCACCATCCGCACGATGTCTCGTGTGCGCAACATCTGCCATGCCACAACCACGGATCCGGCAACGAATCCCAGGAACAGCGCAGCGAGTTGTATCGGGCGCTCGAGCAGCTGGTCCTCGAGGATGCCGGCGAGGGCGACGATGGCGAGGAGGATGCCGCCGAGCAGCGGGACGATGAACGTCCACTCGACCCTGCGAAGCCAGGTGATGGCTCCCGACATGTCAAGGCGAAGGAGCCGTCCCAATGCCAGGCTCCCGGCTCGGATCGACGCGATCAGACGTTCATAGATCCCGAGGACCAGAGCAATGGTCCCACCTGAGACACCGGGCACGACGTCGGCGGCGCCCATGAAGAAGCCACGAAGGATGGTCCAGGGGAATTCACGCATCGAGCGGCGAGTGTACGGAGGCCCGGTACCGTGGCTGCGTCATGCGTGCGGTCGTGCAGCGAGTCTCGCGAGCTTCTGTGATTGTCACCGGCGACGTGGTCGGAGACATCGGACGCGGGATCGTTGTGCTTATCGGCGTCGAGCGAGGTGACGACAGAGGGGACGTCGACGCCATCGTCGACAAGATCGCATCGATGCGTCTCTTTCCCGGAGGCGGTTCAGCGCAGCAGAAGAAGAGCGACTTCGAGCGGTCCGTGGGCGAGATCGACGGCGAGGTGCTCGTAGTGAGCCAGTTCACGTTGCTCGCCGACATCCGGCGGGGACGGCGGCCTTCGTTCACCGCGGCTGCCCCTCCCGAGCAGTCCGCACCACTCGTCGAACTCGCTATCGAGCGCTTTGAGAGTCACGGTCTCACCACGGCTTCGGGCGTCTTCGGGGCCGCGATGCGAGTCGAACTCGTCAACGATGGCCCGGTGACCATCGTCGTGGAAACCGCCGTGGGGAAGGTGCGTTAGGAGATCCAGGCCCTTCCCGCATCGCAGAGCCTGAGGAAGTCGCAGTCCCGACAGGTCGCAGAGGGCGTGGTCGGGAAGGAGCCGTCGGCTGCTACCGCGACCAAGTCGTTGAGCCGTGCCCTTGCGTCGCGGATGAAGGCATCGTCGGCGACCCAGGTCGAGTCTTCGGCACCTTTGGCACCGAAATAGGCGAAGGTCACGGCCATCTCGCCCGGTAGCCTGGCGGCGATCGCCCCGTCGGCAGCTGCCACGGCGTAGGCCTGGAGCTGCACGAGCTGGTTGGTTTCGTCTCTCTTCGACCCGGACTTGTAGTCGACGATCTCCCAGCGGTCACCGTCGGCGTAGACCGCATCGATGCGCCCCCGAATCCTGGCATCCGGGAGTCTGATCTCGATGGGAACCTCGACATGGGCCGGCTTCTGTGCCGAGAACCGGGACCCCAGGAACCGCTCGAAGGTTCCCGTGGCGGACCCGCGCGACTCGGCAGAGTCGAGGTCGTAGAGGTCGTCGGCCCTTTCATTGAGTGGGACGATGCCGAGATTGTGGAGTTCCACCTTGCGATGAAAGTCGGCCCCGTGACGAAGCGACCTGCTGGGGCGACGAGGAAGACGGTCGATCTCGGACCATTGGAACCGACGCGGGCAGGTGGCCAGCGTGACGAGACCGGTGACCGACGTGCGGATGGTCGAATCCTGCGGTGGTTCGGGAGCCTCGGGGAGGCCCTCCAGCGCCAGCAGCAATTGACCCGCTCGCCGAACGGCCGCCGGGAAGATCTCCGGGTGGTGACGTTCGAGCCACCGACCGTCCTCCATCCGGTGGCGAAGTGCCTCAGCCCAGCCGTCGGTGCCGAACAGCGGATCGGGAGCGACCTCATCAACGGATACGGGCATGACCTCGGGACGTTCCCCGGCATCTTCGAGTACCGAGCCCCGGGTCGTGGTCTCGAGGGATGCGGCGAGCTCCCACAGCGCCGATGGCTTCCTAGGTTGGCTCCCGCCGTCCCAAAAGGACCCGGTGAGGTGCAAGGCATGCCGGGCCCGAGTGACCGCCACGTATGCGGTTCGCCATTCCTGGGTGGTGTGGTGTTCGGCGAGAATCGACCTGCGTTCTTTGAGGTCGGCCGTGATTTCGAGGTCGGGGAGAGCCTTGCGGTCGATGCGCATGGCATAGGGCAAAAACTGAGGATGATCGACCGGGTTGTCATAGCCATGGGACGCGGATGGGAAGATCCCGTGGGCGACTGCGGGGATGAACACCACGTCCCATTCGAGTCCCTTGGCGCGATGCACCGTCATGAGAGATACGGCATCGTCTGATGACACCGATGCCATGTCGAGCTCTTCGGCGGTGGCGTCGTCCTCGAGTAGTCCGAGGTAACCGAGGAACGTCGCGAGCGAGGGCCGGCCTTCGAGCGGGCTCCACGACTCGGCTCGATCGAGGAACCGATACAGGTTCAGCCGAACTGAGAGGGCCGCATGATGAGGGAGAGCGTCGACCTCAGCCCAGAAGTCGAGCCGGTCCAGGATGCGGCGGCACAATTCGGACAGGGTGACGCTCTGGGCTACGACGAGGAACTCGCGATAGACCGAGAGGAACTCCTCGAGTCGTCGTCTTGCCTCGTTCGACAGGCCGTCGACCGCATCGGGCTCGTCGATGATCTCGAGGAGCTCTCCCGGTGGGTCCGCCGCTCTGGCGGCCTCATGCAGTGGGCCGATGTCGCCAAGGCCGAGTCGAAACCGGCTGCCGAGGAGGATCTTGACCAGGGCGGCGGAATCGGCAGGATCACTGAGGATCTGCAGCCAGGCACGTAGTTCGGCGACCTCGGGGACGGTGAGGAGACCACCGAGAGAGACGACGTCGACGGGAATGTCGGCGGATTCGAGGCTGTCGCGCACTGCGGCGATGCTGCGGTTCCTGCGGACCAGGACGGCGACCGCGCCCCACGCGATGCCTTGTTCGTCGTGGAGCCTCCTGATGTCGTCGGCGATGGCAGCCGACTCGTCGGCGCTGGTGCGGTGCCACGAGACGTGGACCGACCCGTCCGGCGCTCCTGGGAGTGGTTGCAGTGTGTCGAAGGTCTCGTGGAGCTCGCCGCGGATCGCGTTGGCCAGCGCCAGGATGTTCACACCGGAGCGGCGGTTCAGTGTGAGCGGCAGCGTGGCCGCTGGGGCACCGTCGGGATCGGGGAAATGCCCTGGGAACAGGGCGAAGTTGAGCGCCGAGGCCCCGCGCCACTCGTAGATGGTCTGGTCGGGATCTCCCACGGCTGTGATCGGGAATCCATCCCCGAAGATCCGCTGGAGGAGGAGACGCTGTCCGGGATCGGTGTCCTGGTACTCGTCGACGACAACCATCCGATATCGATCCCGGATGCGAGTTGCGATCTCGGGTCGGCTCGTGACCAGGTGGTGGCACAGACGAATGAGGTCGGCATAGTCGAGGACGCCAAGTCGTTGCTTCTCGGCTGTGTAGCCGTCGACGATGGTTCCGAGTTCGAGCCGAGCCTCCCATACCTCGTCTGCGTCGGCCGGCGCAGACGCCATGAGATCAGCCGGCACGAGGAGATTGTCGCCGAGCTGGCGCCCGAGGTTTGCCGCTTCTGCGACCCTGCGGTTCGGTGCCGTCAGGTCGAGATGACGATATGCGTGTGAGATGAGGCCTGCATCGAGCAGCTGGCGCTGGAACCCGGAGCCGATGATCTTGGCATCGCGCTCGACGCCCACCATCGCCCCGAACTCCTGGAGGATCTGAAGGGCAAAACCGTGATAGGTGGTGACGGTGATCTCATGGCCCGCTGCTGCGCGGTGCGGTAGTTGTTCGCGAAGTCGGGCGGATAGCTCCTCGGCGGACTTGTTGGTGAACGTGAGACCCAGCGCTGCCTCGGGGGGCACTCCGCCGGCGACGGCCGTGGCGAGGCGCAGGACGATGGTGAGGGTCTTGCCGGTTCCTGCACCTGCGGCGATTCGCAAGGGGAGCAGCGGGTAGTCGATGATTCGGCGTTGCTCGGCTGTCGGCATGACGACGGGGGTGGGGGATCGGGACACGGTGGCTCTCATCGGCTGAACGCCTCCCTTCCCTCGGGCCGGGCAGGGCAGGAGGTGCGAACCCTGCAATGTGAGCAGTGCGAGCCGGGCCGCGGCGGCCACTTCTCGTCACGAATACCCACCGCCACCGCTCGCATCCGATCCTGGATGTCGGCGAGACGGTCGAGGTCGAACTCGCGAACCGCGATCGAGGCCGATCGTGCGGCGAGCGGATACCAGAACTCTGCGGCAGTGACGGGGCCGTGCTCTTCGATGCGTGGATCCTGCCGGCCGGCCAGGACGTAGAACCCGAGCTGGATGGATTGCTTTGCCGTGTCGACCGGCATCGGCGTCTTCGCCGTCTTGTAGTCGACAACTACGGCGCCTTGGTTGCGGTCTTCGATGCGGTCGGCCCGGCCCCGCCATCTCACACCGTCGACCATCATCTCGAGCGGATGCTCGAGCACGAGTGGGGGACCGCCACCGGGCCAATGGGCATACAGGTTCCGCAATGCCTCGCCGGCTCGAGCACGCCACGCCGTGGCAAATGGTTCGCCACCGAAGAGGTCGGGTTCGAATTGGTCGTCGAGGGCCCGGAGTGCCTCATCCAGAGTCGACCGGCGGACGCCGGCGGCCTGTGCGTTGTCCTCTGCCGCTTCGAGCACGTCATGGACGAGGGAACCAAATGCGGCGTAGATCGAATCCTCATCTCCCACACCGAGCCTCCGTTCGAGCGCGTAGCGCCGGGGACAGGTCTCATAGAGGTCGGCCTGGCTGGGTGAGAGCGAGAGCTCGCCGACCAGCACGCCGTCGTCTGGGCCGCGACGACGGATTCCGAAGAAGCGATCCGGGTCGCGCAGCGGCACGGGTGCGGCACCGAGTACCTCGAGAGCCGCCAGCCTCTCGACTGCATGATCCGCCGGGTTCTCGAGTGTGCGCCGCAGTGCCGCTTCGATCTCGAGCGGCGTCACCGGAGTGGTGCCGCCGCGGGGGCGTTGTGCGGCATCTCTTCCCGTCACGAGCGTGAGGAACCGGCTCGGAATCCCGCCGCCCTCGTCGAAGCCCGATGCCGTCGCCGTCCAGACCACCCGTCGCGTGGCTCGCGTCATCGCGGTGTAGGCGAGGCGTCGTTCCTCCTGTAGCCGGAACGACAGGTATCCGGACATGTCGCTCGGCTGGTGCGGGCTGAGGCGGCGTGTCGCGAGGAGAGAATCTCGGGCCCGCAAATCAGGGAAGACACCTTCGACGGCATCGGCGATGAACACGACGTCGAATTCGAGTCCCTTCGACTGATGGAGGGTAGTGATGGTGATCCGGTCCTCATTGGGGACCCGGTAGCTGAACAGGGGGCTCGCCTCGAACTCCTCGTCCTCGGCGAGTCTGCGATGTTCAGCGAGGGTTCCCCCGGGTTCTCGATCACGCCATCGATCGAGGATCTGGGCATAGGAGGTCCACGCCGCGACGTGGTCGGTAGCAACGAGGGAGGCAGTCTGCGGCAGCTCCTCCCAGAGCCGCCACAAGCCTTCGACGGCCGGGATCTCGGTCGCCCAGGAGGGATCGGCCAACAGCAAGGCGAGGGGTCTCAACTCTGGGAGCCGGGACTCGATCAGGGTGGGCCACGTTGCGTCCGAACCGACCCGGAGGCGTTCCAGCTCGAGGAACCGTCCGAGCGGGACGCGGAACAGCGGTCCGAGCAGGATCCGGCGGACTGCCGCGTCGTTCACCACGGGGCCTTCCGCTTCGGTGACCGCCAGTACACAGTCGTGGATGAACCGCACGGCCGACTGGTCGGCGAGGCGGGCATCGGGACGGTCGTGGGGTATGTTGCGCCGGTCGAGAGCGCGAGAGAGGTCGGTGATGAACCGCCGCCTGGTGCGGACGAAAACCGCCATCCGGCCGAAGGGAACGCTTTGTTCGAACTGAAGACGTTGCACCTCGGAGGCGATCCACTCCGCCTCCTCAGTTTGCTGCTGGAAGCGATAGGTCTCCACCGAGGCGGATCCCGGCGCCGGTACGACCTTGCCGGCGGCACCCGAGAGCTCGCCTTGTGTCACGCGGACGGCGGCGTCGAGTATTGCCTCGGGCACCCGATGGGATGTGGTGAGGACGATGCGTTGTGCGGGTGTCCCGTCGGCGTCGGCGAACTCCCGGGGGAACCGGGCCACGGTGCCGAGATCCGCACCCCGGAAGCTGTAGATGGACTGATAGGGGTCGGCGGCCGCCGTGACGTTCCGCAGTGATGCCGTGAGACCCTGAAGCAGGTGTGCCTGGGCCACGGTGGTGTCTTGGTACTCATCGACGAGGATGAATCGGTACTGCTCTTCGGCTGCCTCGCGTACCTCGGACACTTCGAGGAGCGCCACGGCCTCGGAGAGAAGCGTTCCGTAGTCGAGTCGGGACGCGGAGCGTAGCGCCGCGTCGTAGGTCGCGAAGAACTCGGGGAGACCGCGCCACTCGTGATGTGTCGTCGCGAGCTCAGCGAGGCGGTGCGGGGTAATGAGCTGTTCTCGACAGCGCAACAGAAAGTCCGTGGCTTCGCCGGCGAAGGTGCGCGATTCCAGGAGCGAGCGGAATGCAGGCGACCACCTGCCGGGATCCTCCTGGTGGAGGAGCCGGGACACGAAACGCTGCTGCTCCGGCCCGGAGAGGACGGTTGGTGTCTCCGGCCAACCTGCCCGCGGCCCGTGCATCTCGAGAAGCCTCATCGCGAACGAGTGGTAGGTGGAGGTGTCGATGCCGTGCACCGTTCTGCCGAGCCCGTCGTGGATGCGATCGCTGAGATCGAAGGCGCCGCGGCGGGAGAAGGTCAGGCAGAGGAGGTTGTCAGGGGGGCACACACCGCCGTCGACGAGGTGGACCGCACGGCGCACGAGGAACTCGGTCTTGCCCGTTCCCGGCCCTCCCACTACGAGCTGTGGGCCGTGGGCGGCAGCGATGGCCTGGGGCCATGCCTCGGGTCCGATTCTGATCTCGGATGGAGCCTTCTGGTCTGCTGCGGTTGCCTCTGCTGCTGGGGTAACGGTCGCCACGTCGCTCACGCTATCTCCAGCCCCAGACAGATTCAGAGGGGGAGTTCGGGCTGATGCCGCCGCGTGCTGCCATCCTTCAGGATGTCGGTGACGGTGAATCCAGCCGCCTCGAGTGCGGGCGCGATCAGGGTGGACCTGTGGCAGCCGGCCGGGTCGCCCTCGGCGCAGAGCACGACCGTCGGGGATGCGGCGGCCACGGCTCGAAGCTCTTCGATGGCACCGACGAACGCCGGGGAGGAACGCATCGCCGCCATGTCGAACTCGCCGTCGGAGGTGAGCAGTGTCGGGTCGGCGGGGCGGCCGCCCAATCCGCCGCCCATCCACCGATAGCTGAGCCCGGCATCGGCGCAGAACTCCTGGAGGGCGGGCTTGGAGAAGTCGGGAGCGTGGCGCGAGTAGGGCCGTGAACGGACATCGACGATGGTTGCGATGCCGAGTGTGCCGATACGACGCTCGAAGTCCTCGAAGGAGTCGGCGCCGTGGCCGATGGTCCAGATCTCGTCGAGGGTCACGGTGCCGCGGGGGGTTGCCAGGCCGGACAGAGATCTCGATACGAGCAATAGTCGCACAACGCGCTGGTCCGGGGGGGCCAGCGGTCTTGCTCGATGGCGCGCTCGATGGTCGACCACAACGCCTCCAGTTGGCGTTCCATGGCGTCGAGCTGGGCATCGTTGACCGGGATCTCATAGACCGTCGGGCCGTTGAGATACATCAAGCGCAGCGCTACGGGGGTTCGGCCGCTTCCGATCCGGATCAGCAGAGCGTAGATCTTCAGTGCGAAAAAGGCCGGTATGGCGAAACGTTCCGGCGGTGCTTTCCCGGTCTTGTAGTCGGTGATGACCAGACCCCGCGGTTCATCGTCGATGCGATCGAGGATTCCGCGAATCGTCATCTGTCCGACGGCCTCGGTCATGTCGAGCTCGCGATCGAGCGGCTCGACATTGCTCGGGTCTTCGATACCGAAGTAGTTGGCCAGGATCTCGAGGCTGTCGATGCCCCAGGTCCGCTCGTCGTCCACGGACTCGAACAGGTCGGCGAATTCCACGGGCTTCAATTCGATCCACGCCTCCCGGAAGAGGTCGTACAGATGCTCGGGAGTGCGCTGAGCCGCGGGGAGATCGAAGAGGCGCTGCAAGGCGAGGTGGGCGGTGGTGCCGCGAGCCTGGTACACCGTCGGCGGTGTCTCGATGCGATCGATGGCCCGGAACTTGAAGAGTTGGGGACACACCTTGAAGTCACCGGCCCGGCTGGGCGAGAGATGACGTAGGACCGGACTCTCGGTGGCTGTGTCGGTCGTCATGGAGACGACTGTACCCCGGTCATCCGACAGAAACCACATGCATGTAGTTCGGATCGAGGCCGTCGCGGGAAAAACGGCGCAAGGACGCGAAAACTAAGCAGCCGTTCGGGTTGACGGGCCTCGCCGGGTTCGCATACCTTGCCGGTCGCTTGAAGGGCTGAGGCTCGGAGAGCATCCCGGGGGCGGGGTCTGCGGGCCCCGAGCAGGAAGACGGGCAACCGTCGGAAGTGCATTCCACCGGGTGTTCCGAACTCCCGCAAGGGTGATCGGACCGGGTTCGGTACCGGGACGGCCCAGGTTCCGGAACAGGATCCGACTTCCTCGGTTCGCTTTCGGGCGGACGGAGGAATGTCCCGGGAAGGTGGGGCGCAAGCCTCGATGGAACGGGACACCGGAGTGACGGAAACGACACTTCGGGTCGAGAGCCCCGAGAGGGTGAGATCTCCGGATCGAGCTCCCTCGGGGTTTCTCATTTGGGGTGCCGCCTCATCGAGAATATCTCGGGTTTCTGATGCCGGACGGCCCGTTTGTGTCACTCGGGTTTGTGATGATGGTGTCATGTTCGGCTCAGAGGTTGAGTCGATCAAGGTGTTACGAGAGATCGCTGATGATCTCACTTCCCTGGACCCGGATCGGCTCTTTGACGACCAGATAGAGCACTCCGTCGTAGAGTTGCGCTGCCAGCTCACCCGGCTCGAAAGCGTGTGGTATCGCCATGTCGGCGAGTTGGAGACCCGCCACACCTATCTGCATGCGGGCTATACGTCACTGGCGGCGTGGGTGGCGCATCGTTGTGGGTTGGCGTGGGGGCACGCCAAACACGTCATCGGTATCGCCCGCAGCTTGGCGGACATGCCGCAGACGCAACAAGCGTTCGCAGCGGGTGACGTGAGCCTGGTGGCGGTGCGCCTGTTGGTCAAAGCCCGGGCCCGTAACACCGAGTTGTTTGTCCGTGACGATGCTGGCCAAGTCGGTGGCAGGCGGCCACAAGCGGACCAAGCTGAGCCCGGATGAAGCCATGCACTACACAGCACCGTATCCCGACGCGAAGTCGCGAACACCCCATGCTGTGTTCCTGCGCGAACTCACCGCTGCCCGGTCGGATCTGCAGGATCTCGAGCGGTCGCTGCCCGCTATTAGCGACCTCCCGACTCTGATTCTGTGGGGAGACAAGGACAGCTTCTACAAACAGCCAGAGGAGTCCCGGATCGAGGCGATGTTCCCCAACCACCGTACACATGTTCTCGAAGGCGTAGGGCACTTCATCCAAGATGACGGCGGCGACGAGATCATCGACCACATCAACGACTGGTGGCCCAAACACCACACCGACTGACATCAGAGCACCTTGCCGCTTGGCGCGCTGAGTGGGTGAAACAGGCCCAGGGGTGATGCGGTGGCCGCCCACAGACACACTCGCGAAAGATGTTGGTGACTCGCGAAAACTAGAAAGCGATCTGGCGTGCATGTCGCGGAGAGGCCCGTTACATTCTCGTTTGTCGCTGAGGAGGGAAACCAAATCGGCGGCCCGGCGGCCCGAGAGGGTCGGCGGGGTCCGAGACCCGAAAGGGTCGAGGATGGTCCAACCGGATCACCGTCGGAGACGGCGGAGGCGGATTCATCGCAAGGTGGAACCGGTCGGTACCGGCCTTCGGGTCGGCTGGCGAACGGAAAAGACCCACGGTTTTCGGAGGCTTCGGTCTGCGAGAGGCGGCGGCCCGAATGATGTCGGATTCGCAAGGATCTGAAGGTCATGGGCCCGGGTTCACCCCGAGGGGGCTTCACGGCTTCCTCGGGGTTTCCCGCGTCTGGAGCGGGCCGGGCGAGGAATTGTCGTAACATCCGACGCATGGCCTGGCCAGAAGATTCCTTGACCCAGGGCGAGACGATCGTCGTCAAGTTCCGCCAGCACTGGAAGCTGCTCGTCGTGCCGTTCGGGTGGTTCCTCCTCGGCATGGTGGCGCTGTGGGTCGTGTTCAAGTTCTTCCCCTTCGCCGAGTGGGTGTTCGCGTTGCTCGTCGTCGCGGCCGTCCTCTACCTGGTGTTACGGCCGATTGTCGACTGGCTGGTCACGTGGTACGTGCTCACTACGGAACGACTCATCACACGTACCGGACTCATCGCTCGCTCCGGCGTCGAGATTCCCCTCGAGCGCATCACCAACGTGAACTTCAGCCAGACGATGATCGAGCGACTGCTCAAGGCCGGAGACCTGACCGTGGAATCGGCGGGGGAGAGCGGACAGAGCGAGTTCAAGAATATCCCTCGTCCCGACGAGTTCCAGGCGCTGCTGTACAAGACGCGGGAAGCACGCACCATCGAGTTGCAGCATTCGGGTCTGATCCCGGCTCCCGAACCCGCTCCCCCTGCTACCGATCCGAGTGACCAACTGCGTCGCCTCAAGCAGCTCCACAGCGAGGGCATCATCACCGATGCCGAGTATGAAGAGAAGCGACAGCGATTGGTCGACGAGCTCTGAGTAGACGAGCTCTGAGTAGTCGGTATCAGGTTCGTTCGAAGCGGGCAACGGCCTCCACGTGGTACGTCTGGGGGAAGAGATCCACGGGGGTGGCCCAATCGAGCCGATATCCGGCGCCGGCGAGCAGTTTGCTGTCACGCCCGAGAGAGGCCGGATCGCACGCTACGTAAGCGATGGCTCGTGGTGCCGCGGCGATGACGGCCTCCACCCCCTCACGGCGGAGGCCGGTGCGAGGTGGGTCCACCACAGCGATCGTCCAGTAGTCATCGACCCGGGCGACAACCTCTTCGAAGCGGCCGACGAGAATCCGGTTGCTTTCGGGAAGCGCCACCCGCAGGTTGCGACGGGCATCGGCGATGGCCGCCCTGGAACTCTCGATGGCGATCACCTCACCGGCTTTGGCGCCCACGGTTGCCGAGAACAGCCCTCCGCCGCTGTACCCGTCGAGCAAGGTGTCGTCCGATGTCGGCTGCAACGCCTCACCGACGAGGCGCACCAGCGCGTCGGCGCCGTCGGTGTTGACCTGAAAGAACGTGGCGGCGCTGATGCGGAACTTGATCCCAGCGACTTCCTCGGTGATCGAGGGAGGCCCGCTGATGGCGACCACGGACTCCTCCTCCCAGCGCGCCACATTCGACTCCCACGTGTCTGCCTGTGGCGGTAGCGCCCCGGTCACGAGTACCAGCGTGTCGCCGGTGCGGGTCCCCGTCCGGATCGTGAGCGCTTCGACGCCGTCGAGTGGTCCGAGACGGTCAAAGAGCGATTCGAGGGTCGGATGGAGGAGAAGGCAGCGATCGATGGGGACCAAGGTGCGGCTCCGGGCGCGGTACAGCGCGGGCCGGGAACCCACCACACGGAAGTCCATCCGGTTGCGATAAGCAAATGGCAGACCTGGGGCGACGATCGGGCGCACGTTGGGGGTGTCGATCTTGCCGATGTGCTGCAGTTGGCCGCGTACAGTCTCTTCCTTCCACCGGAGCTGTGCCGCGTGAGCGGCGTACTGCCAGGTGCACCCGCCACAGGTACCAAAGTACGGACACAGAGGTTCTACCCGGTCCGGTGATGGCGCCGAGATCTGCAACAGACGGGCCCGGGCGAAGTTCCCGCGATCCTCGGTGACATCGATTTCGGCCACCTCGCCCGGCATCGTCCCGGCAACGAAATGGGCCTTGCCGTCGATGCGCCCCACGCCGTCCCCGCCGTGGGCCATGGCGTCGATCGTGATCTCCATGAACGCGACCCTAGGAGTCTGCTGAATCATGCCGTCGAGGTCGTTCGAGATTGACGGCCGCGCTTCGCCTAGCCTCGTCGTTTCGTGAGCAATGTTCTCTGGTTCCACCAACAATGGTTCTACGTTGCGGTGGTCGCAACGGGCGTCGTCGGCGTTTGGGGTGTCGTGCTCGCCATCGTCAAGCGGTCTCCCGGTCGTGCTTTCGGCATTGCCCGCGCCGTGGCGATCGCGGCAATGCTCATCCAGGTCGCCGCCGGGCTCGTGCTGTACGCCGGTGGGTTGCGCCCGGGCAATGCCTTTCATGTGTTCTACGGTGTCGTGATCGCGGTGACCTTCAGCCTCGCTTACGTCTATCGAGCGACATTGGATCGCAATCCGGCCCTCTGGTACGGGATACTGCTGTTGTTCGTGATGGGACTCGGGCTCCGCGCCTGGGCGAACGTCAACTGAAAGGGGCGGAAGGGCATGCTGCTGGACGGGAAGCGACTCGTGATCACCGGTGTGCTCACCGATACCTCCATTGCGTGGCATTCCGCCAAGGTGGCCCAGGAACAGGGTGCCGAGGTGGTGCTGACCGGGTTCGGACGCGGGATGCGTTTGACGCAGCGTGCGGCACAGCGCCTCCCGCGGGAGGCACCAATCCTTGAGCTGGACATCAACGACGAAAGCCACATGGCCCCGCTCGTTGCCGAGCTCGAGACGATGTGGGGAGCCGTCGATGGCGCGCTCCACGCCATCGCGTACGCGCCGTTGGACGCGTTGGGCGGAAGATTCCTCTCGACGCCTGCCGAGTCCGCGGCCGACGCCTTCAAGACGTCCGCGTTCTCGTACAAGACCCTCGCCGTGGGACTCCAGCCGTTGATGGTGAAGGCGGGAGGCGGTGCGCTCGTCACGCTGGACTTCGACAACTCTCAGGCGTGGCCTGCCTACGACTGGATGGGGGTGTCGAAAGCTGCGCTCGTGGCGGTGACACGGTACCTCGCCAACTATCTCGGCAGGGACAACATCCGGGTGAATGCCGTGTCGGCGGGACCACTGGCAACGATCGCGGCGAAGTCGATTCCCGGGTTCGAGGTGTTCGACGGGCTCTGGGAAGACCGGGCGCCGCTCGGCTGGAATCTCACCGACCCAGACCCTGTAGCCCGGATGGTTGCCGTGATGCTCAGCGACTGGGCACTGATGACGACAGGCGAGGTGGTCCACGTCGACGGAGGGGTCCACGCCGTGGCGGGGACCCCGTTCGAGCCCGAGGATTGACTAACCGACGGCCACCGATGCGGTGACGGGGAGTGCCACGATGAAGGTCGACCCGCCCCCGACCGTGGGCTCGTACCAGACCCGACCTCCCATGGCCTCGGCAAGGCCGCGGACGATGAACAGGCCGAGACCCGTTCCGCCGCGAGATCTCGTCTCGTGTGGCTGGAGTTGTGTGAATCGATCGAAGACATGGTCGCGGCGGTCGTAGGGGATGCCGGTCCCGTGATCGACCACTGCGATCCGAACCTCGTTGCCGACCGTGGATGCGTGCACCGTCACGTTGCCCTCGCCCGAGTGCTTCAGTGAGTTCTCGATCAGGTTGGTGAGGACGCGCGCCAGGTGATCCGGGTCGCCGTCGATCCGGGTGACGTCGTCGTCGATGGTGGCCCTCACCCGCTGTGGGCCGAGTGGGATCGCTCGGATGACGTCGGCGAGAAACGCGTTCGGGGCGAGCGACTCCGGGTTGACCGGGAGGGCGGCGGCATCGAGGCGGGATACCACCAGGAGGTCCTCGATGAGCCTCCGCAGTCGATTGGCCTGTTTCGTGGCGGTGGAGATGAGCTCGACGGCGTCGGGGTTCTGAGGTGCGAGTTCGGGCCGCTGCAGGGTGCGTAACGACCCGATGATCGAGGTGAGCGGAGTCCGAAGCTCATGAGAGACAACGGAGACGAAGTCGGTCTTGAGTCGCGCCAGCTCGGCCATCTTGGCTCCCGTGGCGCGAGCCTCCTCGTACCGGGCCATCTGATTGAGCACGAGGGCTGCTGGAGACGCCAGCGACTCCAGCGTGACGAGATCCTCCCGCCGGAAGTCACCATCGGCCTTGTCGGCGACGAGAAGCACGCCGATGCGACGTTGCTCGACGCGCAGCGGCACCGCAGCTATCCGTCTGGCGTCGAGGTCGAGGAGGAGTTGATCGGACCGTCCGGTGACCACACCGTTGTCCAGCGCAGCCTCGCCGCTGATGAAGACACGCTGGGCGAGTCCGGCGTGGTTCAGCGCGAGTGAGTAACCCTCCGCCTCGACCGTGTGACCCGACACCCAGATAGGAGACATGACCTCGAGTGCCTCGTCTCGGGGGCGGTACAGCAACACGAGCCCTGTTCTTGCGTCGAGCGCCAACACGACGCGACCGACGAGCTCGGGCAGTACCTCGGCCAGGTTGCTCCCGGCGCCGATGGTCGCAGACACCTCATAGAGGCTCGCCAGCTCGCGCTCCTTCCCCTGCAGGAGGCGTTCCTGGACGGCGAGCTTGTCGAGCTCGGCGCGATTCAGGTGAAGCTGGGCGCGGATACCCTCGATGAGGAGTACCACCGTCACGACAGCAGCCAGGAACGCGGTGAAGAGGACCGCCGTCGATCCGGTGACGGCGCCGTCATAGTCGAAGAGTGCAAAAGCGTAGCCGGTGATGGTGTACATCGCGACGACAATGAGGTGCTGAGCCGGGATGACGGTGGCCCCGGCGAAGATCACCACCATCAGGAATCCGACGGCGCTCGGTAGGCCTCCACGAGCGTTCTCGAGCTGCGTCAGAGCGACCACGACGACGGCCGACCACAGGACGATGAGCACGTTTCCCGACGCCGTGCCGAGGACGTATCTCCATGGCGTGATGGCCAGGAGCACGACCGCACCGAGACACAGCAGGAGCACCCACTGGTTGGTCGGGTCGCCGTCATTTGGCCGGCCGAGCATCCAGATGCCTATGCCGACGAGGCCGACGACGGACGCGACGAGGCCGATCAGAACCACGCGGAGTCGATACTCCAGGAACGGGTCGCTCTTCTTCGAATCCATCGGTCGTATCGGCCTCCGTGGGTAACCTCGGGCCGCATGGCCAGGGTTCTTGTTGTTTTCGGTGGAAGGTCGGCCGAGCATGAGGTCTCCTGCGTATCCGCAGTTGCCATCTCCTCAGCGCTTGTCGATTCCGGTCACCGAGTGATCCCGGTTGGCATAGGGCGAGATGGACGCTGGTTCATTGCGGATCAGTCATTCCGTCCGCTACGCGCCGAGGGGCGGACGGCGAGCTTCATCGTGCCCGAAGGTGTGCTGCGTGCCGGCGGCGACGAGATCGACTTCGATGTGGTGTTTCCGGTCCTCCACGGCCCCTACGGCGAGGATGGGACCATCCAGGGCATGCTCGAGATGGCCGGTAAACCCTTCGTCGGATGCGGCGTCCTCGGTTCCGCGGTCGCCATGGATAAGGAGTTTGCCAAGCGCATCACGGCCGCCCACGGTATCCCGTCGGCGCGATGGATCGTGGTGAGAAGACATGAGTTCGACGAGGACCCCGGCGGTGTCGTCGACCACATCACCGACACCCTCGGTCTACCGGTGTTTGTCAAGCCGTCGTCGCTTGGATCGTCGGTGGGCATCAGCAAGGCCGAGAGCCACGCGGAGGTGAAGGAAGGCCTCGATGTGGCGTTTCGCCATGGCAGCAAGGCCATGGTGGAGGAATTCGTCGACGGCCGCGAGATCGAGGTTGCCGTGCTCGAGGGCCCTCGGTCGTCGCTACCGGGCGAGGTGCTCCCAGGCTCGGACTGGTACGACTACAGCGCGAAGTACGAAGACGAGGCGAGCGTATTCGAGGCCCCTGCCAATCTCACCGAGGGGCGCACCGCCGAGGTGCGTGAACTCGCCGGGCAGGCGTTCACTGCGCTCGAGTGCCGCGGCCTGGCGCGCGTCGACTTCTTCTATGAACAGAAGGGCCGGGGGTTCCTACTCAACGAGGTCAACACGATGCCGGGATTCACGCCTATCTCGGGCTTTCCCAAGATGTGGGAGGCGACGGGCATGAGCTACCCGGAGCTCTGTGACGAGCTGGTGGCTCTGGCTCTCGGTTCCGGGGCCTGACCGCCGATCAACGCCTGGATCGACTCGTCGATCTGCATACCGACCGCGGCGGTGACTCCCGCTCCTGCGACGAACGCGAGGAAAGGGCCGCGGCGCCCCGCAACCAGTCCCAGCAGTGTCGCCAGGGCCGCGGTGGCGCCCGGTGCTGCGATGTGGATCTCACCGTGCCCTCCATCGCCGATCCCGCGTCCGAGGCGCCACTGGTAGAACGTGAAACCTGCGGCCGACCCGGCGAGCGCCGCCAGCGCCGAGAGGACGAAGCGCAACAGAAGCGACCGCACGATCAGGACACTAGAGCTTGACGACGGGGCAGGTGAGCGTACGGACGATGCCGTCCACCGGCTGGATCGCCGTCACGACGAGCTGACCGAGCGCGTCGACATCTGCGGCTTCGGCGAACACGACCACATCGTACGGCCCGGTGACGGCTTCGGTGCTGAGCACGCCGGCCATCTCTCGGATCTCGTTGGCAACGGAGGCCGCTCTCCCGGTGTCGGTCTGGATCAGCACATATGCCTGGACCAACGTTCCCTCCTCGGTTCGGGAGGCAAGCATACCCTCGTGCACTGAAGGGACGTCGGCGGCCGGCGGGGTGTCAGTAGCCGTCGGAACCGAACCGGAGATTCGAGGCATAGATGCGCCCATCCTCCTCGGTCGCGTCGAAGAGCACGCGTTGACCCTGGCGGAGCATGCGGAACATGGAACCGTCGAGGGATCCGGGGCGCAGGTATACCTCACTGCGGTCGTCGTCGCGTAGCAGGACGCCGATGCCGGTGACCGGGTCGTACACCTTGACGACGCCCTGCACCGGATCAGACCTTTTCGACCTTGCCGGCCTTGATGCAGGACGTGCAGACACGCATCCGCTTGGAATTGCTTCCATGCTTCACCCGGATGCGTTGAATGTTCGGGAGCCACCTGCGACTGGAGCGCTTGTGAGAGAAGCTGACCTGCTTCCCGAACCACGGCTCTTTGGCGCAGATCTCACACCGATAGGACATGGGGAACGGACCTCCTGAGGTCCCAACAGCGTAGCTGTCGGTATTGAGTAGTCAGTACTTGGTACACCTACCGACTACCCATTACCCACTACCGGCCGGTAGGCCTCGCCGAGGGCCGGTCGTGGATCGGGATCTCCCTTGTTGGGCCACATCGCCACCGCCCGTTCTGCCATCGCCGTGATGGTGAGCGAAGGGTTGGCGCCCAGGTTGGCGCCGACGGCAGCGCCGTCGATGACGTGGAGGCCGTCGTGTCCGAAGACACGGTGATAGGCGTCGATCACGCCATCGGCCTCGGTGGCTCCGATGCAGGCGCCGCCGAGGATGTGCGCTGTCGTCGGGATGTCGAGGAGCACCTCGTTCACGGCGCTCCCGGCGATACCGTCCATGGCCTCGGCGGCGACCCGTGCCGCCTCGTTGGCGATCGGGATGTGCGTGGGGCTGGGGACGCCGTGACCGTGTTCGGAGGCCAGACGCCACCCGAACCAGCCGCGCTTGAGGAAGAGACGCAGTGAGTTGTCGTAGCTCTGCATCACCAGCAGGATCACGGTTCGCTCCGACCAGCGCCGAACGGACAGCGATCGCAGGAAATCCACGGGGTGGCGCACGATGGTGCGGAGGAAGCGGATCTGACGCGCCATGCCGGGGCCGCCGTCGGTGAGCACGGTGCCGAGGAGGCCCATGAGATTGCTCCCCTTGGGATAGCGGACCGGCTCGATGTGCGTGCGCGGTTCGGGGTGGATCGATGAGGTGATCGCCACGCCCGCCGAGTAATCGATGTCCGTGGAACGAGCAGTCACCCCCAAGAGCGCCTCGGAATTCGTGCGGACGAGGTGTCCCAGTTGTGCTGAGAGGTGGGGGAGGCTTCCTCGTCCCGCGAGGTCGAGCAGCAGCCGCGTCGTGCCGAGGGCCCCTGCCGAGAACACCACCTGAGCCGCGGCGAACGTCTGTTCCTGCTTGGCGAACCAGCTTCCCGGGCGACGGGTCGTCACGTGATAGCCGCCCCCGGCGAGCGGCGTCACGTCCGCGACCTGGTGCTCGGGGTGGACGGTGGCACCGAGCCGCTCGGCGAGATAGAGGTAGTTGCGGTCGAGAGAGTTCTTGGCGTTGAAGCGACATCCCACCATGCAGCCGCCACACTCGATGCAGCCGGCTCGTCGCGGTCCCTCTCCGGAGAAGTACGGATCGGCAACCTCGACACCGGGCTCCCCGAAGAACACCCCGACCGGGGTCTTACGGAACGTGCTCTCGGCCCCGAAATGAGCGGCGACCTCACGCATCACGCCATCGGCCGCAGTGTCGCCGTTTGCCTCGGTGACGCCGAGCATGGTGCGGGCGGTGTCGAAGAACGGTGCCAGCTCCCGCTTCCAGTCCGTGATATCACGCCAGCTCGGGTCGCCGTAGAAGGCGTCGTGGGGTTCGTAGAGGGTGTTGGCGTAGACGAGCGAACCTCCGCCGACTCCGGCGCCGCTCAAGACGAGCACGTTGCGAAGGAGGTCCAGTCGCTGAATACCGCGCAACCCGAGATGCGGAAACCACAGGAACCGTCTGATGTCCCAGTTCGATCGAGGAAAGTCCTCGGATCGAAAGCGCCGGCCCGACTCGAACGCGCCGACGCGGTATCCCTTCTCGGTGAGGCGCAACGCGCTGACGCTTCCCCCGAAACCACTCCCGACGATGATCACGTCGTAGTCGAACCCTGCCATCGAACGATCCTATTCACGTTCGCGCTCCCTCTAGGTTGGTAGCGTGACTGAGGGCCGATCGCTCGCTTATCTCAGCGCCGTTGCTGTGGCGCACGTCAAGGGCATCGGCCCGCGCACTGCCAAACGGCTTGGAGATGCCGGCATCGAGTCCGTTGCCGACCTCTTGCTCCACGTCCCGAGGCGGTACCTCGACCGATCCCAGATGTTCGATCTGTCATCGGTGCCACTCGGAGAGGAGGTGACCGTCGCCGGTGTGGTCCGAAACGTGCGCAAGCGTCGTATCTCCCGCAACCGCACCATGATCGAGGCCTCGATCGGCGACGGGTCCAGCGTGATCCACGCCGTCTGGTTCAACCCGTATCTCAAGATCGAGGAGGGCCGGGAGGTCGCGTTGTCCGGCAAGGCCGAGCTGTTCCGTGGCCGGCTCCAGATGAAGAGCCCGGACGTCGACACGCTTGACGCTGAAGAGTCGCTCGTAACCGGAAGGGTGGTGCCGATCCACCCCAAAGCGGGTGGGCTGAGCGCGCGCCAGCTGCGGGTGTCGATCCACAACGCCTTGGGTAGGTCCCGGCCGATCAGCGACGTCGTGCCGGAAGAGATCCTCAACCGGATCGACCTCGTCGATCGTGACACGGCCATCGCTGGAATCCACTTTCCCGACGACCGCCAGACGGCCGCGGCGGCACGGACGAGGCTGGCCTTCGATGAGCTGTTCCTTCTCGAGGTAGCGCTCGCCGTTCGCAAACACCACCAGTTTCTGGATGCGACGGGCCTTGCCCACGACGTGGAAGGCGATCTCGTCGATGCCTTCCTGTCCGGTTTGCCGTTCGAGCTCACCGCCGCACAGAAGAGGGTCCTGGAAGAGATCAACACCGACCTGGCCGCGGCGCATCCGATGCACCGGCTCCTCCAGGGCGAGGTGGGCTCCGGAAAGACGGCGGTGGCGATCGCCGCCCAGCTCACCGTGGTTCAAGGTGGGAACCAGGGAGCCATCATGGCGCCCACCGAGATCCTCGCCGCACAGCACTATCTCGTGGTGATCTCGGTTCTGGCCGATGCCGGGATGGCCCCCGACGGCCTGTTCGCATCGCACAACGCGGTAAGGGTGGCACTGTTGACCTCCAACATCGCCGAGACCAACGAGCCCGGTCCGACGACGCGTGCCGCCGTTATCGAGCAGATCGCCTCGGGCGAGGTGGACATCGTCATCGGAACGCACGCCCTGATCCAAGAGGGGGTGCACTTCGCCAGACTCGGGCTCGCCGTCGTCGATGAGCAGCATCGGTTCGGGGTGTACCAGCGCGTCCAGTTGCGCGAAAAGGCACACGACTACGACCCGGATCTGTTGATCATGACGGCGACGCCGATCCCCCGTACGCTGGCGATGACGCTGTACGGAGACCTCGAGGTTTCCCTCCTCGACGAGATGCCGCCGGGCCGACCAACGGTCACCACCATCCACGTCGGCAAGGGCATCGACGGACAGCAGCGAGTCGAACGATTGGTTCGAGCAGAGGTGGCGGCGCAAAGGCAGGTCTTCATCGTCTGTCCGCTGGTCGAAGACTCCGAGAAGCTCGCGGCCAAGTCGGCCACCACCGAGTTCGAACGTCTCTCTGCGGTGTACCCGGACCTGAAGGTCGACCTCGTCCACGGACAGTTGCGACCCTCCGACAAGGCGGATGTGATGGCTCGGTTCCGTGAGGGAGAGATCGACGTGCTGGTGGCAACGACCGTGATCGAGGTCGGCATCGATGTGCCGAACGCCACCGTGATGGTCATCGAAGACGCCGACCGGTTCGGCCTGAGCCAGTTGCACCAGCTCCGGGGCAGGGTTGGTCGCGGGAGCCACGCCGCGACGTGCGTTCTGGTCGCCGATCCTACGACTCAGGAAGGAGAGGAGCGTATCGCGGCGATGGTGGCGACGACCGATGGATTCCGTCTGGCGGAGGAGGACCTGCGGATCCGCGGACAAGGGACCGTGTTCGGTGCCCGGCAAGCAGGGGTCACCGATCTCCGGCTCGCCGACATCCTGCGCGATGCCGATCTGCTCTTTGCGGCGAGACGGGAGGCGTTCGCGCTCGTCCAGGAGGACCCTGACCTGGTGCATCATCCCGAGATCGCCGAGGAGCTGCGGATCGTCATGGGTGAGGACGTGGAATGGCTGACGAGGAGTTGAGGGGACCATCCGGATGCGCGTGATCGCCGGTGCTGCCAAGGGTCGCAAGCTCGCGTCGCCGCCGTCGGCGACGCGGCCCCTCACTGCCAAGGCCAAGGAGGCGCTCTTCAGCTCGCTGGGGGATGTCGTGCGGAATGCCTCGATCCTCGACCTCTACGCCGGGAGCGGCTCCATCGGCCTGGAGGCAATGAGCCGGGGGGCCGAGAGAGCCGTGTTCGTGGAGCGGGACCGCAAGGCTTTCGAGACGCTCCGGCGCAACATCGCCGCAGTCGGGCTCGGGGGTGAGGCCGTACGGCGCGATGTTGCGACCTTTCTCACTGCGACCCTCACCGCGACGTCGAACCGGTTTGATGTGGTCTTCGTCGATCCCCCATACGCAGCTTCTGCCGCGGAGATCGACGGCGTTCTTGCTCTTGTGGGCAACTTGATGGTCCCCGGTGGCATCATCGTGGTGCACCGACGCACTGGAAGTCCGGCGCCTGTACTCGATTTCCACGGCTCAATGTCCGAGCGGCGGTACGGTGATAGCCAGCTGTACACCATTCTCGTGGAGGCCGAGCGTTGATCAGAGCCCTTGTCCCCGGCAGCTTCGATCCGCCCACCAATGGGCACCTGGATGTGATCGAGCGGTGTGTCGGGATTTTCGATGAAGTGATCGTCGCCGTGATCGACAACCCCTCGAAGACTCCTATGTTCATCGCCGAGGAGCGTGTCGAGATGTTGCGTGTGTGTACCGCACCATGGATCAACGTGACCGTCGACTCGTTCTCCGGGTTGCTCGTCGACTTCGCAGAGCAGTCGGCCTCCAACGTCATCGTGAAGGGGCTGCGAGCCATGACGGATTTCGACTACGAACTGCAGATGTCCCAGATGAACCGGCACCTCAGCGGCATCGTCACGCTGTTCATCGCCACCAAGCCCGAGTACGGCTACCTGTCCTCCTCGCTGGTCAAGGAGGTGGCCCTCCTCGGCAGGTCGGTCGATGCGCTGGTGCCCGCGCCCGTGGCGGTAGCAATGAAGGAGCGTCTCACATGACACTGGAACAACCACCGGGTCAGCAGCCGCCGGCCGGTCACGCCCCACCACCCGATCAAGCCTCACCACCTCCAGACTCCCCACCACCCGATCACGCCCCACCACCACCGATCCCGGGGCGAGTGATCGACATGGTCAATGATCTCGTCGCCGAGGTCGAGAACGCCCGTCAGGTGCCGCTCTCGAGCAGCGTGATGATCAACCAAGATGAAGTCCTCGCGCGGCTCGAGCAGATCAGGGATGAGATGCCCGAGGAGCTGAGGGCCGCCCGCTGGATGGTGCGCGAACGTGAGGCCTATATCGCACGTACCAATGAGAAGGCTCGCGAGATGCTGGCGACTGCCAAGGTGAAATCGGACGAGATGGTCCAGGACAACTACATCGTCCAGGAGGCGGTGGAAGAAGCGAACACGCTCGTCCGCAACGCCGAGAACGAGGGGCGTCGCATCCGGCTCGAGGCAGAGGATTACGCGGAACGTCACCTCGCCGAGGCCGAGACTGTGCTTGGTGAGCTGCTGCGTTATGTGCGCGAGGCACGCGCCGAGCTCCACCAGGCACTACCCCCATCTCCGGACGTCCCGGTCAGCGAGTAGCACCAAACTCGCAAACCATTCCCGGCCGTACCATTGCCGGGTGACCCGGTCCCCATTCATCGTTTCGATCTCGGACCTGCGCCGACCCGGCGATTCGCGCCGTGAACGCCTCGTCGCCCCGGTGGACTGGCAGTTGGCGATGAGCCGGCTGCTGGCCGACCCGCCGCTGGAGGCGAGCCTGACGCTGCAAGCCATATCCGGTGGCATCCTCGTGCGCGGAACCGTCGACGCGATGGTGCGTCACACGTGTCATCACTGCCTCGAGGAGTTCGTCGAGTCGGAACATGTCGAGGTCGCCGCCGTGTTTTTCTCTCCATCTGAAGAGAGGCAGGACGCCGAGGATGACGGCTACGCACTCGAGGGCGATGAGCTCGACCTGGAGCAGATGGTGCGCGATGAGATGATGCTGGCCCTTCCGATGCTCACGCGATGCCGCGCCGATTGCCCGGGAGTTGTGACTACTCCAGAAACGGACTTGAATACGGCCCTCCCGGGCGAAACCGAGGATCGGTTCGGCTCGCCCTTTGACGCCCTTCGAGATCTCCTCGAGCCCGGCACGTAACGAAGCGAGGTTCCCATGGCGGTTCCCAAGAAGAAGATGTCGCGTTCTCGCACGCGACGCCGCAAGGCGCAATGGAAAGTGTCGGCGCCGACGCTTGCCACTTGCTCGCAATGCGGTGCCAAGCACGTGCCGCATCGAGTTTGTAAGGAGTGCGGCAGCTACAACGGTCGAGAAGTCGTCGCGGACGTCTGACCGCATGCCCCGGATCGCCGTCGACGCGATGGGTGGGGACCGTGCGCCGATCGAGATCGTCCACGGTTGCCTGGCAGCCGCCGAGCGCGGAGTCGATGTCGTGATCGTCGGCGATGAGTCCCGGATTGCTCGACTTGTCGATACGGCCGGCTCCGGGATTCCCATTGTTCATGCCAGCCAGGTCGTCGGCATGGATGACGACCCGGCGCGGGCGATCCGGGAGAAGAAGGATTCATCGATTTCTGTCGCCGCCCGGCTCGTGCGCCAGGGCGAGGCCGACGGTCTCGTATCGGCCGGGTCGACCGGAGCAACCCTGGCGGCGGCGGCATTCATCATCGGCCGACTCGACGGGGTCTCGCGACCGGCGATCGCCTCGGTGTTCCCCACCGGACAGATCCTCATCGATGCCGGGGCCAACCTCGAGTGCCGGCCGGCGCAACTCGTCCAGTTCGCAGTGATGGGCTCGGCCGTCGGTGCGGTGTATCACGGTGTGGACCGACCGCGTGTGGGTTTGCTCAACATCGGTCACGAGGAGGGCAAGGGCCGCGATGTCGAAAAGGAGGCCTACACGCTGCTCGCGCAGGCAGATCCGGTCAACTTCATCGGCAACGTGGAAGGTCACGACATCGCCAGCGAAGATGTCGACATCTTCGTCACCGACGGCTGGACCGGAAATGTCTTGCTCAAGACCAGTGAAGGCGTGAGCCAGGCCCTCTATCGCATCATCATGGACCTCGTGTCTGCCGACGAATACCAGGAGGCGCTCGTCACGCTGGCGAAGCCGATGTTCGAGCTTCGCCACCGCCTCGACGCCGAGAGCGTGGGTGGAGCGCATCTCGTCGGTACCAATGGAGTGGTCGTCATTGCCCACGGCTCGTCTTCGCGGGTCGCGATCACGAATGCCATCGAGATGGCGGCGGACGGGGTCGAGCAGGGACTCATCGGTCGCATCACCGACGGAATCGCGACGCTCGACGGATCGACAACCGGGCCGTGACTGGAAGCGACGGTGAGGCGATCGGCACCGACCGGGTTCGGGAGGCGGCCCTGCGCCGGCTCGAGGAGTCGCTGGGCCATGTGTTCGCGTCGTCGGAGCTGCTCACCGCCGCTCTCACGCACCGGTCCCACACCGCCGAGAACCCGTCGGGAAGTCACTATGAGCGACTGGAGTTTCTCGGTGACGCGGTCTTGCAGTTGGCGGCCACGCGATATCTGTACGACAACTACCCCGACGCCACCGAGGGAGAGATGGCGAAGGTGCGGGCATCGGTCGTCAGTGAGGCGGCGCTTGCCATGCTGGCCCGCCGCATCCATGTTGCCGAGGCCATGCTGCTCGGCAAGGGCGAGGAGCAGACGGGTGGTCGCGACAAGGACTCGATCCTGTCCGACGTCGTCGAATCGCTGCTTGCGGCCATGTACCTCGAGGTGGGTTTCGATCGCGCCGCAGCCGTGGTGTATGAGCACTGGGGGCCCTTGATCGACGAAAGGGCTGCGGCGCCCGGCAGACGCGACTACAAGACGCGGCTGCAGGAACACCTCGCCCGGCAGGGCCGACTGCCCGTGTATGAGGCGAGTGAGGAGGGCCCGCAGCACGCCAAGACGTTCATTGCGCAGGTCAGTGTGGACGGGCGCGTCATCGGCGCCGGTAGCGGAACGTCGAAGAAGCGCGCCGAGCAGGCTGCTGCGCAAGAGGGCCTCACCGCCGTTACAGACCCCTAGAGATGCCTGAGCTACCAGAGGTCGAGACCACGAGGAGGCTGCTGGAGCCTCAGATCGTCGGCCGGGTCATCCGAAGTGTCGAGGTGAGTCGTGACCGTATGGTGCGCAAACAGGAGCAGCCGGGAGACTTCGCCGCCCGGCTCGTCGAGCGTCGCATCGTCGGAACGGGCCGCCATGGCAAACACCTGTTCATCCACATCGTCGGTGATGTGACGTGGGTGATCCATCTCGGCATGTCGGGCCGGGTCGGCGTTGGCAGAGTGGGCGACGTGCGCCCGCCACACACCCATGTGGTGGTCGTGCTCGACGATGGAAACGAGATCAGGCTCACCGACCCGCGGACGTTCGGGCACACCGAGGCCCTGGCCCCTGAGGAGGTGGCAACGGCTTCGTTCTCCGCCCACGGACCGGATGCATACACGGATCCACCCGCGCCGTCGGCTCTCGCGGACCGCCTTGGTCACCGCACGGCACCGATCAAGGCCTTGCTGCTCGACCAGACCTTGCTCGCCGGAATCGGCAACATCTACGCGGACGAGTCGCTGCACCGCGCCCGGTTGGCACCGCATCGTCCCGCCGGCGCGTTGACCCGCGGCGAGATCGAGCGGCTCCTGGAAGCTGTGGCGACAACCCTGGAAGCGGGGCTCCGGGCCGGTGGGACGACGCTTGCGGACATGGCCTACCTGCTCCCCGACGGCCGCAGCGGTGAGTTCATCACCGAGTTGGCCGTCTACGGTCGCGACGGCGAACCGTGTCCGCGGTGTGGGGCACCGATACGTCGCGATGTGATCAGGCAGCGCAGCAGCTTCTGGTGTGCCTCCTGTCAGCACTGAGCGTCGGCATGAGACGCGGATTACTCACACCGTTGTAATTCTCGCCACTAACCTCCCGACCACCGTGCTGCTGAAGCGTTTATCACTCGCGGGTTTCAAGTCGTTCGCCGACCGGACGCGCCTCGAATTCGACACCGGTGTCAACGTGGTGGTGGGTCCGAATGGGACGGGCAAGTCGAACATCCTCGACGCCATTGCCTGGGTCATGGGCACGCAGGCCACCAGGACGCTGCGCACCGAGAGGATGGAAGACGTCGTCTTCGCCGGCACGGCGACCCGCCCCCAGCTCAATCGAGCCGAGGTGGCGTTGACGTTTGCCAACGACGACGGCTTCCTGCCCCTCGACCTCGCAGAGATCACGATCACGAGGCGCCTCTTTCGCGACGGCACTTCCGAGTACCTCTTGAACGGGGCGCCATGCCGGCTGCTGGACATTCACGAGCTCCTGTCGGACGGTGGAGTGGGGCGGCACCAGCACGTTCTGGTCGGCCAAGGTCAAATCGGATCGATCCTCAATGCCCGTCCCGACGAGCACCGCGCCGTCATCGAAGAGGCCGCCGGAATCACCAAGCACCGCAACCGTCGCGATCGATCTGTACGCCGCCTCGAGGCGACAGACATCGATGTCGAACGGCTCCACGATCTCCTTGGAGAAAAGCGAAAGCAACTCCGTCCGCTGAAGCGCCAAGCGAATGCCGCGGCCCGTTTTGATGCGGTGCGGGACGAGGCTCGCGCGTTGCAGCTGTGGCTCGGCGGTAGCCGCCTCCGCGATATCCGGACGCGGCTCGCAGCGGCGGAGGCGGAGCACACCGATATCGATGTACGGATCGACGCCGACACGGACGAGCTCGATGAACTCAAAGGCAATCTCGAGGCCCTCCGCGCGACCGCCGGTGACGCCGGAGCCGCGTTGGAGAGAGACAGTTCTGCTGCAGCCCGGCTGGAGACCGTACGCGAACGGTTGAAACGGATCGCAACGGTTGCTCGCGAGCGACGCCGGTCCATGACCTCGAGAATCGAGGGGGCTGGAGAGCGCACGGTCGACTTGGAGCGAGAGGCACACGACCTCGATCGTGAGATCGAGGTCGCGACGGTCGACATCGTGGAGCTGCGGCAAGCCTCCGAGCGGTTCGAGCAGCGGTTGACGGCGCTCGAAGACGAGGAGCGATCCCTCGCCGAACAAGCCCAACTCCCCGCGGAGGGAGTCATGGCCAACCTGCGCGGCGACCTCTACTCCCTCGAGGCGGCAGAAACCCGCGACGCCCAGGAGCTGGATGGGATCGCCAACCGCAAACGCAGTGTCGACGAGCGGATTGAGGAGGATCGCCGCGAGGTCCAAGCCCTTCAGACCGCCATCCAGGTGACCGACGGTGCCGTCGGCGAGGCTCAACAGGCCTACGAGAAAGCCAAGGCGGGTCGAGCTGAGACGCAGGCGATCTGGGACTCCGATGAGGAAGTTGCCAGCGAGCGACGCCTTGTGCTCACGGCGGCAGAGGCCCGGGTTGAAGCGCTCGACGCGGCGATGGCGGGGGTCGGAGATCCCGCGGCGCGAGAAGCCACCGCGCAGATCGCATCGGTTATCGGCGGAGCAGCGAGCCTGCTCGACGTCCCCGCGGCGTACGCGGCCGCGGTCGATGCGGTACTCGGGACGTGGCGCGATGCGTACATCACGAGCGATCGCGATGCCATCCGCGGTGTTGCGGAGGTGTTGAAGACGAAGGGACTGGGAGGTGTGGCGCTGCTCGCGCCGGCACGCGCCAACGAGGCGCCGGCGCGTGCAGTTGCCAAGGAACTCGGGCTGGATGCGCTCATCGACATGCTCGGCCCGGCCGCACACGGGGAGACGGCGTTCTCGCTCCTCGGCGATGTGGTGGTCGTCGAAGGCTGGGCGGCCGGATGGCGCGTGGTCACGGAATGGCCGGCCATTCGGGCGGTGACGCCGGAGGGCGACTTGATCACGATCGATGGGATGGTCGTTGCCGAACCGGACGGAGTCGGTCCTGCCGCGGTCGAGGCGGCCCGCGTGGAGGTGGAGATCGCGCAGCGGGAGTTGGCGCGGATCGAGAGCCACCGCGCCACGTCGCGCAGGAGCTTCGACACGGCTCGTGGCGCCGAGCGCTTCGCACTCGAGGCCCTCGAGGATCTCGAAGCCAAGGTCGCCGGATTGGCGGAGGCGCTCGGTCTCTTCGGACGGTCGATGGCGGAGCACGTGGCTGAGAGGGAGCGCCTCGTCCGGCGCGCGGCAGCGATCGACGAGGCACGCAGCGACAGGACTGCGCGGATGATCTCGCTGCGAGCCCGTCTCGGCGAATTCGAAGGTGAAGAAGCCGAACGACAAGCGGCGTGGGAGGCAATCCAGCAGCGTCGCCAGGAGGTGGCCGAACGGCGGGACGAGGCGCGCAGACGCCGGGAGGAGGCTGCAACCGGTTTGGCCGCGGCGCTGGAACGCAAGTCGATGTCGCAGCGTCGACGCGAGGTGATCGATGCGGAGCTGCGCCAGCTCGAGCTCCTTCCGGACACGGACGACCGGATCGAGAGGCTCGGCGTCGTGGAGGCAGGGGCGACCGAAGCCCTCGAGATCGTGGCCGGCCACCTCGCCGTCCTGCGGGAGCGTCAACTGCATCTCCGCGACCGTGCCGGGACCGTCGGGCAGGACCTCACTGAGGCCGAGGAACGCCGTGAGGCGCTCTCCGCCGCCGTTGTATCGACCCGTGATCGGCTCTCGGTGCTTGCCGTAGAGATGGCCGAGCTGCGGGTGCGTGACGAGGCCACCGCAGAGGGGCTGCGGCGCGACGCCGACGCCACCGAAGAGGAGGCGCTCGTTGCCCCACAGCCGGAGATCCCGGATGGAGAAGAGGCCGAGCAACGTCTCGATTCTCTCCGCGCCGATCTGCGGCGCATGGGACCCATCAACCCTCTTGCCGCGGCCGAACACGAAGAGCTCGCCGGGCAGGTGGATCTCCTCGAGGGCCAGCTCGCCGACCTTGAGGAGTCTCGCAGCGAGCTCCGCAGGGTGATCAAGGCCCTCGACGACGAGATGGCGGTGTTGTTCCGCGCAGCCTTCGACGAGATTTCGGCGCTCTATGAGGAGCATTTCTCATTGGTATTCCCTGGTGGGCGCGGGGGACTGCGCCTGATCGACCCAGACCATCCTCTGGAAACGGGTGTCGAAGTGGAAGCCCAACCGCACGGCAAGAAGGTGGGCCGATTGAGCCTTCTCTCCGGCGGGGAGAGATCCCTGGCAGCTCTGGCGTTCCTCTTTGCCGTGTTCCGGGCGCGGCCGAGTCCTTTCTACGTGCTCGACGAGGTCGAAGCAGCGCTCGATGATGCCAATCTGGCACGCTTCTTGCGGTTGGTCGACACGCTTCGGTCATCGGCGCAGCTCGTGATCATCACCCACCAACAACAGACGATGGAGGCCGCCGATATGCTCTATGGCGTCACCATGGAGCCGGGTGGTTCGTCGAAGGTGATCGCCAAGCGGATGCAGCACGCCCCCGTTTCGTAGGCCCCGGAGCAACATTGGACCTCAGCGTCGTCTTGATCATCGTGGTGGTTGCGATCATCGCGATCGCCGTGATCGGCATCCTCATCGCGCGGCGCCCACCACCCGCCACCCCGAGCAGCGTTGCTTCGACCGCCCCCGTCACCCTGCCCCCGTCGCTGCGAGCGCGGCTTGCGAAGACGAGAGCCGCCCTCGGAGGGACCCTCAACGAGCTGTTCCGGCGAGATCGGATCGATCCGGCCTTTTGGGACACTCTCCAGGAAGCACTCATCGCCGCAGACGTCGGGGTGGGGACCTCTGAGGAGATCGTCGCTCGCGTGCGGGCCCTGTCGCCCCCGGACGGCGCGGCGGCCAGAGACCGACTGGAAGACTGCCTCGTCGAAGAGCTCGGCGGCCGCAACCGTTTGCTGTCGCTCGTGGCGGCGCCCGCGGTCGTGCTCGTCGTTGGTGTCAACGGCACCGGCAAGACCACTTCGATCGCCAAACTCGCCCACATGATGACCCTGGATGGCAGACGAGTGCTGCTGGCTGCAGCCGACACATTTCGGGCGGCGGCTGAGGACCAACTGCGTTCCTGGGCCGAGCGCGCCGGTGCGGACATCATCGGTGGTGATGAGGGAGCCGACCCTGCGGCCGTGGCCTTCGATGCCTACGAGGAAGCCGTCGCCGACGGCTATGACGTTTTGATCACCGACACCGCAGGTCGCTTGCATTCCAAGACAAATCTGATGGATGAGCTCGGTAAGGTCGCCCGCATCCTCCGCCGCGAGGCCGGCGACATCGACGAGGTGTTGTTAGTGCTCGACGGGACGACCGGACAGAACGCGCTCACCCAGGCCCATGCCTTTTCGGATGTCGTCGGATTGACCGGCCTCATCATCACCAAACTCGATGGGACTTCCAAGGGAGGCATCGCGATCGCAGTCGAAGAGGAGTTGGATGTTCCCGTGAAATTCATCGGAGTCGGTGAGGGAATCGACGACCTCGTGCCATTCGACCCGAAGACGTTCGTCGATGCCCTGCTGGAGCCTTGAACATGAAATCATCGCAAGAGCGGGCTATGAAACAAGCCCGGGAGGTCGCGGATCGGGCACACGCGCCGTATTCGAGCTTCAGGGTCGGTGCGGTGGCCATTGCAGCGGACGGATCATGCCACAGGGGCTGCAACGTGGAGAACGCAGCGTACGGGGCCACGATCTGCGCCGAGGCCAATGCCCTGTCCTCAGCGGTCGCCGCAGGCAGCAACCAGATCGACACCGTCGTGGTGGCCGGGCTCGACACCGACGGACCGTGCTACCCGTGCGGCAACTGCCGCCAGTTGATGCGTGAGCTCGGGGTGAGGTCGGTGGTCGTCGAAGACGGCCACGGTGGTCTCACCGAACACTCCCTCGAGGAATTGCTACCGCACGCGTTCGGGCCCGAGGATCTGGACTGAGCGCGTTCTGAACCTCAGGTTCTGGCTTGTAGTGCTTCGATGAGCTTCGGGACCACGGCGTGTACATCGCCGACGATGCCGAGGTCGGCAACGGCGAAGATCGGCGCGTCTGGATCTTTGTTGATGGCGATGATCGTCGACGAGTCCTTCATCCCGACGAGGTGCTGCATCGCACCCGAGATCCCGCATGCCAGATACACGGTGGGTTTGACGGTCTTCCCCGTCTGACCCACCTGATATCTATACGGCACCCATCCGGCGTCGACCACGGCTCTCGTGGCCCCCACCGCGCCACCGAGGGCTGCGGCCAGCTCATCCATCATCGTAAACTTCTCGGCCGAACCGAGGCCGCGGCCTCCGGAGACAACTACCTCCGCGGCTTCGAGATCGGGTCCTTCGCCGGTTTCGACGTGTCGTTCGGTCACGATTGCGGAGCCCGACCTACCGACATCGGGCATTGCGACGTCATGAACGACCGGCATCGGACCGACAACCGACTCGGCGGCGAACGCTTTTGGTCGGGTGACGATGAGGGCTGGTGCTTCGGCAGTGATCGTTGTCGTCACCGCGGTCGTGCCACCGAGGATCTCGCTCTGCACGGTGACCTCGTCGCCGAGGGTGAAGTCGAGCGCGTTGGAGACGACGGGCCGGTCGAGGCGGGCGCTGAGTCGACCGGCGACGTCACGGTCGGTGTTGCCCATGCCGAAGACGATCGCACGGGGGGTGTGGACGGCGACCAGTTCGGCGAGTGCCGCCGCGCCGACCGCGCTGGGAAGCAGATCACCTGGCTCGAGGCGGTGAACGATGGCAACGCCGTGGTTGCCGAGCTCCGTCATCGCCTCCTCGGCGCCGGCACCGAGGTAGAACACGATGGGATCACCCAACGTCCGTGCCTTGGCGAGCAGCTCGAGACCGCTCGGTGAGGGTGCACCGTCGACTTCTTCGACGAAGATCCATACGGTCATCAGATCACCTTCACTTGCTCGAGGAGGGCGACGATCCTGGCGTGGCCCTCGCCGTCGTCCTCGATCACCTCACCTGCGACGCGGGCCGCAACCGGGATCACCTCTGTGATGGTCTGGCCTGCGCCGCGCCCTCCGACCGAGTCGGCTTCCATGCCGAGGTCGGCGGCGGTGACCGTCTCGATCGGCTTCTGCTTGGCCTGCATGATCCCCTTGAAGGTTGGGTAGCGAGGCTCCACGGCCCCCGAGGTGACGGCCAGGACGGCCGGGAGGGGGGAGGTGACGACGTCATAACCCGCCCGGGTTTGCCGCTCGATCTGGACACCGTCCGGCGTTGCCTCGACCTTGCGGGCGAACGTCAGCGCCGGCATGTCGAGGAGTTCGGCCATCTGCTGGGGCACGACTCCCGTGTAGCCGTCGGTCGACTCGGTACCCGCGATCACGAGATCCACCCTGTCACGCCCGATCGCAGCAGCGAGGACCTTGGCTGTCGTGAGGGCATCGGAGCCCTCGAGCTCGGGGTCGTCGATGATGACCGCCTTGTCGGCGCCCATGGCCAGGGCCTGGCGCACGCCCTGGAGAGAACCCGATGGGGACATCGAGTAGAGGGTGACCGTTCCCTCGGTTGCCTCGGCGAGCTGCAGACCCACTTCGATGCCGTATCGATCGGTGTCGTCGAGGACCTGATCGTCCGGTCGGACCATCCAGTGGTTCTCGTCGTCCAGTTCGTATGGGGTCGCCGGGTCTGGGATCTGCTTGACACAGACCGCGATGTTCATGCGCGAACGCTCCTTGTCGAAGGTGGGCGGCGATTGTACGTGCGGCCTAAGGGCTGTCATCCGCCAGCCGCGGGAGGAACGCGTCCAGCATGAGGGTCTTCTCTGCCCGGGATCGTCTCGATGATCAGCTCCTTCGGTCGAGCCATTCGATCGATCGTCCAGGCCCCTTCGAGCAACTCGAGCGCGGCAGCGAGCCGGTTCTCGTCGTTGTAGCCCACCGTTGCCAGTGGCTCTCCTGCTGCGACTTCGTCTCCCATCTTGGCGTGGAGGGTGATCCCCACCGCCGGGTCCACCTCATCCTCTTTTCGGGCGCGGCCGGCCCCGAGCCGGACCGCGGCACGGCCGACGTCGAGCGCGTTACACGCCGCGACGACCCCGGATGCAGAGGCCGTGACCGTGTGGCTGTAGGTGGGACTGGGCAGCAGCGAGTGATCCTCGATGACGCGAGGATCTCCGCCTTGGGCCGCGATCACGGCGGCAAAACGCTCCAGGCCTGCTCCTGATTCGATGGCGGCGACGATCGCCTCTTCCCCTGCGGGAACGGTTGAGGCGGCTCCGCCGAGAAAGAGCATCTCGCCACCGAATCGGACCGTCAGCGCCGTGACGTCGCTCGGGCCCTCGCCGCGAAGGGTCGCGATCGACTCCATAATCTCGTTGGCATTGCCGACTTCGGTGCCGAGGGGCTGATCCATGTTCGTCAGCACTGCTACGACCGGTGTCCCGTTGGCATCTCCGATACCTGCCATCGTCTCGGCGAGGGCTCGGGCGTCTTCGACGGTCTTCATGAAGGCGCCGTGTCCGACCTTGACGTCGAGGACGAGACCTGCGATGTCCTCGGCGAGCTTCTTCGACATGATCGACGAGGAGATGAGCGGCAAAGAGGGTACGGTGCCCGTGGCGTCCCTGAGGGCGTAGATCTTCCGATCGGCGGGGACGAGGGTTTCGGTTTGTCCTGCGAACACCAACCCGATGGCATTGAGTTGCGCCGGAAAAGCCGATGGGGGGATGGTGGTCGTGAAGCCCGGGATCGACTCGAGCTTGTCCAGCGTCCCGCCGGTGTGGCCGAGGCCGCGGCCGGATATCATCGGCACCGCGATACCACAGGCCGCAACGAGTGGGACGAGCGGGATGGAGATCTTGTCGCCCACGCCGCCGGTGCTGTGCTTGTCGACCTTGGAGGCTGCAACCGCGGATAGGTCGAGAACATCGCCCGAGTGGAGCATGGCGGCAGTCCATGCCGCCAGTTCCTCGCGGTTGAGGCCGTTAAAGAGGATTGCCATCAGCATGGCCGACATCTGATAGTCCGGGATCGTGTCCGCCGTGTACGACTCGACGATCCATCGCAATTGCTCCGGCGACAGGGTCGCCCCATCGCGCTTGGCTCGGATGAGTTCGGGCACGGAGAACGAACTCATCGGCGGTCTCGCTCGGGTGCGACCACGCTTCCCTCTCTGATCACGATGCCCTCGGCACGGAGGTGCTCGGCGTGGCAGTGCTCCAGGCCGGGGACGAGGCGGCCCGCCACGGTCACCACCCTCCACCAGGGAAGTCCCTGCGATGTCTGCAGCACGTTGCCGACGGCGCGGGCCGCTCCGGGATACCCTGCCTCGGCGGCAATCTCGCCATACGTCACGACGGTGCCTTCCGGGATGTGGGCTACGACCCGGCAGACCGCATCTTCGAAAGCCCCGGGGTCCCTCCCAATCACAACGTGCCGAACAGCCGGTCGCCCATGTCGCCCAATCCGGGCACGATGTAGAACTTGTCGTTCAGTTCCCGATCGTGCGCCGCCGCGACGATGCGCACGTCGGGGTGGTCCTCGTACATCCTCTTGACACCCTCGGGCGCGGTCACCACGCAGAGGGCGGTGATGTTCGATGCCCCCGAGGACTTCACTTTGTCCACCGCCCACGAAAGTGACCCGCCGGTCGCCAGCATCGGTTCGAGGATGAGCACCGAGGCCGCCGACAGGCCGGGCAGTTTCGCGTAGTACTCCTGGGGCTGGGCGGTGTCCTCATCGCGCTGGACACCGGCAAACCCCACCTTCACGTCTGGGATCATGTCGAGTACGGCGTCGAGCATGCCCAATCCGGCCCGGAGCACCGCAACGGCCACGATGTTCTCCACCCGGTAGCCGGTGGTTGGCTCCAGCGGCGACTGCACTTGGTAGGTGTTCAGGGGCACGCGTTTCGTTGCTTCGAGGACGAGGGTGTAGGTGAGGCCGCGGGCGGCGGCCCTGAAGGCTTCGGCATTCGTGTTCACATCGCGAAGCACCGTGAGATAGTGACGTGTGAGCGGATGATCGATGACGGTGAGGTTCATGAGCGAGAAGGGTAGATGGCCAGCCGTCGGCCGCGTCGCCCGTGGCGGCACCGACCCGATACCATCGCTGCCATGTTCGACACGCTCTCCGGTCGGCTCTCAGGCGTCTTTGCCAACTTGCGTGGGAAGGGCCGCCTCAGTGAGGACGACGTCGACGCCGCGCTGCGCGACGTTCGTATCGCCCTCCTGGAGGCGGACGTCAGCCTGACGGTGGTCAAGTCGCTCCTGGCTCGCATCCGGGGGCGAGCAATCGGCGCCGAGGTCACGAAGAGTCTCACCCCGGGTCAGCAGGTCATCAAGATCGTCAACGAGGAGCTCGTCGTCACCCTCGGTGATGAGGCGGTTCCGCTCGCGCGGCCTGCCGCTCCGCCGCTCACCATCCTCATGGTTGGTCTCCAGGGCTCGGGAAAGACCACGACGGCCGCCAAGCTCGCCCTGCATCTGAAGACGTCTGGCAAGCGGCCGCTGCTCGTTGCCGCCGACCTGCAGCGTCCGGCGGCTATCGATCAGTTGGAGACGCTCGGCAAGCGCATCGGTGTGCCGGTCTACGTCGACCGCAAGGCGAAGGCGCCGAGGCTCGTGAAGTCCGCGCTGAGAGAAGCCCGCCACGAGGGGCTCAACGCCGTGATCGTCGACACGGCCGGCCGCCTCCAGATCGACGACGATCTCATGAAAGAGCTTGCCGCGGTCCGTAAGGCTGCAGATCCGGACGAGACCCTGCTGGTGCTCGATGCCATGACCGGCCAGGAGGCCGTCAACGTGGCAAACGGCTTTCTCGAGCGGACGCCGTTGAGCGGGCTCGTGCTCACCAAACTCGACGGCGACGCCCGCGGTGGTGCGGCCATCTCGGCGCGTGAAGTGACGGGGTGTCCGATCAAGTTCGTCGGTGTTGGCGAGAACATCGGCGACCTCGACGTCTTCTACCCGGACCGCATGGCGTCGCGCATCCTCGGCATGGGGGACGTTCTCTCGCTCATCGAGAAGGCGGAAGCCACGTTCGATGAGGAAGAGGCCGAGCGGGCGGCGGCCAAGCTCCGCGACGCTTCGTTCGACCTCGAAGACTTCCTCGATCAGTTCCAGCAGTTGAAGAAGATGGGCCCGTTGCAGCAGCTCGTTGGTATGCTCCCCGGCGCCGGAGCGGCGCTCGGTGATGTGCAGATCGATGATCGGCAACTGGGCCGGGTTGAAGCCATCATCCGGTCGATGACCCCGGCAGAACGGCGAAACCCCAAGGTCATCAAGGGCAGTCGCCGCCGCCGCATCGCCGCCGGATCGGGGACGAAGCCGCAGGATGTGAACGCCGTGCTCAAGCAATTCGCCGAAGCGCAGAAGATGATGAAAGCCCTTGCCGGAGGGAAGAGCCCGCTCCCGGGCCTCGCCATGCCGGGACTGGGCGCAGCAGGACGAAGTGGCCGCAGCAGGAAGAAGAGGTGACGCAATGGCCGTGAAGATCCGGCTGACACGGATGGGCAAGAAGAAGCAACCCTCCTACCGAGTCGTAGTGATGGACTCCCGCAAGCCGCGCGATGGAAGGTACCTCGAGCAGATCGGGTTTTACGACCCCCGCCAGGACCCGTCGCTCATCGAGATCGACAACGAGAAGGCGCTGCGCTGGTTGCGCAATGGAGCCCAGCCGACCGAGCGGGCGCAGAAACTGCTCGAGATCTCCGGGGCCTGGACACAGTTCAAGGTCGCCAAGGGGGAAATCCACACGGTGGCCGAGGCTCCCGCAGCACCCGAACCGTTGTTGCCAGAACCAGTGTTGCCAGAACCGGTGTTGATCGTGACGGCAGAGGAGAAGGCCGCTGCCGCGGCAGAGTCCGCGCCCGAGGCGACGGACGGCGCGCCCGCGACGCAAGAGAGCTCCGCCCAGATGGACGAAGTTGCGGACGAAGACCCGGAAGAAGTTCCTGAGCAACCGGAGGTTGACGCCTGATGGCCGACAGTCCCGAAGACCTCAAGCAGGGCGAAATCGTCGAGCGCGTGGTCCGCTACGTCGCCGAAGCCATCGTCGACGACGCCTCATCGGTCGAGGTGGAGATCGTCAGCGACGGCGACGATGCAGTAATCGCCGAGGTGCGCACTGCCAAGTCGGACATGGGTCGAGTCATCGGCCGCCGCGGCAGGGTGGCCCGTGCCATCCGCAACGTGGCGACCGCGGCCGGTGACGAAGAGGGGCTCAAGGTCGACGTCGACTTCCTCGACTGAGTCCTCCTCGTGACCGGCGACGACGAGCGCGTGGTCGTCGGCGTGGTCACGAAGCCCCATGGGATTCGTGGCGCCGTCATCGTGCGGCCGACGACCGACACCCCGCGAGATCGGTTCTCCGTCGGTTCGGTCCTTGCCTCCGATGCGCCGGGCGCTGCGGAACTCACGATCGCGTTCTCGGACGTGGGCTCATCCGGGGTGCGCATCCGTTTCGCTGAGATCACCGACAGGACGGCAGCAGAATCTCTCCGCGGTGCACAGCTCACCATCGGCCGCCAACAGCGGCGTGATCTCGATCGAGAGGAGTTCTGGCCGTCAGACCTCGTTGGCTGCACGGTCGAGGCCGTGACGGGCGAGGCGCTCGGAGTCGTGAAGGACGTCGAGTTCGGCGCCGCCCAGGACCGCCTCGTCATCGAAACGGTCGACGGCTCCGTCGCCGTTCTTCCGTTCGTGGCGCCTCTCGTGCCCGAGATCGATCTGGACAACCGCCGCATCATCATCGACCCGCCCGGCGGGTGGATATCCGGATCGAGCTAGTCCCGAGGGCTGAGCAGCCGCACCGCGTACAATCGAGGTGATGGCATACACACCGAACCAGCACGTCCGCGTCGTGACGGCAACCAGCCTGTTCGATGGGCACGACGCCGCGATCAACATCATGCGGCGCATCTTGCAGGCGAGCGGGGCCGAGGTCATCCATCTGGGACATGACCGGTCGGCGGCCGAGATCGTCGCCGCTGCCGTCCAGGAAGATGCCCATGCCGTTGCCATCACGTCGTACCAGGGGGGCCATATGGAGTTCTTCTCCTTCGTGCGCCGACTCCTGGATGAGGCCGGGGCGCCGCACGTGAAGATCTTCGGCGGTGGAGGCGGCACGATCCTTCCAGAGGAGAGTGAGGAGCTCGCCAGGCGCGGCATCACCCGCATCTACGGCCCCGACGACGGTCGCGAGCTCGGCCTCCAAGGCATGATCGACGACCTTCTCTCGCGTGCGGACGAGGCGAGGCCCGGCGCCGTCGACCTGTCTGTCGATGGCCTCACGCACGCCGGCCAGTCGACCCAGACCGCTAGGCCGACCCGGGCTGGCTGGCCGACCCTGGCCCGTGCCATCACGGCGGCCGAAGACGACCCGAGGGCCCATGAGGCGCTCCTCGCCTCAGCTCGAGAACGAGCGAAGGAATCATTGGCGATCACCGTTGGCATCACCGGCACCGGAGGATCGGGCAAGTCCTCGCTCATCGACGAGGTCGTGCTTCGCTACCTCGCTGATTTCCCCGACCGCACCCTCGCCATCGTCTCGGTCGACCCCTCGAGGCGAAGATCCGGTGGAGCCCTCCTCGGCGACCGCATCAGGATGAACGCGGTCGACGACGACCGGGTGTTCATGCGATCGCTGGCGACGCGGCAGCCAAACCTGGCGCTCTCGCCGCACGTCGCAGACACGCTGGCCCTGGTGAGGGCGGCCGGCTACGACCTCGTCATCCTGGAGACGAGTGGCATCGGCCAGTCGGACACCGAGATCATCGACCACTCGGACCTGAGCGTCTACGTGATGACACCCGAGTTTGGCGCCCCCTCCCAGCTCGAGAAGATCGACATGCTCGACTTCGCGGACCTCATCGCGGTGAACAAAGCGGACCGCCGCGGTGCAGACGATGCTCTGCGTGACGTTCGCAAGCAGGTGCGGCGCAACCGGTCGGCGTTCGCCGCATCCGACGAGGCCCTCGGTGTGATCGCCACCGTGGCTTCGCACTTCAACGATCCCGGAACCAACGCGTTCTACAAGCGGCTCATGGCCGAGATCGATGCGAGAACGCAACTCGACTTCGCGTCGCGGGTGGCCCTGCCGGTGGACGGCGCCGCCGCCGACCCGCTGATCCCTCGCAATAGGACCCGGTACCTGTCCAAGATCACCGAGGTGGCGCGGAGCTACAACGTCCGGGTCGAGGAGCAAGCCACCACCGCGGAGGCCCTGCAGGCCCTCACCGTCACCGGGGAACGGTTCGGCGAGGACCTGTCGGAGGCCATCTCCTCCGTGCGGGGCGCTCTCGACGCCGATGCCGCCGACGTCCTCGATGGCTGGGAAGAGCGGGCGGATCGCTATCGGCAGGACGAGGTGACGTACGAAGTCCGCGACCGGCCGGTCACGGTCGACGCGGCAGCGCGGTCGCTGTCCGGCACGAAGATCCCCAAGGTGGCGTATCCCCGGCTGCGTGGTTGGGCCGACCGGGTGCGATGGGGGCTCCAAGAGAACGCTCCCGGGCATTTCCCGTTCACCGCCGGTGTCTATCCGTTCCGGCGTATGGGAGAGGATCCGACGCGGATGTTCGCCGGAGAAGGTGGGCCGGAACAGACCAACCGGCGCTTCCACTACATCGCGGCGGGGGCGCCCGCTACCCGGTTGTCTACCGCGTTCGACTCGGTGACGCTGTACGGACACGACCCAGACCGCAGACCCGATATCTACGGCAAGGTGGGCAACAGTGGGGTGTCGGTGTCGTCGCTCGACGACGCCAAGAAGCTGTACTCGGGCTTCGATCTCGTCGAACCATCGACGTCCGTCTCGATGACCATCAACGGTCCCGCTCCGATGATCCTGGCGTTCTTCCTCAACGCTGCAATCGACCAGCAATGCGAGCGGTACATCGAAGCGGTGGGCCTCGGGGCCGAGGTCGAGGAGCGGATCGATGTGATCTACCGGGAACTCGGGGCACCCCGCCCCGCCTATCACGGACCGCTTCCCGATGGTCACGACGGGTTGGGCCTGCGACTCCTCGGCGTAACCGGTGACCAGGTATTGCCGGCAGAGATCTACGCCGAGATCAAGGACCGCGTGCTGCGCACGGTCCGCGGAACCGTCCAGGCCGACATCCTCAAAGAAGACCAGGCGCAGAACACTTGCATCTTCTCGACGGAGTTCGCACTGCGGATGCAGGGCGACATCCAGCAATACTTCATCGACAACGGTGTCAGGAACTTCTACTCGGTGTCGATCAGCGGTTATCACATGGCCGAGGCCGGGGCGAACCCGATCAGCCAGCTCGCCTTCACGCTGGCGAACGGCTTCACCTTCGTCGAGTACTTCAAGGCGAGGGGCATGGCGGTGGACGACTTCGCCCCGAACCTGAGCTTCTTCTTCAGCAACGGCCTCGACGCCGAGTACGCGGTGATCGGTCGCGTCGCCCGTCGCATCTGGGCCAAGACAATGCGCGATCTCTACGGCGCCGATGAGCGCTCCCAGAAATTGAAGTATCACATCCAGACGTCGGGGCGGTCGTTGCACGCCCAGGAGATCGGATTCAACGACATCAGGACGACGCTGCAGGCGTTGTACGCCCTCTACGACAGCGCCAATTCCCTGCACACCAACGCCTACGACGAGGCGATCACCACGCCGACGGAGGAATCGGTGCGCAGGGCGCTTGCGATCCAGTTGATCATCAACAAGGAACTCGGGCTGAACCAGAACGAGAACCCTTTGCAGGGATCGTTCATCATCGAGGAACTCACCGACCTCGTCGAAGCCTCGGTCCTCGACGAGTTCGACCGCCTCGACGACCGGGGTGGGGTGCTCGGTGCGATGGAGACCATGTATCAGCGCTCGAAGATCCAGGAGGAGTCGCTGCTGTACGAGCGCATGAAATCGAGCGGCGAGCTGCCCATCGTCGGTGTGAACACGTTTCTCTCCGCCGAGGGCTCACCATTCGTGATCCCCGAAGAGATCATCCGCTCCACCGACGACGACAAGGATCGGCTCATCCGTGACGTCGAAGGACTCCGGGAACGGAACAAGGCCGCGGCCGCCGAAGCGATCGATCGCCTGCAGCGGACCGCAATCGACGGTGAGAACACGTTCGACGCGCTCATGGAGGCGACCAAAGTGTGTTCGCTCGGGCAGCTGGCACAAGGCCTGTATGCGGTGGGTGGACGCTACCGCCGCAACATGTGAGGCCCGCGAAAAAGCATGTCAAGGGTCTTTTGGCTGCTGACAGACGGCGGGATCTGTGCGATACTTGTGGTGTTCGGAGCAGAGCCCCCAGCGGCGTCAAGCATCGGGTCCATAGACCCGCCGATGACACACAATGAGCGCCCAGCCGGGGGCTTTGCCACGTCGCGATAGCCTGCTGCGATGATGGATCGCCCCACCATGGATAGCGCCACCATCGATCGCGCCACCATCGATCGCGCCACCATCGACAAGACCCTGGCCAACGTGTACCGCGGGCAGAAGTGGATCGTGGCCACCGACGTTGCCGCCGGAGCCACCAGCGCAATTCGGTACATGATCGACCGGGGTGCCAGCGAGGTGATGTTGGTTGCCGCCGTCGAAGGTGTCGGTGAGCTTCCCGATGTGCCGACCCACTACACCCGCACGCAAGGAACCACGGGCATGGCCAGAGTCATGGACGGCGTACGGGCATTCGACGCTGCGGTGACCCGACCGAGCCGGACGCTCCGAGCGGTCATCGATCGATTCGACCCGGAGAATGAGGCCCTGGCGATCGCCGGCCCGTTCAGCGTGGCAACGGAGATCGCGGGGCGCCATGTGTACGGGGCAAAGCGTCCGGAGTGGGCGGCCCTCGAGGACAAGATGATTGCCGAGGAGCTGTGGGAGGCGGCGGGCATCAACCACGCTCCGGCAACCGTTGTTTCGGTGGCCGATGCCGCTCGCGCCGCGGTGGAGATGGCCACCCTCGAGGGAACGGTCTGGGTGGCGGACAACAGGGAGGGCTGGCACGGCGGCGGCGATTACGTGCGTTGGGTCCGCAGTGTCAATGATATGGCCGACGCCCTCGACTGGTTCGGTGTCCACGCCGATCGGGTGCGGGTGATGCCGTTTCTCGAGGGCATCCCGTGCTCCATCCACGGCTTCGTGACCCGGGACGGAGTCGCGGTGCTGCGCCCACTCGAGATGCTCGTCCTACGGAGAACCGACAGAACGGGTTTCGTGTATGCCGGAGCCGCCAATCATTGGGATCCGCCCGACCTCGATCGCGACGCCATGCGCAATGCGGCGCGGGCCGTTGGGAACGTACTTCGCGATCGGGTGGGTTACCTCGGCGGCTACGGAGTCGACGGCGTCCTCACCGAGGACGGCTTTCTTCCCACCGAACTCAATCCCCGGTTGAGCACCGGTCACGGCATCGTGGCGCATGTCGCCGACCTGCCGCTGGAGGCGATGGCGCGGGCTGTGGTCGAAGGATCGCTGGACCTCGCGGCGGCCGAATTGGAGGCCGAGTTCGTGGAACGCGGAGATGCCGTCCGCGGCGGAGGTGTCCGCTATTCGATTGCGAAAGTCCAGCCGGACCGGTCCGTGGACATTTGTTTCGAAGAGGGCGGCGCGGTGGTTGCCGAGGAGGAGAACCGAGAGGCGGTACTGGCTACTGCACGCAGCCCGCAGGGTGGAATCGTCCTCGTCAACTTCGTGGCCGACCGGATGCCGCGTGGTCGCTCCGTAGCGCCTCTCGCCGTTGCTGCGCTCAGTCATGCTCGGGCCGCCTGGTCGATCCCCATTCCACCGTTGGAAGCAGCGCCTGAGGTTCGTTGAGGTCAGGGCAACTCGAGGGGAACGACAACGCCGGCCGGTTCGTCCAGCGCATCGACCGGGCCGACGAACAGATCCACAGCACCCGATGGCCCATCAGTGAGACGGATGTCGAACGCCTTCCACGCGTCGCGGTCTGCGACCATCACATAGCTCCGGCCCATGAGCAGCGTCTCGCCTTCATTCAATTCCACGAGGAGGCTGTCCACATCGGGCCGCGCATATCCGGCAATGCGCAGCGGGTAGAGGGCCGCACCGGGGGCGGGTGTCAGCAACACTACGTCGCGGGCGACCGTCGGCTCGGCGAGGACGCGGCTGACACCTCCGGCAGCCTTGAGATCGATCACCAACCTGATCGGCGAGCCGACCTCGAACACCCGCGCCTCGACCGGACGGTCCGGCGTGAGGTGGACGTCGATCGCCAGCATGCCTTCGACGTCCCGAGTGGCATAGACCCGAGAGGCCACGGAGCCTTCGAGAAGGGAGTCGGCGACCGCGGTCGTCCGCATCTCTTCGGGGAGACTCACGTGGAGGATTCCGGACTCCACCTGGAGGATGGCTCCGACCGGCCCGAGCGATGACGCCGGGGCTCCGGCATCATTGAAGAACGACAGGACGATCCGCTCACAGCCGTCGTGCAGGTGAAACGTGACGCCGGCGACCACGGTGGCGTCGGCGGCGTCCTCGCCGATCGCGGCGATCGGTCCCGATGCGCCGAAAGGCAGATCGCCGCTGAGACACGCCGGGACGTCGTCCGCAACAACCGTCGTCGATGTCGTGGAAACCGGAACGGATGTCACCGTGGTCGGCGATTCTGCTTGGGGAGTGCACGCCGCGGCGAGCACCACTGTGGCTGCGACGACGATCCGCACCAGCCGAGGTTAAGAGGTTCAGTGGATCAGCGGATGGCTTCGACGGCGACGTTCACCGGCTGTGATAGCTTCCGGCGGTGGTGTTCCCGGCTCCCGATCCCGTCCTGGCGGTGCGATACGTCGAAGGCTCCGAGTCCGTTGGGGGCCTTTTTGCCGAGGCCGGCCGACTGCGCGACGAGGCCAAAGGTCGCAGGGTCACCTACAGCCCCAAGGTTTTCGTGCCGCTCACCACCCTCTGCCGAGACGCCTGCACCTACTGCACGTTCGCCAAACCGCCCGGGGCGGGAGGCGAGTACCTCACGCCCGATGACGTGCTCGCCATCGTCGCGGCGGGAGATCACCACGGATGCACGGAGGCGCTCGTGACGCTCGGGGATCGGCCGGAGGACCGCTGGCCACAGGCGCAGCAGTTCCTCGATTCCCACGGGTGCGCCTCGACTCTGGAATACGTCGCCGCAGTGTGCCGGCTCATCCGGGAAGAGAGTGGTCTGTTCCCACATCCCAATCCGGGGTTGATGAGTGTCCCGGACATGATGGCGTTGCGACCACACAGCCCCTCGATGGGCTTGATGCTCGAGAACATCTCGCCCCGCCTCCTCGAGCCCGGCATGCCGCACCATGGATGCCCGGACAAGGAACCGAGACGGAGGGTGGCAACGATCGAGGCCGCCGCCGAGGCCCGCGTGCCGTTCACCTCGGGCATTCTGGTCGGGATCGGCGAAACCAATGCCGAGGTCGTGGATTCGCTGTTTGCCCTCGCCGACCTGCAGGAGCGCCTGGGATGTATCCAGGAGGTGATCGTCCAGAACTTCCGAGCCAAGGACGACACGCTCATGCGTCGTCATGCTGAGCCCACGGTGCAATACATGGCTCGAGTCGTGGCCGTCGCCAGGTGGATCCTCGGTCCGGAGATGAACCTGCAGGTCCCGCCGAACCTGACCGAGGACTTCGGCGTCTATCTCGACGCCGGTATCAATGACTGGGGCGGCGTCTCACCACTCACCATCGACTGGGTGAACCCGGAGGCGCCGTGGCCACAGCTCGAAAGGCTGCAGAACGTGACTGAGAGCCGAGGATTCGATCTCACGGCGCGGCTTCCCATCTACCCGGAGTACATCACGGAGGAATGGGTCGACGGCGGCTTGCTCGGCGACGTGACCGACGCGGCGGACGATGACGGGTACGCTCGCACGTTCCAGACCGAGACGGCCATCGGAATCGGAGGTGTTGCGCCGTGAACATCGTGACGTTCTTGCGCATGAGGCCTGCGGGCATGATCGAGGAAGCGATGGCATCGACCCGTCGCCGTGCCGGCACCACCGCGTTGCAGGTCGAGGTTCTGGACGCCGCCTCGCGCCGGGGCGCCATCGCCGGCGGGATCCTCACCGTTGGTCGAGTCGCCGATGGTGAAGAACCTGCTGCCTGGGTCGTTGTACCCGCCGATGCGCTCCAACTCGCCAAGCGTGGCGTCTCGGGAACCCGCATCTCTGTAGAACACGTCGATGAAAGGGCGGCCGTCATCGAGGCACTTGCCCGAGCGGGGGCGGCGTTCCTGCGCACCGGACGACGCCGTGTTCCCGATGCCGCGGCGATAACGTCGCTCCCCGGCCTCGACGCGTCGGTGTCGGTGTTCGTCGACTCCGTCGCCGATGCCCTTGCCGCGGTGGAGGCCGGGGCGGGCGATCTGCTCCTACGGGGTTGGAGCGCCGAGTCGATCGGCGAACTCCGTGATGCGCTGGATGCGAGGTTGGTGGAGCGGACCGCGATCGCCGCCGGTATGACGGTCGATCGGGCTCGCCGAGAACTCGATAGCGAGACCTTCACCGTTTGGCTGAACCAGGTGGATGCGGCGGGACTCGCCCGGCCGCGTACCGATTGGGCGCCGGGAAAGGACATCCCCGCCCCGATACCCGAACAACGCTTCAGCGCGCAGTGGCCGGATTCGACATGGACGAACGGTGGGGGAGCCGTTGATCTCCGCGACGCGTCGTCGGGGATCGCACCCATTCTGGATCGGGCCCTCGCCGGACAGGCGCCGAGCACCGCGGAGATCGCGGAGCTCTTTGCCGCCAGGGGGCGGGACGTCGATGCTATTGCGTGGGCGGCCGACCAGATCCGGCGCGACGTGAACGGCGAGACCGTGACCTACGTCGTGAATCGGAACATCAACTACACGAACCAGTGCTATTTCCGCTGCGGCTTCTGTGCGTTCAGCAAAGGACCGCGTTCGCTGAACCTTCGCGGCGATCCGTATCTACTGACCATCCCTCAGGTCGTCGAGAGGACGGTCGAAGCGCACCGGCGCGGGGCAACCGAGGTCTGTCTCCAGGGTGGCATCCATCCCGGCTTCACCGGCGATTTCTACGTGACTGTGGTCGAGGCGATCAAAGAAGCCGTGCCGGACATGCACATTCACGGCTTCACACCACTCGAGGTGTGGCAAGGGGCCGAGACGCTCGGTGTCGACGTCCGGTCCTTCCTGGAGCGGCTCCGCGATGCCGGACTCGGCACCCTGCCGGGTACTGCCGCCGAGATCCTCGACGACCGGATCCGGGAGCACCTGTGCCCCGACAAGATCGGTACCGCGCAATGGGCCGAGGTCATGATCACAGCCCATGAGCTGGGTCTGCGGTCCACATCCACGATCATGTTCGGCCACATCGACGATGCGGTGGCGTGGGCCAACCACATCGAGGTGCTCCGCCGGATCCAACGCCGTACGGGGGGGATCACCGAGTTCGTGCCGCTTCCCTTCGTGCACATGGGCGCTCCCATCTACCTTCGCGGTCTGAGCCGACCCGGCCCCACCTGGGACGAGGTCGTGCTCATCCACGCCGTGGCCCGCATCGCGTTCGTTGGCCTCATCGACAACATCCAGGCGTCGTGGGTGAAGCTCGGAATCGAGGGCGGCAAGCGATTGCTCGATGCCGGATGCAACGATCTCGGGGGAACGCTGATGGACGAGATCATCTCCCGCTCAGCCGGTGCCGCTCACGGCACGTTCATGGAGGCAGCCGACTTCGAGCGAGCGATCGTCGAGGCAGGCCGCGTGCCGCGGCGACGTACCACGCTCTACGAGGCCATCGAAACGGTCACCCCACTCACCCTGAGGTGAGCGTCCGCTCCACGTTGGCGACGCCAATACACTCGGCGCGATGGCTGAACCGGACCGCGCCCAGCCCACTCGCGATGCGTTGTTCGACGCGGCGAAGCGTGTCTTTCAGGAACTCGGCTATGCCCGAACGTCCCATGCCGACATCGCGTTCGAGGCGGGAATAGGCCGCACCACGTTCTACGAGCACTTCTCTTCGAAGGAGGATCTGCTCGTGCAGCTCGTTGAGCGCGACCTGCCGGCGTTGATCGACGAGAAGATCGAGAGCGTCGATGCAAGCCTGTCGCCTCCGGAGCGCCTCCAGCGGTTGACCGAATTGATGGTCGAGTTCGTCGGGACTGATCACATCGGTCTCATCCTGCATACGGAAGTACCCCGGCTCTCGCTCGAAGCTCAGGCGGCGATCGCCCGCTCGCACAGTGGGATGAGCGGGGCGTTCATGAGCGTCTACCGCGACGGAGTCGAGTCCGGGGCGTTCCGCGAGCTACCGTCCATGCTCGCCGGGCGCCTCATCGAGCAGACGATCATGACGGGAGGTCGCGTTCTCATGGACACCGAGGAGCCCAAGCAGCACGTGCATGAGATCGCCTCGCTCACGGCCGACTTCCTCGTCGCTGCGTTGCTCGTGCCGTGAAGATCAACGTCGTCACGATCTTTCCGGAGTTCTTCTCCTCTCCCCTCGACACGAGCCTGGTAGCCCGGGCCATCGCGAGCGGCGCACTCGACGTTGAGCTGGTCGACCTGCGTGAGCACGGCAAGGGAGTCCATCGCCAGGTGGACGACGCACCGTTCGGCGGCGGTGCCGGCATGGTGATGATGATCGAACCGCTTGCCGCCGTGCTCGACCCGCTCGCATCGACGCATCGGGTTCTTTTCAGCCCGGCAGGGCGTCCCCTCGATCAGGGATCGCTCGATCGCTTTGCGAGCGTCGATGCGCTCACGCTCGTGTGCGGACGCTACGAGGGTGTCGACGAGCGGGTTGCCGAGCACCTGATCGATGAGGAGGTCTCCCTCGGCGACTTCGTACTTCTCGGGGGAGAGGTCGCTGCGCTGGCGGTGATCGAAGGCGTGGCCCGACTGCTGCCCGGTGTCATCGGCAACCCGGCTTCGGTGCATACCGAGAGCTTTCGTGATGGGTTGCTGGAGGAGCCGCAATACACCCGGCCCGCCAAGTTTCGCGGTTGGGAGGTTCCGGAGGTGCTGCTATCCGGGGACCACGCCAGGATCGAACAGTGGCGTCGCGACCAGCGCGAGAAGCGGACCCGGGAGCGCCGGCCCGACCTGTTGTGAGGCATTGGGCTTCGGGCAGGCACGTCCTCGCTTGCGTAGGGTTTCGCGGGTGGCCGACTTCGTGGAAATAGGCAGCAGGTTCAGAGGACCACCCAACTCGGGACAGGGTGGCTACTCGGCAGGGGTGGCGGCATCGTTCATCGCTGGACCGGCGAGGGTTCGGTTGCGTCGCCCGCCACCGCTCGGTACGAGGATGACCATCGAATCGACGGTGGACGGTGTTGTGGTCCGCGACGGAGATGTCATCGTTATGAGCGCAGTGCCATCACCGGTGAAGGTCGAGGTACCGATCGATACCGATCGGCTTGCCGCCGTGTTCAGGAGAGGGGCCTCGCCGGCACCGCCACGTGAAGCTCATGCTGCTCCGACATGTTTCGTCTGCGGCATCGACGGCGACCTCGGCGTACACCCGACACGCCTCCCCGACTCGCGGTTGTGGGCGACGGTGTGGACCCCGGAATCGCTCGACGCTGAACGAACGGTGCGGTCCGAGATGGTGTGGGCGGTCCTCGACTGTCCGGGTGGCTGGGCCACCGGCGACTCGAAACGGCACCAAGGGAGCTTCTTCCCGGCCCTGGCGACGATGGTGGCCGAGATCGTTCACCCGGTTCCCGTCAGACATCCGGTGGCCGTCGTTGGATGGATGGTCTCCGAAGACGAACGGCGCATCGACTCCGGATCGGCGCTCATCGACAGCGACGGCACCGTCCTGGCAAGGGCTGTGCTGTCGCAGGCGATCGTTCCGCTCGATTGGGGAGCCGACGCCACCTGAAATGCAGCTGGTAGCACGCCGCTGGTCTGGAAAAGAAGAGTCTTGTGACCTTTGCGGGGTGTCTAGGTCACGGGGCGCGTGCGGCGGGGACGATGGTGGTGTGGCCGAGGGGGCTGGTCCATTGGTAGTCGCCGTTGGGGAGGCGTGTGTAGGTCCAGCCGTATTGGTGGCGGAGGCAGTGGTCGTGGCGGCATAGTGGCGCCATGGCGTCGACGGTGGTGGCGCCGCCTTTTGCGTAGGGGGTGGTGTGGTCGAGGTCGGATGTGATGGCGGGCATGCGGCAGCCGGGAAAGACACAGGTTTGGTCTCTGGTTTCGATGGCGCGGCGTTGCGTGGCGGTGGGGCGGCGTCGGGTGGTCCCGGTGGCGACGGGTTGGCCGGTGTCGGTGAGGGTGAAGCGCCATTCGGCGTCGGGGTGGTTGAGGGCGATTTGGCGGGCGATGTCGGCGATGACGGGCCCGTAGCCGCCGAGTTCTCCGGGCGTGTCGGTCATTCCGGTCAGCGTTTCGACGTCGACACGCAAGTCGATGACGCCTTTGGATCCGTTCTTTGATCCATTTGCTGCCGTTCCGGTGAGGAGGTCGAGGTAGACGTCGGCGCGGAGTTGGTCCATGGTGCGGGCTTCACCGTTGGTTCTCAGGCTGCGGGCAATGGCGTCGATACGGTGCCGGATCTCGGCAACCCGATCGGGCGCCAAATCGAGGCCGTAGAGGTGGGCGGTGCCGTCGGTGGTGGCTTCGACCGTGACGCGGCGCTGCGTAACGGCTGTCTCGTAGCGGTCTTTGGCAGCTTCGGGGTCGGTCTCCATACAGAGACGCTGGAGACGGGCCCGCAACTGTCCGGTGGTGAGCTGCGGAGCGTTGCCCAATACCCGTGAAGCGACGGTTTGGGCCTCGACGATCGGCAGGTGGGTGGTTTCGTAGACGATGACACCGGCTCGGCGCCGATCGATGCTGCCCGCCTGCAACGCGGCATACACGGCGGGCAGACGCCTGCGCAGCTCGAGGGCCATGTCGAGTTCGCGGTCCGCGCAGCGGCGGGTGAGACCCAACGCCACCCGGATCTCCGCCGCGGCGGCCTCCGCGGCGTCGGCTTGACCCATTGCGGAGTCGGTGTCGATGTCGAGTTCGTCGGCGACGGCGTCGACGACGGCTTCCATCGTCTCGAACTGACGGGCCTGGAGATGAGACACCTGACGCTGTTGGGCTCGCAACACCACCAGCCGGTCACCTCCCGACAGTGACTGGATATCGATCGACGCCAACATCGCGCCGAGGACCAGACCCGGCTCCATTGTGTCGAGACCCGCCGGAATCCACTCAACAACAGCGGTCTGCAGCAGCTCTGGAGGCAACATCTGTGACATGAACCCATCCTCTCAGGAGGGTGTGACACTTTTGCTTGGATTGGGGTGGGCAAGCTTCTTTGTCGACGGATACGAAGACGGGATGGACGCCGTTCGACCCAGTCGCGGCCCGACCGCGTCGAGGCCGCTCACTACGCTGCTTTGCTATGACCGACCTCGACCGAGTGGTGACAGCCAAGAAGGCCGGTTACGAGGCGTGCTTCGGCTGCGGCGCGCAGAACGCGATCGGCATCCACATCGAAGGCTTCGAGCGGATCGACGGAGGGTTCGGCGCCACGTTCGCGCCCTTGCCCGACCATCGCGGGTTCGAGGGCCTACTCCACGGCGGCATCGTGGCGACGGCCCTCGATGAGATGCTCGCCTGGACGGCGACCCTCGAGGAGGACGTGTTCGTCTTCACCGGGAAGCTGGAGCTCCGTTACCGGAACCCGGCCTCGCCCGATGAGCGCTATCGGCTTCGCGGCTTTCTCGACGAGCGGAGAGGCCGCCGCCTGCTGCTCCACGGAGACTGCCGCAACGACGCAGGAGAAGTTGTGGTCGAAGCATCCGGTCTCTATCTGGTCGCTGCGGTGGACGAGGCGACCCTCGCCCCGACGTAGCAGGCTCTGTCCCCCCAGGAGGAGAGGAGCCGGCACCAGATACGCGCCACCTCCTTCTACAATCCGGTGGCTTTCCGTTCTGGAGGATCCCGTGAACACGCTCGATGAGGTCGAGTCGCCATACCTGCGCGACGACATCCCGGACTTCGGTCCCGGCGATACCGTGCGTGTGCACGTGCGCGTCATCGAGGGTGGTCGGGAGCGCATCCAGCTCTACGAAGGCGTCGTCATCGCCCGCAATGGAGGCGGTGTGCGCGCCACCTTCACCGTCCGCAAGATCAGCTTCGGCGTTGGCGTCGAGCGGATCTTTCCGGTGCACGCTCCGATCATCCAGAGGATCGAGGTCTTGCGCCGCGGTGATGTCCGCAGGGCGAAGCTCTACTACCTGCGTGACCGCGTCGGCAAGGCGACGCGGATCAAGGAGAAGCGCGACTGAGTCGGCGTGCTCGTCGACGCCTCCTCCCTCAGCAATGCCGTCCGGTATCTGGCCGAACGTGAACCGGTCCTCCACGCCCTCCATGCCGAGAACGGGTTACCACCGCTGTGGCACCGTGAAGGTGGATTCGCGACGATCGTTGCCCTCATCCTCGAACAGCAGGTCTCGCTCGCCTCGGCACGAGCCGCCAACCGCAGGCTGGTAGACGTCCTCGGCGGCGAGGTCGACGCGGCAGGGTTGCTCGAACTGAGCGACCAGGATCTCCGTGCCGTCGGCTTCTCGAGGCAGAAGGCCGACTATTGCCGCGACCTCGCCACAGAGGTGCTCGCCGGAAGATTCGATGCGTCTCATCTCGAGTCGCTCGATGACGGCGCCGCCCGCAGCCGGTTACAGGGCCTGCGCGGTGTCGGTCCATGGACGGCGGAGTGCTACCTCCTGTTCTGCCTGAGACGACCCGATGCATGGCCCACCGGGGATCGGGCCCTCTATGTGTCGATGCGAGATGTCTTCGACCTCGGCGAGGTGCCGTCACCGATGGATGGCGACGATCGCGCGTTGCGCTGGAGCCCGTGGCGGTCGGTTGCCGCTCGCATGCTCTGGCACGACTATCTGCGGCGTCGCGGCCTCGATCCGCATGGTCTCGGGACAAGCGACGGCGGTGGGTAACGTTCCCCCCGTGAGCGACCAGGGTCCAGAAGACGTTCGCTCGCCTCCGCCGGATCCATACGAGGACGAGGCGGACGCGGACGCGGCCAAGAAGAGCAAGAAGAAGCGGAAACGGGATCCCCTCCCGTTCTGGCTGGAGCTGCCGCTCCTCGTCCTGATCGCGCTGATCGTTGCGGTCGTGATCAAGACGTTCCTCGTTCAGGCGTTCTGGATCCCTTCGTCTTCGATGGAGGACACCCTCCAGATCAACGATCGGGTTCTCGTCAACAAGTTGGCGTACCAGTTTGGCGACGTTGCCCGCGGACACGTCATCGTGTTCGATGATCCGAACGGGGAGACCGCGGCCGGTGAGAGCTTCCTCGCCTCGATCTCGCGCAACGTCGCGGAGGCTGTTGGCTTGTCCGCCCCGCGCTCAGAATTCATCAAGCGAGTGATCGGATTACCGGGAGAGACCGTCGAGGTTCGCGATTCGAAGATCTTCATCAGCGGGAATCCCCTCGCAGAGCCATATCTGAAACCGGGATCCCGCATGCCCGACTACGGACCGGTCGAAATCCCGGCCGACCATATCTTCGTCATGGGGGACAACCGGCTGCAGAGCCAGGACAGCCGGTTCTTTGGTCCCATCCCGACCGACGACATCGTGGGCCGCGCCTTCGTCATCATTTGGCCACCGTCACGCTGGGGCGGACTCTGATCGAATCCGTCACGGCCACGTGGTAACGGTCCCCGCTAAGGGGCGCGTGGTCGGTACCATCGGTGGGCCGCACGGCAGCGCCACCAGAATTGGAGATGCGTCGCATGGGTGAAGAGGATCTCGAGCGGTTCGAAACAGACGTCGAGCTGCAGATCTACCGGGAGTACCGCGACGTTCTGCCGATGTTCCGCTACGTCGTAGAGACCGAGCGCCGCTTCTATCTCGCCAACAAGGTCGATCTCAACACCGTGCGCCAGGATGGTTCCGTGTATTTCGAGTTGGCGCTCGAGGATGCCTGGGTGTGGGACATGTACCGCCCGGCGCGATTCGTGAAGCGGGTCAAGGTCATGACCTTTCGCGACGTCAACATCGAGGAGATCGACGCCGTCTCTAGCGACGTCGACAACCTCTGAACTGCACCAGTTGACACGAGATCTGTCGCATGGTCTGGGCACGATGACGTTGTGGCATCACCCCGTCACCTCGACCTCGGGCGGCTCGGAGAGCTGATCGCGGCGCAATTCCTGTCTCGCAGAGGGGCCCGCATCGAGGGTCGCAACGTTCGCAGCGGCCGCGGTGAAATCGATCTGGTTGCCTTGATCGATGGGCGGCGCGTCGCCGTGGAGGTCAAGTCGGCACGGCGAGCCTCCGGCACCGACCCCCGGGAGAACCTCGACGATCACAAGCTGGACATGGTTCGCCGCACCGCGGCAGGACTCGATCCCCCTATTCACCGCATCGATCTCATCACGGTGGTCCTCGATGGAGAGGGAGCCGCGGTGCGGTGGCTCCGCGATGTGGTTTGACACCGCCGACGTCAAGATCCGAAGCGGCGGCGCTGCTCGCGAAACCAGCACCCGCGATGCCAATGGCGCCGCAAATCCGGTGCGTACTCGGGGACCACGACCACGTGGCCGGTGCCCGGCTCGATGGGCAGTTCACAACCGGGGCACACATACGCCTTGCGGGCTTGATACGGCTGAATGGGGTGCACAAACTCCTGGTCGAAGTCGCTCACCCGAAGAACCCCCACAGCAGAAAGGCGATCGTGACGGCGATGAACCCGACGACGAGGACGACGTCCACCGCCGTCTTACGCTGCTTGCGGAATGGGTTGAACCCCATCTCTCTTCCCAGATCTCGAATCCAGCCCGCAGTATGTCGGCTCGATCCGCTCTACTGTCGCACCCATGGCTTTTCTCAGCACTGAAGACCGGGGGGCGGTGCGCTGGATGACGATGAGCAACGTCGAGCGGAAGAACGCCATCCCCCTCGAAGGTTGGGTCGAGCTTGCGGACGCGTTCTCCGAGTTCGAGTCGTCCGCACAACGTGCCCTCGTCATCCGTGGCGCCGGAGAGGACTTCTGTGCCGGAGCCGATCTCAGTGCTGGTTTCACCAGACTCGAGAGCGCGGCAGACAACGTCACCCTGATGCGCTTGCCGAGTCGAGCCGCTCTCGCCCTCCATCGATTGTCGAAACCGACCGTCGCCGCCGTGGACGGTGTGGCCGTCGGTGCCGGCATGAACCTCGCCATCGGCTGCGACATCGTCATCGCATCGCAGCGGGCGCGGTTCGCCGAGATCTTCATCCAGCGCGGACTGGCGCTCGATTTTGGCGGGACCTGGCTGCTCCCGCGGCTCGTCGGTCTGGCTCGAGCCCGCGAGATCGCACTCACCGGGCGCATGGTCGATGCCGACGAAGCCGCCTCCATCGGGCTCGTCGCCCGCGTGGTCGGTCACGAAGGTCTCGAATCTACGGCGGCCGAGGTGTCGGATGCACTTGCCGTCGGTGCACCGCTGGCGCAGCGTTTTGTCAAGGCGGGTCTCGATCGCTCGTCTAGCATGACCTTCGAACAAGCGTTGGCCTTCGAAGAGCAGGCCCAGGCGCTCTTGTTGGCCTCCGAAGATGTCATCGAGGGAGCCACCGCGTTCATGCAGCACCGCCCTCCGGAGTTCCCCGGTCGTTGAACGACCGGGGAACGCAGATTACGCGCCGGCAGTTGAACCACTGATGAGCAAGATCATGATCGTGCTGCTGGTAGCGATTGCTCTCGTGGCGGCGGCCTGCTCGACGCAGAGCGAGCCGGCTACGACGACGTCCACCACATCGGACATATTGACATCTGCCCCCGCTCCGGCCACGACCGCTGGGTCACTGCCGGTCACCACCCTCCAGGATCTCCCGGTCGAGGACGCCGCGATCCTGAGAGAGGCCAACACGCTGCTCGTCGTGCCGACCGAGGAGCAGGTGGCCATCGTCGCCGCCGCGATGGCTGCCACCGGCGATGACGGATGGGTCCCGTTTCTCGTCGATTTGCTGAGAACCTTCGGTTTCGGCGACTCGCTCAGGCAATTGGAGACGGCGCTCGAGACGCTTACCGGAGTCCCTATCTCCGCAGGTCCCGGCGGCGCATACCGGACGTACGGGGCGTGGATGTACCGCGAGGAACCGATGCCGGTTGCGGGGTACATCGGGTGGAAGGCCAGGCTCTTCGGGCTGATCGATCCGGCGTTTGGTCCCCTCATCGAATCGGTCGATGATCCGGTGCTCGCTTCCCAGCTCCAATGGGGCGGGGTGCGCCGGGGTGGAATCCCCGAGCTCAACGACGCCCCGACGATCACCGTCGTCGAGGCCGACTACATGACGCCCGGCGAGCTGACGTTCGGAGCCGTGATCAATGATGAGATCAGGTCCTACCCGCACCGGATCCTCGATCACCACGAGCTCGCCAACGACACCCTCGGAGGAGAGCCGGTGGCGCTGGCGAACTGCACCCTGTGCAGGACCGGTGTGCTCTTTTCGCGCATCGTGGATGGGCGGGTGCTCGACTTTCAGACGTCGGGTCTGCTGCGCAACTCGAACAAGGTCATGGTCGACGTGCAGACCGATTCGCTATGGAACCAGCTCACGGGCGAGGCCATTGCCGGACCACTCGAGGGGACCGTGCTCGAGCGGTTCCCGGTCACGGTCACCACGTACGGCGAGTGGATTGCCGAACATCCGACGTCGGATGTAGTCGCCGTGCCCGGTTTGGGTGTGGAACTGCCCCAGGGCGTCATCGGCGCCCCGTATTCGTACGAACCGGGTGACGCCTACGCCGACTACTACGCCTCGGACGACTTGTGGTTCCCCGTCGCCGAGGTCCCTGATGTCTTTTCCGCCAAGGCCCTGGTCGCCACCGTGGATCTCGACGGTGAGCAGCTGGCGGTTGGCATCGAAGAGCTGGCGGCGGCGGGTCCGCAACTGCTCGAGATCGCCGGCACCGCGATCGTCGTCGTCGAGACATCCGGCGGTGCCCGCGTCTACGACACCGCAGGAAGCGCGGTGGCCGTCTCGGACGTCGACCCGGCCGCGGCGGGGGAGGAATCGCTCGTCCTGTCCGACGGAACAGAGCTGCCTCGAGTGCAGAGCGGTCACTCCTTCTGGTTCGCCTGGTACGTCAACTTCCCGGACACCGAGACCTGGCCGACCGGCTGAGATCAACCGAGTCTCCGGTTCCTGTCACCGGCGTGGCATACCGTCGAGGAATGACTGCTTCAACCGTCACCTCTTGTGTCCTCGTTGGTGTGCGTCCCACGGCCGTCCACGTCGAAGCTCACGTCACGGCCGGGAGGGGCTCATTCCACATCGTGGGCCTACCGGATGCAGCCGTTCGTGAGGCCAAGGAGCGCGTTCGCGCCGCCATCGTCTCTTCGGGCCTCGACTTTCCCGGAGGCCGTGTGATCGTGAACCTCTCTCCTGCTGATGTTCCCAAGGGAGGAACCGCCTTCGACCTTCCTATTGCCCTGGGGGTGCTCGCGGCCAACGGGAGATTGGAGGCGCCGCCGGTCACGGCCCTGGGAGAACTCGGACTCGATGGCACGATCCGCGATGTCCGCGGCGGGCTGGCTGCGGCCATCGTTGCCCGGGAGCAGGGCACAGAATGCCTGGTACCCGCGGGGGCGGCCCGTGAGACGGTGGGGCGCTCTGACGTCGGTGTGAGAGTGGTGCACTCACTGGCCCAGGCCGTCGCTGTAGCCGTTGGCACGGCACCTTCCGATCCACCGCCGTCGCCGTTGCGGGATCGCGAGACCGTTCCGGACATCGCCGAGATCCGGGGTCAGGCGCTCGCCAAGCGGGCGCTCGAGATCGCCGCCGCCGGAGGGCACCATCTGCTGCTGACGGGACCTCCCGGCTCTGGCAAGACGATGCTGGCGAGGGCATTGCCCGGGATCCTGCCACCGCTCGCCGATGACCAGGCGCGAGAGGTTGCCCTCGTATGGTCCGCCGCCGGGCGACTCCCGTCCGATTCACGGGTGCCGCCTTTTCGCTCTCCGCACCATTCCCTCAGCGCGGCCGGGATGATCGGGGGTGGAAGCGGCGTGTTGGTACCCGGCGAAGCGATCCTTGCCAATCACGGTGTGCTCTTCCTCGATGAGCTCGGTGAGTTTCCTCCACATCTACTCAACGCGCTTCGCCAGCCCGTGGAGGATGGTGTCGTGACCCTGGCACGCAAGGGAATCTCCGTGACGTTTCCGTGCCGCACCCAGGTCATTGCCGCCACCAACCCGTGTCCTTGCGGATACGACGGTGATCGACTCACCGCGTGCCGCTGCACAGACAACGCCAAGGCGAGGTACGACCGCCGCCTGTCGGGTCCGCTCATGGACCGCTTCGACCTCCGACTGACGGTTCCTCGTCTCGACCCGGACGATTTCGATGCGGCTCCCGGCGAGGCGGCGGCGGTCATCCGCGCCAGGGTGATTGCCGCCCGCGAGCGGATGCTCCACCGCGGGACGGTCAACGCAGCGCTCCGCCGCGTCGACATCGACGGTGCTCGGTTCGACTCCAGAGCCATGGAACTGCTCAAGGCCCGTGTTCGGGGGTCGACGCTCACGGGGCGGGGATGGGACCGCGTGCGCCGGGTGGCGGTGACGATCGCCGATCTCGCCTCGTGTGAGGTCGTCACCGACGTCCACATGTCCGAGGCCCTCACCCTGCGAGGGGTCGACCATGGTTGACTCCTGGCGCATTCGGCTGGCGTTTGCCGGACTCCACCCCGACAGGGTGCGAGGCCTGGTGGATCGGTTCGGTTCGCCACGCGCCGTGGCGCGGGCCATCGAGCGAGGGAAGATCGAGACACCGGATAGGGCGCGTGAGGCCGTCTCGGTCGACCCGAAACAACGCGTTGCGGAAATGCGGAAGATGGGTGTCTCGATGCTGGTGCGAGGTGTCGATGGCTACCCGGAACGGCTCGCCGTGTTCCCGGATGCGCCGGAGGTCCTGTTCGTGCGCGGCACATTGCCGATCGGCAGTGGCGTTGCTGTGATCGGCACCCGTCGCTGCACCAGCTACGGCAAGCGCGTGGCCCGCGATTACGGGCAGGCCCTGGCTCAGGCCGGCGTGGTTGTGGTGAGCGGCCTCGCTCGCGGCATCGATGGTGCTGCCCATCGGGGCATGGTCGCGGCCGGTGGCCGCGGTGTCGCCGTCCTCGGGTCGGGCATCGACGTTCTTTACCCCCGTGAACACGCCAAGCTGTCCGGCGAGATCGTCGACCTCGGTGGTGCCATCGTCACCGAGTATCCACCAGGCACTCCGCCTGAAGGGTGGCGTTTCCCGCCGCGCAACCGGATCATCGCCGGTCTTGCCGAGGCCGTCGTGGTGGTCGAGGCCGCGGCCCGAGGCGGAGCTCTCATCACCGCCGGCAAGGCCCTCGAGTACGGCGTCCCTGTGCTGGCGGTTCCCGGAGACGTCGAACGGGACACCTCGAGGGGCTGCAATCTGCTGATCCGCGATGGGGCACACCCTGTGTTGGACCCCGAAGATCTGCTGGAGGAGGTGTCGTTGCTCATCGGTTATTGACCGGACGCGATGCGCTCAGCACCGTCGACCAACATGCTCCTGATTTGATCGTCGAACAGGGTTGTAGCGCACCGTGCTTACCTTCAGTCCCCCATCTCGCCACACATTTGCCAGTGAGTTGTTCGCTGCTACGGCTGCGGCGCAGGGTCGATTGAGAAGCCTTCCATCATCTGGCGGAAGAGCCCGAGGTCGTCCTCCTCGGTTCCTGCGGGCGCTTTCCACAGCAACTCCCACCACCAGTCTCCATCCAACACGCCGGCATCGATGACGTGAGTTGCATCAGCGCCCTCGCCGTAGTGCATCACCACGAGATAGCCGCGCTGATCGGCGAGCGTCAGAGGCTCGAAGGTGTCGACCGTCGCAGCAAAATCGCTTTCGAAATAGGCGACAACGGCCTCCTGCAAGCCCTCGACGGTGCGTTGATCCGCAGGTATGCCCTCGTCGACCGGCGCGACTCGGTAGACCGTCAAGATGGCCTCGTTGGGGCTCTGGAACTCCTCGCTGAACTCATCACTGGTTGTGAACTCCCAGGCCGGCGGGAGCCAAATCGCATAGCCGCGCTCGCTGGAGTAATCACGCCATCCCACCGGGAGCGCGACGCTGGTCACCGTTGTGTTCGCTATTGACGTGCTGGGGGCAGCCGACGTCGGAGGTGGGGCAGTGGCGCTCGTCGTCGGCGCCGCGGTCGTGGTCTCGGTGAGCCCGGTGGTCTCGGTGGTCTCGGTTGCGTCTCCGCTGCACGCACCGCCGCACAAGGTGATCACAACGACCAGCCAAATCGCGTTTCGCTTCATCCGCATCCCCCTGCTTCATCCGCGTCCCCTGTCACAGATCCTAGGACCTGCCTCTTGGATTGGCTCGACGGAACAACGGCAATGTCAGCCAAACACTCATCACTGTCCCGAATCGACACACCAGAGCCCGATCGCGAGGCCGCCCATCACGGCATCTATGGGCGCTTCCGGGCGGTCTCGAGAAATCCGTGAAATTCGTGGCCCCGGTCCGTGGTGGTGGCGTAGGTTTGGGAGCGTCACCAGAGACAGGAGGTCTCATGAAGTTCCTCATCGTGACAAAGTCGCGCGAAGCGATGCCACCCGAGATGATCCTGCCGTCCCTTCAGGGCATGAAGAAGTGGGTGGCGGAGAATCGTGCTAACGGCAAGCTCATCGATGCCTGGGCGTTTGCGGGAACCATCGGCGGCGGGGGAATCCTCGATGTCGACAGCGCCGAAGAACTCGACGCCATCATGACCAAGTTTCCGTTCGCGGCGACGTCGAGCGTCGAGATCCACCCCTTGACGAACCTCGAAGACGCGTTGGACCGCGCTGAGGCGAACATCACCGAGATCATGGCGGCGATGCAAGCCGCAGGCTGACTCCCTGATATCGACCCTGACGGTGGGCTACTTCCACACGCCGGAGGTGGCCCACCGTGCTGTCGAGGTGACGCAGAACCGGTTTCGAGCGACGAGCTGATCCGTACGCCCGGGGCGGGAGTCGCCATCCGATCCGTACTCGAGGAGGACAGACAAATGGTTGTCACGATGCTTGAAGCCCGAGTCCGCGACGACACAACCGCGGTACTCATCGACGAGTACGGCAGTGCCGGGGACACGCTGCCGCCTTTCATCGTCGAGACGTTCGTGCTCCACGCCGCCCACAGCGACCTGTGGAGGATCGTGACTGTGTGGGAAAGCCGAGATGCTCTCGACCAATACCGGGCCTCCGTCGAGACGCCTGAAGGGGTCCGCATCTTCCGTTCCGCCGGTGCAGAACCAGCGTTGAAGGTATTCGAGGTCGCTGCGCACGCCGCTCAGCCATAGCCGACCGAAGCCTTCGAGCTACTCACAGAGACCGCGTCCCTCAACACGCCCGTTCCATGGAGGATCGAGCGCCTTCTCAAGCAGCCCTCGGCGCCCACCGATGAGATCACACCATGAAGGTGATGCTGTTTGTGGTCGGAGGGATCATCGTGTGGGCTGCTGCCGCGGTCGCTTGGTGGCCCATTGCCTACCTCGGTGGTGCCTACCTCGGATCTACGATGCCGGGCATCGACCATGGAACCGTCCTCGCCGCCGTGGCGATCCCCCTCTTCCTGGCGGGCTTGATCGCCTTGTTGGTAACCATCCGAAGATGGAACCAAGGAAAGTCTCTGCCCGGAGTCCTCGAGCGGTTGCGAGCTCGTTCCACCTGACCTCGCCGAACTCTCGCGGCAAGGGACCCATCCCGAGGGGCGTGGGTGTCGTTGCTCATCGGTCGTTGACCCCACGCACCGAGACCACCACCATGGTTGTGTGGTGCCAACTCCTTCCCGCCCCTCTCTCGCTGCGGCCATCGACAGTTACCTCGTGCGTCTCCAGGACCAGCGTGGGTTGTCCTCGCACACCATCAAGGCGTATCGCAGCGACCTGGCCCAGTTCACCATGTTCTGCGACCGCCTCGGACTCGCCGGCATCGAAGACATCGACCGCCGGGTGGTGCGTCGGTTCATTGCCCACTTGACCACCCGGTCCTATTCGAAGCGATCGGTCTCTCGCAAGGTGGCCTCGGTCCGGGCATTCCTCGAGGATGCCGCCCGACGGGGCACCATCGATGCCAACCCCGCCGCCGGCGTGCCGACCCCGCGTCGACCGTCGACGGTGCCGAAGGCGATTCCGCCGCGAGCTCTCGGCCGGTCACTCGACGCCATCGACGGAGACGACCCGGTAGCGCTGCGGGATCGGGCATTGCTCGAGCTCATCTACGGGACCGGTTTGCGGGTCTCGGAAGCCGTGTCGCTCAACGTCACCGATTTCGGCCGGGACCGGTTCTTGAGCATCGTCGGCAAAGGCGACAAGGAACGTGTGGTCCCGCTGGGGAGGAATGCTTCGGCAATCGTCGACCGTTATGTGGCGGAGGGCCGTCCGCGACTGTGTAACGACCAGAGCGCCAACGCGCTGTTTCTCGGTGTCCGCGGTGGCCGGTTGGCGGAGCGCGAGGTGCGCCGGATCGTCCAGCGCCGTCTCGCCACATTTCCGCATGCGCTGCGGCACTCGTACGCTACGCACCTACTCGAAGGAGGAGCCGACCTGCGTGCGGTGCAGGAACTGCTGGGACACGCCGAGCTGGGGACGACCCAGATCTACACTTCTGTGACGCGAGACCATCTCAAGGCGGCGTATGACCGAAGTCACCCACGTGCATGAGCGAGGCGAGGAAGAGCTCGCCGAGCTCTGGGAGCGGTTCAAAGCGACCGACGACCAGAAGGCGCGAGAGGGCCTGATCCTCCACTACTCGCCGTTGGTCAAGTTCGTGGCCGGTCGTCTTCGCGCCGGTCTTCCCAAGAGCGTCGATCCCGGAGACCTGGCTTCCTATGGGACTTTCGGTCTCATCGATGCCATCGACAAGTTCGAGCCGGAGCGTGGCTACAAGTTCGAGACCTATGCGGTGAACCGCATCAAGGGGGCGATCCTGGACGAACTCCGCGCCCTGGATTGGGTTCCCCGTTCCGTTCGTGCCCGGGCTCGCGAGATCCAACGGAGTCTCGCCGAGCTGGAGCACTCGCTGCAGCGCAGCCCGACGGAGGAAGAACTCGCCGATCACATGGACCAACCGGTCGACGTGCTGCGCGACCACCTGGGAGAGATCGCCACTCTCGGCTTCGTCGCCCTCGACGATCTTCTCAATCCGACCGAGCGTCAGTCCGGCGCGGTCGGAGACCTGGTCGCCGATCCCAAGGCGCTCGACCCCATGGGATCGTTCGAGAAGGAAGAGACGCGCTACATGCTCGCCGACTCCATCAACCGACTCCCCGAACGGGAGCGGCTCGTCCTCACTCTTTACTACTACGAGGGCCTCACCCTCGCCGAGATCGGCCAGATCCTCAACGTCACCGAATCACGGGTGTGTCAGATCCACACCAAATCGGTGATGTCTCTGCGCAACCGGCTCATCGAGCCGACCTACAGAAACTGACCGTGGTCCCCACCACTGCGTTGGATCATTAAACGCGTCGGCCGCGGTACTCTGGCGCCATCACACACGCTCGCTACAGCCCCCGGTGGTCGGGCCGCGTAGCGGCCTGCGGGGAGTCTCCACAGGGCGGGCGGAGGAACAACCCGAACAAAGAGGAGGTATCACCATGGCTGCGGTGAGCATGCGCCAACTCCTGGAAGCCGGAGTCCATTTCGGCCACCAGACGAGGCGTTGGAACCCCAAGATGCGCCCCTACATCTTCTCGGAGCGCAACGGTATCCACATCGTCGATCTTCGCCAGACGCTCGAAGCAGCGGAGAAGGCCTACACGCTGGTGCGCGACACGGTCGCCAACGGGGGCACGCTGCTTCTCGTCGGGACCAAGAAACAGGCCCAGGGCGCAATTGCCGAGGCAGCGCAGCGCAGCGGCATGCCATATGTGAACCACCGGTGGCTGGGAGGGATGCTGACTAACTTCCAGACCATCCACAAGCGCATCCTCTACATGCTCGAGCTGGAGCAGATGGAAGCGTCCGGCGAGATGGAGCAGCTTCCAAAGAAGGAGCGACTGCGCCTGCGCCGCGAGCTGGAGAAGCTGCAAACCGTGCTCGGCGGAGTCCGCGACCTGCAGCGTCCCCCGGATCTGGTGTTCGTCATCGACATTGCCACCGAGCACATTGCCGTCGCCGAAGCCGATCGGCTGGGTATCCCGCTCATCGCACTCGTTGACACCAACTGCGACCCCGATCCCGTCGACCTGGTGATCCCGGGCAACGACGATGCCATCCGCTCCGTGTACCTGATGGCGGGTCTCATGGGAGACGCGGCCCTCGCCGGTAAGGAATTGCGCGATGCCAAGAACAAGGACGCCGAGGCCGTGGCGGCCGTGGGCGAGTGAGGTCCCGTGGCTGACTACACGGCAAAGGACGTCCAGGAGCTGCGCCAAGCGACCGGCTCCGGGATGATGGATGCCAAGAATGCGCTGCGGGAGGCCGATGGTGACAAGCAGCGAGCCGCGGAGATCCTTCGCGAGAAGGGGCTTGCCGACGCCGCGAAACGTGCAGATCGCGCTCAGGCGCAGGGCACGATCGGTTCCTATCTTCATCTCCAGACCGGGCGGCCCGTGATCGGCGTGCTCGTCGAACTCGCCTCGGAGACCGACTTCGTCGCGAAGAGCGATGAGTTTCAAATGGCGGCGAACGACATCGCGATGCACATCGCAGCGGCGCAGCCGCAATGGGTTCGCGAAGAGGACGTTCCGGAAGACGTGCTGGAAAAGGAACGGGAGTTGATCGCCGCACAGGCTCGCAACGAGGGCAAGCCGGACCACATCATCGACAAGATCGTGGAGGGACGAGTGGCAAGCTTCTTCGAGAGGACTGTGCTGTACGACCAACCATTCGTGCGTTCGGAGAAGTTTGAAGGTACCGTCGGGGAGATGGTTCAACAGCTGGCAGCCACGATGGGTGAGAACATCAGTGTGGCTCGGATCGCCCGCCTCCATGTGGGCCAGGACGCCGGCTGACCGGCGCCATGGGCAACACGCGAGTCATTGTCAAGCTCTCAGGGGAGGCTTTCGCCGACCCGGTCCTCAACTTCGGCATCGATCCGCCAACCGTCGACCGCGTCGCTACCGAGATTGCCGACGTGCAGCGCGAGGGCCATCAGATCGGGATTGTGGTCGGCGGCGGCAACATCTTCCGGGGGCTCTCCTCGGCGGCCGAGGGCATGGACCGCGCCAACGCCGACTACATGGGAATGCTCGCCACCGTCATCAATGCGCTGGCGCTGAGAGACGCCCTGGAGCGAGCCGGAGTTCCGTGCCGGGTACAGACCGCGATCAACATCCAGCAGGTTGCCGAGCCGTATATCCGGTTGCGTGCCATCCGCCATCTGGAGAAGGGCAGGATCGTGGTCTTCGCCGGCGGCACCGGAAACCCGTACTTCACCACCGACACGACCGCGGCATTGCGGGCCGCCGAGATCGGGGCCGACGTGGTGCTCAAGGCCACCAGGGTCGATGGTGTCTACGACGCCGACCCGGAACTGGTGTCGACGGCCGAACTGCTCACCGAGCTGACCTATATGGACGCGATCTCGAAGCGGCTCGGGGTGATGGACAGCACCGCAATTACGATGTGCATGGACAACGACCTGCCGATCCGCGTGTTCAACATGACGGTCCCCGGGAACATTGCCAGGGCCGTGCGGGGGGAGAGCGTGGGGACGTTGGTTCGCTGAGGGGCGAGGAGGCGCCGTGATCGACGAGACATTGCTCGAGGCCGACCAGAAGATGGACCAGGCCATCGAACACACGGCACAGGAGTTCGCTGCGGTCCGCACCGGTCGTGCCAACCCGGGTCTCCTGAGCCGGGTGACGGTCGACTACTACGGCACACAGACCCCGCTCAACCAGCTGGCCGGGTTCTCTGTTCCCGAAGCTCGCATGCTGATCATCTCACCGTACGACAAGTCGTCGATCCCCGCGATCGAGAGGGCAATCAGCGCGGAGGGGTTGGGACTCAACCCGTCGAACGATGGCAACATCATCAGGCTTGCCTTCCCGGCACTCACCGAGGAGCGACGCAAGGAACTGATCCGGCACGTCCGCCATCTGGCCGAGGAAGGCCGCGTCGCGATCAGGAACATCCGTAGGCACTCGAAGGACGCCATCGAGGCGGAAGACACGTCGGAGGACGACATCCGCCGCGCCGAGAAGCAATTGCAGGAGCTGACCGACCAGCACATCGGAAGGCTCGACGAGCTCCTGGCCCACAAAGAGGAAGAACTGCTCGAAGTCTGACCAAACCGGCGGTCGATCAGGAGGACGCGTGAACAAGGGTGACGGTGAAGGGTACGACCCGCATCCCGGCGATCCGTGGCACCCGACGTGGGGTGACGGGGAGGACGATCAGGACGACCTTGCCGCGGTTGAGCAGCTCGAAGGCGAGGATCGATCCGGGTTCTTCAAGCGAATCCTCGGCCGTGATGTCGAAGGGGGAACAGACGACGAAGCCTCCTCCGACCGTCTCTTCGCCGCTCTTCGTTCCGAAGATGAGCCCGAAGGGGATGAGCCCGAAGGGGATGAGCCCGAAGGGGATGAGCCCGAAGGGGATGAGCCCGAACAGGACGGCAGCTTCGTTGCGGCGGCTGCTGAGGTCGACGAGGAGGTCGTGCCCGACCAGATCCTGCTCGACCAGATTGGGGAGCTGGGTGTTGCGCCTCCATCACGTCCCGAGGAAACAGTCCGGCCCGCGGTGCTCTCCGACGTCAGCTTCGACGCCTCCAGCGAGGGTGCCGGCGGCGCGTTGTGGGCCGTCGAAGGCGGGGCCGGTGGGCACCGTTCCGATGCTGCGCTCGAGCACCAGGCCCAGCTCGAGGAATTCGATGCAGCTGCCCAAGCCGATCTCCTTGCCGGAGAGTTAGCGACAGCAGAGGCAGCGGTCGGTGAGACGGTCATCGATGTCTCCGCTGAATCCCTCGCCGCGACCGAAGGAGAAATGGCTGCAGCGAATGCGACTGAGGAGGCCGCCGCCCTGGAGCGCGAGCTGCAGGCAGGGAGATCAGGCAGCGATGATGTGCTCTCAGATGAGGCAGCAGGCCTCGCGGCCGACCATGAGGGGGTGTTCGCCGTCGAGGCGGCAGCACGTGCCGGCGCAGATAGCGACCTCGAAGAGGGATCGCGTCTGACTCAGATGAAGACTGCCATGGCGGACCATGCCGGGGAGACGGCGTCTGCATTCGCCGCCGCCCAGCAAACGGTCGAACAAGCCGGCCTCGATGACGAACTGAACACTGAGGTCGACCGCGCCAGAACCGAGAGCGAAGCCGCCGATCTCGGGACGGTGGTCGAAGCAGCCCACCAACGCGAAGAGGCGGATCTCGTGACGGCATCCGCCGATGAGGACGCGTTGCTCGAAGAGGAACTTGCGGCAGCCGTGACCGCAGGCTTGATTGCGCGTGAACACGAAGCGGTGCGATTGGGCACCGATGATGCTGCAACCAGTTTCTCCGTTCCCGACGTGGAAGCGGTCGGGTTCGAGTTTGAGGATCCCGAGCCGCGCCTCGAGGCGACGATCGACGCCCAGACAACCGGTCCTACGCCGCCACCCGTGACCCAGATGGACGAGGGTGATGATGCCGATGCGAGCCGCGAACCGGTAGCGGCCGCGGTTGACGACGCCGACGGCGACACGGGTGCAGAGGCGCTCGACACCACCGACGGTGCCCCGGACGCCGTGGCGGAAGTGCCAAGGAGAAGAGGCTGGCGGAGATGGCTCGGCATCGGTGGCGCTGGAGTTGCAGCGTCATCGACGGCCGGTGGGGTAGATGACCTTGCAGCAGCGCTCGAAGAGACGGCAGACGCCGACGAAGTGGCACTACCGTCAACCGCCATGGCTGCTGATGTCAATGACGATGACGCCACGTCGGAGCTTCCACTCGGTACGCCGGACGACGGTCCGCTCGCCGATGAGATGCACCCGGTTCCTGCTGTCGGAGACGTAGGTTTCGAGGGTTGGCTCGACGACCCCGAAGGGCCGCCTGGAGACAACTCCCTGGATGCTCCGAGCGAAAGTCCCTATGCCGGGCTCGACGCCGACGACGCCGAGGACGAAATCGCCGACTGGGTGGCCTTTGCTGAGGATCACGCCGCCGGGGACGATGCCGATGGCGATGAGCAGTCTGAGGCCGACGATGAAGTCACTGCCGATACCGATGAAGTCACTGCCGATACCGATGAAGCTGGCACAGAGGACGAGGACGAAGATGACACCGACGAGTTCCCGGTGCCGGTGCCGCTCCAGGAGGAGGCAGGCGAAGCCGCCGCGTTCGGTGAAGCCGACGACGACACCGCGGAGGTGGTCGGGGTTGTCGCAGCCATCGGAGCCGTGCACGCCGTCGGGGACGCTGTCGAGACCGAAGAAGTCCCTTCCGGCGGCGAGGAGTCGAAGACGGACGCCGAAGCCGAGGTCGACGAGGTCGAGTCGTTCGACGATTTCACTGGAGAGCAGTACGTGCAGACCGCCACCCGCGAGCACGTCGACTTCGCCGCCGCCATGGCCGAGGCCGAGGATGAAGACACACAGCGGGTGGCGCTGGCAGTGTCGATGCCCGGTCTGGACAGTGGTGTGGTCGGGTTCGACGATGTTGTCGAGGCAGAGGGCACCTACGCGGGTTCGGGGGCTGCCCCACAGGCCTCGAACTTGCTGCTCCGGGTCGGCTCTGCGGTATTCCTCATCGCAGTGTTCCTGCTTTCACTGCTGTGGAGACCGGGGCTCACGGTGCTCGCAATTGGGGTGTTCGTCGTGGCGGCAGGCGAGTTCTACACCATGCTCATGCAGAAGGGCTTCAAGCCGCTGACGTTGTTCGGATTCCTCGGCATCATCGGGGCATCGCTCGGGGCAGTGTTCTGGGATGTCGTGGCCATCCCGATGGCGCTGTCGCTGCTGGCCCTCGTGATCCTGATCTTCTTCGCCGTCGTCCCGGGACGACCCAAGCCTCTCGTCAGCTTCTCGGTAACGGTGGCGGTTGCCTCCTGGGTCGTGTTGGGCGCCTACGCGTTTCCGATCATCGAGGCTGAGAACTACAAGACGCTCGTGCTTGCAGTGGTAGCGGCCGTAGCGCTGATGGACATCGCCTCGTATTTCGTGGGGAAGTTCCTGGGCCGCAACCAACTGGCGCCCGTGGTGTCTCCAAAAAAGACATGGGAAGGCCTTGTCGGTGGCGTGATGGTGGTGCTCCTCTTCGGAGCAATCCTCGGCTACCTCGAAGTGGTGCCCTTCGATTTGGCCAGCGGTCTCGTCCTCGGAGCCGTGGTTGCTGTTGTTGCTCCGCTCGGGGATCTCGCGGTCTCGGTCGTGAAGCGAACCCTGGCGGTGAAGGACATGGGTGCCCTGCTCCCGGGGCACGGCGGTCTCTTCGATCGTATCGATGCGCTGCTGTTCGTCATCCCCGCGGCGTGGGTTTGCTACCTCTGGCTGGGATTCATCTGAACCCGCTCGTCGTTCTCGGAGCAACGGGTTCGATCGGCGAACAGACGCTCGACGTCGCGAGAGACCTCGGTCTCGAGATCGCAGTGTTGGCCGCACGATCGGTATCCCCGCAGCTGCTCCAGCTCGCCGCGGCTCATCCCGACGCCGATATTTGCATTGCCGAGCCGGGAAACCGGATCGCGGATGCCCGCGACGCCCTCGCCGGGCGCGTGACGTTCGGCGCGGAATCGGTGTACGAGGCAGCCGGTCGACGCGATCACATCGTGATGAACGCGATCGTGGGTGCCGCCGGCCTCCCCGCGACGCTCGCTGGACTCGACGCCGGCAACCGGGTGGCGTTGGCGAACAAGGAGAGCTTGGTTGCGGGAGGTCCGCTCGTGACCGACGTCCGCGATCGTTCTGGCGGAGAGCTCATCCCGGTGGATTCCGAGCACTCGGCCATCTGGCAGTGCCTCCGCGGTGAAGACGTCACAACGGTTGCGCGTATCGTGCTGACCGCATCGGGAGGACCGTTCCGCGGCATGGCTCCGACCGAGCTCACCGCCGTCACCGTCGAGGAGGCTCTGGCCCACCCCACATGGGTCATGGGGCCGCGAATCACGATCGATTCCGCGACGCTCATGAACAAGGCTTTCGAGGTGATCGAGGCCCACTTCCTCTTCGATGTGGGCTACGACTCGATCGACGTCGTCATCCACCCGCAGAGTTACGTGCACAGTCTCGTCGAGTTCCGCGACGGTGTCGTGAAGGCTGAACTGGGACCACCGGACATGCGTAAGCCGATCAGATACGCGATCACGGCCCCAGACCGGCCGGACGGCGATCCGCCGGCCCTTGGCCTGGCGGGACGAACGCTTCAGTTCGAGGCGCCGGACCTCGCACTGTATCCCGCTCTCGACCTGGGATACGAGGCGGGACGCCGCGGCGGGACGGCGACCGCGGTCCTGAATGCAGCGGACGAGGTGGCTGTGGAAGCCTTCCTCGATGGTCGGCTGTCGTTCCCCGGGATTGTTCGTGTGGTGGAGGAAACACTCAACGTGGTCGAGGCGGCGCCGGTCACCGCGATCGCGGACGTCGTCGCTGCGGACCGCGAGGCGAGAGCGGCCGCCTCTCGCGTCGTCGCCAGATTGACGGTGTAAGCGATATGCGCGGGTAGCGTTATGCCGGTTACCGACCCAGGAGCCGAAATATGGCCGCCGTCGTTGTGATCCTCGGTGTGGCGATGATGATCATCGTCCATGAGGGCTCGCACTTCGTCGCAGCGAAGGCTTTCAACATGAAGGCAACCGAAGCCTTCTTCGGCTTCGGCCCCACGTTGGTCTCGACGACCAAGGGCGAAACCGAGTACGGCGTCAAGGCCATCCCTCTCGGTGGATACGTACGCATCATCGGCATGAACCCGTTCGAAGAGATCGATGCAGACGACGAGGAGCGAACGTATCGGGCCGCTCCATTCTGGAAGAAGTCGATCGTGGTGCTCGCCGGGATCATGAGCCACCTGGTCGTCGCGTTCGCCTTGTTTGCCGTTGTTGCGATGATCTGGGGCGCCCCCAAGACCGTGATCGGTGACGACGGCAAGCCGACCGCGGTGGCCTCGACCACCGTCGGCAGCGTGGCCCCAACCGTCGACGGCCGCCCGACTCCCGCCGCAGCCTCGGGTATCGAAGTCGGCGATGAGATCGTGAGCTTCAACGGCGACCCCATCGCGGAATGGAGCGACTTCGGGGACCACGCGAGCGCACATGGCGACGAGGAAGTCGTGGTCGGCGTCATTCGCGACGGCCAGTACGTGGAGCTCACGACGACGCTCACGACGGTGAGCCGCCCGGTTGTTGTCGATGGCGAGCCGGTGGAGGATGCCGCCGGGAACCAGGTCATGGAAGAGCGGGGTTTCTTTGGGATCAGCCCAGCCCTGGAGATGGAGCCGGTCGGACCCATCCAGGCCATTGGGCGGGGTGTCGGTGACCTGGGTCAGTCCATCGTTCAGAGCGTCCAGGGCCTCTGGCTCATGATCATCAACTTCCCGAAGGTGGTCGCGGCGACCTTTGGTGCCGGGGATGGCGAGATCCTCGACACCGCACGGCCGATCAGCCCCATAGGGCTCGTCCAGATCTCCGACACGATGCGCGACGCGCTCGTGTTGCTGGCATTGGTGAATGTGTTCGTTGCGGTGTTGAACGTGGTGCCGCTCTATCCCCTCGACGGTGGGCACTTCGCCGTTGCCCTCTACGAGAAGGTCCGGGGCCGCACACCCGACGTCAGGAAGCTCATGCCCGTTGCAGTGGCGGTCTTCGCGTTCGTCGTCGCGCTGGGCCTGATCGGCATCTATCTGGATATCTTCAACCCGATTGAGTTGTAACCCGCGCGGGGTTCTCCACCCGTCGCGGCTCATGATTCGTGCCTCCTACCATCGGGTCACAATGAGCATCCCCCGGCGTCACACACGGCCCCTCCAAGTAGGTGATGTCCAGGTTGGTGGAGTCGCGCCGGTGTCGGTCCAGTCGATGACGACGACGAAGACCGCAGACGTCGATGGCACGTTGGCACAGGTCTATGCACTGGCGGCTTCGGGAGCGGACATCGTTCGCATCACCTGCAATGACTCCGCCGCCGCCCAGGGCCTGGCCGAGATCGTGCCGCGATCTCCCGTCCCGATCATCGCAGACATCCATTTCCAGTACCGGTTGGCGTTGGCCGCACTCGAAGCAGGCGTTGCCGGGCTGCGATTGAATCCTGGCAACATCCGCAAGGAGGAGCACATCAAGGCCGTGGCACACGCCGCCGCCGCTTCGGGCGTCCCGATCCGGGTGGGTGTGAACGCCGGCTCGCTCGACAAGGACCTGCTCGAAGAGCACGGATCTGCGACTCCGGGCGCGCTCGTTGCCTCGGCCGTCAAAGAGATTCGTTTTCTCGAGGACGTCGACTTCAACGACATCAAGATCTCGGTGAAGCACTCCAACGTGCCATCTATGGTCGAGTCGTATCGGCTTCTCGCCGACACCGTGGATTACCCGCTCCATCTCGGTGTCACCGAAGCGGGACCGCCACCCGGGGGACTCATCAAGTCGGTCGCCGGAATCGCCACTCTGCTGCTCGAGGGTATTGGCGACACCATCCGGTTCTCGCTCACCGCCGATCCCGTCGAAGAGGCAAGAGCGGGGCGGCAGCTTCTCGAGTATCTCGGACTGCGGGAGCGCAAGGGTCTCGACCTCATCGCCTGTCCCTCGTGTGGAAGGGCCGAAGTCGACGTCATCCAGGTCGCAGAGGAGGCCCGGGTTGCGCTGGAGGCCGAGCGGCTCCCCATCCAGGTCGCGGTAATGGGATGCGTGGTCAACGGGCCGGGTGAAGCCCGCGAGGCAGATATCGGCATCGCCGCAGGGCGCGGAAAGGGCCACCTCTTCATCCAGGGCCAGGTCGTCAGGGTTGTTGCCGAGTCGGAGATGGTGGAGGCGTTGGTCGACGAGGCCAGGAAGCTCGTTACGGAAGGAGCCGAGGCGCGGCTCGCCGCCGCAGACTCCACAGCGGCCGGTGCTGCCGAGGCGACGCGACTCGAGTTGCTCAGCGCCCAGGGTGACGCCAATCGAGCCGCGGATCGTCGGGCGGCCGTTGCCAGGGTCGCCGGCGGAGACGACGAGCGCGGCTGAGCGCTCGGTAGGCTTCCGCTTCCCCGAGCACCCCCTGGAGTCACGTGCGCTGGTCACAGGCATACATCCCGACGCTGCGTGACGATCCGGCCGACGCCGAGGCGGTGAGCCATCGGCTTCTCGTCCGTGGCGGGTTCGTCAGGCGATTGATGGCGGGCAGCTATTCGATGCTGCCACTCGGTTTTCGGGTGCGCGCCAAGGTGATGGACATCATCAGAGCTGAGATGAACGGCATCGGCGGCCAGGAGTTCCTCCTCCCCGAGCTGCACCCCCTCGAGATCTGGCAGCGCACGGGCCGTGACGTCACGATGGGCGACATTCTCTTCACCGTCGAGGATCAGCACGGCACACAGCTCGTGCTCGGACCAACGCACGAGGAGATCTTCACGACCGTGGCGACGGAACTGACCTCATATCGTCAGTTACCGCAGCTCTGGTACCACATCCAGACGAAGTTCCGTGATGAGCCCCGCGCCAGGTCGGGTCTGCTGCGGGTGAAGGAGTTCACGATGAAGGACTCCTACTCGTTCGACATCGACGAGGCAGGCCTCGACATCCAGTTCACCAACCACCGCGGTGCATACACACGGATCTTCACGCGACTCGGCCTGGAGACGGTCCCGGTGGAAGCTTCCTCCGGTGCGATGGGGGGCACCGAATCGGTCGAGTTCATGGCGCCGTCACCGGCGGGGGAGGACGACGTGGTCCACTGCCCGAATTGCGGCTACGCGGCGAACACCGAAAAGGCAATGTCGGCGGTCGCCGAAGTCGTCGATGAACCGGGGCCTGCGGCTCCAGAGGAGTTCCCAACGCCCGGTGTCCGTACGATCCAGGACCTCGCCGAGTTCGAGGGCGGTGCATCGCCGGAGCGGCAGGTCAAGACGTTGGTATACATGGTCGGGGAGGAGCCCGTGCTTGTCTTGCTAAGGGGCGACCACGAGCTCGTCGAGCAAAAGCTCATGGACGGCATCGGTGCAACCGACGTCCGTCCTGCCCGCGAGGACGAGATCCGTGAGCTGCTGGGCGCCGATCCGGGGAGCCTCGGCGCCATCGGTGTCGCCGGTATACGCATTGTTGCCGATCCGGTGCTCCGCGGACGGTCCAACCTGGTCACAGGAGCCAATAGTGACGAACGCCATGTCCGCGGTGTGGACATCGAGCGAGACATCCAGGTCGACGACTGGCTCGACCTGCGGCTCGTCCGCGCCGGCGAACCGTGTCCCCGGTGCGGGGAGGCGCTCGACGTGTTCCAGGCGATCGAAGTCGGTCACATCTTCAAGCTGGGGACGGTGCACGCTGAGGCGCTCGGCGCATCGGTCCTCGACGCGGAGGGCGAAGGTGTGACCCTGGTGATGGGGTCGTACGGCATCGGCGTCGAACGGAACATGGCTGCTGCGGTGGAGGCCAACCACGACGAGCGCGGAATTGTGTGGCCCGTCTCCATCGCCCCGTATGAGATCGTGGTCACGGTTGTGAAAATGAACGATGAGACCACGGTTGCGGCCGCAGAGCGTATCTATGCCGAGCTGGTGGCCGGCGGCGTCGATGTGTTGATCGACGACCGTGACGCCCGACCCGGTGTCAAATTCAACGATGCAGAGCTCATCGGGATCCCTTACCGGATCACCGTCGGCCCGCGCGGCGTTTCCACCGGGGTTGTGGAGGTGACCGAGCGCCGTTCCGGCGTCTCGTCCGAGGTTCCGCTCGAAGAAGTGACGACTCACATCAAAGACCTCGTGGTGTCGCAGCGAAAGGGAATCTGAGGCCGATCGAAACAGCGCCGGGTGGCTATACTCGGGATCCGGAACCGAGAATCGTGTCCTTTCTCGAGGTGGGCCGTCGCCCACCTTGTTTCTTGCGCGATCCGGGGTTCCTGGGCGATTGTGGATCCGTCAGCGAGAGGTTTGTGAGGAGGAGTCGTGGCCGACACAGATGTGGCGTCCACAACACGTGTGCTCTGGGATATCGTCGAGCCCTACGTTGCCGCCGAAGGCGTCGAGCTCGATGATCTCGAAGTGCTGGGCAACGGAAGACTGGTGCGTGTCACGCTCGACGCGGATGGCGGGCTGGGCGTGGACCGGATCGCCGAGATTTCGCGCGGTCTCTCGCGACTCGTCGACGAGGCCGATCCGCTGAGCGGTTCCTGGACCCTCGAGGTCTCATCACCTGGTCTGGAGAGGACGCTCCGCCGTCCGCGCCATTTCACCAAGTCCATCGGTCGCCAGGTGAAGGTGAAGACGCACGCCCCGATCGACGGCGAACGCCGCCACGACGGGGTGTTGACCGCGGCGGACGATGAAGGATTCGTGATCGAGTCGAATGACACGACACGGCGGTTCGCATACGGCGACGTTGCGTCGGCGCGTACGGTCTACGTCTGGAAGAAGACCGAGCGGCCGGCGAAGCCTCGTTCGGCGAAAAAGGCCTAGGAGACATCATGGACTACAACCTGTTGGACGCACTCGAGCTCCTGGAGCGGGAGAAGGGTGTGCCGGCCGAGGTGATCCTCGACGCACTGGCCAACGCCCTCGTCTCGGCGTACAAGCGGACTCCCGGCGCCGCCGAGGAAGCCCGCGTGACCATCGATCCCGATACCGGGGAGATCACGGTGTACGGACAGGACCTCGACGAGGACGGCAACGTCACGAAGGAATGGGAAGACACCCCGAGCGACTTCGGCCGCATCGCGGCGCAGACGGCCAAGCAGGTGATCATGCAGCGCCTGCGGGATGCCAAGCGTGAGCAGGTGTTCGACATCTACGAGGGTCGAGAGGGCGACCTCGTCACCGGCATCGTCCAGCAGTCCGATCACCGCTACGCGATCCTCGACCTGGGGGACGCTGAGGCGATCATGCCTTCGTCCGAGCGTATCCCCTATGAGCGGCTGGAGCGGGGTAACCGCGTCAAGGCCTTCATCCTCGAGATCCGCGGTGAGGGCAAGGGCCCCCAGATCGTCGTTTCGCGCAGCCATCCGGAGTTCATCCGTTCCCTTTTCGAACTCGAAGTGCCCGAGCTGGTCGATGGTGACGTCGAGATCCGTGCGATCGCTCGCGAACCGGGCCATCGCACGAAGATCGCGGTGGTCTCCAACGATCCGAACGTCGACCCCGTCGGTGCCTGCGTGGGTGCGCGCGGTTCGAGGGTGCGCCAGGTCGTGAATGAGCTGCGCGGTGAGAAGGTCGACATCGTCGAATGGCGCGAAGACACGGCATCGTTCATCTCAGAGGCGCTGAGTCCAGCGCGTGTGAAGGAGGTGCGTCTCGACGAAGAGGAAATGGTCGCCGAGGTCATCGTCCCCGACCATCAGCTCTCGTTGGCGATCGGCAAGGAGGGCCAGAACGCCCGCCTCGCCGCCCGGCTCACCGGCTACCGCATCGACATCCAGTCGGAGAGCCAGGATCTCGGTCTGGTGGAAGATGAAGAAGAGGAAGAGGTCGTGGTCGAGGAGGCGGCTCCTGGGGAACCAGCCGCCGAGGAAACGCCCTCCGAGGAGGCCGTGGCTGAGGAGCCCGTCGCTGAGGAAGCTGGGATCGATGAGGCTGTGGCTGAGGAGGCTGGGGTCGAATCCGAAGCCGAGGATGTCGCGGCCGCCCCCGAGGACGAGGCGTAGTCGACGATGCGCGTTTACGAACTCGCCAAAGAGCTCGATCTCGAGTCCAAGGATGTGCTGGCGCGCGCCCACGAGCTCGGGATCGAAGTGAAGACGGCGTCCTCAGGCCTCGACGGCGACGCGGTCGACCTCGTCAAGCTGTCGTATCGAGAGGAAGAGCCTGAAAGGGCACCTGAAGAGGAACCTGAGGCCGCGGACCTGGAACCTGAGCCAGAAGATGCCGAACCCGCGGCTCGAGTCTCAACCGAGGCTCCCGAGGAGAGCGACGAGAACGTGCTCCTTGTGGAGCCCGGGATCACCGCCCACGAGTTCGGCAGGCTCGTCGGACAGCGGACCGGAGACATCGTCCGGGCGCTCATGGAGATGGGCGAGATGGTGGCCGGTGGGGGAGAGATCCCGGTCGGGGCCCTCCCTACTCTCGGTGAGCGTTACGGCTTCGAGGTCTTGGTATCGGAACAGGAGGAAGAACCCGAGGAAGAGACGCGCAAGCGACACATCGTCGAGTTCGAGGACGATCCGGCGAGTCTCGAACCGCGCCCCGCGGTCGTGACCGTGATGGGCCATGTCGATCACGGTAAGACACAGCTGCTGGACACCATTCGCAAGACCAACGTCATCGAGGGCGAAGCCGGTGGCATCACCCAGCACATCGGCGCCTATCAGGTCGAGCACAAAGGCGACGGCATCACGTTCATCGACACCCCCGGTCACGCCGCGTTCACGGCGCTGCGTGCCCGCGGTGCCGAGATCACCGACATCGTCATCCTGGTGGTGGCCGCCAACGACGGCGTGATGCCGCAAACCATCGAGGCGATCAACCACGCCAGGGCCGCCGGCGTGCCGATCATCGTCGCTATCAACAAGATGGACCTCGAGACGGCAGACCCGTTCTCCGTCCGGGCGGCCCTCACGCAGTACGACATCGTCGTCGAGGAGCTGGGTGGCGACGTGCCTGCCATCGAGGTCTCGGCTCTCAACGGCACCAACATCGACGACCTCCTCGAGATGATCTCCCTCGTTGCTGAGGTCGAGGAGCTCGAGGCAAATCCAAAGGCGAATGCCGTCGGCACCGTGATCGAAGCCGAGCTCGAGATCGGTCGCGGTCCGGTGGCGACGGTGATCGTGCAGCGCGGCACCCTCCGCCGGGGGGACGCCCTGGTGGCGGGACCCGTGAGTGGCCGGGTGCGTGCCCTGTTCGACGACAAGGGTGAACAGGTGAAATCTGCCGGTCCGAGTGCCCCGGTCGTCGTGATGGGCTGGGACGATGTCCCGACTGCCGGGGACATGTTCGAGGTCGTCAAGAACGAACGTGTTGCCAGGAAGATGGCAGAGGAGCGGCTCAGCACGATGCGCCGTGAGAACCTGACGGTCCCGACCGCGACCGAGCGTCTCGGCCAACTCATCGAGCAGCTGCGCACGGCGGACCACGCCGAGCTCCGCATCATCGTGAAGGCCGATGCCCACGGCTCGCTGGAGGCGATCCGGGATGCAATACAGAAGATCACGCGCGAGGACGGTCGCGTTACGTTGATCCACGGCGCCGTGGGGGGCATCAACGCCAACGATGTGATGCTGGCCGAAGCCTCCGACGCCGTGATCTACGGTTTCAATGCTCGACCCGACGCCCAGGCGAGGAGTGCAGCCAAGGACGAAGGGATCGACATCAGGACGTTCTCGATCATCTATGAGTTGCTCGACGACGTGGAGCAACTACTCGTCGGTGAGCTCACGCCTGAAGAGGTAGAGTCATTCCTCGGTGTCGCCGAGGTTCGAGCCACGTTCCGAGCACCCCGGTATGGGACGATCGCCGGTTCGTATGTCACAGAGGGCACGATCAGCCGAAACGCACGAGCCCGCCTCGTGCGAGACGGAGTCGTCGTGTACGACGGGCGCATCGCATCGCTGCGCCGCTTCAAGGACGACGTGCAGAGTGTCGCTAACGGTTTCGAGTGTGGCATCGCTCTCGAGAACTTCCGCGACATTAAAGATGGCGACACCATCGAGTCGTACGAGGTGCGCGAGGTCGCAAGGACCTAGGACCCTCCCATGGCCGTCGTCCATGCCGGTGTGCTCGATGCGCATCTCCGTCTTCCGGCCGTGGCATCCCTCAAGGAGAAGCGACAGGTGATCAAGTCGTTGCTCGCCCATGTGGCGCGGACGCACCAGGTGGCCGTCGCCGAGGTCGACCACAACGACCTGTGGCAGCGGTCGACCATTGCAGTCGCCGCGGTGGCGAACAGCGCCGGACACCTCGACCGTATCCTCCATTCCGTGACGCGGGAGCTGGAGCGCGAGGCGCGCATCGAGCTGCTGTCCACGTCGATCGCGTACCTCGAGGAGCCGTCGTGAGCAAGACGCCAAGGGCACGCATGCGGAAGGTCAACGAGACGCTCCGCGAAGTGATTGCCGGCGAGGTCATGAATCTGAAGGATCCTCGCGTGGGGTTCGTGACGATCACGGAGGTCGATACCGCCCCCGATCTGCGGTCGGCGGTGGTGTACTACTCGGTGATGGGCGACGAAGAAGAACAAGCTGCGACCGCGGCAGGCTTTTCCCAGGCTGCTCCCCATGTCCAATCGGTGATCGCACGTCAGGTCCGTATGAAGTACACCCCGCGGCTTCGATTCGTGATCGACCCCTCGATCGACCAGGGTCTGCGCATCGATGCGATTCTGAAGGAGATCCGCGATGCCGAATGACATTCCGGGATTCAGAGAAGCCGTAGAGGCGCTGCGCACGGCGGAGAGAATCCTGGTGGCGGGCCATGTCGGGCCGGACGGCGATGCCCTGGGGTCGATGCTTGCCTTTGCCCATTCCGCCCGTGCCGCCGGCAGGGAAGCATGGGCATCTTTCGGTGAGCCATTCGTCCTTGCGAGTCAGTTCGACTTCCTCGACACGGCTCCGCTCGTTCCTCCGACGCAGCTTCCCGACGATGTCGACCTGTTCGTGGCTGTAGACACCGCTGCTCCCGAGAGACTCGGCTCGCTGGCAGCGGCAGCGGCAGCAGCCGGCCGCGTCCTCGTCGTCGACCACCATCGTTCCAACGGTGGATTCGGAGACGTGGTGCTCGTCGATCCTCACGCCGGGGCAACAACCCAACTCGTCTATCACCTGCTCGTCGCTCTCGACTGGCCGATCGACAAGTCCGTGGCGACAGCGCTCTATACCGGCCTCGTCACCGACACCGGGCGCTTCCAGTACTCGTCGACCTCGCCCGATGTCCACGAGGTCGCTGCCGCGCTCCTCGATGTGGGAGTACAGCCGGATCAGGTGGGCCAGCGCCTTTTCGAGGAGGCCCCGTTCGCGTACTACGGAGTGGTAGCCGCGGTCATGAGCCGTTCTGTGCTGGAGGCCGATCATGGTCTGGTGTGGTCGGTGTTGTACCGGGACGATCTCGTCCGTCACAACATCACATACGAAGAAACCGATGCGCTGATCGACCTCGTGCGCATCGCTCGAGAAGCCGATGTGGCCTGTCTGCTCAAGGAAGTCGAGGAGGGCGTGTACAAGGGGAGTCTCAGGTCGCGGGGTCGTGTCGATGTGTCCGCCATCGCTCAGGTCCTCGGGGGAGGGGGCCATCACAATGCGGCCGGCTTCACGTTCGTGGGCCCGGCGGATGAAGCGATTGCCGCCGTGAGGTCTCTGCTGTCGTGACGGATGCTCCGACGGGATTCCTCCTGATCGACAAACCTTCCGGATGGACGTCGCACGACGTCGTGGCGTGGGTGCGTCGCCTCATCGGTGGCAAGGTCGGTCACGCCGGCACGCTCGATCCCATGGCGACTGGACTGCTCGTGCTCGGCCTCGGTCGCAGCACGCGCCTGCTGCGATTCGTTCAGGGCCTCGACAAGGAATACGAGGCGGGGGCTGTGTTTGGCGTGGCAACAGACACCCTGGACGCGGACGGTGCGGTGCTGTCTCGAGCGCCGATGCCGATCACAGAGGATGACGTGAGGAACGCGCTCGCTCGCTTCCGGGGAGAGATACTGCAGGTGCCGCCAATGGTTTCGGCACGCAGGATCGAAGGACGCCGCCTCTACGAGATCGCTCGCGAGGGCGGAGAGGTCGAGCGAGACGCCCGTCCCGTCGCGATCTACGAGCTCGAACTGCTCGACTTCGCTCCGAGTGATTACCCGGAGATCGTGCTTCGCGTGGTGTGCAGCACAGGCACCTATGTCCGAACCCTCGCCGACGATGTAGCCAGGGCGCTCGGCGGACGGGCGCACCTCAATCGATTGCGCAGGGTGAGGAACGGATCGCTGAATGTGGCCGATGCCGTGGGCGTGGAGCACCTGGAAGAATCATTGATCACCGAGAGACTCCTCGATCCGGCTACCGCGCTCATCGATCTCCCAGCCATGACCGCAGGAGGAGAGCTCGCCGGAGCCGTTCGCCACGGCGTGGCCATGCCCAGGTCGGTCGTGAGCTCGGACCTGGGAGACGGAGACATCGTCAGGGTCCTCGACGATGCCGGTTCCCTGCTCGCGGTCTATCGGCTCGACGGGGCCTCGGCCAAGGCCGAGGTCGTCACCGCATGAAGGTGTTGTCGGGACCGCCGAGCGGGTGGACGGTTGATCGTCGCACTGCGACGGCCATCGGCGTGTTCGATGGCATGCACATTGGGCACCAGGCCGTGGTGCGCGCAACGACGGTCGATGGGCTCCTCCTCCCGGCCGTGCTGACCTTCTCCACGCATCCTGCAACAGTCCTCGCCCCGGAAGGAGAGCCTCCACAGCTGAGCACGCTCGAGCAGCGTTTGGAGTATCTCGAGGCGGAAGACGTCGCGATCGTGGCTCTCGTCGAGTTCGATGAACCCTTCCGGTTGCTGTCGCCCGGGAAGTTCGTGGAGGCCTATCTCGTCGCGGGGCTGAACGCCGGGAACGTCTCGGTCGGCTCGGACTTTCGTTTCGGGCACAATGCTGCCGGAACGGTCGCGACTCTCGAACAGCTCGGATTGGATCGGGGGTTCGACGTCCGTTCCATCGACCCGGTCGTGGTCGGTGGCCACGAGGTTCGGTCCTCGCGGATCCGAGAACTCGTTGCATCGGGTGACGTGGTTCGCGCCGCAGCCCTGCTCGGCCACCCGTACGCGGTGCGCGGTGTCGTCATCCGCGGTGAGGGGCGGGGCCGGTCGATCGGTATCCCGACGGCAAACCTGGAGCCGGCGGCGGTGGTGGCCCTCCCCGCGGAGGGTGTCTACGCCGTGACGGTCTCCTTGGACGGTGAGTGGCACGACGGCGTAGCGAATCTCGGTCATCGCCCCACATTCGATGGCTCAGAAGAGATCCTCGAGGCCCACATCTTCGACTTCGACGGCGACCTGTATGGAAGGGAAGTCGACATCGCGTTCATCGAGCGAATCCGTGACGAGCGGAGGTTCGAGTCGATCGACGCCCTCGTTGGGCAGATCGAGCGCGACATCACCGAAGCACGGAAGCGGTTGGGACGGGCCTCTTGATCGCGAGACGGCGAACCGTCACAGTGTGATCGCCTCCGCCTTCCCCTGCAAGGAAGGCTGTCGTGACCTTCACGCTCTTCGTTTCTCTCCTTCTGCTCGCCACACCCGCTCCGGCCGATGGGCTCGGGCTGGCGCCGGGCGGTGGTCCGCTCCCTCGGCCCGGTCCGGCGTTGCCGGTGTCGCTCCCGGCGGGGGCCCTCGGCCTCGGTGGAGTCGGCGCAGGGATGGCGGTACTGATTGCCGCACGGGGTGGAGCTCGTGGCCGTCGCGACGACGAGCCGTTTTTCGTGTTCGTCCCCGGGCACGGCGGGGCTCCAGAAGACTTCGACGACCTCGTCGAACGCATGGGATTGGACCGCGACCACGTCGCGGCTTTTGACTACCGCTGGGTCTGGACCGACGCCGACCCGCGAGAGGCAGCGCGCTGGGCTCATACGTCGGATGCCGCCGGCGCGTTGCATGCGTATCTCGAAGCCCTCGCCGCAGAGCACTCGGAGATCTATGTCGTCGCCCATTCGAAGGGAGGCGCCGTCGTCACGGAGATGGTGTCGCGTTGGGACCGTGAGCCGACGATCGCGGTCGATCACGTGACGGGCGCGGCGCTTCTCGACCCCGCGATCAGTGCCGGGATTCTGGGGACGGTGCAGCAACTCGGATATGTGATCGGCCCGCTTGCCGACAACGGCCTCTTTCACCCGGTGCGGTGTGAGTGGTTCTCGTGTTCGGACATCCGCGACCATCTCGGGGAGCGATCGGGTGTCGAGGTGATCGCGGTGCGCAATCCCGACGCCTTGATCACGAACTTTCGCGATGAGCCGGAAGGGATGCGCATTTACGAGCTTGATGACGGAGGACCACATCCTCTGTCGTGGCCGTGGGATCCCGTTGAGACCTTGGACCGGATCGGTGAGGCACACGGTGCGGTGCTGCATAGCGATGTCGTCGCCGACTGCATCGTCGCCGAGGCCGGTCAGACCGGATCCTGCACGTGGCCGCAACCGGATCCAGTGTTTACAAGGCCCCGGGCGGGGGGCGGCTTCGGTGGAGGAGCGGGAGTCAGGGCGATGTAATCACGGGCCTGTTATCCTCCCGGTCGGGCGTTCGCCCGCGCATTCGGTCGCGAAGAACAATCGCGACGTAGACCCGCTCAGGGAGATCTTGGTGAAGGACACCCAGACCGTAATTGAAGAGTTCGGCATGCACGCCGGCGACACCGGTTCACCGGAGGTCCAGGTGGCGTTGCTCACCGGGCGAATCAATCACTTGACGGAGCATTTGAAGGTCAACAAGAAAGACCATCACAGCCGTCGTGGTCTGCTCATGATGGTCGGTAAGCGCAGACGACTGCTCCGGTACCTCCAGGACCAAAACGTGGAGCGTTACCGGTCCCTGATCGCAAGACTGGGGCTGCGGCGCTGACGAATCATGGAGGCGGCTCTCCGGCCGTATCCGTTCGTATTGCGATGCCCGGACCGCTCGACAAGAAGCGGTCGACAACAAGCCGCTCGACAAAGGGCGGCGACAACGGGGGAGAGACGGTTTCCAGTTGTCAGTAGTGGGGGCTCAGACACCGAGACGCTGAACCTCTTCGACTGCCAATTGGGCGCTCTCCTCTCACAACAGAAGGAGAAACCCTTGGCAGAATCTGCCGTACGTGGACGTATCGGTGAAGTGGACTTCGAGTTCAGCGCCGGTCTGCTTGCTCAACTCGCCGACGGTGCCGTTGTGGCACGCGTCGGTGACACCGAGGTGCTCGTCACCGCAACCGCCGCCGCGAAGATTCGCGAAGGCACCGATTTCTTTCCGCTCACCGTGGATATCGAGGAGCGGATGTATGCCGTTGGCAGGATCCCCGGTTCATTCTTCCGCCGTGAGGGACGAGCCACCGAAAAGGCGATCTTGACCTGCCGGCTCATCGACCGACCCCTACGACCGAATTTCAAGGAGGGCTATCGCCACGACACGCACATCGTCGCGACGATCCTCTCTGCCGATCTCGTGTACGCGTACGACGTGCCGGCGCTGAACGCGGCGTCCGCGGCACTGACCTTGAGCGACATCCCGTTCGAGGGACCGGTCGGTGCCGTGTCGCTGGCGCTCATCGACGGCAGCTGGGTGGCGTTTCCGACCTTCGAGCAGATCGACGACGCCGTGTTCGAGATCATCGTCGCCGGCAAGCGCGGCGAATCCGGTGACATCGACATCGCCATGGTCGAGGCTGGTGCGACTGAGAACGGTTACCGCCTGGTGGCCGCAGGTGCGCAGCCCTCAAACGAGGCCACGGTCGCTGAGGGTCTCGAGGTGGCGAAGGGTCACATCGCAACGCTGATCGACATGCAGCTCGAGCTGCGCGAGAAGATGGGCGATCCCGAGCCTCGGGAGTGGATCGTCGTCGAGGACTACAGCCAGGAGATGTATGAGCGTGTCGATGCCATCGCCCGGCCCAAGCTGGTGGCGATGGGCACCATCGTCGACAAGCACGAACGTCTCGCAGCCGAGTCTGCTGCCAGGGATGAAACCCTGGCCGAGCTGGGCCTCCCGGAAGATGACGCCGACGCACTCAAGTCCGCCAAGGCTACGTTCCGCAGCGTGTTGAAGTCGGTCATGCGGGAGCGGGTGCTGAAGGAAGGTATCCGCCTCGATGGACGGACACCCACGGAGATCAGGCCGCTCCACATCGACGTCGGCTTCCTGCCGGAGGCGCACGGCTCGGCCCTCTTCCAGAGGGGAGAGACCCAGGTCCTCAACGTCACGACGCTCGGCATGCTGAAGATGGAGCAGATGCTCGACACCATCTCGGTGGAAGAGACGAAGCGCTTCATGCATCACTACAACATGCCTCCCTATGCGACGGGTGAAGCCGGTTTCATGCGCGGTCCGAAGCGGCGCGAAATCGGCCATGGGGCGCTTGCCGAGAAGGCGTTGCTCCCGGTCATCCCAGACGAGGACGAATTCCCGTACGCCTACCGACTCGTGTCGGAAGTGCTCATGTCGAACGGTTCCAGCTCGATGGCGTCGGTGTGTGGATCGGCGCTGTCGTTGATGGACGCCGGTGTGCCGATTGCGGCGCCCGTGGCGGGTATCGCCATGGGATTGATCGAGAACGAAGGTGAGTTCGTGACGCTCACGGACATCCTTGGTGCCGAGGACGCACTCGGTGACATGGATTTCAAGGTCGCCGGATCGCGGGACATGATCACCGCCCTCCAGCTCGACACGAAGATCGAGTCGCTGCCTTCGCAGGTGCTCATCGATGCCATGAGCCAGGCCCAGGAGGCCCGAAACTTCATTCTGGACGCCATGGCCGAGGTGCTGCCCGCTCCCCGCCAGCAGCTCGCCGACAAGGCACCCAAGATCGAAGCCGTGGTCATTCCCAAAGACAAGATCGGCGAGGTCATCGGCCCCAAGGGCAAGACCATCCGTGAGCTCGAAGAAGAGACCGGCGCCACGATCGGCATCGAGGACGATGGCACCGTACGCATTGGCTCGCCCGACACGGCGTCACTCAACCTGGCGAAGGAGCGGATCCTGGCCATCGGGTTCCCGCCGGAGCCGACCCTCGGTGAAACGTATGAAGGCGAGGTCGTGAACATCACCAAGTTCGGTGCGTTCGTGAACATCCTCCCCGGCCGCGATGGCTTGCTCCACATCTCCAAGATCGGGGGCGGCAAGCGCATCGACAAGGTCGAGGACGTGCTGTCGCTCGGCGACAAGGTCCAGGTCGTGGTCCGTGAGATCGACGACCGGGGCAAGGTGAGCCTCGACATGGCCGGTGCCGAAGCCTCCGGAAACGGTGGCGAGAAGGCCAAGACCGAGGAGCGCCGGGATGAGCGTAGTGGTCGAGATGACGGGGGCGGTCGGGGCGATCGGGGTCGTCGCGACGGCGGTGGCCGGCGGAATCGTGACCGCGATCGCAGTCCGAGAGAAGAGGCGAAGCCGGCGGAGAAGCCGGGTCGGACCGTCGTGTCGTTCGAGGACGACTTCGAAGCCGGTCTCTGAGTCCGTTTCTCAGACGAATGGAAGAGGCCCCGGGTCGATCCGGGGCCTCTTCGCGTGGTCTCGTTGGCTTCTCTGTCCGGGCATCGAGCGGATGGATTGGTTCAGCCTGTGATGGGCGTTCCCAGGAAGAAGACGAGCGTTGTGCCGTATCCGCCGTCGTCTGCCAGGTTGAGGATCATCAGGACGTTGGTGTCGGTGGCAACCGCCTCAACTGGGTTGTGGATTGCGTCGATCGTCAATTCAAGGTCACGCATCTCCGGAGGCACATTCGTGTCGATCCATGCCTCGCCTCTGGGCGAGTAGAGAATCCGCTTCAGGTCGAATGTCTTGGGCTCGATGTCGATCCTGACCATCCCAACGTTGCCGGATGCGGATATCGCCGGTTCATTCTCGGTGGCCAGCAGTGGTGTTTGCTCGATGCTGCGTGCTGATATGTACCAGATACTTTCCGTGCCTCCGACGAGTGCACCGTCATTCCACCGGCTCAATGGCCAGTGGAAGCCTGGTGACTGCCCGAGGTCACGCCAATCCAGTCCATTGGATGAGTGCCATACGATCGGATCGCCATCGAGATCCTCGGAGATCCCTACGAACCCATCCGCAGTGCCGATCAGACTCCATCTGTTGGCCGCAGGGAAGTCCGGGATTGGAATCCACTCCTCGCCGTTCTGGGAGAACCAGCCCGACGCAAACGGTTCACCGCCCTCGGCGTAGGCGTATCCGTGTTCTGAGAGCACATAGTCGGTTGCTTGGTCTTCGTACTCGACGTGGAGCACCCCGTCGGTGATTTCGAACACATCGATCTCGTTGATGTCACGGCCCGTCAGGTTCCATGCCAGTACATCTTCGCCGGCATACTGCAAGCCGTCCTCGTCGTAATGATTCCCAACGATGACAACTATCCCGGATGGTCCGATGCCGACATCGTTGATGTTGCCGTCGAAGCTCCTGCTGGCGACGGTGCCGTCGGGGCGTATCACCGAAACACAGCCGGCGGTTGGCCTGATCGTCCCGCCCAGGCCGGACCCTCCGCCGCAGCCGAAACCAACAATCGTGTCCTGCCATGCGACAAAACCGTACATACGGTCGACCGATCCATTGATTGACCGCGTGGACCAGTTGACCCCGTCGAACGTTGTGCCCACGGTGTCGCTGGCGACGTCAACGTAGAGGAAACGGTCGCCGCCACTGATCAAGGTGGCATGGTCAGAGTTCGGGTCGATGCCGTCGGGTGTGACCTGGCGCCAGGTCATACCCGTGACGAGTGCGCTCGGTTCTGCAAGTTCGGGAAGAAGCGTTGTGGGCGGAGCCGGGACCTGTTTCTCCTGTTCCTGGATTGGTGGTTCTTCGGGTTCAACCTGCTCCACGATCTGCGGCTCCTCAGGTTCGACCTGGTCCGCCACCGGCGGTTCATCCCTGTCGTTCTGGACGCCAGTGAGCAGTCCCAGACCACCGACGAAGACCAGGACCGCAGCGGCGACCGCCGCGGCCACGAGCCATCCGCGCCGTGACCGACGCCGATCCTGACGCGACGTGATGGGACGTACCGGCTCCTCACCGATCGGCACGTGGAAGACCTCATCGATGGTCAACGGTTCAGACGTTGCGTCGATGTACTCACGAATCTGCACGTCGAAGTCATGCATTGGTTTCCACCCCCAACGAATCACGGAGTTTGGATAGGCCTCGAGACAGGTGCGTGTCGACCGACGAAACCGAGATCTGGGCCAGCTCGGCCACCTCAGCACGTTCCCAGTCATAGGCGTGCACGAGGATGACCGCGAGACGCTGCTTCTGCGACAGCTGGCCGATAGCGACCGGGAGGCCCGGCTCGACATGGGGCGTGTGGTCCTCGGGGACCGCTACCCAGGTCGGCTCCTTGCGCCGCCGTTGCGACGACCGACCCACCCGGTAGAGGTACCCCACGGGATTGTCGGTTGTCGACACCTCGTCCCAGTGCTCCCACCCGTAAGCCAGCGACGCGGCCGCTGCATCGCGACCGCCCTCCTGACCAAAAACGGCCGTCAACGCGATCCGCAACTTGGATTCGACACGTTCGACAAAGGCCTCGAACTCGTCTTGATTCGAACGGTGCGACATCACTGCTCCAACGGACCTCTCACTTAGTAGAGCAGTCCACGACCCATTCGCGCCACACGCAGTTGTTTGACTGAGACGCCCACCGCGGCATCGACTGGGCCGCCTTTTGAAGACCACGTCATAGGCTCCGGCCGATGAATCGAGTTTTCCAGATGGTCGACGTATTCGGGTCGGGCGCGTTCTCGGGCAATCCGCTCGCCGTGGTGTACGACGCCGAGGGATTGACGACAGCCGAGATGCTGGCGATCACGCGGTGGATGAACCTGTCCGAAACGACATTCCTTCTTCGTCCGAGCAGTGAGGAGGCCGACTATCGGGTGCGGATCTTCACGCTCAGGGGAGAGCTTCCTTTCGCCGGGCATCCCACCCTGGGAAGTTGCCACGCCTGGCTGAGAGCCGGTGGCACTTCCAGGGGCGACCTCGTCATCCAGGAGTGTGGGATCGGTCTGGTCGAGTTGAGAGACGATCAGCGTCTCTCCTTTGCGGCACCTCCGCTCATCCGGAGCGGACCCGTGGATGACGCCTTCGTAGACCAGGTAGCCGCCGTTCTCGGGATCAGTCCGAAGACGATCGTCGCCACCGAGTGGGTTGATAACGGCCCGGGCTGGGTGGGCGCTCTGCTCGAGGACCATGAAGCCGTTCTCTCTCTGAGGCCGGACATCGGCCGCTACAGCGGTGACGGGCAGCTCGACATCGGTGTGATCGGCCCACACCCTGCGGGCGGATCGGTCGACTTCGAGGTCCGCGCGTTCTATACAAACGACCGAGGACAGCTCGTGGAGGACCCCGTCACGGGGAGTCTCAACGCGTCGCTCGCCCAATGGCTGATCGGAAGCGGTCGTGCCCCGGCTTCCTATGTTGCTGCTCAGGGAACGGCCATCGGAAGGGCGGGACGAATCCATATCACCGGTGACGAGAACCAGATCTGGGTGGGAGGATCAACCCGCACGCTCGTCACCGGCGAAATCGGCTGAGCGATGCCGACACGTTCCGGGCTGTTGGTGAAACGGTGCTCGCCGCTTCACGGTCCTTTGATCCATACGCCGACGGCGTCGGGCTGCAGGGTTTCGGTGACGACATCGATCCACGCGACCGAAATCGCAACCGGATCGACCTCGTCGCGAATCCGCTCGGCGAACGACTCGGTGATGTGTCGAACGTCGTAGTGGCTGCGGTAGAAACGCGTGTCGACGAAGCTCTGGATTCTGCGCCGCAAGGGATTGAAGACCGCAGCGGCGATGAGGACCGAGGCGACAAGGATGAGGTCGTTGTCGCTGCGCGGAAGCAAAGCTGCTGTCGACACGAGTGCGGTATAGAGGGCGGCCAGGATGGCGACGACGGCTCCATAGACGACGGTGCGGTTGACGATGATGTCGATGTCGTAGAGGCGGTATCTCGCAACGGCGATCCCGTAGGAAACGATGAAGACGGGCGCGGCCACAAGAAACGCAACCGTGGTCAGGTTCTCGTATCGGTTCCGTCCGAGAACGGCCAGAACGAGCGTGACGGCAATGGTGGCGAGCAGGATCGATGCACCCCACATGATCCATTTGAGCTGCTGCCTGGTCGCGCCGCTGCTGCTCGGGAAACGTCGAATGGGAGCAAGCAGGGACAGGAAAGCGGCGATGGCGATAATCAGAAAGCCGGTGTACGCCAATGCTCCGTCCTCGGGAAGCACGGTGCTCTCCGGGCGGTACCCCCAAGCCAGTCCGGCGATGGTGGCGAGGATGCCGATGGCGGCGAGTATGCCCACCCAGTGCCAACGCGGAGAGGGAAGTGCCCCGTCGGGAAACAGGAGCAGTCCAAACGTCAGCAGGGTGAACAAGGACCCGGCCCACAGCGGTGCCGTGAACACCAGGATCCAGGCGGCGGTCAAGGGGAGGTCACTCCCGGTCGCGGTGTCGTTGATAACTGCGTTCACCAGGTCC